>Ga0116185_1000077_pt1 | contig 118217 bp, 97 predicted proteins | sample AD_JPNNA7_MetaG_FD_89754 | JGI IMG/M metagenome (GOLD analysis project Ga0116185, IMG submission 89754) | Active sludge microbial communities of municipal wastewater-treating anaerobic digesters from Japan - AD_JPNNA7_MetaG | ecosystem: Engineered > Bioreactor > Anaerobic > Digestate | place...
TCAAAGGTGAAGGGTCTGCCTTACATGTTCTTGTCCAGGGAGAAATTTGCTAATACATTGATAGTGTGAGAGTGAGTTTTGAGGAAAAAGAACGAGAGTGACAGCCGGCGTTCTTACTCACTCTCGCTCTCACTCTCACTCTTTTTCATGTGGGCCCAGCTGGGATCGAACCAGCGACCCCCTGATTATGAGTCAGGTGCTCTAACCGTCTGAGCTATGGGCCCGGTTTTGGTTTCAGGTTGCAGGTTGTTAACATCTTTGCGTTCAGTTAACTTGCAACACGCAACCTGTAACCTGCAACCCGCGTCAAATCGGATTGCAATATTAACCAATTGTTGCAAAAAATCCAAAGCCATTTTTAAAATGTTTATATTACCTTTTTTGCTGTCATGGCCCTTAGTGACGGAATAAAAAACGCCCACACTGCAATCAGGATAATTGCCGCCCCTGATATAATGAATGCATTTGGTACTCCAATGGCATCAGCTATAAAGCCTGTCTGCAGCAATCCGAAAACCGAAGGAAGAAGCGTCAGGCTGCCGTATATAGAAAATACCCTTCCCATCACTGCCATATCAACGTTAGTCTGGATAACTACCATGAATGATGCTGAATATAACGCCATGCTGATTCCGCCGGCAAAAGTGAGACCGGCAAAGATGTAAAATCCGGATTCAGGCAGAATTCCCGAGAACAGGAAGGTAAGGCCTGTTATAAGAAAAGTGAAAGTTATAATTGTTATTTCCGCGACCCTCAGCCTTTTTATTCCGAGGAACGCCCCGCCTGCGAGCATCCCTGCACCCCAGCAAACTTCCACGATGCTCATCTGGTATGTGCCCCCGTTGAAATGGCTGATTGTCATAAGCGGGAAAAGTGCAGCAACCGGCATGATAAAGAAATGTGCAAGAACTATTATGATGAACAGCCATAATAAGCCGCGGTGATTATAAATCTCACCGAGACCTGTCCCAAGCTCTTTCAGAACATTGGGTTTTGTTTCATTTTCTGCACGTGCAGGATTGGGAATATGAACGATTAAAAGTGAAGTGATTGCTATCAGTGCGCCCGCAACATCGATCATAAGCACCCATATCATGTCAAGGGCGGTGATAAGAAGTGCAGCCAGGGCCGGTCCTGCTATTACACTAACCGACTGAATGATCTGATTGATCCCCGATACCCGCATCAGCTCAGATTCCGGAGCCAGCAGGGGAACGGAGGCCTGCATTGCCGGAACGTGAAATGAGCTTCCCAGCGACCTCATTGCAAGCAACAGATATATAAATGAGATATGTACATTGTTTTTCAGGAACATCAGTGCCATGATTAATGTGCAGGCCGCAATAAAAATGTCTGCCAGTATCATTGTTCTCTTCCTGTCCCAGCGGTCAACAAATACACCGGAAAAAGGGCCCGTGATCATTTGCGGCAGGAGGGCCGCTATGGTCGCCAGGGCCAGCACTCCGGCCGATTTTGTTTCGATGCTCAGCCAGAAAACAACGGCATAGCCCACAATTGAACTGCTCAGTGTCGAAATGAGCTGACCGGTCCAGATTATGCCGAATATCCGTTTCCAGTCTTGCATTTGAAGAATAATTGCCTTTTATTAATGTTCCGGTCAGTTCAATGTGAATTGTACCTGTAACCCCATCCAGAATGCAGGTTCAGGATCGCGGAAATTTATCTGCTCGAGATCTCCGGGTTTGAAATGTCCCAGTACTCCGGTGAACTGCCATCGTTTGTTGTACTGATATCTTAAAAAGAGATCGGTTTCATTGCCGAGGTGATTGCTGCCCTTTTTTATTTTCATCGTATTAAGTATCAGGAAATCATCCGGCTCAGGTATCAGGTAAATATAATATTTCACTTCAACCAGCATCCTGTTCTTGTCGGGTTTAAGTTTCAGTGAGACCTGGGGATTGCTGAGATTGGTCCAGGTGATGATTCCCATCCAGCCATAGAGCCTTGCCCTTGCGCCATATGCAGGATCAAATGCCTGTATAATGTCGTCGCCTTTCCTTTCCCCCGAAGCATAATTATATGATATGCTGAATTCCGGCGATGCCGGCAGGTTGTCAAACCTGTAACCTGTTTTCAGGGAATATCCGTATGCGGATATTTTCTTTCCGGCTTCCCTGCCAAATTCACGGGTAAAAAGCAGATCATAAATAAGTTGCTGATTTTCCGGGCTCAGTATTCTTAATCCGATCCAGTTCCGGTTAATGTTCAGGGTCCTTATATAATCTGCCGAACCTTCTCTTTTCAGGATAAAGAACGGCTCCGCTTCAATCCGGGAAGTCAATGTCTTATGAGCATAAAAACCTCCCCCCCAGAATTCGGTGAGGGTAAAAGGGACCGAAATCCTCAGGGGATCGTGAATTTTGGTTCCTCCCCCGAAAATGTCAATGAATTCATCATTTTTCCGGTATGATATCTTAATTGCATCCCATGTCCATCTGCCTGTATTACCCCACAAACCCGGCTCCACCATCCTGTAATCGCCGAAAAAGATCTTCTGCCTTCCTATTTTCACCGAAAGATTTTTCAGCAGATCGCGGTATTCAACAAACAGGTCATATATTTCAAAGAACTCTTCCTGGGGGTTCATGGTATAATAATGATCGTTGTCAGTACCGTTATGATATCTGAAAAGGCCGGGATATTCATTATGTCCGAGTGACCAGCCGAAAGCTCTTGAATCCTGAAGATGAACAGATGCAGTGAACCCGCCTTTCCTGTAAGTTATCCCGGTGATTATTTTCTGAAGAAGCACCCTGTCATCAAGCCTGCCGATTGCATCCCGGCTGTTATCATTGTAATTCCGTGCATTGAATCCGTCGAAAAGCTCAAACCGGTACCTGGCTGAAAGATCAAAAGAAAGACCGGAACCGGAATCCTGTGAATAGACATACTGGCAAAGAAGCAGGGGCAGGAGAAGTGCAGAAAATGAGTATCTGATCAGCATATTTATGGACAAGAAAGGCAAAAATATCATTACAGGCCTTGAACAGGCATCGGCTCAGGTTCAGATGGCTTCAGGATTCAATCAGGGGGATCACTTCCCTGAGCAGGTTAAGTACATTGTGGACATTTTCAGCGAATATTCTGAGAACTTCTTCCCATGTTACCGGCTCCTCATCCTCTTTCCACGAATCAAAGTCAGTGCTCATTGCCACGGCCGCATAAGGGATTCCCAGTTCATTTGCAAGGATGGCTTCCGGAGCCACCGACATATTGACAATATCTGCGCCCCACATGCGGAACATTCTCGATTCGGCCCTGGTTGAGAATCTCGGACCCTCTATCGATATTATCGTTCCACGTTCATGCACCGGGATCCCGATCCTTTCTGCTGTGTCAATCAGCAGCCGGCGGAGGTTCCTGTCAAAAGGATCAGCCATGGGTGTGTGTTTCATTTTTCCGGGTTCAAACTCATCAAAATAGGTAATGCTTCTGTGCCGTGTGAAATCGATGAACTGGTCGGGTATCACAATATCGCCCCTTCCTATATCCTCCCTCAGGCTCCCGCAGGCCGTCGTTGCCAGGATATGGGTGCATCCGAGGTTTTTAAGCGCAAAAATGTTGGCTTTGTTGTTTACCTGGGCAGGAGGTATTGTATGGTCGTAACCGTGGCGCGACAATATAACCACCTCCGTGTTGTTCAGAATTCCGTGGAGCAATGCCTGTGACGGCCTGCCGTATGGAGTGCTGATATCAAGCTTTTCAGCATTTTGAAAAAGTTCGGGTTTTTCCAGTCCCGATCCTCCGATAATGGCTATTCTTTTCATTCCTTTGTCCTCAGGTATTGCATCAGCACATTGACAGCTTCATCCATGTCATGCCCGAAGGTTAGTATTCCCGACCTGTCGCCGGCCATTACAATGATGCGCTTTTCGAAAACATCGGAATCGTTGAACAGCCTGAAAATATCCTTTGCAAGTCCGGTGGTACCGTAATCCATCGAAGGATTTGTCGTCGGCACTTTATAGATCAGCTGGTTCCACAGTTCAATATTGTGAATATGCACCACCGCATTTGTATCGGGGTCGGCAAGATAGATTGCGGCATGGGTAAGCGATTCTGATGAAGCCTTAAGAGGACCGATGCACTGAACCGCATTATTGTCGATATTGAATGAGTTTACCCTGACATAGTGGCCCGGTTCAAGCTCGGGTATTTCACCGGTTGCAGAACCGGTGATGATAAACTGATTTCCGCCCCTGATCCTCATACTGAGATTCCCAAATCCCACCCCATTTTCATAGGCGCCTATAAGGTCCATATTATACAGTATTTCCCTCCAGTAATTGATTATTTCATATTGCTCATCGGAAATAACAGGACCTGACTGTTTCCAATGACAATTAAACTTTACTACTCCTTCCATTTTAAATTAGTTTATCTGAAAATAGTTTTTTTATCTCATTCTCATCTGCCCTGCATATGCCTCTTTCCGTGATCAGTCCGGTAATCAGCCGTGCGGGGGTTATGTCAAAGCCGTAATTTGCCGCAGCAGTATTTTCGGGGCAGATCGTGACTGATTTTATCGTTCCTTCGGAAAAACCCGAAATACTTGTCACTTCTTCCGGATCCCTTTCCTCAATTTCAATTTCGCCGATCCCGTCTCTTTTGCTGAAATCAAAAGTTGTAGAGGGAAAGAGGACGTAAAACGGGATATTGTTGTCATGTGCGGCAAGAGCTTTCAGATAGGTTCCGATTTTGTTTGCCACATCGCCTGTCGAAGTTGTGCGATCGCTTCCAACCATGACAACATCCACCATCTTTTTTTGCATCAGGTATCCACCCGTATTGTCGGTAATCAGGGAATGCCGGATTCCATTCTGCCCCAGTTCCCAGGCAGTCAGCCTGGATCCCTGGTTCCTTGGTCTTGTTTCATCGACCCATACATGCAGCGGGATCCCCTTATCATGAGCGAGATAAACCGGGGCCGTGGCTGTGCCATAATCAATTGTTGCAAGCCATCCGGCATTGCAATGTGTTAATATATTAACAGGAGCCCCGTTTTTCATGCGGGCCAGTTCTTCAAGAACCTTAACACCGTGTTCGCCGATCTTTTTGCAGTATTCCTTTTCAGTTTCACAGATGTCCAGTGCTGTCTGCAGGGCTAATTCCGCAACCGATGGGGAGTGCAGATTATTCAACAGCTTTTCAAGTGAATGATTTACGGCCCACGACAGGTTGACTGCCGTAGGACGGCATGAAATCAGGTATCTTGAGGCATTCAGGAGATGATCGCGAAGATTGGTCTGGGGTGTGGCCTCGAGAAGCGCCAGGTAGAGCCCGAATGCAGCAGCAGCCCCGATAAGGGGAGCTCCCCTGACAGTCATGTTCTCTATGGCTTCATAAACATCTTCAACAGATCTCAGATCCTTAATCTCGAAAGTGAAAGGCAGCTTCCTCTGATCAATTACTTTGATTACGGCAGGATCTGATTCATCCGGCCAGATACTTTGAAAATCCTCTTTTCCGACCCTCATTCAGTTCATAGCTTTTTTATTTTGCAGCATAAAATTAAGAAATTTTGCATTTCATCTGTTACAGGTCAGCTTATCCATCTTTTTATATTCATCAGGTTTAAGGGAATAAAGAGGATGAATATATATGATTAACATAAATACCCGTCGGAAGCTGTCGCCGGTGCCCGAAAACCGGCAATGACGGGCGGTTTATAACAGCACTCCCCTCTGTGCCGGGACCGTGGGGCGAATTAAATAAAGTAAGGATGTCTGAACAGATACAATACCAGCAGAACCGGATTCGGAGCCTTATTTCATGGGTTACAGGTATGAGATTTCACCTGGACCAATGATTCGGTTCCCGGAGATTTCAGGATATCATGTAATTTAATACTTTAGTGAAGCATGTTGAAGACAGGAAGAGAATTATAATCACTTAAACAAAACTATACAGCAGACATGGAAAAAATGACTTGTGTCCTGATCATACTGTTATGGAATGCAGTATCTGTACTGACAGCACAGCCGGAGAAGAATGACATCGGCCAGTTTTACAATGAGTTCCAAAAGTATGCAGATAACCGCTTACGGTCAATGTCGTATCTGTCGGAAGATTGGCCCGAACCTGAACAATGGAAAATCAGCTGTCGGGCAAAGCTGATGGAGTTGCTTGCTTTTCAGCCTGAACCGGCTGCTCATGATCCGGAAATCCTGGAAAAAACGAAAAAGGACGGGTACACCCGTTACAAAGTTAAATATTCCATTACTCCCTTTCGCCGGACGGAGGCATTTCTTCTTGTGCCTGATGGCTTGAAAGGACCGGCCCCAGCGATAATTGCCCTTCATGACCATGGAGGATTCTATTATTATGGTAAGGAAAAGATTACCGAAACGGAAAATCAGCCTGAAATACTCAGGGAATTTATCCGTAATGCCTATGGCGGAAGGACCTATGCTGATGAACTTGCCCGAAGGGGATTTGTTGTCTTGTGTCCGGATGCATTTTATTTCGGTTCACAGAAGCTCGATCCGGAGCTTTTACCCGGAGATTTCAGGGATAATTTCCCCAACATTCAATCAAAGGACATAAACATTTCCATAGAAGCTCATAATCAATTCTATTCTTCCTATGAACAGATCATGGCCAGGTATTTATTCGGGTCCGGAACCACATGGCCTGGAGTGCTTTTTCACGGAGACAGGGTTGCAGTCGACTTCCTTCTTTCAAGGCCTGAGGTCGATGCTTCACGTATTGGCTGTATCGGGTTGTCAATCGGGGGATTCAGGAGTGCCCATCTGTTCGGCCTTGATCCCAGGATAAGCGTATGTGTTGATGCCGGCTGGATGACTTCTTACAGCATGCAGATGGAAAATCATTTCCGTCATCATACCTGGATGATTTATGTCCCGCGGCAGCTTGAATATCTCGATCTTCCGGATGTTGTTACACTTGGCGCTCCAAAACCCCTTATGATAATTAACTGTAAAAAAGACCAGCTTTACACCATGGAAGCCATGGAAGCTTCTGCCGGCAAAATCGTGAGAGTCTATGAAAAGTTTGGCGCTCCCGACCGCATTAAGGTCAGCTGGTATGATGTACCTCATTCATTCAATACCGGAATGCAGGATGATGCCATCAGATGGCTTGAATTATGGTTGAAGAAATAAGATCCCGGGAAAATACAGTGGTTCTGGAAAAACATCCTGGTTGTTGCAGTTCATGACTGGAATTCACAGGGGATTTCATTGAAGGAGGGTTCGCCGCAGGTTTCGAATTATCGTCCGGTTTGTTCAGTAATTTTGATTAACACTTTTTAAGTTTTAATTTTATGCTGTATCCGGACCGGTTCATTTCTTCAGGGATATGATTGACAAGGAAGAATACAGGAAAAAAATAATAATGATAGCAGGGCAGGTCTTCAGCCGTCATGGTTTTAAAAAGACTACAATGGAGGAGATTGCCAGGGCGCTAAGGATGGGGAAGAGTTCGGTTTACTACTATTTTCGCAGCAAGGAGGAGATTTTTGAAGCAGTGGTGTTGCATGAAGCGAACGTTCTCAGAAATGAGCTGACAGCAGCGATAAAGTCGGTTGAGTCTCCGGTTGACAAAATGAGGAATTACGTATTTGTAAGGATGAAATCGCTCGAAAAACTGTCGAATTATTACAATACCATTTTCGACAGGAATCTCGATCATTTTGATTTTATAGAAAAGATATGAGCCAGGTATGATCGCGAGGAGCTAGCCATACTGCGGCTGATTCTGTATCTCGGGGTCAGAAGAAAGGTATTCAGGATTGAAAACAGCGAATATACTGCACTTGCCGTTCAGACAGCATTAAAGGGACTGGAGGTGCCACTGTTCTGGCAGAAGAAGGAACTGAATATTGAAATGAGGCTGAATGCAATACTCGATGTTCTGTTCTACGGTATTTTACAGTAGGGGGCTATTTTCGTCTTATCAGCGCCCTTTTTCCCTGTTTCAGGCTGATGCAGAGCCATACTGCCCCGGCGAGAACGAACGGAATACTGAGCAACTGGCCCATGTTGAGCTTCATTGTTGATTCAAAGGCAACCTGGTCTTCCTTCAGGAATTCAATAAAGAATCTTGCCGTGAAAACAAGTATCATCAGAAGGCTGATAAGCAGGCCCTGGATATGTTCGCCCTTTTTGCGCCAGTATAGTCTGTGCAGCAGGAAAAAGATCAGCAGGTATGCCAGTCCTTCATAAATCTGGGTAGGGTGTTTGGGTGCGGTTTCTCCGTTGTGCAGGAACACGAATCCCCATGGCAGATTGGTTTCCACGCCGTAAATCTCTGAATTCATCAGGTTTCCCATCCTGATAAGAAAGCCTGAAAGGGCAACAACAATTGCGATCCTGTCAATAATCCATGTATAGTCTTTCTTTTCCTTTCTCACGAACAGCCACAGGGCGATCAGTATTCCGATGGCTGCGCCGTGACTGGCCAGGCCGCCTTTCCATATTTTCAGGATCTCAACCGGATTGCTCAGATAATATGAAGGTTCGTAAAAAAGGCAGTGTCCCAGCCTGGCCCCTGCAACCACACCAATGGCCATATATACGGTAAGCCGGTCGAGAACTTCCTGGCTGAGGTTTTCGTTCCTGAAAATCCGGTTCATTATTATATAACTGAAAAGAAATGCAGAAGCAAACAAGAGACCGTACCATCTAACGGCAAAAGAACCGATCCTGAAAATTTCCGGATCAACGTTCCAGGGAATAATTAAAAAATGCATAAAAGACGGTTTTATGATGCGCAAAGTTAGAAAATATTCTTTTCAACTGGCTGAATTCAATCCTCTTCATTACGTGTCGCCGGAGTATCTTCAAAAAAATGTAAGTTTGCATTTATTAAATGATCAACGGTTAATGAAGGAGCAAGCATTCCGGTACCTGCTGTTATTTTGGGCTGCATTTGGATTAATTGCCGGATGTGCGAAAGTGAGTTCTCCTTCCGGGGGGCCCAGGGACAGGGAGGCGCCGGTGATCGTAAAAAGCAGCCCTGCAAACGGAACGGTCAACTTCAGGGGCAAAGAAATAGTAATAACGTTTAATGAGTACGTTGTGCTCGACAGGATCAATGAAAAATTCATGGTTTCACCGCCGATGAAACTGAAGCCCAGGGTCTTTACCAGGAATAAGGATGTTAGGATACAGTTTAATGAAGCTTTGCGTGACAGCACCACTTATACCTTCTATTTTCAGGATGCCATCCGCGATCTTAACGAGGGAAATGCGATCAACAATTACCAGTTTGTTGTTTCCACCGGGCCTGTTATTGACTCCCTGTCTGTTACAGGCAATGTCGCAGGTTCGGTCAATCTCGATCCTCCTGAGAATACTCTTATGCTCCTCTATTCCCAGTTGGCTGATTCCTTCGCAGTTAAGCACCTGCCGGATTATATCACAAGGGCTGAGTTCAACGGTGAGTTCAGGATCGACAATGTGAAGCCCGGAAATTACCGGCTTTATGCCCTGAAGGATCTCGACAACAGTAAAAATTACAATAACCCTGATGAAGAATTTGGTTTTTATCCCGAAACGGTTGAAATAACTCCTGAAAAGAATTACCTGCCTGTAAAAAAGGATTCCGCTGAAATAAAACCGAATGAAACGGATCTGAAGGTTAAGGCAGCAAAAGCCAGCGATAAGCCGGCTGCCGCGATTGCTGGTTCCGGCGCAGCATCTTCCCAGGCCGGGACTTCAGAAAAAACCCTGGTTGAGCCTCCTGAAATAGGCGAATACCAGGTGTTTTTGTTTCAGGCTGAAAAGAAGAATCATTATCTGACTTCATCGAGGAGACCACTGGCTTATCAGATGATTTACACGCTTTCACTTCCCCCGGAGAATCTCGGGTTCGGTTTTCATATTCCTGAGGTTGAAGAAGATAAATACTTTATTGAAAACAGCAGGAACCGGGACACAATTACTGTCTGGCTCACTGACAGTACCGTTTATAACAAGCCGCTGCTTTCAACCATAGTGGAGTTTCCCTTCACTGACTCGCTTGGCATTACGGCCCTTAAGACCGATACATTCACCATGCGCTACCTGGCGCCCAGGCCCGCCCGGTCGAAGGTTGTGAAGAGAACTCCCTACAAGATCAATTTCGGGCTCAGGGCCGGGCAGCTTAAACCGGATATCAGGGTGAAAATTACTGCCCCCTTGCCTTTCGCAGATCCTGATACTACGGGAATATGGTTATTTGAAACCACTAAGGATGAGAAGTTGAAAATTCCGGTTAGCTTCCGCAAGGACAGCGCTAACAGCTGTATTTATTATATGGATACTGATCTCCAGGCTGGGAAAAGCTACCTGTTTATCGCCGATTCAGCGGCATTTAAAAGTATTTATGGCGATTTCAACGATTCTACAGGGATTAAATTTTCGCTGTTGACACCTGATGCGTACGGTAAGCTGACCCTGAATATTAAAAACCATTCAGGGGGACGAATCGTTCAGTTACTCGACAAGTCGGAGAAACTGGTCAGGGAAAAATATATGGAAGAGGACGGCCCGGTTGAATTCACTCTACTTGATAAAGGAACTTACAGGGTTCGTGTGATTTATGATCTTAATGGTGACAGGCGCTGGACAACCGGCGACTTTACCCTTCACAGACAGCCTGAACCGGTGTCGTATTATCCTACAGAAATTGACATTAAGGCGAACTGGGAAGTGGAGCAGAACTGGGATATCGGGCAGAAGAATGTCAAGGATGCCAGGCTTTTAAATATTAAAAGCCCTGCCAGAAGGTAATCGGTTAAAGGCTCTTTAATAAACAGACTGATAGGAGGAAACTCACATGTACGCCACATACATGCATACTTAAATAAACATGTGGGTTCCATAATGGCATTAATTTTAAAATTGAAAACTGATGAAAAAAGAAGTTGTCGCCGGTGTGGATATAGGAGGTACCACCACTGAGCTGGGGCTCGTTGACAGGACGGGGGATGTGATTGTGAAATGCACCCTTGATACTGCTGATTATCCGCATGTTGAAGATTTTATCTCAGCACTTGTAAAAAATATCCGGGAGCTTGCCGGGAATAATAGGGAAATGGAACTTGCCGGTATCGGCATTGGAGCTCCCAATGCCAATTATCATAAGGGGACCATTGAACTGGCGCCCAACCTGGCGTGGAAGGGAATCGTTCCCCTGGTTGACATGATGAAAAGAAAGATCGATGTCCCGGTGGTGATGACCAATGATGCAAAAGCTGCAGCAATGGGTGAAATGTTGTTCGGAGGAGCGAAGGGCATGAAGGATTTTATTATTCTTACCCTTGGAACCGGGCTGGGCAGCGGAATTGTCATCAATGGCCAGGTGGTTTACGGTTACACGGGGTTTGCCGGGGAACTTGGACACACAATAATTGTTGCCGGCGGAAGAGCTTGCGGATGCGGACGTCACGGATGCTTTGAAACATATGCCTCGGCGTCGGGTCTTGTCAGGACCACACTCAACCTTCTCAGTGAGATGAAGGAGCCGAGTCCGCTGCGAAACATAGCTCCGTCGGCCCTGACCTCAAAAAAAATATCTGAAGCGGCAGCCGATAACGATCCGGTGGCTGTTGAGGCAATGGATTTTACAGCCCGGAAACTGGCTTTTGGCATCATTAATGCAATAGGGTTCTCAAGTCCTGAAGCAGTCTTTCTTTTTGGCGGGCTTGCGAAAGCGGGTGAGGCATTGTTCAAACCGGTGCGGGAATATGTTGAAGAGGGCGTTCAGCCGATTTACCGGGGAACGGTGAAAATACTTCCCTCGCGTGTGCCCGAAAGCAATGCTGCCGTTCTCGGATCAGCGGCCCTAATGTGGAATGAATTAAAGTGAATGACTTCGGAAGATTGATAAATAATTATTGTATTTTTGGCTTTTGCGATCCGGAAACCAATCGATCCCATTATGAAAACCATTGAGGTTACAAAGCTTGCCACAGAATCTGAAAAACCTGACCTTGAAGAGATTTCTGCAAAACTTGATAAACTTCCGGGCAAATACAGGATTGAAACCCTTAACTGGAAGGAGTTTGAATATAAACCTGAAGTCATCTTTTCAATAGCCTACGGGGAAAAGGAGATTTTTCTCAAGTATTATGTGAAGGAGAACTATATAAAGGCCGAAAAGACGGAAACGAATCAGATGGTATGTGAAGATTCGTGTGTTGAGTTTTTCATATCACCCGGGGATGACGGAATATATTACAATCTGGAGTTCAATCCGATTGGTACCTGTCTCCTGGGAACAGGCACTTCGAGAGCTGACAGCAGACGGGCTGATCCTGAGATCATCTCGGGAATCCGCCGGCTCGCTTCCGCCGGTACCAGTCCGTTCAGCGAAAGAACGGGAGAAACGGAATGGACACTTACCCTGGCTATACCTTTCAGTGTGTTTTTTCATCATGAAATAAAAGACCTCAAAGGCAGGACTTTCAGGGCTAATTTTTATAAATGCGGAGACAATTTAACTGTTCCCCACTATGTGACATGGAATCCGGTCGGAACTGAAAATCCTGATTATCATCAACCCAAATATTTCGGGACTTTGAAATTCGTCTGATAACATCATGGCAGCAAAGCTGTTGGTTCACGGCACTTACAGGGCGGAGCCAATATCGGGAGGATAACCTGGCACTCTATGTCATCTGACAGATTTTGAAAACATATAAAAACAGATTATGCTAAAGGGAAATATTCTTATCGGGCAGTCGGGCGGACCTACTTCGGTTATAAATTCGAGCCTGGCTGGTGTAATTGAGGAAGCAAAAGCCCGTAAACATGATGGCGGGATTTATGGAATGCATTATGGGATCGAAGGGTTCATGCAGGAATGGATTTACGATCTGGGCAGGCAGCCCGATCATATTATCAAGGGTTTGCGCCGCACCCCTTCGTCGGCACTCGGATCGTCGCGGCACAAGGTGCGGGATCAGGATATGCCCAGGATCCTGGAGGTGCTGAAGAAATATGACATACGGTATTTTTTTCTCATAGGAGGGAATGACACAATGGATACCATTCACCGGGTGGAGGCATACTGCAGGAATGAAGGTTACGAAATGGTTGGGGTAGGGATACCAAAAACCGTCGATAATGACCTTTTTGGTACTGACCATACACCCGGATTTGCATCCGCGGCACGTTCAAATATACTTAATGTCCTGCAGTCAGGGGTGCTGGCACGGGATATGCAGAGGGTTGACAAGTTCATCATTTACCAGACCATTGGCAGGGATGCTGGCTGGCTGGCAGCTGCAACCGCAATGGCCCGGAGGAACAAAGATGATGCCCCCCATCTTATTTACACTCCCGAATTTCATTTTGACAGGAAGAAATTCCTGACCGAGGTGGATGACTGCATAAAAGAGTATGGATGGGTATCGATAGTTTGCGGTGAAGGAATAAAATATGCCGACGGTACGCCGGTTAGCGCCTCACTGACAAGGGATAAGTTTAATAATATTGAGTTCGGGGCAATGGGAGGAACCAGTGTTGCTATCAATCTTCACAGGATGATTACGGAGGAATTTGGTTTCAGGGGTGAGTTTCAGATTACGGAGTCGCTGATAATGAGCGATTTTGTCAGAGCTTCGGAAGTTGATCTCGAAGAAGCCTTTTTATGCGGTTCCGAAGCTGTGAAGCTGGCACTCAGTGGCGAAACGGGAGTGATGGTTACCATAAACAGGGTTTCGGATGATCCTTACCGGATTGAATTTGGTAAAGCGCCTCTTCATGAGGTGGCTGTGGCAGCAAAGCCAATGCCGCCGGAATACTTCAACAAGGAGGGCAATTATGTGTCGGATGCCTTCATCAGGTACATGAAACCTCTTGCAGGTGAACTTCCTGAATTTGTCAGACTTGAGAAATTATTCACAAAAAAATGATAAAAAATGGCAATTAAGTTTAACAAAGTCGCTTTGTCGATTAACGCACATCCGGATGATGCTGAAGCATGGAATGCAGGTACCCTCAAACTTCTCAGGGATAAGGGATACAAGATTGTGATTGCAACGATGACAGGCGGAGATCTTGGCGGTTGCAACATGACCATGGAAGAGACGGCAAGGGTGAGATTTGAAGAGGCAAAAAAAGCTGCCGCAGTGCTTGACGCAGAGTATTATACCATGGGCGGAATCGACGGATTTCTTTATGATACAAAGGAAATGAGGCTCAAGATCATTTCGCTTATCAGAAAGGTGAGAGCAGGCGTTATTTTTACCCATCTGGCTGTTGACTATCATTCCGATCACCGTACAACAGCTGCTATCGTTGAAGCGGCAGCGATGGTATCCTCCCTCGATACCGTGCCGGTTCCTGAAAAGCCTGTTGACGTTACACCCCTTTTGTATCATTCCTCACCATTGACGCTTACCGACCCGATGGGATCACAGATAGTACCGCCCCATTTTCTTGTGGATGTCACTTCTGTTATTGAAACCAAGAAACAGATGCTGGGATGCCATGTTTCACAGATCGAACTCATGAGGCATATGCATAAGATGGATGACTTTTTCGGTTTCGTACTGGAAGGAAACCGTAATTACGGGAAGATGGCAGGTGTAGAGTATGCCGAAGTATACTGGCAGCACCTGGGAGGAGGATTTCAGAAAGAACCGCAGGTTCAGGAAGATTTATCAGAGTATTTAATCAATAAAATGTGAAAGCCATGAATCTTAATGACCCAAAATACAGCAAATATGCCCTGGTCAGGGAAATGATGGAGGCCCCGGGAATTATCAGGGCATTCGATCCGAAAGTCTCGGAACGTTTCGTAAAACCCTTAAAGGCAAAGAAAGGGCTTTTCCTTACAGGAGAAGGCAGCAGCAGGCTGTTTCCTGCAAAAAGGGCAATCTATTCATCCCTGAAAAAGGATTTTCTCATTCCGATAGTAACGGAAGGATGTACCCAGGCCCGGGAGTACAATCTAAGTGATTATGCAGTTTTTGCTTCTTCAAATTCAGGTCAGACCAAGGAAGTGATCCGTCTGATCAATGTACTCAGAGGCAAGGGCCATGATGCAATTTTCGGTCTGACTGCAAACAAAAACACAAGACTTGAGGAAGCAGCCAATGACACGCACGTTCTCTCGTGCGGAAAAGAGGAGGCGGTTGCTGCCACCAAATCAGTTATCGAGCAGGGCCTGTTTTACGATTCGCTTATGCGCAATTTCAGGGGCGAGAAGATGGAAGGACTGGCAACGGCGGCCAGGCAGGCTGAAGGAGTCCTCACGGCACCGATTGATCCGGGCATCACTGAGATCATACGTAATGCCGACCTTATCTACTTTGCGGGCCGCGATAACGGTGTGGCTGCAGAACTTGCACTTAAAACCAATGAGATTACAAGAAAAAAATCAGCTTTTCTCGAAGGTACATTTGCACTTCACGGAATTGAGGAAGTGATGGACAAGAATGAAGTCCTCATCTGGATTGATCCTTTTGATGTCGATCACGACAAGTTCCGGGATTGCCTTGTAAAAGGCGTGGGGATGCAGGTTATTGCATTGTCGAAGGTTAAAACCGAGTTCCCGACAATCCTTATTCCCGACGCCGGAGAATATTCAGAATACATTCAGCTTGCTGCTGGATGGAACATACTGGTTGAAACAGGGATATCACTTGGCATTGATCTTGACCATCCGGTAAGGGCACGCAAGGTTGGCAATGAATTCATTCCCGAATGAGTATCTGGTCAGTAAGGAAGCAGATTATGATTTGATAATCACAGGTAATATGGCAAAGAAACAAGTTGTTGTTGGGATTGATATCGGAGGGACAAATACAGTATTCGGCATTGTTGACCGTGAGGGGAACATACTTGCCGAAGACCGGATTAAAACCACTCATTACGATGAGATTGAAGTATTTGTGGCAGCACTGTACGAGAAAATAATTCTTACCAGCCAGAAAATCAAGGAGGATATTGAACTTATCGGCTTCGGCATTGGTGCTCCCATGGGCAACATCAATAAGGGTACCATTGAGCACCCTGCCGGCCTGCCATGGAAGGGAATTATTCCACTTGCCGATATATTTTCCCGCCACACAGCCCTGCCGGTAGTTGTGACAAATGATGCAAATGCTGCAGCCGTGGGGGAGATGATCTATGGCGGAGCCAAGGGGATGAAGGATTTTGTTGTAATAACCCTTGGAACAGGATTGGGCAGTGGCTTTGTGGTAGATGGCAAGCTGGTTTATGGCAATGACGGTTTCGCGGGCGAGATCGGGCATACAGCAATCAGGCCTGGTCCTTCAAACCGCGAGTGCGGCTGCGGGAGAAAAGGATGTCTCGAAACGTACGTGTCTGCCACAGGACTTAAACGGACCCTGCTTAAGGTAATGGCCGACAGCATTCAGCCAAGTGAACTGAGGAAATATAGTTTTGAGGAACTCGATGCCGAGATCATTCACCAGGCAGCCAAACGTGGTGACATAATTGCCAGGCGGGCATTTGAGCATACCGGCATGATGCTGGGCTTCAAACTTGCTGATGTGGTGGCGCACACAAATCCCGAGGCCATTTTCCTTTTTGGAGGACTGGCGCTGGCAAAAGAACTTATTTTTGAGCCTGCAGAAATATACATGAAAGAAAATCTTCTTCATATTTACAAGGATAAGGTGAAACTTCTGCCATCGGAGCTGAGTACACAAAACGCAGCTGTTCTGGGTGCAAGCTCATTGATCTGGTCGTTGAAGAAAGACTGAGAGTGAAAAAATCAGGCAGCTATGGCCAATTTCAACCAGGTGTTAAACCATATACTGGGCATAGTATTTATAATTATTATTTTTTCTATTGCCTACGCGTATCTGAAACCTCATCAGTTGCATAAAAGGAGGCTGATCTCAACCCTTTTCCTGAAAGTCTCCTATCTGGTCTATTTACTGATCCTGCTTATAATAGTATATTTATCTACTCTTGTCAGGGGAGGACTGGATCAGGTGTTTTCAGGAGCCGAGTTTTTTATTTTCCTTTTGGTTCTGTTTGCACCCACCATCGGGATCTTTGCACGTAAGCTTGGCTATTTCAACAAAAAGAGGGAAGAATACAATTTCTTTTTTACTGCTGTAAACCTGGTTTCAATAGTATCCATACTTTTGATGTACTTTATCTGAATTTCCGGAAGGCATCAGACTGTTTAATTATTGCAAATCAAATCATACCTTTGACATAATATTAAATATTTGATTTTATGATAAAAGAAAGACTGGTCACTTATATTGAGGAAAGCATCAGGCAGAACTGGGAGATTGAAGCTTTATCGAACTACGGGGAAAAAGGATATACATACAAGGAGATTGCCGAAAAGATACTGAAGTTTCATCTTTTTTTCAGGGATGCAGGAATCAGTGAAGGGGATAAGATTGCCCTGGTTGGGAGGAATTCGGCCAACTGGTGCGTAGTGTATCTTGCAACCGTGACATACGGTGCCGTTATAGTCCCGATATTGCCTGACTTCAAAGCGGATGATCTGATGAACCTGATCAATCATTCGGATTCAGTGTTGCTTTTTGTTGATGACAAGATCTGGGAAACCATTGACATTAAAAGGATGCCTGCAGTCAGGGGGGCAATCTCCGTTGACAACTTTACCATGATTTTTTCAGCCCAGATCCGCTTAAGTGAAGATTACAGCGGGCTTGACGAGAAATTCAGGAATACCTGTGCCGAAGTGAGGAAGGAAGATATAAAATTTTCCGGGGTGACGAATGACAAGCTTGCAGTAATCAGCTATACCGGCGGGACAACCGGTTTCTCAAAGGGAGTGATGATCTCACATAACAGCCTTGCCGCGAATGTCAGATTTGCTCAGAATCACATGCCCCTCAAACCGGGCGATCCCCTGGTTTCATTTCTCCCATTGGCCCATACTTACGGTTGTGCCTTTGAATTCCTTTTCCCGTTTACCTACGGGTGTCATATTACCATTTTATCAAAGACCCCATCCCCGCAGATAATAATACAGGCTTTCAAGGAAATCAAACCCAGGCTTATCCTTTCGGTTCCCCTTGTTATTGAGAAAATATTCAAGAAACAGCTTCTGCCTGTCATCAGTAAACCGCATATGAAGATGCTCCTTGCGATTCCCGGTGTGAACAAGCTGCTTCATAAGAAGATACGTGAAAAACTTGTGGAGACTTTCGGCGGCCGTTTCCATGAGATCGTCATAGGAGGAGCTGCCTTCAATCCGGAAGCAGAACGGTTTTTCAAGAAGATCGGCTTCAGATTCACTGTCGGCTATGGCATGACCGAATGCGGTCCGCTGATAAGCTATGCATCGTGGGATACCACAAAAGTTGGTGCCTCGGGCAGACCGGTTGATACCCTTGAAGTTACAATCGACTCACCCGATCCTCGGAAAATTGTCGGGGAAATTATCCTTCGCGGAGAAAATGTGATGCTCGGGTATTATAAAAATGAGGAAGCCACCAGGGAAATAATAGATGAGAAGGGATGGATGCATACCGGCGACCTGGGTATCATGGACGGGGAAGACAATATATTCATCAAGGGAAGAAGCAAAACCATGCTCCTGGGTGCTTCAGGAAAGAATATCTTCCCCGAAGAGATCGAAGCTGTCATTAATAATATGGATTATATAGCGGAATCGCTTGTCATTTCCGAGGAAGACAAACTGATCGCACTTATCTATCCTGACCATGAAATGCTGAAGAGTAATAATATCCCGGACGAGCAGCTGCCTGGCATCCTTGAGGAAACAAGAAAGGCTGTCAATGAGAAACTTCCCGACTTCATGGCAGTTACAAAGTTCAGGATTCATCCCGAGGAATTCGCCAAAACACCAAAAAGAAGTATCAAGAGATTCCTTTATACGAAGGATTAGCCGAGGGTCGGTATCGTGTCGGCCGGCCGGCTGAATCCGGTTAAGTTTGCATAACCTGTCCTGTCTGCCGGCGGTTCCGGATGACCCTGGCGGACCTGATTAAACAAACCATCCTGAATGACCCTTTATGCAGTGATCGTAGCCGGAGGTTCGGGAAAACGAATGGGCAGCGATATCCCGAAGCAATTCCTTGAACTCGGCGGAAAACCCGTCCTGATGCATACTATAGAGAGATTCAGCGGTTTCAGCAGTGCAATCAGGATCATTGTAGTGCTTCCCGGCGATCAGCTTGCGATATGGCAATCCCTGGTGGCGGAATACTCATTCACAATTCCTCACATGACCGTCAGGGGGGGGTCCACAAGATTCTCATCGGTGAAGAATGGTCTTGAACTTGCAGACGGGGATGGGCTTGTAGCCATACACGATGGTGTAAGACCCCTTGTTAGTACGGCGACAATCAGAAGATGCTTCGAAGCAGCAGAAAAATACGGCAATGCAGTCCCTGTTGTAAGTAATACGGGATCACTGAGGCTTCTGACCGGAAACGGCAGTATGGCTGTCAGCCGTCAGCATATAATGGTTGTACAGACACCCCAGGTATTCAGGACCGGTCTGATCAGGAATGCATACAGGCAGGACTATTGCGAAGAATTTACCGATGATGCCACGGTTCTTGAAAAAACAGGGATACCAATCCATCTGGTTGACGGAAACAGGGAGAACATAAAGATAACGAATCCGGAAGATATGTTGGTTGCGGCGGCACTCTTGCCGGTAATCAGCTGACGTTACCATTAATTAGTATATTTGAACCTGTTAACATTTACATGATGAAAATCAGATATTTTCTTTTTATTGCATCCACGGTGTTTTTCACTTCATGCGCCGGACTGCAGACGGTTTTGCAATCCGGCGGAGCAGCTCCTCTTTCTGAAGAAGAGGTGATCAGGGGACTTAAGGAGGCTCTTTCTACCGGGGCAAGAAACTCTGCAGGTAAGCTTGCTGCGGAAAATGGTTACTATGGCGATGCCGCAGTAAGAATACTTCTTCCCGATGAGGCAAAAATTATAATCGACAATATCTCAAGGATCCCCGGAGGCGACAGACTCGTTGAAGATGTAATTATTAAGATCAACAGGGCTGCGGAGGATGCAGCTAAGGAAGCCGCCCCCATCTTCCTGAACAGCATAGGCCAGATGACGATTGGGGATGCATTTAATATATTAAGGGGATCAGACAATGCGGCAACAGCATATCTGAGGTCATCAACCTGGAAACCTTTATATGATCTTTACAAACCAAAGATCCGGAATTCGACGGAAAAGAAAATTGCCGGGAACATATCTGCAAAAGATTCCTGGGTTACTCTGACAGATAAGTGGAACACTTTTGCGAGTTCCATACCCGGCAGGCTTGGCGGATTTAAAACAGTAAATGTCGATCTCGATGATTTCCTTACAACAAAGGCGCTTAATGGCTTGTTCCTGAAAATTGAAACAGAAGAACAGAAAATACGCAAAGATGTTTCGGCAAGGATCACTCCCCTCCTCAGACGTGTTTTCGGTACGCTCGATGTTAACCAGTAATAAACCATATTCCTCCATATGTTAGACAAAAAAGTAATTTCATTCAAGGGTCTGGAAGTGAAAATCACTGATCATGCCAATGATGACATACTCGGGATTCTTAACAAAACTGTTCTGGGCTCGGAAGGAGGACTGAGATACCAGCTTCGCAATATTCCATCGCGGATAGAGGAATACAGGGATAAAATCAGGTTTGTTTCGCTTTACAAAGCGGGCAGGATAACAGGTACCGTTGGCGCATGTTACAGGATAACAGGCCAGGGAATCCTGTGCTATCCGTCAACCTATATCAGATACCTTGCCTTCCAGTCCGGCTACCAGGCGTACAGGATGACCAGGCAAAGGAGAAGGGATAGAACTCATTCAGTTAAGGATGATACTTTCAAGGAGAAAACCCTTGCCATATTCAGCAAGCCCGGTTTATTTGAATTTGCGGATTACAAGGCCGGAGACAAGCATATAATGTATGCATTTGTGGAAAGCATGAATGAGCGCTCGAAGAATATGGTCAGCCAGGCCGGATATGATCATATCCGTTCATTTCTTACTGTAACGTTCAGCAGGTTTTCACCAAAGACTGACAGCCGGGTATCGAAACTAACCGATCCCGGGAAAAAGGAAATGGAATTTCTGTTGTGCGACTATTACAGGAATTATTCGTTATTCAGTACTGATTATGTGTTTTACGGCGACAGGTACTATGTATTGAGGGAAGGCAGTGAAATAATTGCCGGTGTAAATGCAATGCCTTCATCCTTCAGGATTTATGAGATTCCCGGCGTTTGGGGATGGGTTATTATGAAAGTTTTGCCAAAGGTCCCTTACTTTAAAAGGCTTTTTTATCCTGAGGAATTCCGCCATCTTGTTTTTGATGCCATTTATTGCAAAAAGGGATATGAAGATTCCCTGGCTGATCTTTTTGAATCAGTCTGTGCTTCAGAAGGGTACAATACGGGATTGATCTGGCTCGACGACCGGAGTGATCTGTTCGACAAGCTGAGGTCAGGGGTTCGTATGGGAGCATTGAACCGCATGCTGAATGCAAAGCCCGGATTAGTTTATGCAAAATTTCTGAACCTGACGGAAAAAGAGAAGGAGGAGTTTTATGATGCGCCTGTATATATTTCGGGTTTCGACTTCTCCTGATCCGACTAATAATAAATATATATAAACAATTAAATCAGACTTTTTAATTATGAAATCAGTTACATGGCTGTTTTTCTTGTTGTTATTTTTTTCACAGCCGGTTTTTTCCCAGGATGGTGAGGAAAGGTATGTGCCGGAAACGGATCCCATGGTCCTTGAAAAACTTGAGCAATGGCAGGATCTGAAGTTCGGCCTGCTGATGCACTGGGGTCCTTACAGCCAGTGGGGCATAGTGGAATCGTGGTCGATCTGTGCGGAGGATGAAGGCTGGTGCAGGCGTAACGATCCGGATTATGTCAGGTACAAGAAGAATTATGAGAATCTTCAGACAACGTTCAACCCGGTCAACTTTGAGCCGGCCAGATGGGCCAGGGCCGCAAGGAACGCAGGAATGAGATATGTAGTTTTTACAACCAAACACCATGACGGATTTTGCATGTTTGATACCAAACTTACCGATTACAGGATCACAAACAACAAAACACCGTTTCATTCCGACAGCCGGTCGAATATTACCCGCGAGATCTTCAATGCCTTCAGGCATGAAAATATGTGGGTGGGAGCCTATTTTTCAAAGCCCGACTGGCATTCCGAATTTTACTGGTGGCCCAATTTTGCCACGCCCGACAGGAATGTAAATTACAGTATTAAAGCATATCCTGACCGTTGGGAGGCCTTTGTAAAGTATACTCATGGACAGATAATGGAGCTGCTGGGAGGTGACTATGGCAAGGTCGATATCTTATGGCTCGATGGTGGCTGGGTTCAAAAGCAGAAGGATGAGGAGATACTCAGGAGTATTATATCGAAGGACTATAAATTTACCCGGGTTCAGAGCCAGGATATCAGGATGGATGAGCTGGTAGCTAGGGCCAGGGAGAAGCAGCCCGGTTTGATTGTGGTTGACAGGGCCGTTTACGGCAGGAATCAGAATTATCTGACGCCGGAGAACAGGGTTCCGGAAAGGGCCCTTCCTTATCCCTGGGAATCGTGTATCATTGCGGGCGGCGGCTGGTCATGGGTACCTGATGCCAAATACATGTCGGGAAGGGAGGCTGTTCAGATGCTGGTGGATATTGTTGCCAAGGGCGGCAATCTCTTGTTGAACATAGCTCCCGGACCTCTCGGACAATGGCACGAAGAAGCATACAAGCTGCTCGACGACATTGGCGGGTGGATGAAGATTAACAGTGAGGCTGTATACGGTACCAGGGCACTTGCCCCCTATAAGGAGGGGAAAATCTGCATTTCGCAAAAAGGAAGGAATACCATTTATCTTTATTATATGGCTGATGAAGGTGAGACAATGCCTTCAACAGTCGGGATGAGCACATTTTCGTTGCCAGCGGGAGCAAAGGTTGAAATGGTTGGAAAGGGAACATCCCTGAGATGGCAGGGGAACGGCAGCGGTTTTACTGTTTACATTCCCGAATCTGTCAGAAAGTCACCCCCATCAAAATACGTGTGGGTGATGAAAGTGACATATTGAACAGGGCAGAGCACCATATAACAATAAAAGTATTATTTTTGCCGCAGAAATGGGTTGTTAGCTCAGTTGGTTTAGAGCATTACCTTGACAGGGTAGGGGTCACTGGTTCGAATCCAGTACAACCCACAAGATCCGTAGGATTTTGCCGTCTTGCATCGCCATGCAGGAGATGATGAAACAAAAGTAACGGTAAATACCGGAGTATTTCTAGAAAGTTTCCATTCCCTTGAACACCTTTGAATTGTCAATAGTCAGAAGATGACCGTCCCACGTCAGCCGGCCGCTTCTGGAACCTGATATTTCAGCCGTTGCCCTGTTTTCAGGATTTACGGTCAAAAAGACATTGTAGGTACCCAGTTTGGTTTGGATGTTGAATGAAACCTTATGAGTTAAACTTCTCTTATCCCTTGTAACTTTCCAGGAGCTCACAATACCTTCCGCCGTAACACCTCCAACTCCGTTGTATCCGGTCCTGAAATCATTACCTGTTTGAAGGATACCGGATTCTCCGTTGATCTTAATGAAATTAATACGTGATGCGACGGCAATGCGGTCTCCCATCTGGTTCTGAAGAAAATCTGCTTCAAGAACAAATTTTCTCCCGGTAATAAGCGAATCAAGGATCCTGTAGTTTTCTGCCAGCATGGCTTTTCTCGCCTCCTTCTTGTCCTGGCGGCTCAGTTTAATCTCCTGTGACCATAAGCTTATGGGAAGTATGAAAAATACCGCAAGGAGGAGGAGGCTTATTTTGTGTGATATCATTGTTTTCATACGTATTTGAATTTTAATTTACTGCTCTGATGGAATCCGCATGCTTGAAAAATATACTAATACGTGTTTGAGTATTTAAAACCTGCGGGTTTCATTTTCTTCTTTACTTACAAAGCAAAAAACATACCACACTGGCGGGGTCCGATTTGCGGATAGTTGATTTGCAACTGATTAAATGCTGATCGCGTTTTTTCTGATGTAATCGGTCATGCCCTGGTCATTTGATCCGAAATAGCGGAATTTTTCGGCCCATTCAAGGCCGTATTTTTCTCCGGTTTTCCTGTCGGACGGGATCCCTCTTATTGATTCTGAAAATTGGTCGAGCATGAAGTTCTTTATATAATTGAAATCAGCTGTTCTGTCGTCATTTCCGAGGATTGGCAGCCGTTTTCCCTCTGCTGCCAGCCTCCGGCGAAGCAATGAACCAGTCCTTCCTCCTCCTCCCTGGGATACTACGGCCATGTTTGCCTCAACCTTTTTGTCGATAAAATTGCCAATATCGACAATCCTGTTCACTATCTGGGGACCTCTTGCGTAATAATATCTTTCAATAACCGGATGAGGCTCCACCACTTCCAGCTGTTCCGGATAATCGGTGTTCATACCCGCCATCCAGCGGGCAGCTTCAACTGCCCTGGCAGTTACGTAATGGTCGGGATTCTCTTCGTAGTGGTCCCACGGATCGAAACAGACAACAGTATCAACTTTGAGAAGACGGAACAGGAAAATGAGCCTGCCCTTGATTTCCTGGATATTGTATTCGTCCATCCGGTGATTGCGGTAGCCCAGGTCATACACCTTCTTAAATCCCATAACCTTTGCAAAGGCTTCGTTTGAAACCTCGTTGTTAAGCACTCTTTCCCCGATACTGTCACCTGCTCCGGCAGCATCATCGTTGGTGGTCCTGATAAGGTAGCCGGTGTAGCCTTCATGCATCAGCTTGGCAACCGTTCCGGCGGCATAGTATGCTATGTCGTCACAATGGGGCTGTATAACTGCCAGTACCTTCCCTTCATGAGGGCGTCCGGCAAGGGGCTTTTCAATAAATACTTCCTCCCCTTCAGGCAAGGATCCTGCCGGTGATTCCGTACCCTTTGATGAAAAGGCAGCAGCCGGCATTGCCAAACCCCCGGCGATAATACTTTTTTCAAAGAAATCTCTTCGTTTCATATACTGTGTGTTAGTGATTAATTCTTTCAATAAGTGAGTGAAAGGAATAATAATTAAAGATTATTTTCAGGCGATGCGCTTTTGTTTGCTCCACTGGCGTAAAATAAGATCCGTCAGATTCACCGGTTCCGGATGAAGGGTACTTAAAAGGCTGATTAAACATTTCAGTCTTCATCCTTCTGCAGGTCCGGTATGAAAAATGCAGCCCTCACGGTGGGCGGACATGGAGAATCCAGTCCCTTGACCGCCCTCCATATAATTTCATTGAAAAGAAAGTCGTTTATCCGGTCCTCGGCTGTGAAATCAAGCTGCTCGCTCGCTTTTTGCCAGGGGTTTTCCGCAAGGTTTACTTCATCGAGATCCACAAGGCATGATTTTACCTTAAATGGAGGATGATCAGGGCTGCTGTTCATGCATCTCCAGAGTGGTGTGGCGGCAGCATCATATTGAGTCATAGGCGGGAGGCCGAGAATAAGCTCCATTGTTTTCAGTAGGGAAGCGGTTGTATAAGGTGTATGATCCACAAATCCTTGTTTCACATATCCTCCTGCAATATATGCTGTGCTTCGGTGTGCATCCACATGATCGGGGCCATTCTGGGCATCATCTTCCACAATGATTATCAGGGTTTCCTTCCAGATGGGGCTGTGGCTCAGATAGTCAACGAACAATCCTGTGGCCAGGTCATTGTCGGCAACCTGTGCAAAGGGAGTTGGCATATTCAGGCTAAGCCCCATGGTGTGATCGTTAATGAATCTGATTGTATTGAACTGAGGGACCGCATTTATTGCCAGAAGCGAATCAAAATCCTGTTTCCATTCACGAAATCTGACGGTATCGCGGATGGTCTGGATCCAGGGTGTGAAATTCCTGCAGAAATGATCCTTTAAAACCGGTATGGTCGGTTCCCTGTCGTTTCCAATGAATTCTCCGTAAGTGCGGTAGCTTACGCCGTATTTTTTGCACTGGTCCCACAGATATATTTTATTATTTGCAATTTCACGTGCTCCTTCGCCCGGGTAGCCTCCTCCTCTTCCACCGTAGCTTGTCGGCCAGTTTTTCTCGAGGTAGTCGGTGGCATATGCACCCATTGTCCAGCTGTGTCCGTCAGCACTGACCTCACCGTTGACATAGAAATTGTCAAGGAGGACAAACTCGCGGGCCAGGGCATGCTGATTGGGCGTAATGTTTTCTCCAAACAGTACCAGCGAGGGGTCGCCGTTCCCTTCGGGCATGTCGCCGAGTACCTGGTCATATGTACGGTTTTCCTTGATTACGTAGAAAATGTATTTAATGGGAGAGGGGTCACCCACTTTCAGGGGTATAGGATTGCCTTCAGGCGTATCTGCGGCCAGCAGTTCGTTCTCCTTGCTGTAGGGGGTGTTGTTGTAAACGGCCCTCGTAAATATTTTCATCTGTTTTTCATCAGGGATAGAGATCAGGCTCATGGTACCTTTGAACAGGCCTCCGATATACTGAACTTCAACGGCCTGCACCTTTCCTCCTGCCTGGTAAATTACCTCTGTATCCTTCCTGGCAGGATTTGGCCCGTACGGATTGGCCATGGAGGTAACACCTTTTCCGTTACTGACAAGGATTTTATCATTCACAACCCTGACGCATGTCGGATACCATGCTGTCGGGATAAATCCTTTGCCTCTGCTTTCACCGGGCTGCGATACATCGAAAACGGCAAGACAGTTGTTATCGGCATTTGCAATGAACAAGGTGTTTCCGTCTTCATCCAGGGCTACACTGTTTGTTGTAGATCCGGCAGGTGATTCGGGATAGAGTGCAGTGTTGAGGGTTTCAATTACCTTCATCTGCCGGGTGTCAATGACTGACACACTGTTGTCGTTGGCATTTGCCACGTAAAGATAATGGCCGTTATGACTGATGCACATGTCGTTGGGATTGTCACCGACAGGAACCGACCCCGTGATCCTGTCGGCAAACGTGTCATAAACAATTATCTTGTCACATCCCCAGCATGAGGCATATAAGGTCCGGCGGTCGGGTGAAAGTATACAGGTATATCCCTCGCCTCCCAGGGGATGAACTGAAATGACGGATCTGAGGCGCGTATCAATCACATAAAGGGAGTTGTTTTCCTTGGTGACGGCATAAAGGCGGTTTCTTGAATCGTCAGGGGCAATTCCTGCAATAGAGATTTTCTCCGGCCATGGTTCACCTGTTTTAATTGTGTCAGGGTTAACAAGCTTGTTGCGCTTCACTGAATACCTGATAATGAAGTTGTCGTTGCCACCTGACGCATAAAGATATTTTCCGTCATCGGAAAAGGCCAGCCCCAGCCATGATTTCCCTATTTCAGTCTCATAGCAGGAACTTCCCTTTTTAATGTTTATGAGCTGAATTGTCTGGGTGCTCTGTCCGTTGTTTGTGACGGCAGCAAGCTTCCTGTCAGGAGAAACCGCAATGTTGAGCGGAAGGTCGCCAAGAGGAATAAGTTTTCCGACCGGAGTCAGATGCCAGCCGTTGGGAAGGGAGACGCGCTTTGCTTCAATCTCTTCGGGGGTCTGTCCATGAAGGTTGAAAAGCATTGCATTAATGACTGCCGCTGTGAGCAGGCAGAAAAACCTGACGATAAAATCAGCCTTCATTTGTAAAATATTTGGTTTTCAATACTTTGAGAGCACCTTTTCTGACCCTGATGACCGTCTTGCCTGTTATTTCCACAGGTTCTCCGTCAACATGGAATCTTGTTTCCTCCGAGGATATGGTTATCTTCCTGTCTGTTTTAAGTGTCCTTACATATTTCGACCTGTTTATGGATTTGGTGAACAGGCGGAAGATGAAGACGGGAAAAAGATATCTGGGGAATGGTCGTATCAGGACAAGGTCGATTTTGCCATCGGTAGGAGAAGCTCCGGGGGCAATATATGCCCTGTTCCCGAACTGGCGGGTGTTGGCTATTGTGAGTAGAAAAAGGTCTTCCGAAAGTGTCCATTCCCCTTCAATTTCAATGTTTACCCTGAAAGGTTTAAGGCTGAAGAAGTTTTTCAGGGTTAACCGCACGTACGCCCAGAATCCCCGTCTTTTAAGGCGGTCGAATGAGTGCGCGACAAAGCTGTCGAGGCCAATACCGGCCACATTGAGGCAGAGCAGGTCATTTATTTCAATCACGTCGACCAGGATATTTTCATTTTGTTCGATATCCTGAAGGAGGGAGCGGATTGAAGGTTTGAAGCCGAGTTCCTTTGCAAAACCGTTGCCTGAACCTATGGGAAGGACTCCGAGCGATTTATCCGTTCCGATCAGTTTTGTTGCAATCGTATGTACCGTTCCGTCGCCTCCTGCAGCAATGAATATATCGTAAAGGTCGAAATTCTGCCTTATCAGGGTTCCGGATTCGTCAATGCTGAGTGATTTGCACCAGGCCAGCTTGTTCCTACGGCGTTTAAGTTCCTTAGAGATTATGGTCTTCACAGGAGGAATGCCGGCAAAAGGGTTGAGAATAAAAAGGGCTTTATTGCTCTTTTGTTGATGATCCATCATTAAACAGCTGGCAAATCAGAGTAAATTTATTAAAAAAAGTTACCCTGCCGGCGGATATTGGTCAATAAGATTGTTCTGATGTTTTATTGCCCTTAGGAAATCCCTGAGCGGCATGGGTTTAAATCCCCTGGCCCTGTTCATGTCCCCGATCCTGAACAGCAGCCTGTATGCCTTGAAGAATTCGCGGTAAAGCTTAAATAGTGAAACGTTGGGATCCCAGGCCTGGATTGCCTCGGCTCCGGCGCCGTTTATTTCAATTATTGAGAATCCCTCACCTTTCATCAGGCTTTCCACCGATTCGAACCTGATATCGAACCGGCCGTAATGGAATTCGGGTATGCTTCTTGCAATCTGGTCAAAGCGTTCGGTAAGCTCGGGTGTGATCATGTGGCTTGCATCGCGGTAAAGACCTCCCACTCTCAGGCTGCCAAGGAATGACAGGCGTATGAGTTCACCCTCCCTGGGAATCTGTTCAAGATCATCATCACCGAACCCAACGTGTTCAGTTTTTTCTCCCAGATAGTAGCCGGCTCTCAGCTTTGTCCGCTGATCTTTCTGGATTAGCTGCCTGAGGGTTGATATGCCGTCTCCCGTAACAAAGGGAAAATACCTTAATGTTATTGAATATAACTTTCCCTTTTCTTCTCCCGGGATCCTGACATAAAAAACGCCTGCTTCGCCGTCGTAGGTGACGGGTCGCTGAAGGACGATCTTCTCATTATGGGGGAAGTTTGCGATATACTGTTGCAGGTGTGATTCATTTTCGACAAGCCTTACCCCGTAGCCATTCCATCCGATGTCGGGCTTCGCAACTACGGGGAAGCCTATATTGCCCTCCTTCATTGCCTTTAAGGCATTTTCAAAGTCAGCTTCATCCGGTATCCCGTTGCGGGTGATGGTTACAAAGCCGGAGACCCACTTTTTCTGATCTTCACCTACCATATTCATTACCGAAGCTTTTGATTCCCCCATGAAACCGCCGGTTTCAATTTTCGGGTTTGATGCTGAGGGCAGGGTCAGGCTCCTGTAGCGGATGCCAAGAAAGATATAGTAAAGGCCCACGGGTATATACAGAATACTGTTTGGGATATGTTCGGCGGAAGCAACCGTTTTCTTAAGATCGTCGAGGGATGGCATGCCATGGAACTTTCGCCGCATTCCGGGCATGTATTTTTTAAAGACGGCAAAGAATGAAGGCGGAATCTCTCCCATGGCTTTTTCTGTTGTTTTGCTCCAGCGCGATTTAAAAGAATTCCTCAGTGCCCATGCTATGAGCAGGAAGGCGGCAAGGCCCCAGGCCCAGTATCCCAGGTGATTGAGTACCAGGTCGCCAAAAAGGATAACGATTGTAAGCACAATTGAGGAATAGATTGCACCTGCAAGTATGGAAACGGATGCGAAGCGGTAAAAAGGGATCCTGAACCACCCGCATGCGACAAAGGTGGGGAAAAGCAGTCCGGGGGTTATCCGGCACAGTACCAGTACCCTTACCAGGTGGTTGTCGAGCCACATATGTACCCGTTCCACCTTGGGCCCGATAATCTTCGAACGGAGCCATTTGTTCTGCTGGGCGAGATGTCCAAGTCCATATATCAGTATATCCCCGGTGACTATTCCGAGATACACGCTTACATAAGCCATCCATACGGGCAGCTTATGCTCGACGGTTGAAAAAGCTGCAGCAAGAATGGCAGCATCCTCATGAAGAAAAGTCATGAAAAATATGACGGCGCAGTGTTCGAGCCAAAGGAGCAGATCCGGAGATAACATTAATAAAACGTCATAAATTGAATGCGGTTCTTTTTTCTTTCAAAACAAAGGTGCGTAAAAATAGCTTCATTTATGATATCTTGTTCTCTCCGGGGTCAAAAAAAACAAATCCTGGATTATTCCATGAACGGATATCTGAAATCCGTTGATGGTATCAGGGTTTCCTTGATGGTGCGGGGGCTGACCCAGCGTATGAGATTAAGAAAACTTCCAGCCTTATCATTTGTACCTGAGGCTCTTGATCCGCCAAAAGGCTGTTGTCCGACCATTGCTCCCGTGGGTTTGTCGTTTATATAGAAGTTACCGGCAGCGTATCTTAGTGTATTGCATGCCTGCAGGACGGAGTATTTGTCGTTGCTGAAGATCGACCCGGTCAGTCCGAAAGGAGATGTTTCATCGCATAATTTCAGTATCTCTTCAAACCGGTCGTCTTCATAAACGTAGATTGTTATAACTGGTCCGAAGATCTCTTCCTGCATGGTCACAAAGTGAGGATTGGTTGTTAGGATGACAGTAGGATCGATGAAGAAACCGGTTGATTTATCTCCCTTCCCGCCGACAATGATTTCACAATCACGTGAATCATGTGCAGTTTTTATGTAACTCATGATCTTTTCATAGGAGTTTTCGTCGATAACGGCATTAATGAAGTTCCTGAAATCAGTGACATCGCCCGATTTCATTTCGGCAATCATATTCAGGAGCAGTTCCTTCGTCGTTTGCCAGATGGAGGCCGGTATGTAAGCCCGCGATGCGGCAGAGCATTTCTGTCCCTGATATTCAAAGGCGCCCCTGGCTATGGCTGTTGCAAGTTCTTCCGGATTTGCAGAATGGTGTGCGACAATGAAGTTTTTACCTCCCGTTTCACCGACAATCTTAGGGTACGATCTGTAGATGCTGAGATTGTCGGCAACCTGTTTCCACAAGCTGTTGAAGGTATGGTTCGAACCGGTGAAATGAATTCCTGCAAGATCCCTGTGTTTCATAACCACGCTGCTGATAAGCGGGCCTGATCCGGGTACGAAATTGATCACTCCGTCGGGCAGCCCTGCCATTTTCAGGATTTTCATCAGATAGTAATTTGAAAGCAGGGAGGTGGTTGCCGGTTTCCAGACCGTGGTATTTCCCATTAGGGCAACACTGGTATTAAGGTTGGAAGCTATTGAAGTAAAGTTGAAAGGAGAAATTGTGTAAACAAATCCCTCCAGTGGCCGGTATTCGATCCGGTTAATACTGAGCTTGTCGGACAATGGTTGTTCGCCATAGATTATGGAGGTGAAAAAGGCATTGAACCTGAGAAAATCTACGGTTTCACAAACCGCATCTATCTCAGCCTGATTGACATTTTTCCCCTGGCCAAGCATTGTGGCGGCATTCAGAACATACCTGTACTTCTTTGAAATCAGCTCGGCAGCTTTGATCATGACAGAGGCCCTGTCAATCCAAGCCATGGTCATCCAGTCTTTTTTTGCAGCCAGTGCTGACTCAATTGCCAGTCTGACCTCCTTCTCACCGGCAATATGATATGTTCCAAGAATATGACCATGGTCAGTCGGCTTTGTCACTTTCCCGGTTTTCCCGGTACGGATCTCCTGCCCGCCGATGATCAGCGGGATCTCAACAACCTTGTTGTTCTGCAGCTCAAGCTCTTTTTCCAGGAGCTTTCTCTCCGCACTTCCCCGGGTATAGGAAAGTATGGGTTCGTTCCTTGGTTCCCTGAAACTGTAAATGGCGTTGTTCATGGCATTGATATTTGGTTCTCAGAAGATTAACATTGCACACTTATTTTGGTTCAGGCTAGCCTGAATGTCTGGCTGTTATACAACTACACTCAATCTAAATTGCTTATCCCCCTTCGTCCGGCACCAAACTTTTTCGTAATTTGGATACTTCTTTAATCAAATATCAGCTTTGTTTTTTTAATAATTAAAGACATTGATCATGACTGAGTCAAAATTCTATCACATTTCTTCCTCAGGGCTCATTTACAGGGTCAACACGCTGGAAGAGGCAGTTAAATCACTGGATGAGGACGGTTTTATATGGCTCGACTATTACAACCCCGAAAAGAAGGATATCAGCATCCTGACAGACATTATTGGTATTCACCCTTTATCTGTGGAAGACTGCTTTGATGAAAAGCAGGTTCCCAAGATCGAGTATTTTCACAACAACACCTTCATTCTTTTCAATGCTCTCAGCTATAAGGATAAAACTCTCTACCTGGATGAAGTTAACCTGTTCATAGGCAGCAACTTTCTCATCACGATCAGCGGTCATGACGCTGACGGAAGGATGCCGCTGAAAAACATTTCAATCGAGGCTGAGCATAACATCATGAATGTAAAAAATGGCCCCGCATATCTTTTGCATGTTGTGCTTGATCACCTTGTGGATGAGAAATATATTGCCTTCGATACCATGGAAGATGAACTCGAGGAAGCTGAAGAAACACTCCTGGATGATGTTTCTGTTTTCCACCCCATGCAGCTTGTTCATCTGAGAAGGAAGCTGGTAAGCCTGCGTAAAAGTCTTTATCATGAGCGTGAGATCCTGGTAAAGATAAACAGGCTCGACTGTCCCTTCATTCCTGAAAAAACAATGGCTCAGTACCGGGACATTTATGACCACCTTTCAAAATTCTTTGAGCTGACTGAGACATACAGGGAACTGGAAACGAGTTTAATGGAGCTTTACACTTCGCTTTTGAACAATAAAATGACGCTTGCTTCAAATGAAACAAATATCACTGTTAAACGATTAACAGTGATAACCACGGTATTCCTGCCCCTTACCCTCATTGCCAGCATTGGCGGAATGTCAGAATGGACAATGATAACCGGAGGGGAGGCCAACTGGAAGACCTCCTATGCCATATTGTTAATTTTTATGATAATTATGGGCGGGCTGAGTTACTATTTCATCCGGGCGATTGAAAAAGGAATCTTTCTGTCGGGAAAGAAAAAACGAAATGAAAATCAGTCAGTTTCTGACATGCCGGCATAGATTTTCAGGATCTCGTCCCTGTGTTCCTCTGGAGCCAGGAGGTGGCCCCAGCCCGACTGCATCTGCCACAGGCCGTCATACACAGAATCATGGAACGACCTGATCATGTGAGGGATGTTCCTTTCATTCAGCAGCCCGTCAATAAGACCGGCTTCCATTTCATTGTTAAGTATGAGGATCTCAACGGTTTGACTCATAATAATCAGATTGAATTGATATTTCCGTAATTTATGAATTCTTTCATTATCAAAGTGAATTCATGTTCAAAGTTAGGTGTGAAAATTCCACGGCCGAGATTTGAGATGATTTCTTCAGTTGGCCAGAACCTTCCATCGTCAATTTCATCCCTGTTTATAACCGGCAGTTCATTCGAGGAGCCTTTGAAGCTGTATACAAGCTCCTTTTCAACAGGAGATTCCCATATATACCTCAGGTTCAGATCATACCTAAAAATACTGATTCCAAGCTCCTCAAGCACCTCCCTTCTGAGAGCATCATCGACATTCTCACCCGGATCCATATGACCACCGGCTGATGTGTCCCAGAAACCGGGCAGAAGATCTTTTGTCAGCGCGCGCTTCTGAAGGAACAGATCTCCTTTCTCATTGAACAGATGAAAATGTACAACAGGATGCAGCAGCTTGCTTTTTCCGTCGTGGCAAACACTGCGGGGCGCGGCCGATATTGTTTTTCCTTCCTCGTCGACAACCGGGATCCATTCCCCGGAAACATTCATTTGCATGAGCCTGCTTTTATTGAGGAACAAATATGGTCACGGAATTGTTATGAAACAAGTCAAAAGATTGAGCTTATTACTCCGGGGGCAGATCATCAGGTGTAACCGGCTGAATTACAGTAAACGCTACGGGTACACCAACAAAATTCAAAAGTTCAGTTTTTACCGACTATTGTAAACCGGGAACTGATTCTGTTTCCATCTTCATCATACACAGTCAGAATATGGTTTCCTGTACCGGCAAGGATTTCGACCTGGTGAATATTCCTGGTTGTACCCAGGTAGCTTTCATCAATATGCCAGAATACCCGTCTGGAAGGATTTCTGTGGACAATTTCGGCAACAAGCTTGGTAGGTTCGCCGGTATGATCGCGCGGTATGAAGATTTTTAATCCGGGTGCGGGATAGATGAATTCCATGAATGTGCCGGTTTTTTCGCCGCCACAATCTTTCGCAAAAGGAGGCAGGGACCTGTATTCCGGGTGTTTTCTTTTGTAGTAGAATTCCATTGCAGGAGGAAGAATAAACCATGGTTCATTGACTATTTCTGAAGGTGCAGCGCAATCTGCGGTAACCTGGTACGTGCGTGACTTGTTGAGGTGAACCATTGAATGAAACGGACACATCCCGCTTTTAAGGCCTTCGATGCATACCGGGATCTCCCTTGTATCGGGGCAATCAGGTCCGGCCCTGTAGCCGCTTTTGGTGCAGACCACAATATTTGTCATTTCCTCCCATGGAGGGGTAAACCAGGGACCGGTTTCCATCAGACCTGCAATGTCAAATAGGATTGGTGCTGCGACGGCTGTTCCGGTGAGTCCCGGCCTGCCTTCCCCATTGGCATTGCCAACCCATATTCCGATAACATAGGCAGGGGTACTTCCCACGGCCCAGGCATCCCTGAAGCCAAAACTTGTGCCAGTTTTCCATGCAAGGGTCCTGGATGATGTGAAATACTGCCATCCTGCTTCCGTATCGGGACGATTAACTTTCTGCAGCGCTTCATAAGTCAGCCATACAGAAGCGGCAGACAGGGGAGCTTTGCCGGCATCTTTCCCTCTGGATTTCTTCGTGTCGCTGATCAATATCAACGGAGAGTGGAAGTCCGATCGGGAATATTCCTGGCTTTGCCCCGCCTTCCTGAGTATCCTTGACATTGAAGCATAGACTCCAGTGAGTTCCCACAATGAAGTTTCACCACCTCCCAGGATAAGCGAGAGACCGTAATGCTCCGCAGGCATGGTGAAAGTTGTGAATCCTGTTTCCCTGAGCAATTCTAGAAATTTTTCAGGGCTATATTCCTGCAGCATTCTGACTGCCGGGATGTTAAGTGATTGCGAGAGGGCGGTTCCTGCGGTTACGGCACCGCTGTAACTCTTGTCGAAATTTTCGGGTGAGAAACCCGGGAAGCGTGCAGGAGTGTCGGCAATTAGTGTGTTGGGCAGCAGATCCCCTGATTGCTGCATTGCTGCATAGAGTATTGGTTTAAGGATACTTCCTGTACTTCTCTGTGATCTGATGATATCGACATCACCACCGTGAAATGCAGCATTTCCGGTTGTGCTGTTGCCGGCATAGGCCAGAATCTCCCCCGACTCCACACTTACCACCAGGGCTGCGGAATTGAAGATCTGGTTGCCTTCAAGTTTTTTCTGATGCAATTCCATTATTGCAGAGACCCTCTCCTGGAGCCTGAAATCGACAGAGGTTCTCACACGTTCTCCTTTTCGCGTCACATTGAAATAATCAGTGAGGTGAGGAGCTGCTGACGGCAGTTTGTCGGGTTCGGAAAGAAGCGGTTCTTCAAGTGCCAGTTCAAGGGTGAGGGAGTCGATAAAATTCCTTTCTTTCAGGCGGTGTAGGAGGCTATTGCGTTTTTCCCTGAGTTTTTCCCGGTTCCTTCCCGGATGAATAAGAGCGGGTGAATTGGGAAGCACTGCAAGCGAAGCGGCTTCCGCCCAGGTGATCTCGGAAGGCAGTTTGCCGGTGTACCTCCAGGCAGCTGCATCAAGTCCGACGATATTGCCTCCGAAAGGAGCATTTGCAGCATACATTTCAAGGATCTTCTTCTTTGATCTCAGCATTTCAAGCTTGATGGCAGAAACGATCTCGATAGCCTTCCTGAGATAGGTGCGTGGTTTGTTACCCCCCGCCAGCCTCGCTGTCTGCATTGTGATGGTCGAACCTCCGGCCCTGATCTCATGATGCTTCGAGTTGATGACGAAGGCGTGTATGAGCGATACGGGATTAACCCCCGGGTGAAAATAGAAATACCTGTCCTCATAGGTAAGTATTGCTTTCCTGAACTTTTCCGGGACGGCATCCCCTGGAGGGAATCTCCATTGTCCGTCGGAGGCGATCCTGGCACCGAGGAGTGTGTGATCCCGGGCCTCCACAACCGTCGACAGCGGATTATTGAATCGGGGCAAAGGGGCAAGCAAAACCGGGATGATCACCATCCCGGCAGCAGTCAGTATGATTATGAACTTCCTACTCAATGCCGTTATCCGTGACTTTTACCTTGCCGCCCGGGATACGTGAATAGCAGCTTTCCGAATACATGGCCTCGCACCAAACCGGAGGCTGATGGAATTCCCCTTTGTAAGCGGCATTGAGGATAAGCAAATAAGTTTTGCTTTCACCCTGGTTCAGGCTGAAATAGGTGTTCACCCGGTCGTCCCTGAAATCGCGGTGGTCATAAACGCTTTCCTGTATTCCGTAATTGGCCTCAAACAGCCGGGTGTTCTGTATTTCCCATCCCGAGGGGACCATCTGTGTTAAGGCTATATTGTCGAGATTCAGGAACGTTTTATTCGTCACTTTCACAACCATCATGAAATCAGTTCCCTGTACCAGGTTTCTGTGATCAATCTGCTTCAGTTCCATGTTGAGGTACTCAACACTCATGGTCAGTCCTTTTTCGGTCTGGGTGGCATCAGAAACCAGCGGAATCCCTTTCCTGACCAGGTTTGCATAAACGGGTTGGTCAGAGATGTTTTCCACAACAAGCCTGTTGGGGCCATTCCTGACCTGGAGCTCTTTGACGAAGATTTTCTTTTCGGGAACGGAAATCTCGGATTTTTCACCGTTAAGGGAAACGCTGATTTTCGCCGAACCCGGTTTGTCAGCGGAGACCAGCTGAGAGTATTTCATGTATGAAAACAATCCCCACGACAATGACTGGGTGCTGAACCAGCCGGCGGTATTCAACTCGTCACAGATTGCTCTTAGCAGGGGAAGGCCTTCGGCGTCCTTTTTCAGTAGTGTGAGGGTATATAGGATCACGGCCCTGTCGCGCATGCGGCTGCCGTAATAGTATCCGGAATATTCTTCTTCGGTTCCGGTATTGCGCATGTCGAGCAGCCTGTCAGCGACTTCAGGTTTGCCGGAGGTAGCATAGGCCGCTGCGAGAAGCCATCTGGCCAGGCCGGGGAGATTCTGAATTTCCCTCATCCTGTTCATTGCACCTCTTTCCGGATCGCCGGCAAGGGCAAGAGTGAAGAGCCTGTATGCCTGATCGTTGGCTGATTGCCTGAATTTCGGGTCAAAGCGCCAGTCCTGTGCAGTCTTTTTCTGAAACCTTGTCCATTTCTGCCTGAAATTTCCGGGTATGCTGTATCCCGTTCTTTCAGCTTCCGCCATAAAGTGACCCGCATATGATGTTACCCAGTTATCGGGCTGGTAGTTGCCGGGCCACATTGCGACTCCTCCGCCGGTCATCTGCCTGGAGACCACTTTTAAAACAGCTTCCTTAATATTTGTTGCAGACTTTTCGGCCTTTGCCCCGTCTCCTGCAATGCTGTGAAGCAATAACTGGGGGAAAGCCGCAGAAATAATCTGTTCGGTGCAGCCGTGCGGATATTCAAGCAGGTAATCAAGCCATTTATCAAAATTAGCAGCAGGAAGATCGGATAATTCAAGGGTGGCAGCATCGGATCCTGCGATCCCGAAAGGGTTGAATGAGGTTTCCCATTTTTCACCCCGTTTCAGCAATTTCTGCACGGCTCTGATCTCCGGTGGATTCGGGCTTCGGACGTCGATTTCAATCTCATGGACGGCTGTTTCCCCGCCCCCCGATACAGTAACCTTTATCACCTCCTTTCCTGTTTTTTCGGCAGTGGTAAACACAAGCCGGGTATCCGTTTCCCCCTGGCCGGCGACGGTGATGCTTTTCACCGGCTCATCGAACTTTATCAGGCTACCGGCTTCTGCCATCAGGTCAAGACTGGTTATATTGCTTTTCTGAACAAAAACAGTAACCGGCAATGTGACGCGTTCTCCCGGGCTCAGGACCCTGGGGGCGGTCGCAAGTACCATCAGCGGATCCCTCACCAGCAGGCTCTTTTCGGCACTGCCGAATGCCCTTTCACTGCCTGCGATCACCATTGTTCTTATTGACCCCGTATACTGGGGAAGGGTAATGGTGTGGGTACTGGATTTACCCGGCTGAAGAGTGAAGGGTCCGAGGAATTTTATCACCGGCCTGAACCTCTGCGCCTTGCCCGCCGATCTGTCAGTAATGGCTTCATCGCCTCCCGTGGCAAGAAGCCTTTCCAGGGTTCCCCCGAAAGCACCTAGAACATGGTCGTATACATCCCAGGTCCTGACGCCCAGGGCTTCACGGCCGTAAAAATAACTCCACGGATCGGGTGTCCTGAAAGCAGTAATATCCAGGAGTCCTTCGTCAACAACAGCCACGGTGTATGTCATCGGCTTCCTGTTTGCCTCACTCACGGTAATGTCAAAACTTTTTTGAGAGCGGATCTCATCGGGTGCGGAGATTACCGGATCCAGGCGGGTTGCAGGATCCTCAACCATAACAGGGACAATACCGTAAAGACGTATGGGCATGTCGTTCACGGTTTGTGCATGAGGCTGTATTACTGTTACGAATGCATAGCAATTAGGAGCCATGCCGGGTTTTGCCTTAATGCTTACGACAGTGTTCCCCTTTGAAGCCGGGGTCCGGATCTCTTCCAGTACTGTTGACGAATTTTCAAGGGTGATTATTGCCCTGGAATTTTCGGGTGCGGGAAAGCTTAGCCGTATTTCTTCTCCAGGCGCATATTTTTCCTTATCGGTACTCACCGACAGCAGTGTTGCCCCGTCCGCACTGCTTTTCATCCCGTATTCCCACGGCCAGTCGATAAGTATGATTTTACCCGTTGAATGTCCGCTGGCGGCTGTGGCGCGGATAAGGTATCTGCCCCAGTCATTCCTTCCTATATTGAACCGGAATGAGCCTGTACCGTTACTGGTTCGCAGATGATGGGTCAGCACGGGTTTGTAGCTGTTGTTTGAAATGTACGATGCAAGGTTTTCCTCGTCAGATTCCCACCACCACCTGTAATTTATCCTGTAGAAGTAAATGTCCACCCGGGTGTCAACCGGTTTTCCCTGGGGGTCGACTGTGGCAATTCTTAACTCATGGTCGGTGTCGGTAAAAATCATTCTTTCATTTTCCTTGAGGCCCGGAAGATTCAGACCCACATAAGTCTCATACGGAGAATACCGGTAGAGTTTCTGTGTTATGCTTTCATCTCCACCCTTTTCTGCGGCTTTTACCGTGAAAACCGCATTAAGCATTCCCGGGGCAGGTATATCAGTGCCGGGATTGAAACTGACGCTTGCCTCACCTTTCTCATCGGTGGTTCCTTCAAACATCCTGACTGTTTCAGAATAAAAATCGACTGAAGGATCATCAAAAACATACTGTCTGTACTTTTCAAATTCCGTTTTTGCAGGTTTGAAGCGGTATTCGACTGATGATCGCAGGTTGCCTGCATTGTTTCCATTGAGCCATTTTACAGTTAGTGAGCCGGGAGTCCCTCCTTCTCTTTGTTTAAGGAGGTTACCGGGAAATGAAAGTTCCATTTTCAGCCTGTTGGGCTTAATTGATTCAATCCTGACCCTCCTGGTGAATGTGGCACCACCGACCCTGAATATGGCGGAATAATTGCCAGTGACGGCGTCGGTGGCGGTTCCTGTTTTAAAGACAAGAAGGTTCCTGCCATCGGTCTGCTGTACCTGGTTATCAATCCTTTGTTCAAGCGGATTGATCAGTTCAAACTGCAGCGGATGTCCGGCCGGAAGATTTTTGTTCAGGTCCTTCAGGAATATGGAAAGATAAATGGAATCACCGGGGCGCCAGACATCTCTTTCACCGTAAATGAAGGCCTTTATTCCGTTCTCGGTTTTATTTCCCGAAACATCGAAGGAACTCAGCGACAGGGATGAACCATCGGTTACCTTAAGGTAGTTCCGGTCCCGGTCCTTTCTTGCTATTATAAGGAAAGGCTTTCTGTCGCAATTCATGGTAACGGAACCATTGTGGCCGGTGTTCCGGGAAACAATCAGCTGCATCTGGAGATCATACACATCGATTGTCACTTCGCTGAGCGGGAGTGCTGTAAGAAGGTCATTTACCATTACGAGGAGACTGTTGTCAGTTCCTTTTTTGGCAATAATGCCGAAGTTAGATGCCAGTACGTTCCTGGTGACTTTTCTGTCGGGGCTGTAATAGGCTGGTTTGCAAGGATCATTGCGTTCATTCCAGTTGAATCCCAGTGAATAGTAGATCATATCCCCGGCGTCGTCATAATAATTGTCCGGATCATCCCAGTAATCATTTGTTTCTTCCTCCGACTTCTCAAGAGATTCTTCGTATTTTTCCAGTTCAGTCCTGTCCGGGCAGGGATAAAGCGAGTAAGAGGGCCGGAAGCCAAGTTCGACCCTGTACAGTATACCCGGTTCGACATCAATATATTCGGCAAGATCAATCGTATGGAAGTTCCACGATCCGGAAAAAGTACCCGGTGGATTGATCAGATCAACCCGGCCTGAATAAATTAGCCTTCCGAACCTCTTTACCGAATAGGATGTGTTTATATCGTTGTCCTGCAGGAAATACGGAAGATTGACCCCGAATATCTTGATGATCCTGAGATCGACGGCATTCAGGTTGGCTGTCCTGAAAGGCAGTACCAGATTGTTTGAAGCAGGGAGGATCACTCCGTTTCCTGTGAGCTCCACCGATGGTGGGACTGGTGTAAAATCCAGTCTTCTGATGAATGACGAAGTCAATGATTCACCCCGGAAGTTTTTAATTGATTCCTCAACGATAATGTCTGCCGGACTCCCGGGTCTTGATTCCGGAAAAAGGCTGACAATATTTGCATTGATCCTGGCTGACATTCTTATATCCGGGTTAAAGCGGATGAGACCCTCCGTTTCCTGAGAAGCATCGAGCGGGTCAGAGAAGACAATATCAATGCTCTGCCCCTCGTCACGGTTGAAGATCAGGTCCGTAACTGCAAATACTCCCGTTCCGGGTATCTTCACTGCCGAGCTGCCTTTTTGTTTTACCCCTGCAAAATGTCCGTTCCAGCTTACCTCTACCTTCCCGGCCTTATCCTTTCTTTCGATGTTGATTACAGAAAATCTGTGCTCAAGAATATCGGAATGATCCCAGATTATTGGCAGTTTTTTACGGCCATATTTTGCCTGGACATAAGACTCGGCCTCAGTGGATGCTACATAGTCTGATGCCACCAGGTTACCGTGCAGTGTGTATTTTGTACCGTCATCCGAACTTTCCAGCACCCCGATGGAAACGACGAAGTCCTTCTTTTTTGTTTTAATCCTGGAAGTGAATACCCCCAAATTTTCCTTAACTTCTGCAAGTTTTGCAAGGTTAAGCTTAACCGTATACAATGTCCCCGGCTTCAGCGGCCTGGCAGGTTTAAAAGCAAGAGTTACATTGTCTGTCCATTCGGCTTTCCCTTTTACGGCAGGTTCAAAAATGAACAATCCGGCAGGAATCTTTCTGTTTATCCCAGCTACAAATTCCGGGGTGAATTTTACCTCAAAAACAGAATTGACCGATATGATGCCGGAAGTGTATCCGGTAATATACTCACTGAATCCTTTATCGACGGGAATATTCAGTTCTTGCAAATCGGAAACTCTTTTCGGGAGAAGTTTAACCGGCAGATTTTCTTTTCCCGTGCATGATGAGATGATGATCAGGATGACAGAAGGGATGATTAGTCTTGATTTTTTCATTTTCGGGAATGATTATTTCAGGATGACGGATTTGCCTGAGTTCAACGGTGACATATTGTTACATTGCTAAAAATACGAAAAAGTCGGAATCCTAAAGTAAAATCCTGTTGCCAAGCTGTTTTGAAATATGCCCCAGTGCCAGGCTGAGATTATTGAATCTTGTCTGCAGGAAAATGATCCTTTCCCGGTCATTGTTTCTTACCGCTTCTTCAAGAAGGATCATGATCTCCTTTCTGTAGGCCTGGATTTTGTCGCTTTTGAATTTCAGCACCACATCAGGGACAATATCATGAAGTTTCATTTCTTCAGTTTCAACATAGGTTTGCTTGTCTCTCCATATCCTGCTTAATTCATGTGCATCTGCAAGGAGGTCGGCGGAGATCCTTGAGATGTCCGGATCTTCATGTTTGATAAAATGTTTGTCATCGGGGAAAAGGCCCTGTTCGGAACTGAACCTGAAATCGTCGAAGATCCTTGCAAATACTGCATCGTTAAATGACAGTTCATCTGATGTTATTTCTTTCACAATATAGTCGGCAACGGTTATTATCTCCTCTTTACCATCCTCACTGCGGATTTTCCTTTCAAATTCCAGGCTTCCGTATTTCAGCAGCAGTCTTATCACTTCCTTTTCCGCAAAAAAGCTTGCCGTAAGCGGTCTTACAGGCTTCGCAGGACTTCCTGCCGGCGGAACAGGAAGGTCTTCCGGCCCCGGATACTTATTCCTTTCACGGAAAGATTTCTCACGCATGAGTTTGTTGACCTCCTGATAAAGGACGGATTCCGGAACCTCAAGCAGATTGCTGCATTCCTTGATGTATATTGTTCTTGTTATGGCTTCGGGAATTACTGCAACCGATCTGACAATGTCATTTATCAGGCCGGCTTTTTTGACAGGATCGTTGCTGGCCTCATCAAGCAGCAGTCTGGTTTTGAACCTTATAAAATCAGTCTCGTTATTTTTTATATATTCCAGGAATTGCTCATTGCTTACTTTTTTTGAGTATGAATCGGGATCTTCGCCTTCGGGTAAAAGAACTATCTTAACATTCATTCCTTCTTCAAGGACAATATCGATTCCCCTGATTGAAGCCTTGATACCGGCCGGATCGCCATCATAGAGGATTGTAATATTCTGGGTGAACCGTTTTACCAGCCTTACCTGTTCCCGGGTAAGGGAAGTTCCTGAGCTTGCTACCACATTTTCAATGGCAGCCTCATGAAGTGACATCACATCCGTATAACCTTCGACAAGAAAGCATTTGTCTTCCTGTGTGATTGCCTTGCGTGCCTGGTAGATCCCATACAGTATCCTGCTTTTATGATAGATCTCTGACTCCGGTGAATTGAGGTATTTGGCACTTTTAGGGTCGGCCTTCAGGGTTCTTCCCCCGAACCCCAGGATCTGTCCCGACAACGAATGGATCGGGAACATTATTCTTCCGCTGAAACGGTCGAATATTTTTTCTTCGTGTTGAATTGTCAGTCCTGCCTTCAGCAGGAAATCGATCCTGTGGCCGTCCTCAAGGGCCTGTTTTGAAAAAGCGTCCCTCTGGTCGAAGCAGTAGCCTGTCTCAAATTTTTTCAGGGTACTGTGACGGAATCCCCTTTCCATGAAATATGAAAGTCCGACTGATTTACCTTCATCGGAACGGAACAGGTTTTCTTCAAACTGCCTTGCAGCATATGCAGTGACAACGAGCAGGCTCTCCCTTTCATTCTGTTTTTCAATTTCCTCAGGGGTACGTTCTTTCTCCGTTACCTCGATGTGGTATTTTTTTGCAAGATATCTCAGTGCCTCAGGATAAGTGAGATGCTCATGCTCCATTGTAAAATTGACGGAGTTCCCGACCTTGCCGCACCCAAAGCATTTGAATATCTCTTTTGACGGAGATACCGTGAATGAAGGGGTCTTTTCATTGTGGAAGGGGCACAATCCAAGGTAATTCACTCCCCGTTTTTTCAGGGGGACAAACTCCTGCACAACATCGACAATCTGTGCAGCATCAAGTATCCGTTCGATTGTCTGCCTGTCAATCATGGATCAAAGATATCAGGAAAACCGTGAAAGGTCAAAAGTACCTTCGGAGAATATATTAACAAACCAGCTTGTACGGTATCCTTCAGTCATGCAGATTATTGGCATCAGGGAAGTATGATTATGGGCAGGACGCAGGCCTTACTGACGGGTATAAAGGCAATTAAATCATCTTAGTTCCATCAGGTGCCGGGTAAGTATTTCAACTCCCGTTGAGGCAGGCTCCCTTATGATCCCTACATGCCGCCTGGCAGGAACAAACACCTCATTCGGGTCGATAAGCCAGAGGGATGCCTTCGGGGGTGCATAATCCATTAGTCCCGCAGCAGGGTAGACGTTGAGTGATGAACCGATAACTACGAAAATATCGGCGGAAGAAGTTATCCTTACAGCTTCGTCCATCATTGGCACAGATTCTCCGAACCAGACAATGTGGGGCCTGAGCTGGCTCCCTTTTTCACACAGATCGCCCGGCCGGATATCCTTGTACCCGATGTCGTATACCAACGACGGGTCGCTGGTGCTTCTTGCCTTGGTAAGTTCCCCGTGTAGATGCAGCACTTTTGTACTTCCCGCCCTCTCATGCAGGTCATCGATATTCTGTGTTATAACATTAACATTGAAATACTTTTCAAGAGCGGCAATTCCCGTATGACCTGCGTTGGGTTTACAGGCCGCAAGCTGGGTCCGGCGGTCATTGTAGAACCTGAGCACCAGGTCCCTGTTTTTTTGCCAACCCATCGGAGAAGCGACTTCGGTGACATCATACTCTTCCCAGAGGCCGCCTGTTTCGCGGAATGTCCTGATACCGCTCTCGGCACTCATTCCTGCACCCGTCAGAATAACCAGATTTTTCATTCGGCAATAATTAATTCATTGTGCATTACTGATCCCGGCTGTTGATGTATGAATGCCGGCTCATCACCGGCCGTACCGGAAGACCTGCTGATGTGAACCAAGGATGGATCTCCGGGATTTCGGCCGGAAAACATCCGGCATATGAAGATAGTAAATAACGGTTAAATATAAAAACAATCCCGGCTGCCCCTGATGAGTGCATTTTGGATTCCCGGTCCGCGTCAAATGCACGGCATGGTACGGGATCATTTCCAAACACTATATTTATTACTTTTACGGTTTGATCATTAATACAGGGTGATGGCTGAAAACAGAAAAATCATTGTTGCAGTTACGGGTGCAAGCGGTTCAGTCTATGCACTATCACTTATCAGGAGGCTTGCCGGGCTGAAATCGCCGCCTACAGAGATAGCCACCCTGTTCACGGAGACTGCAAAACAGATATGGCACCATGAAACCGGAGAGGCATTTCACGGCATGCCTCCGGTGAGGATTTATGAGAACAATGATTTTTTTGTTCCGTTTGCCTCCGGATCGTCTGATTATGATACCATGATAATTTGTCCGGCCTCGATGGGGACCATCGGGAGGATTGCGGGCGGGATCTCGGATGATCTTGTCTGCCGGTCGGCGGATGTGATGCTGAAGGAAAGGCGCAGGCTGATCATTGTTCCAAGAGAGACCCCTTATAATCTGATGCATATACGTAATATGGAGACCCTTACCCTGGCAGGGGCAGTGATATGTCCTGCCAGTCCGTCATTCTACAGCCGGCCCGAAACAATAAACGACCTGGTAATGACTGTTGTGGAAAGGATCATTTCACTTGCAGGATTTGAAGCAGATACTTACCGCTGGATGAAAAATGATTGATCGCCGGGCAGTTGCTTTTTTCAGAAAACACCATGTTCTGACCGTTGCAACAAGTGTTAACGGCGAACCCTGGTGCGCCAATTGCTTTTATGTTTACCTCGAAGAAAAAAATGCACTTGTATTTACCACCGATCCGGCAACGAGGCATGGGAGGGAATTCAGGGAGAGTCCGCTGGTGGCGGGTTCCGTGGTTCTTGAGACCAGGCTCATCGGCAGGATCAGGGGGATCCAGTTCCAGGCAGTCGTGTCTGAGCCTCAGGGCGATGAGCTGGAGCTTGCCCGAAAAGCGTATCTGAAACGGTTTCCCGTTGCCATGCTCATGGAAACCCATCTGTGGATTGCGGAACTCACTCTTATAAAAATGACCGATAACCGGCTTGGCTTTGGCAAAAAGCTGATCTGGAAAAAGGATGGTGACAGCGAGGTTCTGAATGCCGGATAGGGCCAATGTTTTCCAGGCGATGGAGCTCCGCAGGTGTATCGGCCGGTTATTTCCCGAGTACCTGCCTGACTATTTTGGCAATGTATTTGCCCAATATGTCGAATTCGAGGTTCACCACTGTCCCTTTTTCGATCAGGTGGAAATTTGTAATCTCGTAGGTGAAAGGAATGATGGCAACCTGGAAAGATTTCGGCTGCGAGTTCACGACTGTCAGGCTCACCCCGTTAACTGAAACTGATCCCTTTTCAACAGTAATATAATCATCCTTCAGCGGTTCATATTCAAATGTATAGTACCAGCTTCCTCCGGCCTCCGTCACTGAAGTACAGACCGCGGTCTGGTCGATGTGGCCCTGAACCATGTGGCCGTCGAGCCTGCCGTCGAGCTTCGTGCTTCTCTCAAGATTAACCTTGTCGCCCGGTTTAAGCAGTCCGAGATTTGTCTTTTCCAGGGTTTCCCTTACCGCTGTCACAGTATATGTGTCATCGTGGATTTTTACCACGGTAAGACAGACCCCGTTGTGGGAAATGCTCTGATCGATCTTAAGTTCGCCTGTAAACGAGCATTTCAGGGTGATATGGAGATTGTCCTTTTCCTTTTCAAGCTTTACCACAGGTGCTGCTTCTTCTACAATTCCTGAAAACATGACTTTATTGGTTTTTATCCGCTGCAAAGGTATTTAAAAACGTTTAGAAGAAGTTTCTCTGAACCGGGTTTTACAGTCAACCCTTTCCTGTCGGTCTCTTCCGGAGATATTTACAGGCAGCACCGTGATCCGTTGATCGTACCCGTCATTCGCATCCCCGTCATTCCGCATCTACGCTGACTTGCTCTCTCATCCCCTCATCCTCTCATCCCCTCATCCCCTCATCCCCTCATCCTCTCATCCCCTCATCCTCTTATCCTGTTATCCTCTCATCCTCTTATCCCCCCATCCCCTCATCTCCACATCTCCTAACAAATTAAACTTCCTGCATTGTCCCCTTGATCCTTTTTTCATATCTTTGTGCGATTTTTTAAAATATTCTCAAAAAACAACTTGTTGATCCGATGGGGAAACGTTTTCCAGAATACAAAAACCTTGATCTGGCCCAGGTAAATAAGGATATTCTGAAGGTATGGGATGCAAATGACACTTTCCGCAGAAGTGTCAGGGAGATGAACGGCAGGGGTGAGTATGTTTTTTACGAAGGACCGCCGTCTGCCAACGGCATTCCGGGTATTCATCATGTTTTGTCGCGCACTATCAAGGATGCAGTTTGCAGGTATAAGACTCAGGCGGGTTATGAGGTGAAGCGTAAGGCTGGGTGGGATACTCATGGTCTGCCTGTTGAGCTGGGTGTTGAAAAGGCGCTTGGCATAACCAAGGAGGATATCGGGACGAAGATCTCGATTGATGATTACAACAAAGCCTGCCGCATTGATGTGATGAAATATACTGACATGTGGGAGGAGCTCACCCGCAAGATGGGATACTGGATCAACATGGAGCATCCCTATGTAACATATGACAACCGTTATATTGAAACCTTGTGGTGGTTGCTTAAGCAGCTTTATGCCGGCGGCTATCTGTACCAGGGTTACACGATACAGCCGTATTCACCGGCTGCCGGGACCGGACTAAGTTCGCACGAACTGAACCTGCCCGGCTGTTACAGGGATGTCAGGGATACGACATGCATTGCACAGTTCAGGCTTATCCGCGACGGGCATTCGGAATTCCTTTTCAGGGACACGGATACAGAAGATGTTTACATGATGGCCTGGACGACAACACCGTGGACCCTGCCATCGAACACGGCCCTGGCCGTCGGGCCGGAGATCGTCTATGTGAAGGTACGCAGCTTCAACCCATATACCTATGATCCTGTTACGGTTATTGTGGCAAAGGACCTTCTCGGTTCAATATTCCCGGGAGATGCTGTCAGGGAATTATCGGCCTATAACCCGGGCGACAGGAAGATACCCTATAAAGTGCTGGATGAATTCATGGGAAGCAGGCTTGCAGGTATAAATTATGAACAGCTCATTGACTGGGTAAAGCCCGATCCCGGGGCTTTCAGGGTAATTACCGGCGATTTTGTCACTACCGACGACGGCACGGGAATAGTTCACATTGCTCCCACGTTCGGTGCTGATGACCACAGGGCAGGGAAAGAGAACGGGATCCCGCCGCTTCTCGTCCGCAGGAAGGACGGAACCACCGGACCCCTGGTCGACAAAAGGGGTTATATGATCCCGATAACCGATCTCGATATAGACTTTGTAAGGGAAAGGGTCAATACAAGAACCTATACAGGTTTTGAAGGAAGGCCTGTGAAAAATGAATATGATCCGTTGCTGTCGCCCGATGCCGATACCCTCGATGTCGATATTGCGGTGATGCTTAAGCAGCAGGGCAAGGTGTTCAGGATTGAAAAGCAGGTGCACAGCTATCCTCATTGCTGGAGAACCGATAAGCCTGTACTCTATTATCCCATGGATGCATGGTTCATACGGACAACAGCATTCAGGGAAAAGATGATTGAACTGAACAACACCATAAACTGGAAACCGGTGTCGACCGGAACCGGCCGTTTCGGGAAATGGCTTGAGAATCTTGTTGACTGGAATCTTTCGCGTTCGAGGTACTGGGGTACACCGCTGCCAATATGGGTGAGTGGGGACAGGACTGAGGAGAAATGCATAGGATCGGCAGCTGAACTTAAGGAGGAGATTGAAAAGTCGGTGAAAGCCGGATTTATGACCGCGAACCCGCTGAAGGATTTCATCGAAGGCGACAATTCACCTGAAAATTACGGAAAGTTCGACCTTCACCGCCCGTTTGTTGATGAAATAATTCTTGTGAGCCCGACAGGCAGTAAAATGTTCAGGGAGCCTGACCTTATCGACGTATGGTTCGACTCGGGAGCCATGCCATATGCACAGGCGCATTATCCTTTTGAGAACAAGGAAAATTTCAACGACATGTTCCCAGCTGATTTTATTGCCGAAGGAGTTGACCAGACGCGGGGATGGTTCTTCACCCTTCATGCCATTGCAAGCATGATCTCCGGTTCCGTGGCTTTCAGGAATATCATTTCAAATGGCCTTGTGCTCGACAAGAACGGAAACAAGATGTCGAAAAGACTGGGCAATGCGGTTGATCCTTTCACTGCAATTGAAGAATACGGTTCCGATCCGCTGAGGTGGTACATGCTCACAAATGCCCAGCCGTGGGATAACCTGAAATTTGATATCGAAGGCGTTGACGAGGTCAGGCGGAAATTCTTCGGAACGCTTTACAACACCTACTCGTTCTTTGCATTATACGCCAATATCGATAAATTCAGGTATACCGAAAAAGAAATACCTGTCGGGGAGCGCCCCGAAATTGACAGGTGGATAATCTCGCTTCTCAACTCACTTGTCAGGGAGGTCGGAAAGTGTTTCGATGATTATGATCTGACGCGTGCAGGCCGTGCCATCCAGGATTTTGTGACGGAGAACCTGAGTAACTGGTATGTAAGGCTTAACCGGAAACGTTTCTGGGGAGGAGATTATGACAAGGACAAGCTTGCAGCCTACCAGACCCTTTACAGGTGTCTCGAAACAGTCAGCAGGCTTGCAGCACCAATCGCACCATTTTACACGGACCGTCTTTTCACCGATCTCAACGGAACAACGGGACATCATCAGGAGGACTCGGTTCATCTAACCTCCTTCCCGGTGCCTGATCACGACCTGATTGATGAAGAGCTTGAGGAAAAAATGGAAATAGCCCAGAAAATATCCTCAATGATCCTCGGGCTGAGGAGAAAAGTCAACATTAAGGTACGCCAGCCTCTTGCCCGGATAATGATACCAGTTCCCGACGAGGGATTCCGGAGAAAGTTTGAGGCTGTAAGGGATCTCATCCTTGCGGAGGTAAACGTTAAGAATGTTGAATATATCGACGATACTTCCTCGGTTCTGATTAAGAAGGCAAAACCCGATTTCAGACTGCTTGGACCGCGATACGGCCGGCTCATGAAGCAGATAGGAAATATTGTTTCCGGGCTCTCCCAGGAAGAAATTACTTCATTCGAGAACACCGGAGCCCTGGTATTTGAAATTGATGGTCAGAAGGTGGAACTAACCACAGACGATGTTGAGATAATATCGGAGGATATTCCCGGCTGGCAGGTTGCAAATGACGGCAGGCTGACTGTTGCACTTGACGTCACGGTAACCGATGAGCTGCGGTATGAAGGCATTGCAAGGGAGTTTGTAAACAGGATTCAGAATATCAGGAAGGAAAGCGGATTTGATGTGACTGACAAGATCACGGTACTGATCGAAGACACGGATGTGATTGGAGCGGCAGTGAGAAGGCATTCCTCGTATATCGGATCACAGACGCTGGCAACAAGGGTCGATGTCGTCAGGGATTTCACCAACGGGGATGTCCGGGATGTGGAGATCAATGATATTCAGGTAAGGATTTCGGTCAGCAGAAACTGCTGATGATGCGTTAATGTCTTATTTCTGCCTCATTTTTGCATCGATGCTGAGGGTTGCGTGAGGAACGGCCCTCAATCGTTCCTTTGCAATAAGCTTTCCTGTTTCGCGGCAGATCCCGTAGGTCTTGTTTTCAATCCTGACAAGGGCAGCCTGCAAATGCTGAATGAATTTTTGCTGCCGTTGGGCAAGCCTGCCTGCTTCTTCTTTCGATAAAGTGGTGGCCCCTTCCTCAAGTACCTTGAAGGTGGGCGATGTGTCCATGGTGTCATTACTTTCTTCGTGAGTAATACTGGATTTCAGTATCTCATAATCCTTCTTGGCCTTGTCCAGCTTCCTGAGAATAATTTCCCTGAATTCCTCAAGCTCCTCATCCGAATATCGTGTCTTTTCAGCCATGGCTAGTTGAGTTTTGTTTATGGCGCAAATGTAGCTTTTTTTGTTTAATAAAAAAACTGTCAGGGTACTATGATATTAAACTAATTTCAGGCTGTTAATATTGTCATGAGGTGATTTTATGTGCGAAAAAAAACTAAACAAAAAAGTATCTTTGCGGCGGATATTATCTATTGGAGCATGACAACAGAAGGCGACAGCAAAAAGGCGTTGAACAGACTGATCAGAAAAACGCCGGAACCACGCTGGTATGCGGTTTATACCAATCCCAGGGCCGAAAAACAGGTCAGGGACAGACTCCTGGAAGCGAACGTTGAAGTATTTCTGCCCTTGCAGAAAACATACCGGATGTGGAGCGACCGTAAGAAGCTGATAGAAAAGCCGCTGCTTTCATCCTACGTGTTTGTAAGGGTAAGTCCGGCTGAATTTCCCAGGGTTTACCAGACCCGTGGGATTGTAAGATTTGTAACCTTCGAGGGCCAGCCGGCTTCCATCCCCCAGAACCAGATTGACAACCTGCGGCTTCTGATCAACAGCGACACTGAGATAGAGGTTACATCAGGAAAATTCGAGAGGGGCGATAATGTTGAAGTCGTTCGCGGAGCGCTGGTCGGACTGACAGGTGAGCTTATTGAGATCGGAAGCCAGAAACGGGTGATAATAAGAATCGACAGGCTTGATCAGAACCTCATTCTGAAAATACCGCTTACGTTTCTCCGGAAAACGGGGGAGAAAAACTGAATCAGTTGAGATAACTCCGGCATAAACCGGTCATTTCAGCTTTTATATCTGAGATACATGGAGTAAGTATCCTTCAGGCCCTCATCCAACGGGATCCTGTATTTGTATCCGAGACCCGTCAAAGCAGTAATATCAATTGTCTTTCTCATTGTTCCGTCAGGTTTCGATGTGTCAAAAACAATTTCCCCGGTGAAGCCTGTAAGAGCTTTAATTTTGTAGGTAAGATCCTTTATTGAGAACTCTTCCCCGGTGCCTATATTAAGGAAATGCGGAGGATGGAATTCCGGATCGGGGTTCCCTTTCCTGTGCATCGCCTGGATGTCGTCTGCATCGACGTTTTCCATTATGAAGACGCATGCCTCGGCCATGTCCTTCGAATTCATGAATTCCCTGAGGGGAGTACCGGTCCCCCAAACGGAAACGGCAACTTCATGCCTTCCCGTTCCGGATCTTTCCGTGAGCTTTACACCGTATTTGCGCAGGATGCCCGTAATGCTTCCATCATCGGAGCTGCCGCTTATCCCTTCAATCGGGTATCTGTCAAGATCCCTCCTGATTGCATCCATATCGCCCGTCTCAAGGCATCGCCCTAAATGGAATTTCCTGAGCAATGCCGGAAGAACATGAGATCCTTCGAGATTGTAATTGTCACCGTAACCGTAAAGATTGGTCGGCATCACTGCAATGAAGTTGGTGTTATACTGAATGTTAAATGATTCACACATCTTAAGGCCAGCGATTTTTGCAATCGCATAAGGCTCATTTGTGTACTCGAGCTGTGATGTCAGCAGGTATTCTTCCCTTAAAGGCTGGGGCGCATTTTTGGGATAGATGCATGTCGATCCCAGGAAAAGCAGTTTTTTAACGCCATGTTTCCAGGCAGAGCTGATGACATTGTTCTGAATCATCAGATTGATGTAGATGAAATCGGCCCTGAGGGTGTTGTTTGCAACTATCCCCCCGACTTTTGCCGCTGCAAGAAATACATACTCCGGTTTCTGATCCCTGAAAAAGGAATCCGTTGCTCTCTGATCGGTAAGATCAAGCTCCTCTGCGGTCCTGAGCAGCAGATTGTCGTAACCTTTTTCCCTCAGGGTCAGGGTTAGAGCTGATCCTACCAGCCCCGTGTGTCCGGCGACATATATTCTGGAATTTTTTTTCATATCTGAAAGCTTTAATCACACCTGTGCATTTCCTCGGAAATGGACAAGGCATCCTGGGTAATCCGGGTCATTCCGGCACTTTAGGGTTAGTTATTCAAAATAGTTAAGGGTCCTGAATCCTCCGTTTTTAATGTGAGCTTCCTTTTTCATCAGGTTAATATCGGAATTGATCATATCCTGAATAAGCCCGTCAAGATCAAATCTTGGCGACCAGCCGAGTTTCTGCCTTGCTTTTGTGGAATCCCCGATCAGAAGATCCACTTCTGTCGGCCTGAAGTAGTTTTTATCCACCTTTACAACGATGGGGTTGTTTTTGATCCTTGACCTGATTGGTTCAGAAAATTCCTCGCCCACCATGGTAGCGAAAAGTTTTTCGTCAATGGCAGTGATTTTCCCGACCTCATTTTCCTTTTCACCTGAAAAGACAACTTCCATCCCGGCGGCCTGAAATGTTTTTATAATGAATTCGCGGATTGAAGTAGTAACCCCTGTAGCGATAACATAATCGTCGGGCTGATCCTGCTGAAGTATCAGGTACATGGCTTTTATGTAATCCTTGGCATGGCCCCAGTCGCGTCGTGATGAAAGATTGCCCATATAAAGACAGTTCTGCATACCAAGGGCGATTCTGGCCATGGCCCTGGAAATTTTCCTGGTAACGAATGTTTCACCTCTTATGGGTGACTCATGATTGAACAATATGCCGTTGCTGGCGTGCATGTTGTATGCTTCGCGGTAGTTTACGGTGATCCAGTATGCATACAGCTTGGCAACACCGTAGGGGCTCCGTGGATAGAAAGGTGTTTTTTCAGTCTGGGGAACTTCCTGGACCAGCCCGTAGAGCTCACTTGTGGAGGCCTGGTAGATTCGTGTCTTCCTGATCAGGCCCAGAAGCCTTACAGCTTCCAGGATCCTCAGCGTTCCTATCCCGTCGGCATTGGCGGTGTACTCTGGTGTGTCGAAGCTCACCTTGACATGGCTCATGGCCGCAAGATTATAGATCTCATCCGGGTGGCATTCCTGGATAAGTTTTGTAATATTCATTGAATCGGTCAGGTCGCCGTAATGAAGTATGAAATTCCGTTTTTCAGCCTGGGGATCCTGGTAAAGGTGATCGATCCTTTCGGTATTGAACAATGAGCTGCGTCTTTTTATGCCGTGGACAATGTAATCCTTTTTAAGAAGATACTCTGCAAGATAAGCGCCATCCTGTCCTGTAACTCCTGTGATAAGTGCTGTTTTTGACATCTTTTGTTATTGTTTTAACTATGTGGTTTCGATTCTGCCTATCCGCATTCCGCTTCTCCACTACTTCGCCTTCTCTCTTCTCCCACTCACTCTCACTCTCACACTCACTCCCTCCCACACTCACACTCACACTCACACTCACTCTCACTCTCACTCTCTCCCTTCTCTCACATCCCGAAGTCTTTCATTCTGATCTTGATCCTGAAGGCGTTAGGGATCTCCTGTTCGCTGATCAGTATCAGGTATCCGCCTCCGCCGGCTCCCGACAGTTTCCATGCGCTGGCCGTTTCCCTGTACTGATCGATGACTCTTTGTATATCGGCATTCATCATTTTCGGGAACATTCGCACCTGCGACCGGAATGATTCCAGGAATCCCTTCGTGAATCTGCCGAAATCCCGGCTGACCAATCCTTCCCATGCAAGTCCGGCCGCATCAGCGAGCCTTTTTACATTTTCAGCATTGATATTTGTGTCGCTTAATACATTATATCCATTGGGCCGGGGCCATAGTGTCAGCATATACAACCTGTCCTCGAGCCATTTTATTGTATTCAGATCAGAGATTGTCTCAAATTTCGACGGCCAGTACTCGCCCCTGTCATAATAAAACCAGGTAATCCCGGGCATCGTTATGCCGATTGAATCCTGCGATCCGCTCACTTCCGTGGTTCCGGGATCATTATCATACCTGAAGAGTAACCTCGCAAGTTTTTCGGGCTTTTCAAGGGGAAGATGATAATTCCAAAGCTCGATTGCTTTTTTCCGGGTCGATGTTGCCATTCCCGACCGCTCATTGAATTCAATGGTAGGCTCGAGCGATGCAGTGATAGCAGCGCCCGGATGGTATTTTGAAACATATGGCTGGTCGATCCATGTTCCGGCAAGATCGATCCTGTACGGCATCGGTTGGATCGTGCGCAATGCAGTGGTGGAGCGGGCCGGCAGATTGCCGTGAGGTATCCTTTTAAGCACCTTGTACTCTATTCCGTGATCCCTGCAAAGCTTTTCCTTTTCAGGGGAATGGCCGTCCTCGTTAACGATAAAAATGTCCGGACTGAGCTCTTTCAGGTCTTCTGCAAAATCGAGCAGTCCGCTTCCCTTGTTGACAAAAGCTTTATGAACACACGACAATGCGCTCAGGATATAGACCCTTTCTGCTTCGGAATTTACCGTTTCCCTCCCCTTGAGCTCCCTGATGGTTTTATCGGAGCCCAGACCTATGTAAAGCTCGCCATATTCAGATGCTTCCTGCAGAAAGGCAATATGGCCCGAGTGAAGCATGTCGAAACAGCCCGAAACTAAAACTTTCTTTTTAATGCTCATTATGTTATTGAAATGCTTTGGTTTGTAAACAAAAATAATCGAAAAATATTACTAAACCTCTAAATTTGCAGGCTTCTTCATGAACCTGTGCCCAGCAGCGGAGATGCAGCAATCTCCCGTTGGATGCAGAAAACTGCAATTTCCGGGATCCTGGTGCAGGATCCGTGTGACTCGAAGCAGCACGCATTCTGTTCGGGATTAATACCTTCTTATCCTGACACAGACTATGAGAGGTGCCAGGAATCATATACCGCAAATTCTATTATCTTTAAAATTCCTTCAGGTTCAATTTTAATTCCAACCCGGTATGAAAGAGTATCTAAAAACCCGCAACCACACAACCTTCAAAAGATATTGCAAATTCCTCAGGCTTCAGGATGATCCTGTTCTGATTGAAAAATACAGGCAGATCCATGCTCCCGGGATGGTATGGCCCGATATTACAGGGGATATGAAAGAAGCAGGCATCCTGGACATGGAGATTTATATCCACGGGAATAATGCTTTTATGATAATGGAAACCGTTCCTGATTTTGATCATGAAAAGGCAATGAGAGCTCTTGCCTCCAAACCACGTCAGGTTGAATGGGAGAATTATGTTTCAAGGTTCCAGCATGCGGAAGGAAGATCCGACACGCCGGAAAAATGGGAAATAATGGAACGAATATTCCTGCTGGATTAATTGTAATCCGGATATGCCGGGACGGAAGGCGGGCTTGTCCCAAATTCTACCGGGATGGGCCTGGAATATCAAATACTTCCGGGAATTAACCCAGTAATGCAGCATTGATCTGCTGTCATTGATTATCTTTTGTTTCCGGCAGCAATCCTCCGGATACCTTTCCCGGATAGTATCTATTGGGTTTTATAGCTGCCGGGAGGGGTCCTGAAGCTGATTGCCAGGCGGTTCCATCCATTGATTGCTATAATTGCCATCGTCAGGGCAATGATTTCCTTTTCGGTGAAATGTTCCCTCACGGCTTCATACAATGGATCCGGAACATCATTTCCGGAAATCAGGGTCAGTGCTTCTGTCCATTCAAGTGCAGCACGTTCGCGGGGAGTGTAGAAAGGCGTTTCCCGCCAGGCTGACAGGGTATAAAGCCGTTGTTCTGTCTCTCCCGCCTTCCGTGCATCCTTGGTATGCATGTCAATGCAATATGCGCACCCGTTGATCTGGGATGCCCTTGTTTTTACCAGTTCATACAGCGTCCTTTCAAGCCCCGATCCATGAACGTATTTTTCAAGTTCTAGCAATCCTTTAAGGGCACCATCGCTCTCTTTTGAGTAATCGAGTCGTTGTTTCATTGGATCTGATTCATTTAATTGTTCAACTTCCCTTTAACCTGTCCTTTTATTGGATACTGACAGGATGGATCATTTCCGGCCGGCCGATTTGCCGGCCCGTACAATGCCTATTTCTCGAATTCAATATCGGAATCCTTTCCCATTATTATGTTTGCCCTGAATTCTGACAGAATCTCCAGTGTATGACTCTGCTGTTCAGGTATAATGAACACATCTCCCTTTTCAAGCTGGTGTTTGCCACCCTGGATATGAAGCACGGCCTTGCCTTCCTTAATTATCACTACGGCCTCTTTTGTACTGTGATGGGAAGGAACGGCCATTCCGCTGTACCCTGTTACTTCGTAGACCTTGAACGTTTCACCGGTTTTCAGAACTGAAAGGGCCGGTAATTGTTTCTTTTCCATAGCTTTGATTTTAATTGTTTTCAATCCATGCCTGCCGTGCAGTCAAGACAGGCCAGTGAATAAGCATCATATTCATCGAAGGCAGGACCGGGTCTGCCATTTAGTGTGATTATCCGGTCGAGCCTGACTTTGCTCCCAGAATCCAATGCAAGGAATTCTTCATGATCACTATTGCCTGTAACTCCCTGTATAGTACCCCTGGCATCGTTCAGCTCCTTTGCCGGACCGAAATAATGAATGAGGACTGATAAGTTCCTTTTCCTGATATCTTCAATGATATCATAAAAATCCGGATCAACCGGTGAATATTTATCATACATGATTCTGATCTTTTTGTGAAATTCAAAAAATACTGCCGGCTTGCCGAAACACATATTCCTGACGTCTGAGGTTAGGGGGGCAAATTTCTTCCAATCTTTAAATCCCTGCTTTTAATCCGGACTATCAGGGAATTTGTGTCAGTACTCCGGGAGTAAAGATAGAAGGATTTTATTAAAAGACAAAAAAGTCTTTTAATAATTTTCGATTTTTTAAAAATCAGCCGGAAGGGAATTTCCGCGCCAGGGGATCAGCAGCGCAGGTGAGGGTGTATAAATCAGCATGGTCCTGGCCTGTTCAGATGCTTTCATTTTCCGGAGGGGCGGGAATGGGAATCCGGGCTGCGTGCGAACAACTGTTCAATGAGCCATTGCGGCCTGTCTGTGGTAATTCCCATGACTCCCAGCGATATCAGTCGATGTGCCTCATCCCTGTCATTAACCGTCCAGGCAAATACCTCCAGGTTCATTTCAGAGGCTCTGTCGACAATTTCCCTGGTTATTAACCTGTAATTCAGACTGAATCCCTGTAGTCCGGCTTCTTTCACTTTATGAAAATTTTCCTCCAGCAGGGAAGGATTATCGCAAAGCCAGTAGCACGGATATTGGGGAAAGGCTTCTCTGGTCGCGGTGATTGTCGGAAGATCGAAACAAATGAATGTGAATTTCCTTTTCGCCGCATATCCGGCAATGGTTTCCTTGAGGAGAGGCAGTACCTCTGGTCCGCATTTTATTTCAATCACAATTTCCTTTCCTGCAGGAACGGTTTTTATAAGTTCATGGAGAAAAGGAAGTTTCTGCCCCTTGTATTTCGGATCCTTCCATGAACCGGCATCCAGTTTTCTGAGGACGTCGGAGTTTGTTTCACTTATTTTATGATCGTGTCCGGTGGTCCTTTTTGTATTGCCGTCGTGCGACACGATTATCTTATTGTCTTTCGACAGCCAGATATCACATTCAACGGCATCAGCCCCGTGCTTCCATGCAAGTTTTGCTGAGGCGATCGTGTTCTCCGGAGCCAGATATGATGCTCCGCGGTGAGCTATTATGCTTACCTGTGCGCGGATAAAAGTTGAAGGGATCAGCATGCAGATGGTTAATAAAATCATTTTTTTCATGTGGAAATAAATTAATAAACTACTGAAGATTAAGTGATTCACATGGAATCTACATGAATTTTATTTTCATGTTTGTTTGTGATTTTGTATCATGTGGGTTTCATAATATTGTTATTTTTTTAAAGCCTGCCGGTTACAGGCCGGTCAGGGGGAGTACCCGCACAGAATTATTCTGAAGCCTGGCAATGCTGTGAACAGAAGGGGATTGTAATAATCATACCGTTCCCTGTTTCCCCCGTTTACGGTGATTTTTCGATTTCTACCTGCAATTTACAGAAAAAATGGTTTGAACGGTCGTCCGGACAGGGAGTGACAAGCAGTCTTTTATTAACTGCAGGGGACTGTCCCGACAAATTAGTGCAATATATCCTTTCACCGACCCTCATTCTTTATGAAATATGAATCAATTGACGTATATTTGATAAGAGTGAGAGATCGGTTTAAAAAGGCCGGTGTGATGGATCAGTTACATCACCGATGGCAGAAAAGGATTTAATTGTAACGATGAGGCAGTTTTTCCCATATATCGGTATTTGTATAATGCTCGTTCTGTTTACGGGGGTGATGTCCCGGGCCGGGGAGGACAGCGGAAGGGGGCCGGTGGTGGTGATCTCTCTGGATGGTTCAATCAATCCTGCAACCCAGGAATACATTAATTCGGGTATCAGGAATGCACGGGAAAAGAACGCTGAGTGCCTGGTGATCAGGCTGAACACACCCGGGGGATTGTTAAAATCGACCCGGGTGATTGTAACCGATATTCTCGACTCCGCTGTCCCGGTGGTGGTTTTTGTTTATCCCGGGGGATCGCAGGCAGCATCGGCGGGTGTTTTCATTACCCTTGCCGCGCATATTGCTGCCATGGCGCCCGGCACCAATATTGGTGCTGCACATCCTGTGACCATGCAGGGCCAGCAGGATTCCATCATGAATGAAAAAGCCACCAATGATGCCGCGGCCTTTATCAGGACAATAAGCGAGAAGCGTGAACGAAATATCAGATGGGCTGAAGATGCGGTCAGGAAAAGCTTATCCATTACCGAAAGCGAGGCATTGAAGGAAGGAGTTATCGATCTTGTCGCCGTATCAGTGGAGGATCTGCTTGAAAAGATTGACAAAAGGGAAGTGGTCCTTTCTTCCGGCAAGAAGGTTCTGGATACCAAAGGCGCTGAGGTAATTAATATGGAAATGAATTTCAAGCAGAAGATCCTCAGCCTGCTCAGCGATCCGAATATCGCCTATATATTGCTGATGATAGGAATATACGGGATCATGTTTGAGCTGTACAACCCCGGCGCAATATTTCCGGGAGTAATTGGCGGGATCAGCATAATACTTGCATTTTACTCCTTGCATACCCTGCCGGTTAACTATGCTGGCCTGGCACTGATCATTTTCGCCGTGATCCTGTTCCTTGCGGAGATTAAGGTAGTCAGTCATGGCCTGCTGGCAATCGGCGGGGTCATATCGTTAATACTTGGATCAATAATGCTTATAAATACTGAAACAACCATGGAAGTGATCAAAATCTCCTGGCAGGTAATTCTGATAATCGTCATCCTGACTGCCGCTTTCTTCCTATTTGCAATAAGTTTCGGAATTAAGGCACAGGGACGCAAGCCAACAACCGGGATTGAAGGAATGATCGGTGAGACCGGTGAGGCAATCACTAATCTGGATCCGGAGGGACAGATCAGTGTGCGGGGTGAGGTCTGGAATGCTGAAAGCCTTGAAGGCTCCGTCAGCAAAGGAACCAGGGTAAAAATAAACGGAGTTTCAAATCTGAAGTTATTGATCCGGAAAACAACATAACAACACTATAAGGGAAAATCATTATGGAGCAGACATCTTACACACTATTAATTACGGGAATAATATTCCTGTTGATCATCCTTGCAAGCGCTGTGCGGATACTGCGCGAATATCAGCGTGCTGTGATCTTCCGACTGGGAAGGCTGATCAAGGTCAAGGGTCCGGGCCTGATACTGCTTATACCGGTTATTGACAGGATGGTTCGGGTGAGCCTGAGAACTGTCGTCCTCGATGTTCCGCCGCAGGATGTTATCACCAAGGACAACGTCTCAATAAAAGTAAATGCGGTTGTCTATTTCAGGGTGATACAGCCTGAAAAAGCAATCGTTGAAGTGGAGAATTACCTGTTTGCCACTTCGCAGCTTTCACAAACCACGCTGCGGAGCATACTGGGGCAGTCTGAGCTGGACGAGCTGCTGTCGCACCGCGACAAGATCAATCATGAGCTGGCAAAAATAATTGACAGTCAGACTGAACCATGGGGGATCAAAGTCTCGATGGTTGAGGTGAAGCATATCGACCTGCCGCAGGAGATGCAGCGTGCAATGGCAAAGCAGGCTGAGGCTGAAAGGGAACGAAGGGCAAAGGTCATTCACGCCGAAGGCGAGTTTCAGGCAAGCCAGAAGCTTTCCGACGCAGCCAGTATAATAAGCAGGAATCCTTCAGCATTGCAGCTCCGGTTCCTGCAAACCCTCACCGAGGTGGCTTCGGAAAAAAGTTCAACAATAGTCTTCCCCGTTCCCCTCGACCTGATTTCGGCCTTTATGCCGTCTGAGAAAAAATAAGGGATGGTAAAATACTGATTCGGCAGGTTGTTCCTGAACGTGTCCCGTTTCAGGGCAGGAAGCCTGTTGTACCTGATTTCCAACATTTCATTTTCCCCTGCATATACCCACTCGCACTCCCACTCACTCTCACACTCACTCTCACTCTCACATACACTCGCACTCCCACTCCCACTCACTCTCACTCTCACTCTCACTCTCACATACACTCGCACTCACACTCACTCTCACTTGCTCCTTGCATTCCTGAACAAAATATTCCATATTGATTTCCAGAAATACCTGAAATCGGTCAGAAACCGGTTTTTATCGAAGGCATCAAGGTATCTGATCTCCGATTCCTGGATTTCCGCCAGGTTTGAAGGCAGGTCAGCATAGTAGGGAGGGATCAGTCCGGGTTTGTAATTGATCCTTCGCTCCTGGAGATGCTTGTCATAAAGTTCAAAATATTGCCGGCTGAGGGGTCTGACTCCAACCAGCTTCATGTTTCCCTTGAAAAGATTGATAAGCATCGGCATTTCGTCGAGCCATATTCTCCTGCAGATAGCCCCCCAGGATGTTATCCTGAAATCATCATTGAATTTGCCGCCTTTCCGGAGATCGTACTGATCGTAAATATAATCCTGTATGTATTCCGAATACGGGTGCATTGTGCGGAGTTTATATACTTTTATGGGATCCCTGTTCTGCCCGACCCTGGGCAGTGCAATAATGGGCCCGTAATTAATACCGTCCATCTGTATCGGTTCACCGGTCTTAACTGCCTCGATGCAGAGATAGCCGCCGGCAAAGGATTCCTGGGATATCTTGAATCCGGCCCGCGACAGCCGTCCGAGGGCCTCTGCGCGTGAAAGAACCTTGTTGTTGTCATTGGTCAGAAGGTAGTAAAGCTTCCTTGTGAATTTTATTTTGGGCAGGATCCGTTTTACCACAAAGTCGGCACTGTAATAAAAATAATTCAGCACAGGCGGGTATTTCTTCAACAATCGTTTTTTCCTCTGATCCTTGGTTTCAACGCATCCAAGGAAAAATCCTTTAACCGGAAGCTTGAAATTAACTTCGTCGAGGAAGTAATTGAGTTTTTTGATATCATTGAACCTGTGCAGATTGATGATGTAATCGTATTGTTCCTCCGGCAGGTTTGTGATGTTGAATATTGTTGTGGTTGAGACCACGGCAGTTTTTTTGTTGAGCCTGGCTCCCGCAATATTCATTATTGCCCGGGCCATTTCAGCTCCTGCTTCCCGTTCAATTGCCCTGATAACCCTGGGGTTTATGTCATTTTCATTAATGTGAATGCTCCCATTCCCGTTTCCGTTAGTTTTTTCGACAAGTTCCTCTTCGCTCTTTTTCCTGGTGGCCTTATATTCATCGTAATTCTGGTAATCCTGTATTACGGCTTTCTTGTATTCTATATAAATGGTGCCGATCAGAAGTTCAAGGATTGTTGCAATGCATGCTGTTCCAAGTACCACGGTGCGGGAGAAGGAATATTCCCTGAAGGCATACATCAATAGTGCAATGATTGCCAGGGCTATAATATTGCTTGTTAACACCCTGGAAAAAAGTGTAGTGAAGTTGAGGATGCGCCCCCTGTGCATTTTGCCGTTCAGCAGCGAAATAATTATCCAGATAAGTGAAAGGCCGGCAAGGAAGATATAATGTGTGGGAAGATATCCTGTTAAACCGGAAGGCTTGAAAGAGGCAGCTATCAGAAATGATATTGCAAGTATTACAATATCAGCAATTAAGGTAAAAGTCCTGAACTTTGCAGCTTTCATTGTTGTCTCACAATCCTGATGTCCAAATTAAGACAATAAAATTGATACCTGAAACCGGTATGGTGAAAAGTTGATTTAAAAACCATAAGTCATCCCGGCATTAAGAGTGTTTCTATTTCCGTAAAAGTACGCAGCGCTCCATCTGCTGTCGCCTGTAATATTGCCTGCAGAGATATTCAGCCAGATGTACAGATCGTTGATGACCTGGTATGATGATCTGAATCCGGCTATTGTACTCTGCCATTCTGTTGATGCAAGCGGGGGGTTGCCCACACGGGGTGTGCCGAGTTCAGTGTAGTCGGGGCCGCGGATCGCATCAGAAAAATATATTCCGATATTAAGGGCTCTTGCAGGTTTATAATCCAGCGCAAGATACCAAACCCTTGAGTTATCCCTCAGATAATGACCCAGATTGTAATTCTGTGTTTCAAACGTAAGGGTGGGGACAAAATGCTGATAGGTGAGAGGATAGGAATATGTGAATTCAGCAGTGAAAGACAGATTGCTAAGCGGGAAACTGCTCAGCCTGAATCCGGCTTTCCAGCTGAAGAAGTTCCATTCGTCTTTCCGTCTGAATCTGGCAACTGACAGCTCGTCAATGAAAAGAGTTGAATAAACATGCAGATGCCTGATGTTCCTTGAACTTATATCGATGAAGGTTTGCGAATTCATGTTGTCGACCCCCGATGTGTAGGAATGATCGACCGATTTGTAGAAAAAAAGCGGCATGATGTAAACGGGGTTGAAGTGCCTGTCAGTGTAAACAATGCTGTTGCCGGCAGAGATGTTCAGATTTTTTACGGGCGTGATGGTGAACATGTTTGCGGCGATGAATTTTTTGTGATACACCTCCCTGTAATCCGGGCCATAACTGTTATTCACCCAATACGATCTTGAACTGTCGACAACCATTGAATTCAGCCATCCGTGAAAATAATTGAATTCAAACCATTTTACCGGTTTAAGGTTCAGCCTCAGCTGAACGAAGGTGGGATTGTTGCCACCGAATATATTCGCGCCGTTGTAATTATTGCCCCATTGCTGGCGGTCTTTTACAAATCCTGCATTACCCCATTTCCACGACCACGTTATGCCTCCCTGCATTTCGCTCCAGTCAGTCGATCCTTTGACATGACCTCCTTCCCTCTTTGTAAGGAAAAGAGGTTTTCCCAGAAGCGGCTTTTCATGATTGTCGCGCAGTGAGGCATAAAATCCCCATTTACCGACATAGGCCCTTGCCTCACCGAAATTTCGGGCATAGGTTGCTGTTCCCGCCTGGTTCTGAAAAAATTCTCCGCCGATAATCGGATTTACGGTGATTGAGAATAAAGAATCCCTGTAGTAAAACAGGTCTCTTCTCAGTTTCGGATCCAGCCCTTTTTTCCGGAATAATCCCCCGATCTGCCTTATCCCGGATTCCCTGCTGACTGGTGGCATTTCCTTACCGAAGTCTGAAAGATAGAAATCCAGTTCCTTCTGTTGTCTCGTATTCAGCACCTCCCGTTTCTGGTCAGCCTCTCCGAGCCGTTTTGCGATGAACAGTCTTGAATATGGTTTGACCGCTGAATTCAGTTCTATGATCTGAAGCGAAGCCAGTTCATCAAGAAATTCATATATACCGGTATTGACTACAGGATGAGGAACTTCCTGGGCGTAAAGTGCTGCCTGACTGCAAATCACAATAAACGACAGTATGATAAGTCGTGTTGAAAGAGTCATGGGATGCATATAATACAGCAAACCTTAAACCGGTCACTCGAACGGCTTATCCTTGAAAGGACTGTTGAATATGGGTTCATCGTTACCCTTCCTGCCAGGTCTGCCGGCTCCCCGGCCGCGGGGATCGGGCGGAAAGGGATGCGATTTCATCATCAGGGATACTGTCCTGTCCAGTGTAATTTTAACTACCTCGGGTTTGATATATTGTCGTTTCAATTGCATCCCCTGAATAATGAACTGTTGTTGCAGCAACAATTATCCGTTACTAATAAGTGCAAAAGTAATCCAATTGCCAGAATTATCAAATTTTTATCAGTTCACTTTTCTGAATATCCGTTCCGCCTGATTTTCCGTGTCTTTTCAGTTCAGTTCCTGTTAATTAATTAACAATGACCCTTCCCGAATGCTTCAGTGGAGAAGAAGTTATTTCTACAATGAACATTCCTTTATTGTTTCCGACGGGCACTTGTATAAGTGACGACCTGCTGAATTCAACATTCCGCAATTCGGTTATGGTTTTCCCGGTGAAGTCAATTATTTTCACGGAGCCGTTCCGGCCGTCCCATTGCCCGCTCAATGGTTCAATATTGACAAGGCCGAATGAAGCATAGATATTGAACGGTTTCACTGCAGCTGATTCCTCATTTTTCAGCGCAGAGGTGTTTTCAATTGTCAGTATAAACCTGTTGGCTATGGTACCTTCGGGGACAGTGAAGGAATACCTGGGATTTTCCTTAAGGTTTATCCTGACTTTTTGTTCAATATCCCTCAGGTAAAAGGACAGTCCCTCAACGTTTTCGGCACTTATTTGCCTGATGGTGAACCTGCCTCCTGCAGCGGTGCTTACGGTCAGCGGTATGTCAATTGACGTTTCGGGGAATGGTATTCCGTTTATGGCGTATGAATTACCCTTCAGGCTGGAATAGATCTGAACTGCCGGTTTTTTCTGTATCACTTTTTCAGCATCATATTTCAGGTCCTTGCCAGTTGTTGAGTTTTCATCGAACCATATAGCAGTTTCGTCTGTATGGATGCCGTTATCAAGTGTGAGTCTGATCATGGGATAGATTCCTTTCTGTTCATTATTCCTTGATCCCTTGTAGAACGGGATGTTGTTGTGTTCTTTGGCGTCTGAGAAATCCACCGAAGCTCCCGCGGCTTTGGCCTGCACAAAAAAGCCCTGCAGCGGCGGTATGTGTCCGGTGGTTCCGGCAGGCACGCCCGGCCCGCCCTGGATATAATAGTATTCGCGGTGGTCCTTAATGAAATGGACAGTGGGATCCAGGCTGCCGGTGAAGGCCACTGCATCCCAATCCAGACCACATGTCAGCGAGTTTCCGAGAAAATTCCAGCCGAATGTTGTAAAGCTCAGGTTCGCCTGGGGCAGTGAGGTGACGAGGGAATTCCCCGTGAACGTCACATATGAATCTTCATCGTTGTAAAAGCTGTATCCCACGCCGGTCCGCAATTCGGATATCGGTGTCGTGTTATCGTAGCCGTCGTGCCATTGCCATCCCTGTCTCATGTTTGTAACGGCAGCCGGTTCGTAATACCACATCAGGTCCAACGGGCTGACGTTGGTAACAACCGATTTATCCTGCTGTGAAGGAACGGCAAAGTAATGCCACCTGTAGTTTCCGGGTCCTGCCGTTCCCCCGGTGAAGAAAAGCCTGGTATTCACGGTTCCCGTACCGGAATAACTGCCCGGCATGAAGGAGAACATACCCGAGGGGCCTGATTCGAGGTTGATGGTCCCGCTGTTGGTTATGTTATCAACAGTGGCCCTGCCTCCGGGGTTAATGGTGAGAACGCCGTTAATATCCGCAGAGTTGAAATCTGCGCTGCCGTTTACGGTGAGTGAGGCACCCTGACCAATGGTCACGACATCGCTGACGGCATTAACGGAAGGAGGGATCACCGGCTGGTTGGGTGCAGCTGAGGTGATCCTTGCGTGGGTTGATGGCCCCGGGACGCCCCCGGACCAGTTGGAAGCAAGGTTCCAGTCGGTGGTGTTGCCCAGCCATGTACCTGCCGGAACAGTGTTGTTCACCACCCCGGTGGCTTCAGCAAAATAAGCGGGTAGAATGAAGTCGGCCCCTGAACCCGTTCCGCCGTATGAACCGCCGGTCATGGCCTGGCCGCCGAGATTGAGATAGCTGGTTGTATGGATGTATGTTCCCAGGTTTGCTTTCGAACCGGCAAGGATAGTGAGACCCGTTGTCATCGTATGGGCTTTCAACAACGTTATTCTTCCGCTGGTGTTGGCGAGAACAAGGGTGTTGACGGTTGCGGGGAGCCCGCTGCCGGCATTCTGGTTCGCCGATGACCCGTTGTAGATATAATTTGCTGCCTCATCGAAAGTTCGTGTACCCGTAACACGTATATTGCCGCCATTTGTACTATTATCGGTACGTGTGATACCATTGGAAGATGTGATCCCAAGGGTTGCACCGGATGAAAGGGCAAATGTTCCTCTGCTTCCCGTGATAAAGGCAGGGTTTAGCCCTGTTCCGGCCTGAAGGTATGCTCCGGTCTCAACCCGAAAGTCAATCGTGTTCTGGAAGGTTCCTCCCGAAGTGAACATCTGCATGGCGCCGTTGCCATTGAAAATAATCGCACCGCGGCCAGTTGCCGAGGTTTCGGTAATGGTCCCCCCGGTGAACCGGAAATTGCCTGCAACGTACAGGTTATTGGTTACCGTTGAAGAAGCAGAATTATTCAATATAAAGATCCCGCCTGTTTGTGTGTAGTTCCCTGCCACAGTCATCGATACCTGTGGCGTGTTGCTTGTAAGGGCCAGTTTTCCGGCGCCGGTGGAGGTTATGGCAAGGTTGCCTTTAATGGTAATGTTATTGTTTATTGATACGGTAAGCGCTGAGCTCTGGGAGGAGCAATTCCAGGTAAAGTGACCGAAGCTTTGCCCCAGTCCCGTAGGTGCCGTGGCGGTGATCCCCGTTATCCGGCACTGGGATTCACTATCCCAATCACCCGCGGGGATGGTACCTCCGTCCGTGGCATGATGATAAACAGAACCACGGTAGAAGGTAAATTCCCCGTTCGGGACCAGCGTTCCGGCAACATAAATGGTCCCGTTTACGATACAGTCGACCGGATCGCTTCCAGTTCCCGTGTTGTCTGCTATGGTCAGGGTAACACCGCTGTTTACATGCACCGTTCCTCCGGCATCGATCACAACCTGGTCGGCTGTCACGTTTTCAGCAACGGTTATCGTGTGGCCGGATCTTATCGTTATAAAACCGTCGGAACTTGAGGGAGCCGAGCTTGCAGTTGTCCATGCTCCGTCATGGTAAACCTGCCATGAGGCCGGTGATCCCCAGTTGCCGCTCGCTGCGGAGCGGTAATCACCATTGACTGCCGTTTCAGGCAATGTAGTGACGTTCCCCCTTGCGGGCCCTGGAACGGTAAGATAGTCTTCCATTCCGGGAGGGCCGCTGAATTCAAACACCGCAACATGGTATGTTTTGCCCCCGTCAAGGTTTACAACATTGACGCTGTCAGCAGTTCCGTTATAAACCACATAATTTCCCGGAGATAATTCCTGCCCTCCTGCCCATATATTGCTTGCTGTATATGTTGTTCCGTCAGCAGGAACTGCATTTACCTGGCTTCCTTCCCGTACAATGACAATACGGTTCGTACCGTTGCCGTTGGTCCAGTTAATGGTAAATGAAGAGGATGTTATGTTGCTGAAAGCGACATTTGATGCCTGGATCGTGGGAGGGGGAGGGGGAGTGTAGTTCAGACTGATCCCGGTTATGGAAACCCGTGCGCTTTTATCAAGCGTTATTTCAGCGGCATCGGTAATGTTCGAGGCAGGTGTATTTCTGCCGGCCAGGCAGTTTTTTATGCTGTAATAACTACTAAAACCTTCGCCTTCCGACCTGGTTGATTCAAAGATCATTTCCCACTGATCGGCATAAGTCACTGTCCGGAACTGGTTGAGGCCGGAATTAAAGATGCCGACCACTTCTAAAGCCTTGTTGAATGAGTTAACCTGCAAAGGAGGATTGAAAGAAAAACTTATACTGTAAATACCTCTGCTGTTATAGTTTTTTGTATCGGTTATAGGAGTGGTTTGGTTAACATGATCAAAGACAGCTGCCCATACATCGGTCAGTCTTACAGTACCTCCGCTCACCGTGACCGATAGTGTGGTGTTTGCTCCCGCTGCATCAAGTCCGGCCTCATTCAGATAGTAAAACCCTGTATGAAAGGCAGATGAGATAGCAAAGTCACCTGCAGCCCGTGTCAGGGGCCGGCCTCCGTAGGTCAGGGTCACATTCTGGGTGACTGCTGAGGTAATTTCCGACGCTATTGCCACAACCATCAGCCGGTTGGAATTGGTTCCGGCAGGAACCGTATATTCAATATTCTGGGTGGAGCCTGAATTGCCGTTATATACACTTGTCCAGTCCTTAATCGCGGTTACCTGTCCCGAAACTGGATCAGAATAAAAGGCAGTCAATAATATGGTTATGCTGAACAGCAGGCATTTGTAGGATAGGTTTTTCATTTCTTCTGTTTTTTGAAGTGCGGATATGCTGGTTCCCTTTCAGTATTCCGGTATAAGTTGACCTGACCGGATAAATTCACCCGTTTCGCAGTCGTACTTGTTAACAATCTGACGGTATTGTTTGTTTTGCTGTCAATGTTTTCTCAAACAGTAAATATAAAACTTATATGCAGGAAATGCGTTATAAATCCCGTAAAAATGGTTTCCGTCCGTCAAAATAATCAATGAGAATACACAACCACGATGTGCAGTCAGTTTGCCTTTTTATGCGGAATGCTTCCAGCCAGTACACCGGGTTTGCTGGCTGCATTCGTCCGGACTGCCGCTAATGCCTGAGCCCGAAATAGTCCAGCACTTCGTGGTAATTATTAATGTTCACTCCTGCCTTTTCAAGCTTCATCAGGATATTTTTTTCAGCTGGAACTCCTTTTGTCCCGGTTACTGTTTTATCCGTTATTAGCATGAAGCGGTATTCGGTTATAACTAAGGGATCGGGCTCCATGACTCCTGAAGTCTGATAGGCATACAGGGTAATGGTATTCGGGGAATAGCTGTGCAGGATATACTGCCTTTCGGTGCCGTCACTGTTCTCCCATGTAAGCGGAAGGATTTGCCAGTTGTCATAGACAGAGCAGTATCCAAGTACAACGCCGTGGTCGATGATATCGTCATCCACCGGGGCATCTTCAATTGAATAGAAGTTAGCGGGACGGCGCAGGTATTCCCCTTCCAGCCATGTGATATCCTTGCTGAGCAGGCTGACGACGGTGACATTTGCATTGCCATCCTTTCCTGCCGGTCCGGTCTGGCCAATCGGACCAATCGGACCTGTATCACCTTTTGGTCCTGTCGGACCCATGGGGCCGTCGGGGCCCTCGCATGCGAAAAGCCCGGCAACGGCTGTCATTATAAGTAAAGACTGCAACTTAACGATTGAATTTTTCATAACAGATGAAATTAAAGTTATTAATGTGATCAGTTCTTCAGTGATTATGATAATTCAACTCCTTCCGTGATGGCAGTTTTTATCATTTCTGCCGTGATTGCACCATGGCAAAATAGCTTAATTAAACACTCCATAGCTTTTTAGTTATCAACCAAATAAAAACGTTTTTCAACAAGCTGTATTATATAGCCCTTACCGTTTCTTCCGGCTAAACATTAACGCCCCGGTCGGAAAAAACAGCCATGTCAGCTTCCAGAGCCTTGCCGGATAACGGATCATCACGCCTGCCAGGCTGCACTTATACCTTTGCCTCATCCAGACAGGAGAAGGAAAGATATCTCCTGTCAGAAACCTCAGCTTTTTGCCATGGGAGAGGCCAAAGACCTGTTCACGGTAAATCTTCTTTTTGTAACCTGGGTTTTTATATGCTGAAGGATTGGAAAATATCCCGGGATTGATACTTTCATAGCCATCCTTCTTCAAAAGCGAAATATCCAGGAAAAGCTTCAGCTCCGGTCCGGAAATGGTCTGGTGATAAATACTGTGTTCCGCCAGATACTTAAGGTGGGTTGCATCATCGGGAATAAAAGCTGTTATGCCGTCAATTTTAATCGGGATGGCTTTATCCATGATATTGGCTGGGTCTGAAGCTGCTTTACCAAAACCTGACAGCCTCAGATGTATCTCAAGTGCGTATCCGTCTTTAACCAGGGTCGGCAGATGCTTTCCGATATCTGCAATTATATTACGATGCAGGGGCGACTTGACCGGCTGTGTTACGAACCCGTGTTCCTGCAGAAGTTTCCATGCCTTTACCCCGTCTTCTCTGCTGATAAGTATGTCGTTATCCGTCATCTGCCGAAGTCCCCGTGATCCGTACACCGTATGTTCCAGGGCCATGCCCTTCAGAAGCACATGCCTTATTCCGGCATCTGTCAGTATTCGGTTAACTTCTTTCCACCTTTCGGTGAGCCATGTATTTCTCAGGATGCTTTGCATCAGGCCCTCATTCAGCAGCCGTTTTACATTATCCGGTATCAGGTTGGCAAGATTTGTTGCCCTGACATTATAGGCAGTAAGTGCAATTATGCCATGTTTATTGGCCAGGTTTGCAAATTGCATCCAGTCTTTTATTTCGCCTGCAAGCAATTTCAGGTTGCCTGTTTCATTTTCACCGAACTCGAGACGGCAAAGGGAAAGCAGCAGTTTTTCCTCAGGACTGGGCATAAGGACCGGGATCAGAATTCTTTCCGTAAATTTAAGATAAAAGTTCTTATCCCGAATTGCAGAAAGGACGTCCCGGCCGGCAAAGAACTTCAGGAATCACAGTTCAGGATTTAGTATCCTGCAACATGCCTGATGCAATCTGCATCGATGTTCCTCATTACAAAAGAAGATTTATCTTTGTCCCTGCAAAAAACAGTGATGGAAAAGTATCTCAGGCTTTACAGGTATGTCTTCTGGACAGGTTATTTTGCTGTGCTGATCGCAACTTTTCTCCCGATAAGTTTCCGGGTTGAAAAAATAAGGCTTGGTCCGGAAGCATTTTCCATAAGGACGGATCACCTGCTGCATTTTACCGTTTATTTCCTGATATGCATGTTTTATCTGTTTGGTGAAAGGAAAGGCCTGATATTGTTCGATAAAAATCCGCTAAAACGGTTCATCCTTCTGGTAATGATCCTGGCGACTGTTACGGAAGTGGCACAGATATGGGTGCCTGCACGGGCATTCAACATATTCGACTGGGTGGCGAACATGGCCGGGATATTGGCGGGCTGGGGGATCATCAGGATTGCAGGGAAAAGATAAAAAGCAGGATACATCCTGCAGATTCCTGGGCCCTGTTTAAGGATTGAAAAAACTTGCTGTTCATGATACGTAAATCATGACATTTTCATCTGCCCCTGACCCTTGCCAGAGCCCATTTCCCGGTATTCTTCACATTTTGCCAAATCAGTTCGCGAAGCCATGGAAGCGGCTTGTTTGTCCAGCGCTGTGGATGGACGGTGATCATTATCCTGTCGGGCAGGTAGTTGGCCTGGGCTGCCCTGATAATGTCGAAGGAAGAATGCAATGAGGGTATCCGGTGGCCGTTGAAAGGTTGCTTGTAATTCAAGGTATTATCTGCAGATTTATGTGAAAAGCCGGAACCTTCCGGAGAAGAATGACCTTTTTCAGCAGGTTTTTTATCCCTTATGGAAACAGATTCACCGTCCCAGCGACGTCCTGTGTCCGTAAGATAGAGGACATCAGCGAAGTTGAGGTCGAAATAAGGTTCTCCCCTTATTCCGAGCTTCCTGTAATCATAATATTTCCAGAGCAGGCGATTATCCCGCCTGCTCAGGGGGCTTCCGTGCATGCATATTGTTTTTACCGGAACAATTCGTTGAAATATCCGGAGGTTTTCCCGGAAACTTGCGAAAGCCAGCCGGGCAAGCTGCTTTTCCATCTCATCCCTTTTCTGGTTTTTCCCGCTGGCTACGGATTCCTTCCGTGATTTTTCACATTTTTCCTCCTGCCTGTTTTCTTCTGATCCTGATCCATTGTTTTTAATTCTTCCGCCACCCTGGAACCGCCGTAATTCCCGCATCGATATCATGCTCACATCCTCATAATGATACCCGATCTCGTGACCCAGGTCAGATATCTGACGGATAATCTCCCCGTCAAAGCTATCAGGGACGATCCTGAAATAGTATGTTCCGGTTATTCCCAGCTTGTTTTCGATAAGTGCTGTTTCCAGTGAATTAAGCTTTTTAGCATCGACATCATGTCTCAGTATAATGAAGCGTCCGCCGGGTTCTTCAAGGTATTGGGCGAATGTCCTGAAGGAGTAATCGGCGTTGAGGAAAGCTTTCAGAAGCTTTTTATATGTATCAAGGGTGAAATCTGGCATGAACCGGTTTAATGCAATGCAAATTTACGAAATGTTTGCTTCGCAGTATGTACTCATTCCCTTGTCCCCCTCTCTGCTGCCGCAAAGAGGGGGAGGGCCTGGAATTGTTTAAGGTTGGTTACCGGTTCTTTAAGCTGGCACAGAAGCTCTCCCCCTTCTATATGAAATAGAGAAGGGGGCAGGGGGGATGAGTGCATGAGTGAAGCGGGAAGGATCCAGAAGGACGAATATATGTCATCCCGGATTGATCCATTTTACCTTTCATATGTACTCACCTCCTTTGTCCCCCTCTCTGCTGTGCAAAGAGGGGGAAAGCTGGAATTGGGCTGTTATATCTTATACATGTACTCACCCCCTTTGTCCCCCTCTCTGCTGTCGCAAAGAGGGGGAAAGCCGTAACTGTTTAAAGTTTTTCACCATTGTTTAAAGTTAGCACAGAAGCTCTCCCCCTTCTATATGAAATAGAGAAGGGGGCTGGGGGGATGAGTACATGAGTGAAGCGGGAAGGATCCAGAAGGACGAATATATGTCATCCCGGATTGATCCATTTTACCTTTCACATGTACTCACCCCCTTTATCCCCCTCTCTGCTGTCGCAACGAGGGGGGAAGCCGGAATTGCATAAAGTTGTTTACCGTTGTTTTAACTTGGCAGAGAAGTTCTCCCCCTTCTATATGAAATAGAGAAGGGGGTTGGGGGGATGAGTACATGACCTCCAGGGGCTGAATGCATGAATTCTTTGAATGTAAAGCAATTGACTGTTTTTTAATTCGAATAGATTCTAAAGCTTAAGATTCACCTTATTATGGAATTTGTTATGTAAATTTATAATATGGAATCCTAAATACCATAGCTGTGAAATATTTCACTGTCAAGCAAATCACAGATCATGCCCGGGAATTAAGGGCAAATATGACAGAATCAGAAAGTATTATATGGAATGAACTCAGGGGAAGGAAACTCAATGGATATAAATTTCTCCGACAACATCCCATATTATATCATGGAAATCTGTTGAGATATAATTATTTTATCGTTGATTTTTATTGCAGTGAAAAGAGGGCTATAGTTGAACTTGATGGTCCGGTTCACAAAAATCATAGGGAATATGATGAATTTCGAGACAGTGAACTGAGAAATATGGGTTATCACATACTAAGAATTAATAATGAAGAGATTAAAGATTTAATAGGAACTAAATTGAAGATTTCCTCATTCCTGAATTCAATATCCTGAAGGAATTTAAGCTACCAGGCCTTATCATGTACTCACCCCCTTTATCCCCCTCTCTGCTGTCGCAACGAGGGGGAAAGCCGGAATTGCATAAAGTTGTTTACCGTTGTTTAAAGTTAGCACAGAAGCTCTCCCCCTTCTATATGAAATAGAGAAGGGGGGCCGGGGGGATGAGTACATTGGTTAGCAGAGAAGTGTACCTGAGGAGATGAGCCCATAAGACGAATCCCCCGAATCGGGTCGTTGTACTTTGCACATGTACTCACCCCCTTAATCCCCCTCTCTGCTGTGCAAAGAGGGGGAAGGCCTGGAATTGTTTAAGGTTGTTTACCGTTGTTTTTACACTGGTTGTGAAGCTCTCCCCCTTCTATATGAAATAGAGAAGGGGGCTGGGGGGATGAGTATATTGGTTAGCAGAGAAGTGTGCTGAGGGGATGAGTACATGACCTCCAGGGGCTGAATCCGAATAATCTTTCCATCAGCATGAGAAAAAATCCCGTTAAAGTTTTGAAATTTCCAAACAACGAGTAACTTTGTTACTCATTAATCAGGTCCTAAATGCTTGACAGCCTCGTCACATCACAGACCAGGATAAAGCTGCTGAAGAAGTTTTTTCTCAACAGCAGCACCAGGGCACATCTCCGCGGACTGGAATCCGAGTTCGGGGAATCATCCAATGCCATACGCGTGGAACTGAACCGCTTCGAGGGAGCCGGATTGCTCAGGTCATACCCCGACGGCAACAAGAAGATCTACCAGGCCAACCCCAAGCACCCGCTTTTCAGGGATATTCACAGCATCATCCTGAAGGAGACGGGCATTGACAGGGTTATTGAAAAGGTGATTCACCGGCTTGGCAATCTCGAGAGCGTGCACCTTACCGGTGATTTTGCGCGCGGAAAGGACAGCCCCGTGATTGAACTCATCCTTACAGGAGCAGATATTGATCGTGAATATCTTGCTCGTAAAATTGTGCAGGCTGAGGAACTTGTAGGACGAAAGGTTAGCTATATTGTGCTCGAACCCCATGAGACGGAGGTCCACCTGGGAAAATTAAAGCCCGCGGAGCTTTTGTTACTGTGGAAGAGCGATGGAGAGAACGGGTGATGGGGAGAAGGTGAGGAGAAGAGGTATTCAGTAATCGGTATTCAGTATTCGGTATACACTCAATCTCATGACAAACCGAATACCGAACACCGAATACCGTTATAAAGTACACCGCGTACCGCGAAACAGTTGGCCAGGACTTTAAAACCGCCTGTGACTGACGGGGCGGAAGCATGCAAAAAAGTTTATGGTTTCGTGTTTCGTGTTTCGTGTTTCGTGTTTCGGGTTTCGTGTTTATAGTTTCAAGTTCAAAGTTTCAAGTTTCAAGTTTCGGGTTTCGAGTTTCGTGTTTCGTGTTTATGGTTTCGAGTTTTGTGTTTCGTGTTAATTGAATGAAGATCACCAGGTTTGAAGATTTGGAAGTATGGCAGGAAGCCAGGGAGATTTGTAAAATAGTCTATGATATTACATCAATTGAACCATGTAAACAGGATTTTAAATTCAGAGATCAAATTAGGGCAACAGCTGGTTCGATTATGGACAATATTGCAGAGGGATTTGACCGTGGAGGAAACAAAGAATTCATACAATTTTTATCAATATCCAGAGGCTCAGTAGCGGAACTTCGATCTCAATCATACCGTGCTTTCGATGTTAAACATATAACAGAAACTCAACTGGAAGAGCTATTAACAAGAACAGACAGTATAAGTCGGAAAATCTATAGCCTGATACAACATCTTAAAAATTCAGATATCAAAGGCCTCAAATATAAATAACTTGTAACAACAAACCCGCAACCCGAAACCATAAACCCGAAACCCGCAACCCGAAACCCGCAACCCGCAACTCGAAACCATAAACCCGAAACCCGAAACCCTAAACCCTAAACCCTAAACCCGTAACCCTAAACAATAAACCCGAAACTTCTTAAAATGAAACCATTCCCCATAATCTCCCTGATAACCTTACTGCTTGCCACAGGCTGCACAAGCCAGAAAAAACTCGCCTACCTTACCAACCTTCCCGAGGCGGCCGGGGAGCAGTATTTCCCCATGGCCATCCCTGATTACAGGTTGCAGCCCAGGGATATCCTGTATATCACCGTGAAGGCCATGACGGCTGATGGCACCATACAGGACTTCCTTTCAACGGGGGGCAGCCGTGCCGGAACATCGACTTATGCATTGGGCGAAGCCGGGCAATATCTCTATGGTTATGATGTGAGCCCCGAAGGCGGGTTACTCATCCCGGTTCTGGGTACGATAAAAGTCGGGGGATTAACTCTTGACGAAGCCCGGGAGATTATTCAGGGCGTTGCCGACAGGCATTTCAACAACGCCACTGTCGAATGCAAGCTGTTGAGCTTCAAGTTCACCGTGATAGGAGAGGTACATGCCCCGGGCACCTATATTAATTACAACAACTACCTCACAGCCCTGGAAGCAATCGGCCGCGCGGGCGGCATCGGCGACTATGGCAGGCGCGACAGGCTCCTGGTTGTCCGTCCGGTTGAAGGCGGTACAAAAACCTATACCCTGAACCTGCAGGACCGGGCAATCCTTTCGAACGAAGCCTATTTCCTCCTACCCAACGATGTGGTTATAGTTCAGCCGCAGGATAAGAAGATCTTCAACCTTAACTTCCCAACCTTCGCCTCCATCCTGTCAGTCACCACCTCGCTGATAACGACCACGTTGTTGCTGATAAATTATTTTGGAACTAAATAAAAGGTTTCAAGTTCAAAGTTTCAAGTTCAAAGTTACTAGTTCAAAGTTCTGTGAAGGATGACGATTGAGAGATTTGAAGATCTGGAAATTTGGAAAGAGGCCAGGGAGCTTTGTAAGATGATTTTCAGGCTTACTGAAGAAGAACCTTTTTGCAGGGATTTTAAATTTAGAGATCAAATAAGATCTTCTTCAGGATCGATAATGGATAATATAGCGGAAGGATTTGAAAGGGGAGGTAATAAAGAATTCTTTCAGTTTTTAGGTTACTCAAAAGGATCCTGCGGTGAAACACGTTCACAGGCATATCGATCATTTGACCACAAATATATAGATCAGGAGTCTCTTGATGAGCTAATAAACCGGACTTTACAACTCAGCAAGAAAATTTCTTCATTTATGTCATACCTAAAAAGGAGCGAATTCAAAGGCTCAAAATATCATATATCAGAACCTGATAATAAGCTTCTTGATCCCGATTCACAATTTTAAAACCCTGAACCTTGAACTTTTAACCTTAAACCTTGAACTTCAAACTTTAAACTTTGAACCTTAAACCTTGAACCTTAAGCCTTAAACCTTGAACCTTAAACCCCATGAATAATATCCCCGACCCCTACCCACAGCCTCCGTACCACAATCCCATGGACGACGAAGGCATTGACTTCAAGCGCTATCTCTCGCTGTTTATTAGCAACTGGTACTGGTTCTTCATGTCATTGTTCATCGCCCTGAGCCTGGCTTACGGGATCAATCGCTGGTCGGAGGAGATATATACCGTAACCTCGACCCTTCTGATTAAGGACAATAGTCTTTCGGGGCCCTCGGAGGAGCTTTCATACATTTTTCCCGGTTCAAATGCCTACAGGAGCCAGCAGAACCTGCAGAACGAGATAGGTATACTGAAGTCATTTGGCCTTAATAAAAGAGTTATGGATTCGCTTCCCGATTTTCATGTTGTTTATGTAAAAGTTGGGAAACGAGGTATTGCCGAATCACGTTTATACATGAATAGTCCCTTTGTTGTCCGTTACAGATCCCTGCAGGACCAGACATTTGGATCAAGGGTAAGTGTCAGGATCATATCCGATGAGAAATATGTTTTGGGAATTAACGGGAACAAAAAGCTGGAAAGGGAAATGAATTTCGGTGAACAATTTACCGATGGCGGATTCAATTTCAGGATTGAAAAAAGGCATCCTTTTAATAAGGTGTTCAGCACAACAAGTTCAAATAAGTACTATTTCTATTTTATCAGCCCCTCATCCCTTGCAAGTCGTTACAGATCCGGATTATCCGTCGCTCCTGTCGCCACTGACGCGTCTCTTGTCACTCTGTCAACCACGGGTCCCGTTGCGGTCCAGGAAGCCGATTACCTTAATACACTGATGGATATTTATATAAAGCAGGGACTTGAGCTTAAGAACAAGGCTTCAGAGCTTACGATTAATTTCATTGACAGCCAGCTTGGCATCATATCCGATTCGCTGGTGCGGGCAGAAAGGAACATGGAAAACTTCCGGCTCGGCAACCGGCTGATTGATATAAGCCAAGAGGGAGCTTCTATCCAGGCAAAGCTGGAGCGTATCGACAATGAGAAAGCCACTCTACTACTTCAAAAAAGATATTACGAGTACCTCAGGAATTACATTGAATCAAGAAACGAAACCGGGGATATTATTGCACCTTCGGTGGTGATGAGGGAGTCAGATAATCTGTTGATACAGCTTGTCAATGAGCTTTCCCAGCTGCAAAAGCAGAAGAACCAGATGGCAATGAGCCTGAATGAATCGCAGATGCCGGTCAGGTTCCTTGATGAATCGATCGTGTCGTTGAAGAAAGCGCTAAGCGAGAATATTGCAAATGGCCTTCAGAATATCGAGGAAGAATCGAGGGAAGTTGAATCGAGGCTCCGGGAGGTGGAACGTTCGTTTAACAGGCTCCCGTCAACCGAGAGGAAGTTGATCAATATCCAGAGGAAGTTTGACATCAACAACACGGTTTACACCTATCTCCTGGAAAAAAAGGCCGAGGCAGGCATTGCCCTCGCCGCTAATGTTGCTGACAACAGGGTGATAGACAACGCCGGACCATTCAGCACATCCCTGGTGAAGCCCAAGAAGAAACGCAATTACAACCTGGCTTTGTTATTTGGTTTGCTTGTCCCTGTTGCCGGTATGCTGATCCTTGATGCGCTTAACAACAAGGTCATTGACAGGAAGGATATTGAAAAGAGAACCTCGTCGCCGATAATAGGTTATATAAGTCACAACAGCCTGAAAAACGAGATGCCGGTGGTTGAAAATCCCGGCTCTACCTTGTCTGAATCATTCAGGTCGGTTCGCACCAACCTAAAGTATTTCCTGAAAGACAAACACTGCCCTGTCATTTCCGTAAGTTCTACGATCAGTTCCGAGGGTAAAACCTTTGTTGCAATCAACCTTGCAGCGATAATGGCCCTGTCGGGCAGGAAAGTGCTTCTCATCGGGCTCGATCTTCGTAAGCCAAGGATACACAAGATACTTGATGTTGAAAACAAGGTAGGGTTAAGCAATTACCTGATTGATGAACTGGAAATGGGAAACGTTATTATTAAAACTGAGATTGAGAACCTTTGGTATGCTGCATCGGGACCGACCCCTCCTAACCCGGCTGAGCTTATTGAGTCCGAAGCTATGAAAAAATTCATTGAACATGCCAGGAAGGAATATGACTATATTATTATTGACACTCCGCCTGTTGCCATCGTGACAGATGCGTTGCTTGTATCACAGTTCACCGACCTGTACCTTTTTGTTGTAAGGCAGAGGTACACCTCCAGGAATACAGTTGATCTGATCGAGGAACTCCGCGAAAGCGGAAATATCAAAAGCATAGGCATTGTGATAAATGACATCAGTATGTCGGGTTATTACGGTTACGGGCTGCGTTACGGCTATGCCCTGGGCTACGGGTATAATTATGGGTACAATTATTACAGCCAGTACGGTAAGTACGGGTATTCGGATGAAGCGAAGGGGTATTATACGGAGGATTAGAGGATGTGGGGATGTGAGGATGAGGGGATGTGAGGATGTGGAGATGTGAGGATGTGAGGATTTGGGGATTAGTTGATTTTAGGTGATGGAAAAAAAGAGGAATGAGATTCTGGATTTGAGTTTTGAGTTTGCTCTAGATGTGATTCGTTATTGTGATTTGCTTGAGGCAAAGAAAAAGTATGTTATATCCGGTCAGCTGCTCAGGTCTGGAACTTCAATCGGGGCAAATATCCGAGAAGCCCAAAATGCTGAAAGCGTGGCTGATTTTATCCATAAACTGAAAATTGCGGCAAAAGAAGTCGATGAAACTTTTTATTGGCTACAACTATGTGAAAAATCCGAAAATTATCCCAATCCTGAAAATATTCCTGATAAACTTCAATGCATAAAAAAACTACTTAACACCATAATAGCCACAATGAAAAGAAAATCAGCCAAATAACCAATCCCCTAATCCCCAAATCCCCAAATCCTCTAATCCCCAAATCCTCTAATCTTCAAATCCCCTAATCCTCTAATCGTGACTTCCACAGAATCCTGGACCACCATCATCAAGCCCAAAAACCAACTTCTTCAGGTCGACCTGGGGGAGATCTGGCAGTATCGCGACCTGTACACTCTTTTTGTCAAGAGGGATATTATTACCCAGTACAAGCAGACCATCCTCGGACCATCGTGGTTTTTTATTCAGCCTGCCCTTACGACAGTCATGTACATGGTGGTATTCGGGGGGATTGCCGGGATATCGACAGACGGGTTGCCGCAGCCCCTGTTTTACCTGGCCGGTATCGTGTGCTGGCAATATTTTGCAGATTGTCTTAACAAAACATCAGCAACATTCACTGCAAACCAGGCGATTTTTGGGAAGGTATATTTCCCCAGGCTGATAATGCCTCTCTCGACAGTCACTTCTAACCTGGTCAGGATGGGGATACAGTTCCTGCTGTTTATCGCCGTGTATATCTATTTCATATTGATGAAGGTTGATGTAGCCCCGAACATGTATATTCTTTTAATTCCCGTGCTGATACTGATGCTTGCCGGTCTCGCGCTCGGGTTTGGTATCATCATCTCCTCGATGACAACCAAGTACAGGGACCTGACAATCCTTTTCACCTTTGTCGTTCAGCTCTGGATGTATGCCACGCCGGTCATTTACCCCCTCAGTACCATGTCTCCCAAGATGCAGAAAATAATGTCCTTAAATCCGGTCACATCGATAATTGAAACATTCAAATTTGGAACGTTGGGAGTCGGAACATTTAGTTGGGGAAGTCTTGCTTATTCCTTCGTTTTCATGCTGGTCCTGCTGGCGGTGGGGATAGTGGTGTTTAATAAGGTTCAGCGCTCTTTCATGGATACTGTGTGATGTTTATGAATGCGAATTTGTGCGAATTTTGCGAAGGGGATGACTGAAAAAGAAATTGAAATATTACTGAGTGAAGGAGAAGGCCTTAATGTTGAGTTTAAGAGCTCTTTCAACAATGAAGTAATTGAAACCCTTGTAGCATTCGCAAATACTTCCGGAGGATCAGTTTTGGTTGGTGTCACAAATGACGGGATTTTATCAGGAGTTACAATAAATTCGGAGACTATACAGAATTGGCTGAATGAGATAAAAAACAAAACTTCTCCCTGCGTAATACCCGATGTGGAAGTTGTTGAGAAAGGAGTAATTATAATTGTTGTATTTTCAATTCAGGAATTTCCCGTTAAGCCAGTCTCAATCAGGGGGAAGTACTTTAAAAGAGTGGCAAATTCGAACCATATACTTTCGACGCAGGAAGTTGTTAATTTGCATTTACAATCTTTCAACACCAGTTGGGATTATCATACAAACAATCAGTATTCCATCAATGATATTTCACTGGAAAAGGTTGAAACTGCTATTTCCAGGATTAATCAGGCTGGAGGCAATATAACTGATGATGCTGTCTCATTTTTGAAAAAAACCGATCTTGTCAGGGGTGGTTTAGTCACTAATGCCTCATATCTCTTATTCAAGAAGGAGGATTCCGTTCTGACCACTATTGAACTTGGGCGGTTCCAGACAGAAATAATTATAAAGGATTCTTCCAGGACTAAAGATGATATTCTGACCCAGACAGATCAGGTAATGGATTTTGTTCTAAAGCACATCAATAAAGAAATAGTAATTACAGGAGAGGCCCGTAATACTCAAAAATGGCAGTATCCTCTTGAGGCAATTAGAGAGATTGTTATGAATATGATTGTTCATCGCGATTATCGTTCTGCCTCCGATTCTATTGTCAAGATATTCAATAATAAAATTGAGTTTTATAATCCCGGGAGGCTCCCTGATAATATCACTGTTGAGGATCTGCTTTCAAACAATTACAAATCGACCCCGAGGAACAAATTAATTGCAGATTTTTTTAAGAATCTTGGGTTAATAGAAAAATATGGTTCCGGTATAAGACGTGTCATTAGTCATTTTGAAGGCGAAAATCTTCCCAGGCCGGATTTCCGTAATATTTCAGATGGTTTTCTGGTAACCATTTTCGGAAAAAGTACAGAAGATGTCGGTAAAGATGTCGGTAAAGATGTCGGTAAAGATGTCGGTAAAGATGTCGGTAAAGATGTCGGTAAAGATATTACAGGTAGTATAATGGAAGTTTATAAATTATTGCAGAAAAGGCCAGAACTGACTATTCCTGAATTAGCCAAAATAACCGGGTATACAAAAAGAACCGTTGAAAGAAATCTGTCCCGGTTGAAAGAGCTTAACCTAATTAAGAGGGAAGGAGGAAGGAAAGAGGGCAGGTGGATTATTATTTTATCCTAACTATTCACTCTATATTTCCGGAGAGTAAATCATGAATAATACTAAGATAGTTTTCAAGGAAGAAAGTTATAGAATTGTCGGATCATGCCTGTCGGTCTTCAATAAACTGGGATCCGGCTTCTTGGAATCCGTATATCAGGAAGCATTGGAAATTCAATTCAAACTTGACAAAATACCTTTTGAAAAGGAGAAAAAACTACACATTAAATTTGATGATATACAATTGAATAAATTTTTCAAAGCCGACTACATCTGTTTCGATTCTATAATAGTCGAACTTAAAGCAACTCCATTTATCCACAAAAACGATACAGCTCAGGTTTTAAACTACCTCAGGGCAACTGATATGCGCCTGGGCATTCTTGTAAATTTTGGTGAAAAATCCCTAACATATAAACGAATCTTAAACGCGAAGACTTCGCATTAATTCGCACAATTCGCACTAATTCGCATAATGAGCATTGCAATTAAAATTGAGAACCTCTCCAAACAGTACCGCCTTGGATTGGTCAGTACAAGAACCCTTTCGCACGATTTCAACCGTTGGTGGCAGACATCCATTCTCGGCCGGGAGGATCCATATCTTAAAGTAGGCGAAACCAATGTGAGGGAGTTGAAGGGTACCAGTGAATATGTATGGGCTTTGAAAGATATAAATCTTGAGGTAGAAGAAGGCGAAGTACTGGGGATCATTGGTAAAAATGGCGCCGGCAAATCAACATTACTGAAGATACTTTCAAAAGTTACATCGCCAACCACAGGAGTTATAAAAGCCCGCGGCAGGGTTGCCTCGCTGCTTGAAGTCGGAACGGGTTTTCACCAGGAGATGACCGGGCGGGAGAATATTTATCTGAACGGTGCCATCCTGGGGATGACCAAAACCGAAATAAATAAAAAGCTGGATGAGATAATTGATTTTGCTGGGGTGGAGCGGTATATTGACACTCCCGTGAAACGATACAGCAGCGGGATGATGGTCAGACTGGGCTTTGCAGTTGCAGCTCACCTCGACCCGGAAATCCTTGTGGTTGATGAGGTCTTAGCGGTTGGGGATGCTGAATTCCAAAAAAAGGCGATTGGGAAAATGCAGGATGTCAGCAGACACAGTGGCAGGACTGTACTATTTGTAAGTCATAACATGTCATCAATAAAAAAACTTTGTAGTAGTGGATTACTTCTTAAAGAAGGTCAGATAAAGTACTTTGGTTCTGTGAATGATACTATTAAAGAGTATTTATCCGTCTTTAATAATGACAGTTTTGTCAACCATATAAAATTTGATTTTAATGGGAAAGAAGTACAAATTATGGAGGCAAAGCTAGATTACAAGAATCAAAATAAATTTCATCATAATATAAATATTTATTCTGAAATTTATTTATATATAAAGTATTTCTTTAAGGATAGTATTTCAAAGGTTCACCTGACTTATATTATTAATAATGAAGATGGAGAGCCTGTTCTATTTTGTGACAGGATGGATTATCATGGTTTCTATGCTAAAGTCGAAAATGGATTTTATGAAACGACTTTAAAAATACCCAATCCTTTATTATTGCCAGGAAGGTATTCAATTACTCTGGGATGTGCTAGTGCAGAAACTTGGGAAGATGATCATAAATATGATATTTTAACGTTTGAAGTAACTGATTTAGAATCAAACAGAATCCAAAAAAGACAGGGATATGTTTTTATGCCAACACCATGGGAATTAAACAAGATAAATTCATAGATGCTTAAACAGTTTGCCAACAAAGTCGTGAGAAGGACACTGGGGTTTTTAATTAAGTTCATATTTAAATACTCTCCAAAGAATGTATTATCAGAATGTTTTTCTCAATTAACCGACATAAATGAACGAATCAGATATGATGCATTTAGAAAAAGATATGATATTAGTAATAGTTTTCATTTTAACGGTTCACATATTTCATTCTATGGCAATGGTAAGATTATTTGTGGAGATTTCTCTTATATTGGTTCTCTGTCCACAATACAGGCTTACGATGATTGCATTGTATTCATTGGAAAACATACACAGATAAGCCACAACGTAAGAATATATACCCAAACCAATATTGCAGATCAGGATTTCAGAAACAACAAAAGGCTATTCTTTACAGGAAATGTAATAATACAGGACTATGTATGGATTGGAGCTAATGTTTTTATTAATCCGGGTATTACTATTGGTGAAAATTCGATTGTTGGAGCAAATGCTGTTGTAACAAAAGATGTTCCTCCTAATGCGATTGTTGCAGGTGTTCCTGCAAAAATAATAAAAATTAAGTCAGGTGAAATTAAGTAAGATCCCAGTAAATAGCAGTATCCTGAATTTGAATTACTGCAAGGGTACTAAAATATTAGAAGAAGTGAGATTATTTGGTAACCTTTATTGTATGGATATAAAAGAAAAAAAGGATGAATAATTCTTTTCTAAGGCATAATTTTTTTCTGCAAGCGAATTGTTAAGCATGGGCATAAGAGAATCAATATCTTAACAACAGGAGGGATCTAAATTTAATCACATGAAAAACGTCTTAGTCACCGGTGCAGATGGGTTCATCGGTTCCCACCTTACAGAGTTATTGCTTGAAAAAGGATATAATGTCAAAGCATTGGCTCAGTACAATTCATTCAATAATTGGGGATGGCTTGAAGACTTACCTGTAAATCCAAATTTACAAGTAGTTACCGGAGATATACGTGACTCACATTCTTTAAGGGGAATAATGGCCGACAGGGAAATCGTGTTTCATCTTGCAGCGCTTATCGCTATACCATATTCATATATTGCTCCCGAAAGTTATATTGAAACCAATATAAAAGGCACCCTTAACATTTGTCAGGCAGCAAAAGAACTTGGTGGAATAAGAGTCTTGATTACATCAACCTCGGAGGTTTATGGCACTGCACAATATGTCCCGATTGACGAGAAGCATCCCAAACAACCTCAATCACCTTATTCAGCAACAAAGATCGCAGCCGATGCCGTCGCAATGAGTTTTTATCATGCTTTTGATCTGCCGGTTACTATTGTCAGGCCGTTTAATACCTATGGACCCAGACAGTCCGCAAGAGCAATAATTCCCACGATCATAACACAAATTCAGCAAAACGAATCAAAGATCAGACTTGGAGATCTTACTACTACACGCGATTTCAATTATGTAAAGGATATTTGCACCGGATTTTTGTCAATCGCCAATTCTGACAGAACCATTGGTAAAGAAATTAATATCGCAAGCAACTCGGAGGTTTCAATGACTGAAATTTTTGAGCAGATAAAGCGGATTATGGGGCGAGATGTACAGAATGTGGTTGATGACCAACGTAGAAGACCGGTTAAATCTGAGGTATTTCGCCTTCAAGGTGACAACACCCTGATTTCTTCTTTAACAGGATGGAAGCCTGAATATACCCTTGAACAAGGTATGAAGGAAACAATACGATGGTTTTCCCTGGAACAAAACCTTAAGAAATATAAAGCTGGCCTTTATAATACCTAAAATGTATCAGAAACCTATTTGAATTACATGTAAAAAAGTAATGCTTAATTAATTTCTCAGTGGAAAGGAATAGAGAGATATTATCATTTATTCGCAATATTTATCAAAACGTGGATGGCAATATACCACTGCATGGCCCTGTGTTTAACGGAAATGAAATGAAATATCTGGAAGAATGCATTGATACCACTTTCGTTTCAAGTGCAGGAAAGTTTGTAGATCGATTTGAGACAGAAATTGCCAGGTATACCGGAGCTGCCAAAGCTGTAGCCTGTGTTAATGGGACCAATGCACTTCATCTGGCCTTGATACTTGCCGGAGTAAAAGATGGTGATGAAGTAATTACCCAGCCTCTTACTTTTGTTTCCACTGCTAATTCAATAAAGTACTGTTCCGCTTTTCCGATATTTCTTGATGTTGATAAGGACACACTCGGGTTAAGCCCGGAATCACTTTCCAATTTTCTGGAGATAATGACCCGGCAGGAATCAGGAAAATGTATTAACAAGCTTACAAGTCGCAAAATTACAGCTTGTGTGCCTATGCATACTTTTGGCCACCCCTGTAGAATAGATGAAATAGTAGTTGTTTGTAAAAAACACAATATCATAGTCGTTGAGGATGCCGCTGAAAGTATGGGAAGTATTTATAAGGGTAAACATACCGGAACTTACGGCGATATCGGGGTGTTTAGTTTTAACGGGAATAAAATTCTTACTACCGGGGGGGGCGGTATGTTGCTTTTTAATGATCTTGAGAAGGCTAAACATGCTAAACACCTTACTACCCAGGCAAAAGTAATTCACCCATGGGAGTATTTTCATGATGAAGTAGGATATAACTACCGGATGCCGAATATTAATGCTGCACTTGGACTTGCCCAATTGGAGCAGTTGGATAACTTCCTTAACATTAAAAGAAGAATCGCTCAAGAATACAATAATTTTTTCAGGAGCATCGATATTCAATTTGTAGGAGAACCTCAGAATTCCAGATCCAATTACTGGTTAAACAGCATTATTTTTGAAAATAAGGAATTCAGGGATTCTTTCCTGAAATTCAGTAATGAGAATGGTGTTATGACACGCCCAGCGTGGGAGCTCATGCATAGGTTGCCTATGTATAAAAATGTACAAAGAGGCGATCTGACTAAAGCAGAATGGATTTCTGACAGATTGGTGAATATACCCAGTAGTGTAATTCAACGGAAATGAAACAACCTATTATTCTTATTGGAGGCGGAGGCCACTGCAAATCCTGTATCGATATTATTGAACAGGAAGGGCAGTACAGGATAATTGGAATCCTTGATTTACCTACGATGGTTGGCAAGAGAATTTTGGAATATGAAATTATTGGCACAGATAATGATTTGCCAGCCTTCTTAAAGACAGTTGATAATTATCTGATTACAGTCGGTCAGATTAAATCATCCGAAAAACGGATTGCTCTATGGAAAATGGTGAAGGAATCAGGGGCTAACCTGCCTGTAATTATTTCGCCAAATGCTTATGTTGCCAGATCCGCCAAAATAGGTGAAGGATCTATTATTATGCATCATGCCATTATAAATGCCGATGCAAATATCGGAGTAAACTGCATTGTTAATTCAAAAGCACTTATAGAACATGAAGTCCTGATTGGAGATTTTTGCCATGTCTCAACCGGAGCAATAATCAATGGACAGACAAAAGTTGGAGATCGGTGCTTTGTTGGCAGCAATGCGACTGTATATAATAACATAGCTATAGTTGATAACACAATTATTTCTGCTGGATCGATTGTAATAAAAGACATCAACACGCCATGACATATATTGAAATGAATATTCGATAGCTCTTACTAAATGAGAACCATCATCATAGCTGAAGCCGGCATCAATCATAACGGTAAAATCACAATTGCTAAAAAGATGATAGATGCGGCAGTTGAGGCAGGAGCTGATTTCGTTAAGTTTCAGACATTTAAGACCAGAGCTTTAGTTACAAAATCTGCATCTAAAGCTGACTATCAGAAGCGTAATACTGGTAACTTAACTGATTCCCAGTTTGACATGCTGAAACAGCTTGAGCTTGATCAAGATGATCATTATGTGTTACGTGATTACTGTATAAGTAAAGGTATACAGTTTCTGTCCTCAGGCTTTGATGAAGAAAGCATCGACTTATTGGATAAGATTGGAATACAATATTTTAAGATTCCTTCCGGTGAAATTACAAACAAACCCTATTTACAGTACATAGCCAGTAAGGGCAAACAAGTCTTATTGAGTACTGGAATGTCCAATATGAGTGAAATTAAAGCTGCAATGGATGTTCTTACCGGGAATGGACTTGAGAAGGAAAAAATTACAGTCTTGCATTGCAACACCGAATATCCAACTCCGATGAAAGATGTGAACCTGAAAGCCATGCTCACGATTCACCATGAATTGGGAGTGAAAGTGGGGTATTCAGATCATACGCTGGGGATTGAAATACCTATTGCTGCTGTGGCATTGGGTGCGGAAGTGATCGAAAAACATTTTACCATTGACCGCAATTTGCCCGGCCCTGACCACAAAGCTTCATTGGAACCGCATGAGCTGAAAGCCATGGTGCAGGCAATCAGAAATATTGAAATGGCTTTATCAGGGAACGGGATAAAGGAACCAAGCGAATCTGAATTGCCCAATATTGCAATTGCCCGCAAAAGTATTCACCTCAAGCAGGGGGTTGCTGAAGGCACGGTGCTTACTGCAGATCACTTAATTATGAAACGTCCAGGTTCCGGTATTTCACCAATGGATATTGATAAAATTATTGGAAGAACGTTGGCTGTCACTCTTGATGGTGATACATTACTTTCATGGGATCATCTCGTAAAATAAAAGTTGGTGTCTTGACAAGCTCCCGGGCTGACTACGGAATTTATCAGCCACTCCTGAGAAAACTCAGTTGCGAATTTTTTTTCGATACGGAAGTTATTGCATTTGGCACTCACTTGATGGATAGATTTGGGCATACTGTGGATTTTATCTATGGGGATGGTTTCAGGGTAACAGAAGTTCCAGGGACAATGAGAAACGGAGATTTACCCGTTGATATAGCCCACTCTATGGCTTCTACTTTGAGTGCATTCTCTGATTTTTTTAAGCGAAAACATTACAAACTTCTTTTTGCTCTGGGTGATCGTTATGAAATGTTCTCAGCTGTTGCTGCCGCTGCACCATTTAACATTCCTGTTGCTCATATCCATGGCGGAGAAACTACTTTGGGTGCAATAGACAACTATTTCCGGCACTCCATAACCTGTTTTTCGAAATTCCATTTTACTTCGCACGAAGTTTACAGAAACAGGGTTACTGAGATTATCGGGAGATCCGATAATGTATATAATGTTGGAGCATTAAGTATCGACAATCTGAAACAACTTGAACTACTTGAAATTACCGAAATCAAAGAAAAATATAACATTGATTTTAAAAAACCTACCGTTTTATTTACGTTTCACCCTGAGACTGTTGACTATAAAAGAAATAAGACTTATATCGGTGAGATCCTGAACGCTCTGAAAAAACTTGACGGTTACCAGATTCTTGTCACTATGCCAAATGCCGACACTATGGGAGCCTTAATCAGAAAAGAGCTAATAAAGGCGAAAGCCGGGCAGCCAAATATTATTACAGTTGAGACTTTTGGTACATTGGGTTATCTGTCTGCAATGAAACATTGTTCTTTCATGTTGGGGAATACGTCGAGCGGATTTGTTGAAGCATCATATTTTTCCAAACCGGTCATAAACCTGGGCCACCGGCAAAAGGGAAGAATAATAACACCAAACATTTTCACCGTTCCAATAAAAACAGACGCGATTGTTCAGGCCATAAAAAAGATTGAAAGTAGTGATCCTGTGAAGGTAGACTCAATTTATGGAACTGGCAATGCGGCTACAGGTATTATTCAGATACTTAAAAGAGAATTTGATTTAAACCATGGTTAACTTGCATACATTCAGCAGGCATTTATTGAAGCAGGGATCAACTATCAGAGAGGCTTTGGTCAGACTGGATTTTTTGGCAAAGGATGCGATAATCTTTGTAGTGTCTGAAGACAACAGGCTTCAGGGTTCGTTAACCGATGGCGATGTCCGAAGAGGTTTGTTAAAAGGTGTGACTATTGATCAATTGGTAGATGTGATAATTCAGCCAAATCCCCGTTTCTTGAGAAAAGGAGATCACGACCTTGACAAGGTAATAGAATACAGAGAGAAAAATTTCCGGATTATACCAATTCTCGATGATGATGACAGGGTCATAAATGTCATTAATTTCAGGGAGTTAAAGTCTTATTTGCCGGTTGACGCTGTAATCATGGCCGGTGGACGGGGAAAAAGGCTCAGCCCGCTTACAGATACAGTACCAAAGTCGCTTTTGAAAGTTGGTAAGAAGCCAATAATCGAATACAATCTGGAAAGACTGAAGCTTTACGGTATTGATGACTTTTGGATCTGCCTTAAATATCTGGGAAAGCATATTGAGGATTGGGGAGGTAACGGACGTGACCTGAATATTTCCATACAATATGTTTATGAAAATGAACCCTTGGGAACAATTGGATCGGTTGCTTTAATAGATAATTTTTTGCATGACTATGTTTTGGTTGCAAACTCTGATATTCTGACAAACATAGATTATGAGCATTTCTTCCTGGATTTTTTAAATCAGGCAGCCGACTTTTCTGTCGTTACAATACCTTATGGCGTTGATATTCCCTATGCCGTACTTGAAATCAATAATGGTTCCATAGTCAATTTTCATGAAAAACCCTCATATACATATTATACAAATGGAGGCATTTATTTAATGAAAAAGGAAATCATTAGTTTTATTCCTACCAATAAACAATTTGATGCAACGGATTTAATTGAAGCTTTACTGAAAGCAGGCAGAAAAGTTGTTTCTTATACTTTAACAGGATACTGGCTGGATATCGGTCGGCATGAAGATTATTTGAAAGCTCAGAATGACATTAAAACAGTGAATCTCAGATGAATCCTTTGGTAATTATTCCCGCGAGGGGAGGATCGAAAGGTATTCCGGGTAAGAATATTAAAATGTTGGGAGATAGGCCTTTAATTCAGTATACTATTGATGCGGCACGCGAAATCTTTTCCGATAAAGTAATATGTGTCTCAACCGATGATTTGGAAATTAAAAAAGTGGTTGAGTCAATTGGTTTGGAGATTCCTTTTTTAAGACCTTCTGAGCTTGCAACAGATACCGCCGGAACTCAGGAGGTTTTGATTCATGCAATAAATTTTTATGATGCACAGGGATATAATCCGGATATAATAATCTTGCTTCAAGCCACTTCGCCATTTCGGACAGGAACCCAGATCAGGGAAGCAATGCAAATTTTTGATAATACATGCGAGATGGTTGTTTCTGTTAAAGAGACAAAAGTTAATCCGTATTATTTATTGTATGAAGAAAACCTGGATGGCTGGCTTGAGAAATCAAAAAAAGGGAGTTTTATTACACGTCAGGAATGTCCGCCAGTGTATGAACTTAATGGAGCTATTTATATCACTACCGTTGAAAACCTGAAGCAAAATTCAATTACTAATTTCACACGAATAAGGAAATATGTAATGGATGAATTCACATCGATCGATATTGATAATCAGATTGATTGGGAATTGGCCAGGATTATTTTGGAGAAATATCGCTGAAAACTTATCTACATGATTTACTTTTTAATCAATAATACTTTTCATCAGTATACAACCAATCTTTTAATAAAAACGCTAAAAGAACCTGAATTAGGTCTGATACAAATCCCATATTCCTTAAATCCTGTTTTGGAGGATGTTCGTTTTAAAAAAATAATTACACTTGAAAAACTGCCACATTCTATTGAATATTTAAAGAATTTTCCGAGGTTACTGATAAAACTAATATTAAGAAACCATAAAATTGTTACTGAGGCGAAAAAGAAAATTAAGCCTGGGAAGAAAGATATTTTATTTGTTTTCACTGAAACGGAGCTGCTTAACAGCATAATTATTAATACTTTTAAAAGAAAACGTGCAACAATTTTTTTAATAGAAGATGGATTGGCATCATATTTATATTACAATATGAAATCAGATCCTTTTTCTAAAAGAGTAAAAGCATTGAAAGTTCTGATAAGACTGGTCTATGGATTAAAAGGATTTTCTCCGTTTAATGTTAATGGATATTTTTATCCGCAAATATCTGATAAGTATTTTTCAGGTATTTGTTATTTTTATCCTATCACTATAAAAAGGCAGATTCAGGTTTTTAAATTAATGAACCCTGTAAAACCATTAATATTCAATTCAAAATATACTAACGCAATTTTTTTAAGTCAGCCAATCTATTATCGTTTTGTTAGTCTGGATAATTATTTGGTAAGCCTGGATCTGATTTTTTCAAATATTGCTTCCTGTTTCGCAGTAATTTATGTAAAGCTTCACCCTGACGAAAGAGACAATGGAATTGGTACAAAGATATCAGGAATCACAAAAAAATATTCAAATGTTAGACTTATTCATACTTCGGATATAGTTGAGAATATTATCCAGGATATAAATACTTCATATGCTATATCTTTTAGTTCCACGGCTTTAATGAGTTTAGCTTTTTTCGGAATTGAACCAATATATCTTTATCATTTATTTAATTTTATGGAGGGAGAAACTTCGCAATATTTGACCACATATCTTAAAACCTTGAATTATAATTTTCCTCAATCATTTCTGGACATAAAACCCGGGTACAAATCTGGTTTATTGGATAGATTTAGTGATGGAATGGCACTTTCGGATTTAATATGCTCTGTGAATAATACTGAATAATTCATACAAAGATTGAAGCTTTCAATAGTAACGATTAACTTAAACAATGTTGCAGGACTTCACGAAACCATAATAAGCGTACTGAATCAAAGCTCTGCTGATTTAGAATATATAATTATAGACGGAGGTTCTACAGATGGAAGTGCTGAATTAATTAAAGAATATTCTGATCGGATATATTATTGGGTAAGTGAACCGGATTCAGGCATCTATAATGCTATGAATAAGGGGATCAGAAAAGCCAGCGGTGAATACTTACTATTTCTCAATTCCGGGGATGCACTTGCATCAGACAATATTGTTGAGGAAGTTTTCAGGGCTGATCATAACGAAGAAATACTATACGGAGATATCACCTATTTTAGCCAGAAAGAAAAGAAAGTTATAAGAACATTTTTACAGGATGATCTTGACCTTTATTTTTTCTATAAGCAGTCTTTGTGGCATCAGGCTGCATTTATTAAGAAAACCCTGTTTGAAAGAATTGGTTTGTATAACGAGAATAACAGGTACGTTTCCGACTGGCAATTCTTTTTTGAAGCAGTGTTATTCAGGGGAGCAACATACAAGAACCTGACGAAAGTGATTACAAGGTATGATATGGCTAACGGGATTAGCGTTCTCAATGCTGAAGATTCTGAGAATGAAAAGAAAGAATTGTTATTCAGGAAATTAGGAATGCCTGTAATGGACCTGCTAGAAAAATACGGGGAGTTAGCCAGAAACATTGATCAAATACAGAGATCCGATAAATTCATCCTATTCAGGGCAATTGAAAAGCATAAGTTTTTATTCGTGTTGAATCTTTTCTTTCTAAAGGCAATGAAAAAGATTTATAAAATGATAGGATGAAAACCGCATGACTGACCAAAAACACAAACCAAAATGAATAAAATCGGATTCAATCTTGTGTGGTCCCTTGTCCGGGGACCAGACAGGCATCCGACCTGTAAAAACTAAATAATATCCGGATGAAAAAATCAATCCTGATTGCATCTCCTTACTTTCCTTATCCCTTAAGCGGCGGGGGACAAAGGGCATTGTATAATGAAATAGATGCCCTTCGAACTGAATATCAGATTATTTTGGTATGCCCTTTTGCAGATAAAAGCATAATGAACGAATTACAGAATATCTGGAAGAATGTTGAAATTCGTATTTTATCAAATAAAGAGGTCATGCCTGTTAAATCTTTCACAAACGTACTTGCCAAATTTTTAATTTCCGGATTCCGGAAAAATGAAAAAGCTTATTTTTACGATGAAAGATTCTATAAAACCTATTTTTCCATATTATATGAATTCAACGAAAAATGGTATACATATGTAAATGAAATCATTATAAGTTCTGGTTGTGACATTGTCCAAACGGAGTTTTTTCCATTATTAAATAATATTATATTTCTTCCCGGGGAAAGATTAAGAATCTTTGTCCATCATGAAATCGGGTTTATAAAATTAAAGAGGAACCTGGATTTAACTGGGTTGCCATTAAAATATCAGGAAAGTATTGTAAGGTGTTTAAATGATCTCGAGGTACATTATTTAAACCAGTATGACAAAATTATTACATTAAGTGAAACAGATAAACAGTTTCTTTCAGAAAATGGCGTAACGAAAGAGATCATTGCCTCGCCTTTTCCCTATATGTCGATTGTTGAAAATGCCAATGCATATTCTTTTAACAATAATCTTGTTTTGTTGGGAGGAGAAAGCAACTTTCCAAATGCTGATGGGTTGCAATGGTTTTTAGAAGTTATCTGGCCAACGGTTTTAAATACTTATGAAAACCTCCAGTTAAAGGTAATAGGCAAATGGTCAGACCGGGCCAGAAAGAGATTTTCACACAAAAATGTTCAATTTGTGGGGTATATTGGAAATCTTAATGAATACATCAGGAATACAATTTTAATAGTTCCAATTAGAATCGGCAGCGGAATAAGGGTGAAAATTCTGGATGCCTTATCAGCCGGAGTGCCTGTAATCAGTACTTCTATAGGTGCCGAGGGCTTGGAGGGTTTTATGAAGGATATGTTTATTGCTGACAACAGGGAGGAATTCCTTTTGGAGATTCAAAAGATTATTGATAATCAGAAGGAAATAGCTATGAAAATTCAGGGTGTAAATAATAAGGTCAGACAGGTATTTTCAAATGAGAATTTTCAAAAAACAAGGGAGGCTGTTTACGGTTAATTAATATCTGAAATGAATGACATGCAGGATATGTAACTATGCCCTCAATGATGAGGTTCTTGTCGTTAAGGAAAAAATGTTTGGGACAAACGAATTGTTTGAATATCGGGCCTGCTCAGTCTGTGGCTGCATACAGATAAAATCAGTTCCTCCGGTTTTAAACAAATATTATCCCGATAATTACTACTCGTTTGAAAATCAGTCCGGGATCAAATTTAAGAACCTGATAAAACAAAAGGTCAGGAACTTTTTATCCTTTATTGAAGGAGACTTTCACAGAGAGCCGTATTTTACCGGTTTTGGAATAAAATACAGTGACAAAAACAGCTCCATACTTGATATAGGCTGCGGTAATGGCAAATTACTTAGAGCTCTGAGAAGTTATGGATTCATGAACCTGACAGGAACAGATCCTTTTATTGGAAACGGTCTGTATTTAAAAGGTTTGAAGCTGCTTAAGCTTGATCTGGAGAACCTGGATGGGAAATATGATCTTATAATGTCCAACCATTCGTTGGAACACATGCCCGATCCTCATTCCTTTTTTGCAAATGTTGTCAGGCTGCTGGATCATAAAGGAAGGCTTATTCTCAGAATACCCGTGTATCCAAACTATATCACAGATAAATACGGTTTGGATTGGATTCAGTTTGATGCTCCGAGACACCTGTTTACTTTCACCCTGAAATCTATCCGGTTTTTATGCAACAAACACGGTCTTTTCATTGAAGATCTGAAATTTGATTCGGCCCCATGGGCGCTTGCAGCCACTGAATATTGCCAGAATGGGAAGACGCTCAAGGAATTTGAGCAGAATATTTCGGTGACTGAGGAGCAAGTTAAAGCCTGCAGGGAGGCAAACGAAAAGGGATATGGAGATTCCGTTTGTCTTGCAATTGTAAAACAAAACCCGGATAGGTACAATTAAGCATTGTTAAGTTAAATGAGAGGATTAACTATTGTAGTTACATATAATGGGATGAAATGGTACGACCGCTGCTTTTCAAGCCTGAGAGCATCAACAGTGCCAGTTGATATTTACGTGTTTGACAACGCCTCAACCGACGGAACAGTTGATTATATCAGAACGCGTTTCCCTGAAATCATACTTCATGCCTCTGATGTAAACCTGGGTTTTGGCCAGGGTAACAACAAAGGTATGCGCTATGCCCTTGATAATGGTTATGAGTTCGTGTTTTTGTTAAACCAGGATGCCTGGCTGGCCCGGAACGATGCAATAGAACAATTGTTAATTGCTTATAAAGACAGTTCTCATAAGGGAATTCTTAGCCCGATACATTTCAATGGCAGTGGAGAAAGAATAACCAGCGGTATGAAAAAGGACCTTGCTGGTTATAACTCTTCTGAATCTGATTTGTTTTCTGATTTATACTTCAAGCGGGATCTGAAAATTGTTTATAAAGTTGATTATGCATGTGCTGCAGCATGGTTTATCCCGGTTGAGACAATCAAAGAAATAGGGGGTTTCGATCCTTTGTTCTTCCATTATGGTGAAGATGACAATTACATGCACCGATTGTTATATCATAATCTGAGTATCGGTGTTTGCCCTTTTTCAGGGATTTGTCATGATATCGAACACAGGGGGGATGACTACTCAAGCAGATTAAATAACTGGAAGAAGAATCTGCTCGTGGAAATGAGTAATATAAACAAACCCTTGAGTGTTAACGGATTCATTTTAAAAACATTTCTTAAATCATTTTCCAGAATTCTGACTTTTAGATTTAAAGCAGCCATTTTATACATGAATATGGCCATATTTGTTTGTCAGAAGAGATCGGTTATCTGTCTCCATAACCAGGAAAATAAAAAAAAAGGTAATAACTGGCTTTAAACCCAATGAATTTATGTTTGAGAGGTTTAAAAGAACAATTAAGTGTCAGTTAAGAAGGTTTGAATATCATTTATCAAAAAGAGTCAATAATATATGGTTTGAAAAAGTCAGATTCAGGCAGGAAACTAAAAAACGGTTAAATTACAAGAATCCTGTTTCTTTTAACGAAAAGTTGTTTTGGTTAAATAGATATTGGCAGGATCCGGTGAAAGTTCAATGTTCCGATAAATTCCTTATGAGAGAATTTGTAAGAGAAAAAGGTTTGTCAAATCTTCTTAACAAGTTTTACGGAGTATGGGAAAATGCGGATGACATTGTTTTTGAAAATCTGCCCGACTCCTTTGTGTTGAAATGTACGCATGGATGCGGATTTAATATTGTTGTGAAAAATAAAGACCAGATTGACCAAAAAAAAGTAAAGAAACAACTTTCTGATTGGTTACTTATTGATTATGGAAAACTGTACAATGAATTTCATTATTCAAAGATAAAGCCAAGAATTATTTGCGAAAAGTACTTAAAAGAAATTGATTCTGATTTAATTGTCGATTATAAGCTGCATTGTCTGAATGGAATGCCTGCTTTTTTCCTGATTTGTAGGGAAAGAGAGAACGGGAAGGCTAAATTAAGCAGCTATTCACTTGACTGGCATAGATTGCCTTATTTGAAAAATGAAGATTCAATAACAATCCCCAGACCAGAATGCCTGAATGAAATTATCCAAAACTCAAAATTATTATCTGCAGAATTTCCTTATGTAAGATTGGATTATTATATAATTGATGGTGTACCTTTTCTTGGAGAATTTACTTTCACTCCTTACGCTAATACAGTTAGTTACTATAAAGATGAAGTATTATTGGAAATTGGGAAATTACTGTTTTTGCCCGAGTTACTTCACCCGAGATGAAAAAGTTTAAGATTATTGTACCTTGATAATTTTTGAGTAAACAGAATCTTGTATTTCTTCTGAGATGATCAACCGATCAACAATTTGATTTGTTATAATCCCGAAATTGCAGGTTTAATAGATATTACGAACCATTTTAACTCAGTTTTTAAGATTAAGATTTTGTCGGTAACAGAAAAAAACAATATTCCCATTGCATTGTTCGCCTATGCACGGCCCGACCATCTGGCCAGAACGCTTGAAGGTCTGAGAAAAAGCAATGTGCCATTGATTTATGCATTTTGCGATGGTGCAAGAGATGATTCGGTTGTGGCGCAGGTGAAGAAAGTAAGAGAGATTTTACATACTGTTGACTGGGCCAGGATTTTCATCACTGAAAGGGAATCCAACCTGGGACTGGGAACATCAGTCAGGGCGGGCGTGACTGAGGTCCTGGAACTACATGATAAGGTCATAGTGATTGAAGATGATATAGTAATGCGGCCCGGGGCATATGATTATGCATGTAGCGCTTTAAATCATTATGAGAATGATAACAGGGTTATGTCTGTTACCATGTGGAACCACCCTATTATGGTTCCAGGAGGAAGTGAATACGGCTTTTTTTCTGAAAGATTTATGTGCTGGGGCTGGGGTACTTACAGAAAATACTGGCAATTGTACTCAGGTTCGATCCGGGAAATTTATTACTCCCTTGAACCTGATGTTAAAGACCGGGTTAACAAGTATGGCAGGGATCTTTTCCGGCAGGTTGATTACTCGCAGATAGCCAATATCTGGTACGCGGGTTACGCGTTCCTGCATTTTAAACTGGGCAAGCTTTCATATTTTCCTCCTGAACCGCTGGTTGTAAACATAGGCAAGGATCATACTGCAGAACATGACGGTCCTGGCCACACCAGTTACCTGGAGAATGAGGATCTTATTAGTGTTCCGGTAAGCATGCCCGTGGAAAATGACTTTCCTGAACCATTGTTGTTAAAAAGAACAGCCAGGCTTTTCAATAGGTATTTTTACCTGAAACATCCTTTCAGAGTTCGAGTCTGGAGATTTCTAAAGAAGAAAATGTACTTTGCATACAGGCCCTTTAAAAAATACCTGGGCTGAATATTCAATAATGCTGAATCTCAGGGTCATTATTATTCCTTTACTGAGAAACTTTGAATCTTTATGAGGTTCAGGCATCCTGATCCCGGATTAGATAAGTCCGGTATTTTATTCCTCACTCAAACAATGTGGAACAAGTTTTTCAGATAAGGATTATTTTAATGAGTTTGTTAGTATTGAAATCGGTAATGATGTATGGATCGGCAGTAACGCCATAATATTAGGGGGTGTTAAAATAAATAACGGGGCAATTATAGGAGCCGGTTCAGTGGTGACTAAAAATGTTGAACCATATTCAATCGTGGCGGGAAACCCTGCAAAGCATATCAGGTTCCGGTGTGATGAGTCAGTCATCAATAAAATAATTGAACTAGCCTGGTGGGACTGGGATGATGAATTAATTATGGAAAATTCGCATAGATTTCAATCACCTTATGCTGATTTGATATGAAAGTGCTTTTTACTTTGCTCCATAAATTGGCTTTTTTACTTTCAGGAGAAAAAAAAACTATTTTGGAAGATATCGGGGCCTGGAATTTTAACTATTTACGAGAGGGGAAGTTAACGTTAACAATATTATTAATAAGATATCCATCGTTCCGGAGTCTTTTCTCGTACAGGATTAGAAAAGAAAAGAAACTGCCATTAAGAATATTGATTTCCCTGGCTGATTTTTTTTTGAAACCACAATCAAATCTGTATATAGTTACAAAATCCATTAAGGGAGGTTTGTTTCTCCACCATGCTTTCAGTACTATTGTTTCAGCTAAAAGCATTGGCAGGAACTGCTGGATAAATCAGCAGGTTACAATAGGTTACACAAGCCCTGACGGGGCGCCGGTAATTAAAGACAATGTTAGAATTTATGCCGGGGCCAAGGTGCTTGGAGATATTACGGTAGGCAACAATGTAATCATAGGCGCAAACGCGGTGGTAGTAAAGGACGTTCCTGATAATTGCACTGTTGTTGGTGTACCGGCTTACATTATTAAGCGCGATGGTCAGAAAGTCAGGCAACCTTTATAATGGCTGAGAGCTTCTTTATAATAGTGCCATTTCTGAATGATTTTGAACCTTCTTCAGGCACAACCATACGGATAGCCGGTTATACCCGCGGACTGGAGGAACTTGGAGCAGATTACCGTTTTTTGTCAGCCGTCAGGCCCGGTTATGTTCCCCCTGAAAAGCATGAACCGCTTACTTTTTCACGTAAATGGATCAAGGTGCTTCTGGTGCATAACCTGTTGTTTTCCAAGCCGTGGCTCCGGCCTTTGTCGGCTCCTTTAAGGTTTCTGTCAGACAATGTGGCCGGGATAAGGAAAATTTCGAAAAAAATAAACGACAGGCTTATATGGGCCCACCAGGAAAATACTTTGGCGTTATACCTGAATCTACGATATTCAAAGTCTTTCATCTATGACGTGCATGGTTTTTTTTCTGTTCAGAAAGAATACAGGAATAATTTGAACTTTTGGAGAAGAATCTGGTTTGATCTTTATGAGAAGCATGAAAAAATTGTCTTAAAAAACGCTGCTTATATAAATGTTGTATCAGAAGAAACGAAATTATTTGTTCATAAATGTTTCGATCCTCCTGGTATGATACTTCTTGCACCTGACGGCATTCCCGGTGCATTGCCAACATACAAAATAAAGGGGTTTTTAAACCGGGATTTCAGATTGATCAATAATATTCCTGAAAACAAGAAAATTATCCTGTTTGCGGGCTCTTTTAAAATGATGGGCGGAGTAACTGAACTCGTCAAAGCTTATTTAGATGATAAAAAATTACAGGAAATAGCCTGTCTTGTTCTAATTGGCAAAGGGCAAGAGGAGGAGACTGTCAGTAAACTACTAAGGGCGAATAATCCCTCAGGTCAGGTGATACTTCTTGAATCAATGCCACATAATGAGTTGGTTCAGGTTATGCTCTCGGCTGACGTTTTAGTTTGTCCAGACAAAAAAGGGAATCTTTACAATGAAATGACTCCGCATATCAAACTCTTCGATGCTATTGCCACCGGCAGGAATGTTGTTGCCACGGATTTTATGGTTAACAAGAGGCTTTTTCCCGAAACTGAATACAATATTTTTTATTTTTCCGAAGACGGTGGTTATTCACTGCGCGAAGCTCTTCATCTGGCTCTTGATAACACGGGCAGGATAATAAATTACCGTGCGCTGGATAAGTTTACTTACCTGAATCATATTAAAAACTATTTGAATAATTTTCAATCGAGATGATAAAGATAATAACCAGATTATTCTTGAAATTTGAAAGATTTTATGCGAAAACCAACCCAAAGCGTTTTGAGGCTTATTTAAGACGCAAAGGGATAATTATCGGTAAAAACATATATTGGGGAAATCCTAAAACTATTACCATTGATATAACAAGACCCTGTCTTCTTGAAATAGGAGATAATGTAAGACTGGATTCGGGACTAACGATATTAACACACGATTTTGCAAGTTATACATTCCGGCTGGTTTATAAGGATTTTGTTCCTGCCACTGCAAAAGTCAAAATAGGATCAAATGTTTATTTTGGAAGAAACTGCACCGTACTGAAAGGAGTTACAATAGGGAATAATTGTATAATAGGTTTTGGATCATTGATTACCAGGGATATCCCGGATAACAGCGTTGTCGCTGGAGTTCCCGCAAAAGTCATTTCCTCGCTTGATGATTATTACCTTAAACGTAAGAAGGAATCGGTTGAGGAAGCAAAAGCCTACGCGCGTGAGGTGAAGAGACATTACAAAAGAATGCCGGTTATGGAAGACTTCAAGGAAGAGTTCCCTTTATTCTGGAATCCTGATATGCCATCTTCTCCCGAATTCATAAGAATGGTTAAATTCCAGCTCGCTTCTGCCTATGATGAGTTCATTAAAAGGAATAAGCCTTTATACCCGTCATTCGAAGCTTTTCTTGATGATTGTAACCTGCCGCCTGATTAAGTAAAAGCAATCAGATTAGTTATTTCATGCTGGTTTCCATAATCACTCCATCATATAATCAAGGGGAGTATCTTGAGGATACTATTCTATCAGTGTTAAATCAGGACTATCCTGAAATTGAATATATAGTCATTGACGGAGGGTCTTCTGACAACAGTGTTGATGTAATTTTGAAATATGCTGAAAGGATCAGTTACTGGGTAAGCGAACCTGATAAAGGGCAGGCAGATGCAATCAATAAAGGATTCAGGAAATCCAGGGGGAATTTAATCTGCTGGATTAATTCCGACGATCTGTTATACCCTGATTTTGTTTCAACCAGAGTAAAGCAGTTTTTAAATAACCCGGGGACTGACTTTATATATGGAGATGTTGACCAGGGTATATCCCCGGGAGAAAAGAGACTGCGGAAAGGAGCTCAAACAGATTACAAAAAGATGCTGATTTCACTTAATGTGCCTGTTCCACAACAGAGTGCCATGTGGCGAAGAAATCTCGTTGACAGGGTTGGGCCTCTTGACGAGCAGTGGCAGGTGATCCTTGACAGGGAATATTTCATGAGGATCGCAAGGAGTTGTGCCATAAAATATATACCCGGTCCTGTAGCCTTTTTCAGGAATCACGAGAGGTCAAAATCGGTTGAACAATGGCGGAAATGGGCTGATGAACTTGAAAGGTATTATAATGATTTATTTTCTTCCGGATCGACCCCGGAGTATGAACCCCTTAAATCCAGGGCACTTAGCAGAATGTATTTCACATGTGCAAAAATATGTGAAGACTGCAATGATATGCCTGACAGAAAAAGATACCTTGCTCTTTCAAAAGCAGTTAACAGGTCTTGTTATCTCAAATTGGGTTCTTTAAATGCTTTCCGGCATTATTTTCTGACCATAAAGAAAAAATTATCATGGGAATAAGATATGCACTGATCCTGCTTCCCCTGGCGTTTGTTTTTTCTTTCCGGAATAAAGTAAAGCTTAACATGTTTTCACTTTTTATTTTTTTAATATTTTGCGACGGCCTTATTCAGCTATTACTGCCTGCAAGTTATTTTACCGGCTATAAAATAGGACTTCTGCTTTATATTACTTTCATTCTGTTTCATTCCATATTGAAAAAATCAGGTTTCATTAGTAAAAAAACTCCCGCGCTCCTCGAATTCTCTCTCTTTTTGTTAAGCCTGTTGATTGTAATTTCAATCCAGGGAACCAGTACTTCTTCCCTGATTACATTTATTCGCGTTCCTTTAATGGGTTATATCTTCTTTATCATTTTTTATAATTCTGGCTTAAAACCAGATCTGTTTTCACAATTCTTGCTTCTGATAAAAAGGTTACTTATTTTACAGATCTTGGCAGCATTATTGAAGTATTACATGATAGGTTTGGGCGAGAAGCCGGTAACCACAATCTCCGCAACAGGCGGTGCTTCCGCTGTGATCCTTCCTGTTATGTTGTCGGTAATTGTTCTTGCGATATACCTTTTCTGGCTTAGGGATAGAAGGATTTTTTTGCTATTGCCGCTTATCCTGTTTATAGGGTTTGCCAATTCCAAACGGGGTATCTGGATATTTCTGCCTGCATTTATGATCATAACATTTTCTTTTTGGTATATTTTCAGGCATGGATGGAGCAGGTCGTTACCCTATCTTTCATTCCGGCTCCCTTTTATTATATTTTCGGGATTGATTATTTTTTATTTTGGCGTAAGGCTGAACAGGTCATTAAATCCTGATAATAAGATCTGGGGGAGGTTTGATTATGAATACGCGGTTAACTATATCAGGGAATACAATGCCGATGAGGATTATTATGAAAAAAACAAACTCGTGAAAGGCCGGCAGGCCGGTTTGCAGTACACCTTATCTCAGTTTATTTCAAGCCCATCCCTTAAAACGACTTTGTTTGGGATCGGGCCTGATAAGATCATCGCCCAACAGCATCATTCGGAGGATATCCGGAGTACCGGGATAGAATCGCGCGGATCGATGACCGGTCTGGTTCAGGATATTTGGGCGGTCGGGCTGTTGCCGGTTTCAATTTTCCTGCTGTTTTATTTAAAGTTATTCAGGTTCTCATTTTACCTTTTTAACCGCACCCGCAATAATGAAAATGCAATGTTCCCTTTCATAGCTGTTATCTTCTGTTTGCTATCTTTCATTGATTATGTTTTTTACACCAAGGCTTTTGTCAATATACCCGCTATTCAGATATTGTTTTATTCAGTTTTAGCTTTCAGCTATCATCTTCCTTCAATCTCTGACTCGGTTAGTGATCAAAAGATTTTTTCAAGGGTTATACTTTATTCTATATGATTCTTGTGCCATATCAGAATATGATATAGTATGAATTATAAATTGCCTAAAAGAAATATTAAAGGATTTTTCGATAGAGAATGCATTGGCAATATGTATTGTCATTCATGAAGGAAAAGTGATAATGAATTTTGTAATAAGACTTTAAGCTACCAAGGGTTGCTAATTTGAGAAAATGTTTTTGTAAATGGCTAATTTGAGGCTTCTCTTTATATGCCGTAAACAGTTCGGGTATTCAATTGATAATTATTATCATTGTAAATACTTAAAAGATACTTATGATATAACATATTTCTCTCCCGATACAGGCCTGGACAAGATTGCAATGGAGGGTGCCAATATAAACTACATAGTTTTTACCAGAAATAGGATTTTCAATAATATTAAATTTTACTGGAAAGCCTGTGAGAAAATCAAAGCAGGGCATTATAATATTATCATTTTAAACCGCTCATATTTTTTCTTCATTTTTAAAGTCTTTAATCCGGGGAAAAAATTCATTTATGATATCCGTTCGGGTGTTGTTAACTCATCATTTTTTAAGAGAATTGTTTACACTCAGCTTATCAAACTGGATCTGATGTTTTTTAAGAATGTGACGATAATAAGCAATAGCCTTGCAAAACAGTTAAAAATCCGTAATTATGTATTATTACCTTTGGGAGCAGAAAGATTAAAAATCCCTGATAAGGAATTTGATAATTTGAGCCTGGTTTACGTCGGGAGCTTTAACAATCGCAGAATTGAAGATACAATTGAAGGTTTATGGTTGTATTTAAATGAATACGGACGGGACCATGACATCTCATATCATATTTATGGATTTGGCGATCATGATTCCGAGGCCAGGATTTCTGATGCCATTGTCAAATATAAATTGCAAGACCAGGTTTTTTTTCACGGAAGGATTAACCATCAGGATCTTGTTGTAGTATTGGGAAAATCAAATGTGGGTGTTTCTTACCTTCCCCTCACTCCGTATTTTGATGTTCAGCCGCCAACTAAAACATTCGAGTACCTGCTGGCAGGCATGCCTGTGATTGCAACAAAAACAAAAGAACATCAACAAATTATCAATGAGAACAACGGAGTGCTTGTCTCAGATAATTCATATGATTTTATGAGAGGTTTGGAAGTTCTGTATAATAAGAGTAAAAGCAATCACTTTAGTTCAAAGGAAATAATTTCTGAAAGTATAGATTACTCCTGGGAAAATATTGTGCGAAATAATCTCCAGACATATATAGAGAAATTAGTTAAAAAGGTAGATGTGGCTCATAACCAATAAATCCTTCCGGAAAGAGAGTCGTCCAGAACTGAATTATTTGTCATTGTCTGGTATTCAGGTTATTACCGACCAGCCAATTCATTCGGGGTTCTCCTTGAAATATCACTGGCTCGTTGATGGTAATCTACTCCCAGCCTCTTCTGATTTCACTGGCAGGGCATCTGTGCTTCAGCCTGCTTCACAGGAATCTCTTTATTTAAAATACAAAGATGAATTTATCCGGCATGTCAGGGGTAATTTTATTATTATCCGAATAGATCACATTGGCTTCAGTGTTTATTCAGATCCTTTTGCCATCAGGAAGTATTTCATCTGGCAATTAAGAAATGAGTTCATAATTTCCGATAACCTAACCTGTATCCTGGAACTAGTAAAACTAACACCTTCCGTTTTAAACATGGCCCTGTATTCAGTTTTTTACCATTTTACGGGAGGAAGGACGCTGTTCAGCGAGGTTAGGCACAATCAGCCGGGGGAGATTGTTGAATATGACGGACAAAAGATAAGATTTAAACAATATTGGCATCCGCGTGATCTGCTCAACAATAGTGTTAAGGAAATAACAATTGACCGGCTGACCGGAAAAATAAAGAATTTCATTTCTGCTACCATACTGGATGATCAAAGCATCAGCCTGTCATTGACAGGAGGTGGTGATACGCGTAATTTGCTGGCAGCCTTCCTGGCATTAGGAATCAGGCCCCATCTGTACACGTATGGCAATCCTGCCTCGGTGGATGGTGTCAGGGCAAAAACGATCGCCCGTGGATTGGGGCTTGATCACATTGTACATGATATTAAAATGGATAAGGATACTTTCAGCAGAAGGGCACGTGATATCATAAAGCTCGGGAACGGACTTGCATCAATCCACCGTGTGCACAGGCTGGTAGCAGTTGAGAGGGAAAAAGAGTTCGCGGATTACATGTACCTGGGAAGCCTTGGTGGCGAGTTTGTTAAAGGTGTTTCGGAAGATGATTATATTATTCCGTCTGTAGTTTATAAGAACTGGAGACTTGATCATCTCACCCCGTCCGATGTCAGACATTATCTGACGCTAAAGCGCGTTAAAGCCGGGGATGAAATACTTGCAGATATAACAGACCAGATTAATAACGAGCCATTTATGAAAGGAGATTTAATCTCCAGGAAGATAAATGCCCTGAGTTATATAACTGCTCACCTGCATGATGCCCAGGACATTAACCTGTACAGATCTGTTATGAAGGAGGTGTTCACCCCCTTCCTTGATATTGATTATCTTGAAACTATTTTCTCCTCAAGGTACAGTTTCAGTATTAAAGAACTTGAGGGAAACAAATATCTAAAAAGGTTGAGCAATCCTGTTTATTCTTCTGAATTTTTAAGAAATTTATTTCCGCCCCTCCTTGGATACAAATATTCGGGAGAACACAAACCCTCAGAAGTCCTGTTTAATAAATATTATGCTGCATTGATGAAAACAATACGGCAAAAGACTAAACCAAGATACCCGGTAAATTTTGCACTGGGCAAATGGATGGAAGATTTCATTGCTGAGAACCTGCCTCCATGTTATGACTATCCTGTTCTCAGGCAAACATTTGATCTTGACAGGCTGATTGAAGACCTCAGGAATGATAAGCATACCCCGGTTGAATCTTACTGGTTGAAATTTTCAAATCCTGTCATGATGCGTTTTATAATTGAAGAATTCAAAAATGTCTGACTTTAAGGTTGCGATTCTCAATAATGAAGATCCGGCTTCAGGTGACAAATGGGCACTTGCCTGTAGAAAATTAGGCATCGTTCATGATAGAATCGATATTACCTGTTTTGACTGGCTTGATAAAATCCTTTCAGGTAAGTATGATTTTTTTCTTCTTAAGCCTCCCGGCTTATTTGAGAATTATAAAAAGCTGTATGATGAGCGGATATATATTATCTCAAAAGTGTTTGGATTTAAAATCTACCCGTCATACGAGGAATGTTATATTTATGAGAATAAGAAACTACTTAGTGATTATCTTAAAGCAAGAAATTTGCCCTGTCCCCTTTCACATGTTTTTTATTCTTTGAAAGAGGCTTTAAGATTTATTACAAATGCCTCCTTCCCTATTGTTGCAAAGACTAGTATAGGTGGATCAGGTTCCGGGGTTACAATAATAAAGAGCAAAAGGCAGGCTGAGAAATATGTGCGGAAAGCTTTTTCATCAACAGGAATAAGAAGACAAACAGGCCCAAACCGTGCAGTGGGATCTCCTTCAAAATGGTTGAAAAAAGCTATTAATAGTCCTGCTTACTTAATTTCCAGATTAAAACTATACAGGAGTATTTACAGATCAGGCGAAAAAGGATATGTTATTTTTCAAGACTTTATCCCTCATGATTTTGAGTGGAGAGCTGTTAAGATTGGGGACTCTTTCTTTGCCCATAAAAAAATTAAGTATAAAGAGAAAGCAAGCGGATCAAAAGGGATAGATTATGTAAATCCGCCTTTTTCTCTTTTGAATTTTGTAAAAGAAATCTGTGAAAGATCAGATTTTAATTTTATGGCATTAGATCTGTTCGAAGATGGGAAGGGTGGTTATCTTATAAATGAACTTCAGACAATCTTTGGTCATGTTCAGGATTATATTCTTGAGGTGGACGGCCAACCCGGGCGCTATCTGTTTATTGATAATGAATGGAAGTTTGAACCAGGGGATTTCAATACAAATGAATCCTATGATTTAAGGCTTCAGACTGCCATAAAACTTTTCAGCAAGTCAAAACATTGAAGATACTGTTCATTAGTTCAGGCAATGCTGCTGAAGGAATAAGCCCCATTGTAAAGAACCAGGGCGAATCGCTTATCGGGGCCGGCTTGGAGTTGGAGTATTTTACCATAAAAGGAAAGGGTGTTTTCTCTTACCTGAAACATATCTTCCTTTTACGGAGCTATACCAGGCGCACGAGGTTTGATCTTTTCCATGCCCATTATTCTCTTTCAGCTTTTGTTGCAACTCTTGCCGGCTGCCGGCCGCTCGTGGTCTCACTCATGGGAAGCGATATCCGGACTTCCGGGGTTATAAAAACCTTGATACGCTTTTTGTCAAATCACGGTTGGAAGAAAGTGATAGTTAAGTCATCCTCAATGAAGTCTGAAATAGGTATACGGGAGGCTGTGATCCTGCCAAACGGGGTAAACCTGGAATGTTTTAAACCATCGGCAGTCAATGGCGAGAAATGTTCAGGGAAAGTGATACTGTTCGCTGCTGACCCAGGCAAATACGTTAAGAATTACAGGCTTGCCTTGGAGGCCTTCCAACTATTAAGCGATGATAATATAACCCTCAGGGTGTTTCATTCCAGACCGCTCCCTGAAGTTGTCAGTGAGATAAACAATGCCGCTGTTCTTTTGCTGACTTCACGATGGGAGGGATCACCGAATATCGTAAAGGAAGCAATGGCCTGCAACTGTCCTGTTGTTGCAACGGATGTGGGCGATGTGAGATGGCTGTTCGGGAATGAACCGGGTTATTTTATTACAGGGTTTGAACCGGAAGATGTTGCAAAAAACCTGAGGCTGGCCCTTGATTTCTCGAAAAGATGCAGAAGGACAAACGGCCGGCAAAGAATTATTGAGCTTGGGCTTGATTCAGACACGGTTGCAAAAAAGCTGATCAGTTTATATTCTCAGGTACTTGAACGGCAAATTTAAAAACGGCGCCATCATTATCGAGGGCCATGTTCAGGGGCTTTCAAATACCCGGTCACTGGGTGAAAGCGGGATTCCGGTTTTTGTCGTGGACACTTCCGATTGCATTGCCCGCTATTCAAAGTTTTGCACGAAATTTTTTAAATGTCCTGAGTACATAAAAGACGAATTTGCTGTTTTTTTGATCGATCTTGCTGAAAAGGAAAAAATAAAAGACTGGGTCCTTGTTCCTTCAAATGATCATGCAGTTATAACAATATCAAAGCATAAGAGGGAACTTGAAAAGTATTTTAAAGTGATAACACCTCACTACAGGATAATTGAAAAGATATATGACAAGCTGAAGCTTACAGGGATTGCCAGGGATTCAGGTGTCCCTGTCCCGGAAACTTATCATGCGGTTCTGAAACCCGGCGATATCCCGGAAGATATAAAATTCCCCGTCTTGATAAAGGGCCGCTCCGGCCTTTCTTTTTATAAAAAACTAGGCAAAAAAGCATTCCTGGTTCATGACAGAATTCAGATGGATAATTGTCTGTCAGACATTAATTTGAAAAATGAATTTGAGAACTCCTTCATCCAGGAGCTGATCCCTTCTGATGGTACAAACAATACTGTCTCATTCACTGCCTTTTGTGAGCACGGTGATATTAAAACTTACTGGATGGGGATAAAATTACGTGAACACCCTATTCAATTTGGAACTGCAACATTTGCTGAAAGTGTTTTTGAAAATGATTGTCATGTTAATTCGGTTAAGCTTCTAAAAAAACTTGACTACACGGGGGTTTGCGAGATTGAATATATCAGGGATCCGCGTGACGGGTTGTACAAACTAATAGAGATGAATGCCAGGACATGGCTTTGGGTGAGCCTGGCACGGGAATGCGGTGTAGATTATGCAAAATATATCTATTGTTATTGTCAGGATCTCCCGGTTGATTTCCCTGGAAAATATGCTTTGGGGATCAGGTGGATTAATTATTTTACCGATACCATCTTCAGTGTAAAAGCTTTCCTGGCGGGAAAACTCCGGATAAATGAATACCTGACATCATTGAAAGGCCCCAGGATTCCTGCAATTTGGAACAGAAGAGATAAAATCCCTGGAATTATGTTTTTTGTGCTTTTGCCATGCATCATCTTTAAAAGGGGTTGATATTAACTTATTTATAATCATGAACATTATTATCATCTTTTTATCAACTTTTTTGCTGTCAACAGCATTATTCATTTTCTGGGTCGTTAAAGGAGGATTTAACCGTAAGTTCCTGTATACTGACAACGTGTTGCTGGCTTTGGTTGCATCAGTTATAACAGCTTTTATATACTCAGTTGCAAGAGCGCCATTATGGATAATTACTCCCATTATTAGCGGATTAATCGTTTTACTTTTATTTATCGCACTCTTTTTTTACAGGTTCTTCAGGAATCCTGCCAGGCAGATACCGGGTAACCCGAACGACATTGTATCAGGCGCTGACGGCAGAATAATTTATATAAAAGAACTTGAAGAAAACCAGCTGCCGGTATCGGTAAAAAAACTGAGGATTTCGGACCTCAGTGAAGTAACGAAAACCGATATCCTGAAAAGACCATGCTATCATATAGGAATAGCAATGACCCTGTTTGACGTTCATGTAAACAGGGCTCCAATTGATGGTGAAATTATTCTGGTAAAACACACGGATGGCACGGCTATTGGGCTTAATACACCTACTTCAACAATTACAAATGAAAGAAACACGGTTGTAATTAAAAGGGAGGATGGAATACTGGTAGGAATAGTTCAGATTGCGGCACGATTTGTCAGCAGGTGTATCATAAGTTCAAAACAGGGTGACAAGGTCAGGAGAGGGGAAGTTATTGGAAAAATCCGGTGGGGCTCTCAGCTGGACATGATCATTCCTCGTAATGTTGAAATAATGGTAAGGGAAGGGGAACAGGTATTCGCTGGCAAAACCATAATTGGACGACTGTTGGAATAGACCATGCGTATATTAATAGACATCGGCCACCCTGCTCACGTGCATCTCTTTCGTAATTTAGCCCTCGATATGGTGAATAAGGGTCATGAGATTCTCTTTACATGCAGGGAGAAAGAGTTTGAAATAGATCTTCTTTCGCATTATAAACTTCCGTTTGAATCCCTGGGGAAGAAACCCGGCTCGTTGACAGGAAAATTAACGGGACTTGTGAAATTCGACTGCAAATTATTTTCAGTTGCAAGGAAATTCAGACCGGATTTGTTCCTTAGTCATGGATCGCATTACGCCGCACATGTTTCTTTACTAACAGGCAGGCCGCATATAGCCCTTGAGGATACATACAATTTCGAGCAGATCTGGCTATATAAGCCGTTTACCAGTGTCATATTAACTTCCGATTATGAACACCCGCTTAAGTCAGGGAGGGTAATCAGATACAGCGGCTATCATGAACTGGCTTATCTGCACCCAAACCGTTTTATACCTGACAGGTCTGTTCTTAAAGAACTCGGCATGGAAGAATCCGCGAACTACATAATCATCCGCTTCGTTTCATGGCAGGCAAGTCATGACATTGGCCACAAGGGACTTAGCCTGGAAGACAAGCTTTTTTCTGTTACTGAGTTCTCAAGACACGCAAAAGTGTTCATTTCGTCAGAAGCAGTGTTGCCCAAAGAGCTGGAAAAATTTCGATTAAATTTATCTCCTGAGAGAATTCATGATGCTCTGGCATTTTCTTCCTTGTTGTTCGGAGAGAGTTCTACCATGGCGGAGGAAGCAGCAATATTGGGGATCCCTGCATTCTTCCTGAATAATAAGAGTACTTATTATTCAAAGCATCTTGAAAAGGAATACGGTTTATTATTCAATTATTCTGAATCGGAAAGCGATCTTCGCGAATCTGTCCGGAAAGGTATTGAACTCCTGAACACTCCGGGAGTAAAACAGGAATGGCAGGAAAAGAGAGCAAAGCTCTTGAGGGAAAAGATTGATGTTACGCCTTTCCTGGTCTGGTTTGTTGAAAACTGGCCGGAGAGTTTCAGGATCATGAAGGAGGATCCGGATTATCAGTTGAGGTTTAGGTGATTGTTTAAACGGTATTCAGTATTCGGTGTTCGGTGTTCGGTATTCGGTATTCGGAAACCGGTATTCGGTGTTCGGAAACCGGTATTCGGTGTTCGGTGTTCGGTGTTCGGTATTCGGCAAAGCAGCAACTAAACTAAATCAAAAATATAACCCAAAACCCGAAACCCGTAACCCGAAACCCGAAACCTGAAACCCGAAACCCGAAACCTGAAACCCGAAACCCGAAACTTTGAACCTTGAACCTTAAACCCGAAACCCGAAACCCGAAACCCGAAACACTGAATACTGAATACTGGAAAGTACTCCCTTCCTGTTTTCCGCACTTTTTTGCAACACCGTATTCTGCACCCTCAAGCGTCTGGTTAAGAAAGGCATGGTCATCAAAGAAGAAAGCGGTTATTTCATCGATGACCCCTTCTTCAGCAGATGGATCCGCCTCAGACGAAACGCCTAACCCTAACCTTAAGCGCAAGACTTACAAGACGACGCTCAGCGCAAGACAAAAAAGACAATGCGCAGCGTAAGACCTTAAGACAACGCGCAGCGTCAGACAACCCTCATCGTCCCCCAGGGACCCGGCGAAGCCATACCCATTTCAAAATAGGTGAATTTCTGTCAAAACCATTCTTTTCAGGATCGTTAAGGTAATAATCACCCGTTTCTGGCGTTAAAATCAAACTATATTAAGATTGCCTATGATTGATGATCTACCCGTTAAAACAGTTTTACCAGCCCTGGTTGCATGAACGGCCGGGTTGGACAGATTATTGGCAACCTACACCAACCTAGTATGGATCCGTGTTATACCCGTAAAAACGGAGTATCAGCTGTCTGGCTTTCAGTGAAGGCAATATCAATGCTGATGCTCGCTTTTTTTCTTATAGCCGCTGCCGGCGCACAGCCTACATGGGTTACCAATCCGTATACCTCTAATGTAACGGCGGTATCATTTGATCTGAATTTTGAGTTGTCAGGATCCAACAACAATGTATATATAGTGGTTTACAATGGTAACCTGTCCTGGACATCAAGTCAGGTAAAAACAGGATCCGGCTGGGCGTCTTCTCCTCCTGTCCGGATAGGCATTCAGCTTACGGGAGTGACAGGTCCGCGGACAGTCCATATTGCCGGACTTGCTCCAAGCAGAACATATCAGATATTCGTTGTTGCAGAAAACTCCGGCGGCCAACTGCAGGCAACACCGTACCTGATCTATCCTTTCACCACCCTCCCATGCCCCCCCGTCTACATCCTGACCGGCTTCCCGGTTCCTTCGGTATGTGTAAATAAATCCAATATGGCAGTTTTTACAATAGAATTGCCTGACACCGATCCATTTACACCCGGAAAACAAACAGATGTGAATAAAACCGGGATCTTTGCCGGAACCACGTGGACCATTAACTGGGGCGACGGCACCACCAGCACATATACATCAACAGCCGATAACGACATACCATCAGCATTGAGTTTTATTGCACACACCTATACCACTGCATCCAATTGCGTTTACAATGTTTCCCTGACGGTTAGGAACCCGTGCGGAGAAACAGGTTTCGTTACTTATCCCATCGATGTTCACGGCCGCGACCAGGGTGACAATGACGGGCAGCTGATAATTCAGGATGCAGCTTCGGGAGCAGCGAATGTCTTGCAGGTCTGCGAAGGTTCATCGCACCTTATAACCCTCCGGGATGCCAGTAACTGGAACTGCCAGAACCCGACTTTCCCCGACGGAACTCCGGCACCTCCAAACAGTGCTCCCAGAACCATACAGTGGGTTTACGGGGAGGACAATGCCGGCGCGATCAGAAATACAATAGGAACTACTCTCGGAACACTTGCTCCCGTAATAATCGGGGGCTCACATCCGGCTACAACCTCCAACGGTTATGAACAGCTTCCGGTTATAGGGCCGATAACCTCCACCGGCCAGCTCAGCCAGACAATTCTTATCCCTGCTGACTGCCGTGACGGCGAATACTTCGACGTTTACCTGCGTAACTGGAACAAGTGCAATCCTTATCCGGTTGATCAGCCCGTTTTTACACAATTCAGGATTCAGGTCGTTGCTGCCCCGGCTCCGCCAAATGTCACCAACCGCACAATATGCTTGGGTCAGCCCACAACACTTACGGTTTCACACGGATCCCCGGCAGGAACTGTTATATCCTGGTACCTGAATCCCGACAAGACCGGCTTTATACAATCAGGACTGTCCTATACACCTAATATAACAACTGCCGGCACCTATACCTATTATGTTGCCGACAGGGGCAGCGTATCGAGCTTGCTGTGCGAAGGGCCAGTGGCGCCGGTAACCCTTACTGTCCTGAATGTCATTGCCGGCAATAACATAAGTGCACAACAGACCATCTGCAGCGGAGATATACCTGCCATGCTTACCGGGCCGGTACCCTCCTCAGGAGGCAACAACTCGTATGCCTACCAGTGGGAGATTTCAACAAATGGCACGGTTTTCAACAATATTGGAGGTGCGACAAATCAGAATTATCAGCCCCCGGCACTGACTGCCACCAGATATTACCGCAGGGTAGTGACTTCAGAGCCCTGTTCTGACATAAGCAATGTTGTGAGAATTTCTGTCAATCCCCTTCCACAGGGGAGCCTGACTGCAAACGGACCTTTCTGCGTGAGCGGCACCGGACAACTTAGATGGACCGCAACGACAGGCGGATCAGGACCCTACACCATAGTCTATAATGACGGCACTGCCAACCGCACCCGGACCAATGTGACCAGCGGAACATGGTTCAATGTTGCGGTCAATCCTGTCACATCAACAACGACATATACTCTTGTGTCGGTAACTCATGAGACTACAACCTGTAGCCGGACTTCAGGATTCACCACCGGCTCGGCCACGATAACCATCAATCCCCTTCCGCAGGGCAGTCTCAGTGCCAACGGACCGTTCTGCGGCTCAGGTGCAGGGCGGCTTACATGGACGGCCACCTCCGGCACCGGTCCGTATACCATAGTCTATAACGATGGAACCGCAAACAGGACCGCAAGCAATGTCACCAGCGGCACTCCCTTTAATGTCAGTCCCGGCACTGTTTCCTCCACAACGACCTATACACTCGTTTCCGTTACCGACAATACCACCACATGTGTACGTAACTCGGGCTTCACGGGCCCTTCGGCAACGATAACCGTAAACCCCCTGCCTCAGGGCAGCCTGAGCGCAAACGGGCCATTCTGCGCCACGGGCACCGGACGCCTTACATGGACGGCCACCACCGGTACCGGTCCGTACACTATAATTTACAACGACGGCACTGCCAACAGAACTGTCAACAATGTTGTCAGCGGAACACCCTTTAATGTTTTTGCCAATCCTGTTACATCGACAACGACATATACCCTTGTTTCTGTCACGGACAACTCCACCACCTGTACCCGGACATCAGGATTCACCACAGGCTCGGCCACAATAACCATCAATCCCCTTCCCCAGGGCAGCCTTAGCGCCAACGGGCCGCTTTGCGGTTCCGGCACGGGGCAGCTTACATGGACAGCCACCTCCGGCACCGGGCCATATAACATAATTTACAACGACGGCACTGCCAACAGAACTGCCAACAATGTTGTCAGCGGAACACCTTTTAATGTTTTTGCCAATCCTGTTACATCGACAACGACATATACTCTTGTTTCCGTCACGGACAATTCCACCACCTGTACCCGGACCTCGGGGTTCACCACGGGCTCGGCCACGATAACTGTCAATCCGCTGCCACAGGGCAGCCTCAGCGCCAACGGGCCATTCTGCGCCACCGGCACCGGGCAGCTGACATGGACGGCCACCGCAGGGACAGGTCCCTTCAGGATTGTTTACAACGACGGCACCGCCAACAGAACTGTCAACAATGTCGTTAGCGGAACATCCTTCAATGTTTATACCACTCCTGTTACATCGACTACCACATATACTCTTGTGTCAGTAAGGGACAATTCCACCACCTGTACCCGGACTTCAGGATTCACCACGGGCTCGGCAACCATAACAATTCATCCGTTGCCTGTACCCTCCCTCAGCGGACAGGTGTCGGTGTGTATAGGTCCTCCCGGATATACATATACCACGGATGCGGGGATGAGCAATTACCAATGGACCATTTCTGCCGGCGGAACTGTTTCCGCAGGAGGAGGAGCCACTCATAATTTTGTGACTGTGATCTGGAACACCCCGGGCCCGGGATCGGTAAGGGTTAACTATACCAACGGCAACGGTTGTACAGCTGCGACGCCTTCCCTTTTAAATATCGACGTTGGTACGCCGCCTTCTGCTGCAACGCTCAGCGGCAATGGTGATATCTGTTTTGGCACAATCAGCAGCTTCAGCCTCAGCATTACCGGCGGCGCCCCTCCCTTCAGTATCGACTACCGCCTCAACGGTGTGGACCAGACACAAATTGCAGGTTATAATAATAATGATGTTCATCCTCTGGGAACCCTTCCGGTAAATCCGGCCCATACCCTGTTGATAACAAAGATAACCGATGCCTGTGGCAATGAATTGACAACTAACCTGCCTCCTCTTTACACTTTCAGGGTTGATCCCATCCCCGACGCGGCAGGCACCACTGTCAATACACCGGTATTGTGTGCCAACGGATCCACCGACATTGTTTTGCAGTCGACAGTTGCAAGTACAGATTTTTCATGGACAGTCACAAGTTCTCCAGCAGTGACCTGGACCGCCGGCAGGGCGCCTGCCGCAGGTTCACGGACAGCAGGCAACGGCAGTTCCATCACCCAGCAGCTTCAGCATACCGGAACCGTTCCTGTGACGGTTACCTACAGGATCACTCCGGCTGGACCCTTGCCAACCCGCTGCCCTGGTACCCCTGTTGACAGGAGTGTTGTTGTGGAACCAATACCTGCCGCTGCTATTTCCAATACCCCGCAGACCTTATGTAATGGTGCTGCCCTTACCGGAATGGTAATTACAAACACCAGGACCCATGCCGGGTCACCGACCTTCGACCTTGCCATAGTTGCCACCACGGGGAGCCTTACGGGCCTTACTTCCACGGGCAATGCGCTGAATCCCGTTACAGGCGGGAGCTATCCCTATACCATCAGCGGCAGCCTGACGAACACCACCGGCAGTGCCATCACGGTTGAGTACAGGGTCACTCCGCGTCTTACCGGCTGCAGCTCGGGCAGCCAGGTTGTTGCCACGGTGATCGTTGAACCTGTGCCGTTGGCGGCGATATCGAACAATTCCCAGACACTCTGCAGCGGCGGCGCGCTTGCAGGGATGGTTGTGTCGAACCCGCGCACCCACACAAAAGCA
>Ga0116185_1000093_pt1 | contig 110229 bp, 110 predicted proteins | sample AD_JPNNA7_MetaG_FD_89754 | JGI IMG/M metagenome (GOLD analysis project Ga0116185, IMG submission 89754) | Active sludge microbial communities of municipal wastewater-treating anaerobic digesters from Japan - AD_JPNNA7_MetaG | ecosystem: Engineered > Bioreactor > Anaerobic > Digestate | place...
ATGTATGATAGAGCTTGGTGATCGGCATCGCATCTCCTTTGGGTAAATTGGTTGTCAAATCTTATTTTACCCAGATTGCCTTTGCCGATCACCTCTCTTTTCTAAACTGTCAGGTAGCTAGAAAGTTTACAATCCCTTCATCGCATAAATTGGTTATCCGGCGATATAATTAGTCAATCCTGTAACGGAGCCAACTATTTTGCCAATGCCAGAGAAGCAACCCGATTTTGCTATTGAAATGCGATCCGTAGATTTCTACTACGGCAGCTTTCGCGCTGTCAAGCAAGTCAACCTGGCGATTGAGCCGCGCAAAATTACCGCCATCATCGGCCCCTCGGGCTGCGGTAAGAGCACCGTCTTGCGCTGTTTCAACCGCATGAATGATTTGATCCCCGGCACCCGGGTGGAAGGGGAGATCTTATTCCGCGGGCAAAATATCTACGCCCCCGATGTCGATCCCGTCGAAGTCCGCCGTCTGATCGGCATGGTCTTTCAGAAGCCCAACCCCTTCCCCAAAAGCATTTATGAAAACATTGCCTGGGGTGCCCGCATGAACGGTCTGCGTGGCAGCGCCGATGATCTGGTAGAAGAGTGCCTGCGCCAGGCCGCGCTGTGGGACGAGGTCAAAGACAACCTGAAACACAGCGCCCTGTCCTTGTCCGGCGGTCAGCAGCAGCGCCTCTGCATTGCCCGGGCGCTGGCAGTCCACCCCGAAATCATCCTCATGGATGAACCTTGTTCAGCCCTGGATCCCATCGCCACCTTGAAAATCGAAGACCTGATGCGCGAATTATCCGAGCGGTACACCATCATCATCGTGACCCACAACATGCAGCAGGCCGCCCGCGCCTCTGATTTTACCGCCTTCTTCACCATGGATTCTGAAGATCGCGCCGGTTTACTGGTAGAATATGGGATTACCAGTCAAATTTTCACCAATCCACGCGATTCCCGGACTGAAGATTACATCACCGGGCGCTTTGGATAGAAAACGAGGGCCAAAATGCCGCGAGAATTGATGAACCGTCAACTGCATCATATTCAAGACGAGGTGCTGCTGTTGGGCAGCATGGTCGAGCAAGCCATGCTGGGCGCGGTAGATGCTCTGCTTCAACGCAATCAGGTGACTGCCAATCGAATTTACCGTGACGACGCCCTGATTAATGACAAACGTTTTGCCATTGAAAACGCTGTCCTGATTCTGATCGCCACCCAGCAGCCTATGGCGCATGACCTGCGCCAACTCACCGCCATGCTGGAGATCATCACCGAACTGGAGCGCATTGGCGACTACGCCAAGGGCATTGCCAAAATCACCCATCGCCTGGGCGATCACGAAGTGCCCATGCCTGCCCATGAGTTTGAGCAAATGTCTGAAATCGCAGTGGGCATGCTGCACCGGGCTTTAAGCGCCTTCATTAATGAGAACCCCAATGAGGCTGTAGTGATCTCGCAGGAAGATGACCAGGTGGACAGCCTTTACGAGCGGGCCTATCGCTCCATTGTCGAAGCCATGATTGCCAACCCCGCCACCATTGACCAGTCCAACCTCTTGCTCTGGGTGGCGCACAACCTGGAGCGCACCGCCGATCGTGTGACCAATATCTGCGAGCGCACTGTCTTCATCTCCACCGGCGAACTGCTGGAGATGGACTCAACCGACGACGAACTGGATACAGAAGAAATCGACTAAACCCCTGTTCACAAAAAAAGTCCCCGAAATTTTTCGGGGACTTTTTTGAAAGTGCTATAATTATTTCATATTTGGTAACGCCCGCTTGGCGGGAAAGGATCGACCATCGTGCTAAAACCTAATCCCTATCGCGGCAAATTGATTGTCGTTGAAGGCATCGACGGCAGCGGCAAATCCACGCAAATTGATTTGCTCTATAAGTGGCTCCTGTCTCAGGGTAAATCGGTCTATTTTAGCGAATGGAACTCCTCCGAACTGGTCAAAAGCACCACCCGGCTCGGCAAAGACGAAAAAGCCTTCACCCCCACAACCTTCAGCCTCCTGCAGGCCACCGATTTTTCTGACCGCTGGGAAAATCACATCCTCCCCATGCTCAAAGCGGGGGTCATCGTCCTGGCAGATCGCTACGCCTTTACCGCCTTCGCCCGGGATGTAGCCCGCGGGGTTGATCGAGACTGGGTCCGCAACCTGTATTCTTTTGCCCCTCAACCCGACCTGGTCTTTTACTTCCGTGTCCCGGTCAATATTGCTGTAGATCGCATCACCACCGGCCGCGCCAAGCTCAAATATTATGAAGCCGGCATGGACCTGGGCCTGTCAGATAATCGCGTCACCAGCTTCCGCCTCTTCCAGCAGCGCATCATCAGCGAGTATGATGCCATGGTGGATGAATTTAGTTTCGAGGTAGTGGATGGCGCCGATGTGGTTCAAGATCAGCAAAAGCGGGTTCGCACAGCGGTCAAACGACTGCTGCGCGGCTACGAAGGCATGCCCAACCCCAACCTGCCCCCCCGCCGCTCCCGGCGCAGCGCGCTCAAACAAATTGCCACCCAGGGAGGTGAATCATGACCGAGCCCGTCTATTACGGCATTGGCTTTCCCTATCGCATCATTCAAGACCTCCCCGGCAAATTGATTGTGCTTGAAGGCAACGATGGGGTGGGACGATCCACCCAGATTGCCATGCTGCGCAAATGGCTCGAAGATGAAGGCTATGCAGTTTCCGATACCGGATTGCGCCGCTCCACGCTCACCCAGGCTGGCCTGGAAAATGCCAAAAACGGTCATACCCTCGGCAGCTTGACCATGAGCCTGTTCTACGCCACCGATTTTGCCGACCGGCTGGAAAATCAAATCATCCCGGCACTCAAAGCGGGGTTTATCGTCCTCTCAGATCGCTATTTCTACTCAACCATCGCCCGTGATGTCGTGCGCGGCGCCGACCCTCAGTGGGCGCGCAAGGTCTATGGCTTTGCCCTCAAGCCCGATATCACCTACTACCTGCGGGCAGATGTGCCCACGCTTGTGGCTCGCATGGTGCATGGTCGCGGCTTCAACTACTGGGAAGCCGGCATGGATATTCGCTGCGCCGACAACCTCTATGACAGTTTTTGCGTTTATCAATCCCGCCTGCTGCAAGAGTTCGACGCCATGACCCTCGAGTATGGCTTTGAAACGGTGGACGCCTGCCGCAACGCCATGGAAATTTTCGACGATCTGCGCGGCCGTCTGCGTAAACTGCTCGCCCACCCCTGATGCGCCGCACATGAAAAAAGCGCCGCCCACCGATATCCAGATTTACGGTGCCGCCGCCTTGCTGCAGCACCTCGGCAGCCTCTTGACCGAAGCGCCGGGCGTGACTACCGCCCAGGATATTGAGTGTATTCACCGGATGCGGGTAGCCTCGCGCCGGTTGCGCGCCGCCCTGGCAATTTTTGAGCCCCACCTGCCGCGCAAGCGCGCCGCACGCTGGCAAGAACAGGTCCGCGCCCTGACCAAAGCTCTGGGCGTCGCCCGTGATGCCGATGTCCAGATTGAATGGGTGCGCGCCTTTTACCAGAACCTGCCTGCCGGCCCAGACCGCCCCGGCGCGCGCCGCCTGCTGCTCCGGCTGCAGCAGCAGCGCCAGGCCCTGCAGCCCAGGGTGCACCGCACCCTCTCCCGGTTCGAAAAGAGCGGCACAGCCCTGAGCCTGACGCAAACTCTCTCCCCTCCTGCCAACCTGAAGACTGAGCAGTTTGCGCCCGGGAACACAATCTATCAATGGGCAGAACAATGGATTATCCAACGCCTGGATGAATTCTTAGCCTTTGCGCCTTTCATTGCTCAACCCGAAGCACAGAAAGAACTCCATGCCATGCGGATTGCTGGCAAGCGCTTGCGCTACACCTTGGAAATTTTTGCCGAACTGTACCCCGATGCCCTCAAGCGCCCGCTTCAAACCCTCCGCAAAGCCCAGGACCTGCTTGGGCAGATCCACGATGACGATGTCTGGCAGATGACCCTGCCAGAACTGCTGGCCCAGGAACGTCAGCGCACCCTGGAATATTACGGCACCCTGCGCCCCTTCAACCGCCTTCAGCCGGGCATGCTGGCCTTTGCTCAACACTGCCACGAAGATCGTACCGCCGCCTATGCCGAACTGGTGAATGCCTGGGCTGATTGGGAGAACCGTCAAATTTGGACAGCTTTGCGACAGTCTGTGACCACCCCGGCCCCGGAGGATCCCCCGCATGAACCCACCTCAGACCCCTCACCAGCCGCTGACGCCTGAACAACAGGTCGCCTGGACCGCCGCGCTAGACCTGGCGCAGTCTTGCGAAGTGGATGCCCGCCATGCCCAGCAGGTCACCCGCCTGTCCTTGCGCCTGTTTGACCTGTTCGCCGATCTGCACCAGCTTGGCAGCCAGGAACGCTTCTGGCTGCAGTGCGCCGCCGTCTTGCATGATATCGGCTGGCTGGAGGGCTGGAAAGGCCACCATAAAGCCACGCTCCAAATCATCCTTAACACCAATCTGCTGCCCTTTGACGCCCGCACGCGGCTGATCATCGGCTCCATTGCCCGCTACCACCGCCGCGCCCTGCCCTCGCAGAAACACGACCATTTTGCCACCCTCTCTGCTGCCGAGCAGCAAATGGTCAGCCAGCTTGCTGCGCTGCTGCGCATTGCCGACGGCCTGGACCGCTTGCATCAAAACACAATCGCCGACCTGGAAGCCCAGATCGGCGAAAAGAAAGTCACCCTCCGTTGCAGCGTCCTGACTCGCCCGTCTGCCGAAGCCACCGCCGCCCTCGATAAGGCCGACCTGTTTGAGCAGGTCTTCAACCGCAAACTGAAACTGACCTGGAAACTGGTTGCTTAGAACATCACGCCGCAGTCAAACGGCACCAGATTATTCTCCTCAACATTGGAAATGTCGGCCGGAGTTGTCCGCGAGATGGTATAGATCTGTTCGTAAAAACCACCCCAGTTGGTGAAGGTGACAATACGAACCTGGACCTGACCATCAAAAAATGCAACGGTGGGGGTGGGGTTAATCAGTAGTGATTTCGCCTTATCGTCCACGGGCATTTCTGATCCGAACTCACCCGTCGCATCAATAATCTGCCGGATCTTTTCCGATGTGCAGACAATCTGCACATCGTTGTAATTGGAATGCCAGAACAGATAGAATTGCCGCACCATGGTTGAAAAGACCACATATTGATAATAACCATCAGCGGTATCATCGGGCTGGATATAACTCATATAATCCCGCATCAACGCTGCATCGGGACTGGCATCCAGTTCCTCAACACTGCTGAAGGGCGCCTGCTCTTCCGGACGAACGTATAAAACCGGGAACCCGCCAAAGCCATCAAAATAATAGACATAATCCAGTCGGTAGCCTTCCTTGATCGTCAGGGCATCCAGAGCCTCGAAAAAGGCCATGGGGTCAAAATCGCCGGGCTGTGGCGCGTAACTGCCAACTTCTTGCGTAAAATGTTCTGGAATATAGCCGGTGGGAAGGACATTATTGACCTTCTCAATCACACCCTGCGGATCCATGATCTCATCTCCTTCATCTTTTGGCCGGTTGATGGCGCAGCCCAATGTAGAGCACAATAGCATCCCGATGCCGGTTAATAAAACGATCTGGCGAAAGCTAAACTTCATCTTTATCTCCTTGTTTGACTGATCTTTGAATGGGACTTGCAGACGCAGACTTCTGGCGTACAACAGAGATAAAGACGCCTGGCGCAGCCGGGAAGTTCCCAGCCACAGCCCGAAAAACGCAAATTGTCTGGATCAGTTCCCCTAAAGACTGACCAGAATATAAGCCAGCACCCCGGCCCCAATGGCACACAACATCACGCCGCCGGCAATCAGCACAGCCACCAGCGTCCAGTTCACCTTGCGGATTTGGCGCGAAACGTTATCCGCTCCGCTGACCGGCTCCTCAACCGCCGGGGCTGGCAGGCTCTCCATGATGCGCACCAGTGCAAATAGGTCCTGCATCCAGGTGTTCACCTGCTCCGGTGTAAATTTCGCGCTGAAAATCATCATTTTGTGACTGCCCGAAAGCTGCAGCCGCAGCGTCCCAGGGCGCAGCAGAATCTGCTGCCGGCTGAAATCGCCGTTCAGCGTCGTCAGCCGCCGCAAAATTTCCGCTGCCTGCGGGTCATTGACCAGGTCACGTGCCCAGGCTTCGTCACTTGGAAAGACTGTCAAATCGCTCAATTCTGACGGTAACTGCATTGGAGCGCGTCCGGCCAGTTTTGCCAGAAAAATCGTGTCTCCCTGCCGCCCGGTGACGCCCATCCGGGTTTTGAGACTGGTCTGAATGTCAATGTCCAGAATGGGACCCCGGTAGTAATAGGTATCCACCTGCCGCCCCTGCACTGAGCCATGATACTGCCGGAACGTCATCAGATAATTGCTGCCAGCCAGCCCCCAGGGGGTAAAGGCGGCGTCCACCGTTCGCTTGCGCGCCGCCGTCACCCAGAGCAGCAGACCAACCCCGCCTCCGGTCAAAATCAGGAAAAACAGGCCCAGCGGAACAATCAGATACCAGATGCTAACGGTATCATTACTCATCACATAAAACAACGGAACCAACACCAGCCCGCCAAACAGGCAGAGCATCACAATCCCGGCAATAATGTAAACGATAATGGATCGTCCGCAGCCGCGCCCAACTTCTCGACCGATGGTGCCCATAATCAACTCCTTTAGCAATCACAGGGGAATAATATGATTATAGACATATTTTGACAGACAGGCGTCAAAACATCGTCAAATTTTTCCAAAATCCGTTCTTGACAATCCCCCGTCTCTCGAGTAAAATCGGCTTACTCAAATCAAACGGGCCTGTAGCGCAGTTGGGAGCGCGCCTCAATCGCACTGAGGAGGCCAGGGGTTCGACTCCCCTCAGGTCCACTGGGGATTGACCCCTCTGTACTTTACAAGCACGGAACAGTTTATATGGGCCCATAGCGCAGTTGGGAGCGCGTCTCAATGGCATTGAGAAGGCCGAGGGTTCGAATCCCTCTGGGTCCACAAACAAAAGCCAGAGCAGGAGTAGTAGATCATCCGTCAGCGAGTCGGGAGAGCAAGGTGGAAGCCCGACACGATGCCCAACGGAGCATCAGCCAGATCGAACTCGCCTGTTGCGCTTCTTTTTCAAGAAGCAGGCTGCCGGTGAAAACCAGTAACCGGCAACGGGTTCGCCCGTTAGCGCGTTCTGAGTGGCCGGCAAGCTGTGTGCGAACCGGCAATCAGGGTGGTACCGCGGAGCATGCCTTCGTCCCTGTCTGGACGAGGGCTTTTTTGTTTCTCCGCCCGGAACCCCAAACCAACATTCTTTTCTTTTTCGGAGGTGCTGCATGAGCGAACAAATCTACAATCCCGCAGAAATTGAAGCCAGATGGCAGGCCCGCTGGGCCGCTGATCGCCTCTACGAGGCTGACGTGGATCCCGCCCGTCCCAAACATTACGCCCTGACCATGCTTCCCTACCCCTCCGGAGACCTCCATATCGGCCACTGGTACGCCATGACCCCCTCAGATGCCCAGGCGCGCTTCATGCGCATGCAGGGCTACAATGTCCTGTTTCCCATGGGGTTCGACGCCTTCGGCCTGCCTGCCGAAAACGCCGCCATCCGAGATAACATTCACCCCCGCATCCGCACCATGGCAAACATCGAGCGCATGCGCAAGCAAATGCGCCGGATGGGCGCCATGTTTGACTGGCGGCGTGAGATCGTCACCTGTGACCCGGCTTATTACCGCTGGACGCAGTGGTTCTTCGTCCAGTTCTACAAGAACGGGCTGGCTTACCGCAAACACTCCCCGGTGGACTGGTGTCCCAAGTGCAACACCACCCTGGCCCGCGAGCAGGTCTGGGGCGATGACCGTCACTGCGAGCGCTGCGGCACCCCGGTCATCAAGAAAAACCTGGACCAATGGTTCTTCCGCACCACCCGCTACGCCGAAGAATTGCTCTCTTACGAAGGCCTGGATTGGCCCGAAACGGTGCGTGTGCTGCAAACCAACTGGATTGGCCGCTCCAATGGCGCCCATGTGACCTTCACCACGGAAACCGGCTCCCCGCTGACCGTCTTCACCACCCGCCCCGATACGTTGTGGGGTGTCACCTTCATGGTCCTGGCACCGGAACATCCCCTGGTTGCCGAGATCACCTCCGAGGCGCAGCGCCCTGTGGTGCAGGCCTACATCGAACAGGCCACCCGCCAGACCGATGTGCAGCGTGAGGCTGCCGACAAAGAAAAGACCGGTGTTTTCACTGGCGGCTATGCCATCAACCCGGTCAATGGCGAGCAGGTGCCCATCTGGATTGCTGATTACGTCTTGATGACCTACGGCACAGGCGCCATCATGGCTGTTCCTGCCCACGACCAGCGCGACTTTGAATTTGCCCGCAAATTCAACCTGCCCATTCGGATCGTCATCCAGCCCTCTGACCTGGAACCCATTCGCCCGGAAGATCTGACTGCCGCCGTGCCTGCCTCGGGCGACATGGTCAATTCTGGCCCTCTCACCGGTACCCCCGGCGCTGAAGCCTTCCAGCGTGCCGTAGGCTACCTGGAAGCGCGTGGATTGGGCAACGGCGCGGTTAACTACAAACTGCGTGACTGGTTGATCTCCCGGCAGCGCTACTGGGGCGCCCCCATCCCGATCGTCTACTGCCCGGCCTGCGGCCCGGTGGCTGTGCCCGAAAGCCAGTTGCCCGTTCTGCTGCCCGATGATGTGGAATGGAAGCCCACTGGCGAAAGCCCTCTCAAGCTGCACCCCACCTGGCGGTTTACCACCTGCCCACAGTGCGGTGGCCCTGCCGAGCGCGAAACCGACACCATGGATACCTTCATGTGCTCGTCCTGGTATCACCTGGGCTATTTGAACAAAGGCATGAGCGACCAGTACCCCTTCCCGCCGGAAGAATATGACTACTGGATGCCCGTAGATACCTACACCGGCGGCATTGAACATGCCACCATGCACCTGATCTACACCCGCTTCTTCCATAAAGCCTGCCGTGATGTTGGCATCACCGAGGGCCACTCCGGCATGCTGCGCCTGCGCAATCAGGGCATGGTGCTGGGCGAAGACGGCGAAAAGATGTCCAAGAGCCGCGGCAACGTGATCGCCCCCGATGACCTGGTGGATGCCTATGGCGCCGATACCATCCGCGCCTTCCTGATGTTCTTCTGCCGTTGGGAAATGGGTGGCCCCTGGTCCAGCGGCGGCATCGAGGGTACCTCTCGCTGGCTGCGCCGGGTCTGGTCGGCTGTTGTTGACACCGCTCCCATGGCCGCACCCGATCCCGCCCTGGTGCGCCAGCTGCGCCGAAAGGTTCATCAAACCCTGCGCTCCGTCACCCGTGACTATCAGGCCTTTGAGTTCAACACGATCGTCTCATCCTTGATGGAGCTGATGAACGAAATGCTGCGCGTCAAATCGGCCGGACTGTGGAACAGCCCTGCCTGGAACGAAGCCGTTGAACTCTACTTGAAAATGTTGGCGCCCATCTGCCCGCACATCTCTGAAGAGCTGTGGGCACGCCTGGGCAAGCCCTATTCCATCCACAACCAGCTCTGGCCCGCTGTGGATGAGGCTGCTGCTGCTGAAGATGAGATTACCCTGGTCGTCCAGGTCAATGGCAAAGTGCGTGACCGCATCACCCTGCCCGCTGATGTGACCGAAGAAGCCGCCAAAGCCGCCGCCCTGTCCAGCGAGGTGATCCAGAAACATCTGGAAGGCAAGCCTCCGCGTCAGGTTGTCTATGTCCGCGGCCGCCTGGTTAACATCGTTGTGTAACTCTTGTAGGGGGCAAGTCTTTCTAGGGCGCGGTAACTTTGCCTGTAATGATTGTACCCCCTCGCTTAACCCGGGCCTAAACTGAATAGAAAACCCATGCCGTCAAGAGGCGAACCAGTAAGGTTCGCCTCTTTGGGTAGAGTGGGGTCTTCCCAACCTCAAATTTCGCCCGCAATCGTGACATTCATCCTGATTGACAATCCCTATCCCGCGTGCTATACTCCAATCATCGTAATAATCTGATTAATCAATTAAAAAGAGGCTGCTCGCCATGCTGCGTGAGCGTAACGTGCTGGAACAATCAGCTTTTTTGCAATATCTGACAGAGCGGACTGATGTGGAGGGGGATAGGCTGCCGCCGCTTTCTGAGTTAAGCCAGCAGCTTGGGGTCAGTATTGCCAGCTTGCGTGAACAACTCGAAGTCGCCCGGACGCTGGGGGTGGTGGAAGTGCGTCCCAAGGTCGGCATCCGCCGCCTGCCCTACCGCTTTAAGCCCGCCGTGCTCACCAGCCTGGGTTATGCCGTCTCGCTGGATACCAGATCTTTCCGCGCTTTCTCTGACCTGCGCAATCACTTGGAAATGTCCTATTATATGGCGGCGGTCAGCCTGCTCAAGCCCGAAGATCATGCTGAACTCCGGGCGCTGGTCCAAAGTGCTCAGGCCCGGCTCAACCGCCCCACGCCGCAAATCCCCCACGCTGAACATCGCGACCTGCACCTGCTCATCTACCGCCGCCTCAACAATCCCTTTGTCACCGGCCTGCTGGAAGCCTACTGGGATATGTATGAGGCAATTGGCCTGAACGTCTATACCGACATGGTCTATCTCAAGCGTGTCTGGGAATACCATGACCGCATGGTTGAAGCAATTTGTATTGGCGATTTCGCCACCGGCTATCAGGCTCTGATTGATCACATGAACCTGATTTACGAACGTTCAAAATCGGACGGCGCTCAAAAATTTGAGTAGCCCCCGAATATTTACCATCACAGTTCAGTACACCTATTGAGGAGAGCTATGGCTGAAGAAACCCCTGCACCTGCCAGCCCGGCCCGTAAGCCGATCGTCAATGACTTTTGCATCACTTTTAGCACGATCAATGGCTCGGGGAGTGCTACGGCAAATAATATCCTCCTGCGCGCATTTTTCCGCATGGGCATCCCGGTATCGGGGAAAAATATCTTCCCCTCCAATATCCAGGGGCAGCCCACCTGGTATTCCCTGCGCCTGAGCAAAGACGGCTACCTGGCCCGCCTGGAGCGTGACGATATTGTGGTTGCCATGAATCCTGCCACCATTGCCAAAGAAGTTGGCTTTATCGTCCCTGGCGGTGTGCTGATTTATGCCGATGACATCAAACTGACCGAACTGCGCCCGGATATTATTGCCTACCCCATGCCGGTCAAGCAGCTTGTCAAAGAGTCCGAAGTTGCCCCCGGCTTGCGCGACTATATCGCTAACATGGTCTATGTGGGTGTAGTGGGCTATCTGCTGAAGATGCCCCTGGATGTACTGCGCCAGACCATTGAAGTCCACTTCAAGGGCAAGCAGAAGGCCATCGACTCCAACTTCGGCACCGTGCGCGCCGCCTATGAATGGGCTGCCGCCAACCTGACAAAAACTGACCCCTACGAAGTGACCCCCATGGATCGCACCAAGGGCTACGTCATGACCGATGGCAATACCGCCGGTGCGCTGGGTTCTCTGTATGGCGGTATGCAGTTCTGCGGCTGGTACCCCATCACTCCGGCCTCATCCCTGGTTGAATCCTTCACTGACTATGCTGCCCCCCTCCGCACTGACCCCGAAACCGGCAAGCAAACCTTTGCCGTGGTTCAGGCCGAAGATGAACTGGCTGCCGCCGGCATGATTGTGGGTGCTGGCTTTGCTGGCCTGCGCGCCATGACCGCCACCTCCGGCCCTGGCCTCAGCCTGATGGCTGAGTACCTCAGCCTGGCCTACTACGCCGAGGTTCCGCTTGTCATTTGGGACGTGCAGCGGGTTGGCCCCAGCACGGGCCTGCCAACCCGTACCGCCCAGTGCGATATCACCGAGGCTTACTTCATCGGCCACGGCGATACCCAGTTCATCCTGCTCTTCCCCGGATCCGTCCAGGAATGTTTCGAGTTCGGCTGGCGCTCGCTCGACTATGCCGAACGCTACCAGACCCCCGTCCTCGTCATGTCGGACCTGGACCTGGGCATGAACTACTGGATGACCCCCGCCTTTGAATACCCCGACCAGCCCATGGATCGCGGCAAAGTGCTGTGGGAAGAAGACCTTGAGAAAATGATCAAAGAACGCAACGGCGATTGGGGCCGCTACCTGGATATTGATAACGATGGCATCCCCTACCGCACTGTGGCTGGCAACCGCCACCCTCGCAGCGCCTACTTTGCGCGTGGCACCGGACATGATGAATATGCCCGTTACAGCGAAGAGCCCGATGTCTGGGAACGCGTCCTCAACCGCATTGCCAAAAAATTCGAAACCGCCCGCAATCAACTGGTCAAACCCGTCATCCAGAGCCGCCAGGGCGCCCGCATTGGCATCCTCTCGGTGGGCTCTACCGACCCGGCGATTATCGAAGCGCTCGACTGCCTCCAGGCGAATCATAACCTGCCCGCCGATTACCTGCGGGTGCGCGCGATCCCCTTCTCTGATGAAGTCTACGACTTCATCCGCAACCACGACCGTATCTATGTTGTAGAAATGAACCGCGATGGTCAACTGCACCAGATTTTGCGGCTCAACATCCCCGATTGCACGTCAAAATTGATTTCTGTAGCCCATATTGACGGTATGCCTTTGACCGCCAAATGGATCTGTGATCAAATCACCACGCAGGAGGCGAAGTAACATGGCGACTCAAGCTGCTCAACAAGTCAACCAGGCCGGTCTTTCCCGCGCCGATTATAAAGGCGCCCCCAGCACCCTCTGCCAGGGCTGCGGCCACAATGGCATCGCCAGCCAGATCACCTCTGCGCTCTACGAATTGAATGTCGTTCCCGAAACAGTGGTGAAGTTCAGCGGCATTGGCTGCTCCAGCAAAAGCCCCACCTACTTCCTCAGCCGCTCATTCGCCTTCAATGGTGTTCACGGGCGCATGCCTTCGCTGGCCCTTGGCGCCCTGTTCGGTGACGCCCGGTTGCATGGCATTGGCGTCAGCGGTGATGGCGATACCGCCAGCATTGGCATCGGTCAGTTCAAGCACATCGTCCGCCGCAATATGCCCATGGTTTATATTGTCGAGAACAATGGCGTCTATGGCCTGACCAAAGGTCAGTTCTCCGCCACGGCAGAGCTTGGCCTCTCCCTCAAACGCCAGGGCACCAACCCCTTCCTGCCGGTGGATATCTGCCTGGAAGCACTGGCTTCAAACGCCTCTTTTGTGGCGCGCTCCTTTGCAGGCGATCCTCGTCAGCTCAAAGAACTGCTCAAAGCGGCCTACAGCCACCGCGGCATTGCCGTGATTGATATTATCAGCCCCTGCGTCACCTTCCACAACCAGGATGGCTGGCTGCATTCTTATACCTACGGCAAAGAGCACGAAGAACCCCTGCACGAGATTTCTTACGTCCCCGCCCGTGATGAAGTCACGGTTGAGGATTTTGAAGAAGGCACCACGCGCGATGTGGAACTCCACGATGGCGCTGTGATCCGCCTCAAGAAACTGGAACGCGATTACGACCCCACCAACCGCGCTGCTGCCTTCCAGATTTTGGAAGAAGCCAACCAGAGCGGCGAACTGGTCACCGGTTTGATCTATGTCAATCCAGAAATTCCCTCCATGTTCGATGCCTACAACTTGCCCGAGGAAGGCCTCAACCGCTTGCCAGCCCACAAACTGCGCCCCACCCCCGAGTCGTTGGATCGCCTCAACGCCTCATTCGCCTGATCCAACGCCCATAGCCTGAAGACAAACCGCCCGGATATATTTGCCCGGGCGGTTTCTATTCGACCCGAAAAACGCCTCTATCAGCCCTTTCCGATGGGCCGGTTGGGGTCGCGAATCCACTCACTCCACGAACCCGGATACAGCCTGGCATCAGGCATTCCGGCATAGGCCATTGCCAGCAGGTGAAAGGCCGAGGTCACTCCCGACCCGCAGTAGAACACGGTTCTCTCCGGCGGGATGGAACCCAGCAGTGCCGTAAACTGCTCGCGCAGCGTTTCTGGCGACAGCGGCAGACCACCCGCCTGCAAGTTCAGCGTGTGCGCCCGGTTAACCGCGCCCGGAATTCTCCCCGCCACCGGGTCAATCGGTTCCTGCTCGCCCCGGTAGCGCTCGGGCGTGCGCGCATCCACCACCAGCCAGCTCGGATCCTCGCACACCCGATTGACGTCTTCGGCCGTCAAAAACCACCCGGTCTGCGGTTCCCCGCTGAACTGAGTGATCGGGTTGGTCTCGTCGCCGCTCCGGGTGGTGCGGCCCTCCCGCTCCCACAGCAGAAATCCCCCCGCCAGTACTGCCACCGCCGCATGTCCATACAGTCGCAGCATCCACCACAACCGGGCGGCAAAAGCACCTGCGGCGGTATCAATCACCACCACCTGTTTGCTGGCGTCAATCCCCAGCTTCGCCATAGCCGCGCGGAACGCCCCCGGCTCTGACAGGGGATGGCGCCCGGTTTGTGGGCCGGTTGGCCCAGACAGGTCGCGGTTCAGGTCGGCATAGACCGAACCCGGAACATGGGCGCGCCGGTAATCTTCCCGGCCCCATTCAGGCTTCATTAAATCAGTCCGGCAGTCCACCAGCACCCAGTCGGGTTGACCCAGGTGTTTAGTCAGTTCGTCAGCCGTGATAAACGTCGTGAACATTGGTCTATCCTTCCTTTATAAACAGGTATCGGCGCTCCAGCGCCCGGCGAATGCGTTTTTGCCGCTCGCGTGAGAGTGGGTAGAACCAGGCAAACCCAATTGCGCCAATCAGCAGCACGGCCACAAACGGCCCCGTCAGCATCCGGATGACTTGCAGGGTCGTCTCTGATTGGGTGAAAACCTGCGCAGCTGCTGGAGGCGCCTGGTAACCAAACCAGCCCAGAAATTGCAGCGTGATGAAAGTTGCCAGCGCACTGCTCAGCTTGCGGATGAAGTTGATGGCGCCGTAATACATGCCCTCGCGGCGGGTATGCGTACGCAGTTCATCCCAGTCAATCACATCCGGGAAAATTGCTTCGGGCAAAACATGCGCGGTTGAAACACTCAACCCTGCCAGCGCCGCCAGAATCAGCATCAAGGTGGTTTGCTGAGGCTGCAGCGAATAAATCAACAACTGCACCCCAATCCAGAAACCCATCCCGGCTATATAGGCAAACCGCTTGCTGAACCGTCGCGCCAGCCAGCCCCACAATGGGATGGCTGCCGTGGCCGTAATCAACAGCACCCCAAAGATTGCCGATTCCAGGGGCAGCCGCACACCCAACAGATCCACCTTGGCCAGCAGGTTGCCTTCGCCCACCCAGTAGAGCAGGTAATACGGCAGCATCAGCCCCACCACATCAAATGAGATCCAGTTCAGCACATAGAAACCCGCCGCAAATCGGAACGGCCGGTTAGCCCACAGCACCCGGATGGTTTTACGAAATGTAAGCTGTTCCTCGGGCGGTTGGGGCGGAGCGTCTTGTTCGCGCAGGCTGAAGAAGATCAGCAGCAGCGGCAGCACCGCCAGCCCGCCAAACAACGCCCCCACCGTCACATAGCCCTGTTGTTGGCTGTACCCGGCTTTAACCACCGCATCCAGAATCCCCGGTGCCGCCACTGCCGTCGCCAGGGAGGCCAGCAGATTGAAGAACATCCGGTAGCTGGTCAGAGAGGTGCGCTCATCATAATCCTTTGCCAGTTCGGGCGTCAGCGAAAGATAGGGCACCGTGACCAGGGTCTGGAGTGTGTCGCTGACCATATAGGCCAGCGTCACATGGATCATCAGCATAATCTGGCTCTGCCAGGGCGGCGCCCACCACAGCAGTACAAAGGCCAGTGCAAACGGCACCGCAAACAGCAAAATGAATGGCCGCCGCCGCCCCCAGCGTGTGCGAACATTGTCGCTCAGCGCCCCAATAATTGGATCATTGATCGCATCCCACACAATACTGATCAGTGCCGCCAGTGAAGCCAGCCGTGCATCCAACCCCACCACATCTGTCAGAAAGATGGCATAGAATAACTGCCGCAGTACGTTGAAACTGGCCTTGCTCCAGTCGCCGGAGCCATAAATCAGCTTTTGCAGCCGTGTCAGCGGTGCTGCGGCAGCGCTACGCATCTGGCTCACCCAATCGGCAGTCGGTAGGTGCGGTGCCGCAGGTGAAATTTGACGCCCATGGTTTCGTGGTCTGCCTTGCTGCGGGCGTTGCGCTCATCCACCTGGATGATGTTTATCCGCTCAATATTGCGGGCGCGCAGTGTCTTTTCAATTTCATTGTACAGCAGTGCGTTGGCGCCTCGCCCCTGGTACTGCGGCAGCAGCCCAATTGCGCTTCCGTCAATCACTTTAGAAGTCTTCTGCGCCCGCATCACCAGAATCCAGCCCAGCGGCCACAGCCGCCCTCGAATGGCCCGTAGCGCCGGCGCAATATTGGGGAATGTCATCGCAAAACCGGCAATTTCATCGCCCTTCATCACCAACTTGATCAATGCCGGGTCTGCCAGCGAGATGAACCCGCGCGCCAGCAGTTCAAATTCAGCCGGTGTGGTGGGATAATAGCCCGCATTGGTATGAAAGGTCTCGTGATGCACCTTCTCCACCCGCGGAATCCAGGGATACATTTCTTTTTTTGTCTTGCAGGCCATTATGGAAAAGCCACCCTGTTCAAGCACACGTTCAGCAATCCCATGGACGCGCTCCCCAATATCGGCGCTTTTCAGCAGCATGCCCGACAAATGATCATTTTCTTTGGTAAAGCCATAGCTGTCAAACAGCGTCTGATAATAAGGGTAATTGTATAAAATCCCAATCGGCATATACGGGTCGTCAAAACCTTCCACCAGCAGCCCCGCTCCGTTGGATCGGATGATGCCTTTGCCCGCCAGCAGCAAGTCCAACCCGCGCTCACGTGCCCAGCCCACCGCCGCATCAAACAGCCCATTGGCAGCCTGCTGATCATCGGCCGCATCAAAATAATACAGAAATCCGGTTTGTTCATGGTGGTGGGCACAGTAGTTGCGGTTATGCAGCGCCGCAATCCGCCCCACCACCTGCCCTTCGCTTTCAGCAACGAAAAAATCAGCCTCGGAATGTTGGTAGAACGGATGCTTGTCCCGATCCAGTACCAGCTCCATTTCTGAGCGCAGGGGTGGCACCCAGTAAGGCGATTTGCGGTACAACCGGTAAGGCAGGTCAATAAACTGACGCGCATCATCCCGATTGCGCGTATCAATCTTTCGGATTTGCATGGTTTTTCTCCTCAGTCAACAATAATGGGGCTTCTTCTTTCAGTAATTTCAAAAAGCTTTGAACAATCTCCGGGTCAAAATGGCTGCCCGAATTTTGCAGCAGATACTCGCGCACCTGGGCTTCGGGCCAGGCAGGGTGGTAAGGGCGCTCGCTCCGCAGCCCGTCCCACACATCGATCACACAGAATATTCGCGCTGCCAGCGGAATTTGCTCGCCGCGCAGCCCAAACGGATACCCGCTGCCATCCCACCGTTCATGGTGATACAGGGGGATATCCATGGAGTCTTTCAAGTACGGAATGGTTGCTAGCAGCTGCTGCGCATAGGTTGGATGCAGCCGCATCACCTCCCATTCCTGCTCGCTCAAAGGCCCGTTTTTATACAGAATCGAATCCGGAATAGCTATTTTACCAATATCATGCAGCAATGCGCCATAGCGAATATGGGTCAGGGTCGGTTCTGTCAGGCCCATCCGTTTGGACAGTCGCATGGTCATGTCAGTGACGCGTACTGAATGACCCTGCGTCTCATTATCGCGCAGCGCCAGTGCTTTAGCCAGCCCTTGCAGGGTGGTGTCATAAGCAATCAACAAATCATCATGCGAGTTCTGCAGTTCGCTCAACAACCGGGCGTTTTGAATAGCTACCCCAGCTTGGTCTGCAAAAGCCTGCAGCAGGTTAGCATGTTGCTGCGTGAAGAAATTGGGCGTGGTGCTGTCCAGGTTGAGGAACCCGATTACGACACCTTTGTCACGGACTGGCGCACCCACATAGGACGCAATCCAGGCGGTTTCACTGATGCTTACCCAGAACTGTGATTGCGCCGTATTCGAGATCAACAGTGCCTCGCCTGTCCGCTTCATCCACATCAACCCCGGAAACCGTCCCAGTGGAAAGACCTGCTGAGTGGCCCATTCCTGAACATTGAAATTCTCGTAGCCGCGGGCCGCTGCCATGTGCACTGTCTCGCCGGCTTCGCCCAGCAGCATAATATTTGAAACCGAATGCGGCACTACCCGGCCCACATTATCCAGAATGCGATCCAACACTTCTTCAAAATCCAGCGTGCTGGTGATGGCGGCCGCAGTATTCCGCAGCGCCTCCGCCAGAATGCGCTGCTCGCGTTCTGTCTTTTCCCGCTGCCGCAGTGCAGCTTGCCGCTCTTCAAGCGCGCCGAGCATATGTTCAAAATTGGTTGCCAGCTCATGAATTTCTGTGAACGCCGGATGCTCACTCGCCAGACTGGCCCGGCGAGACGCATCGCCTTCGGCCAGCGCCGTGGCTGTTTGGGAAAGCTGTGTCAGCGGCTGCACAATCCGGCGAAAAATTTGACGGCGGATGCCCAGCAAAATCAGTAACCACAACCCCAGCAGCACAGTTCCAGAAAATCCCAGAAAAACAAGATTGAGCCAGTAGGCCCTGATCACTGGCACTTCAGAAGTAACGATCCACGGCGCCTCTTCCAGCGGGGTGGTGGACTGGAAATAATATTCTCCTTCTACCAGGATAATACGCTGTCCAAGGTCTTTTTGTGTGGGCGACCATGGCTGCACATAGGCCAGATTGGCTTGCTGCGCCACCAAGGCGGTATTGGGGTGCGCCAGCAGTGTGCCGCTGGCATCTGTGACAAAAACCACCTGTCCAAAAATGGGATTGGGCTCCGATTCCACCACTTCTTGCAGCTTATCCAGGCTCAACTCGCCCACAGTTACATAACCGTTGAGCATGGTCCGGCTCAGGTATACGGTCAATTGCCCCGTGCGCGAAGAAATGAATGGATGCGAGATGTTGGTTGTCCGGCGTGGATCGCGCTGGCGGTAGTAAGCTTGGTTTGACATATCCAAACCCAGATACAGCGGATCCAGCGGGCTGATGGCAATAATCTTTGCTTCCCCATCTAAAATGTAAAGCGAATTGAAATAGGGATTATTGACCCGCATACCGTCTAGATGAATCTGGGTTTCGTCCAGGGTGCTGGTCCGACTGATTTCTGCGGTAGAGTTCAGTGCTTCAACCGCATGGAGCAAATAATCGTCTAGACGCAGCGCCATTGAGCGTGTCAGTTGAAGCTGCTCTTGCCCCAGGTAACGGGCGTTGAGATAAGCATTCAGCCCAATCAAAGCCAACGCTAAAATAGCCGATGGAATGAACAATCCATTGACCAGAATCTTGAGCAGCGTCCGGTTTAGTGGCAGAGGCCTGGTTGGGGGAGGCATGGGAATACCTGGGATAATTTATTGTACTCATGCCAGCGAGGATAATCAAGCTGCTGGGCGGTCTGATTATTGAATGTATATACATTTGAACTCCCCCCGGTTTTCAGGGCTCAAAAACCCAGAATCCGCTATAATTGACTTGACTCAGACGATCACTACCCTGAGGAGGTTCCCATGGCGAACTTAACCCTTTTAATCTATTTGTTTATCCTGCTTGCAATCATCATCCTGATGATTTTTCTGCTCATCTGGATCTTCCGCCGCGCTCGCCGCAAGAAGGCTGCCCCCGGCGCGTCCGCTCCGATGCAGACCCCCGTCGAGCCCGCCGCGGCAGAGCCCCCATTGGCTGTCCGCACCGCAGAAATCCCCGTAGTGTCTGCTGCCGACGACCTGAAAATTATTGAAGGCATTGGCCCCAAGATCGAACAAATCCTCCACGCGGCTGGCATTACCACTTATGCCGCCCTGGCCGCGGCAGACGCCGCTCACCTGCGCGAGATTCTTTCGGCCGCCAACCTGCGGATTGCCGACCCTGCCACCTGGCCGATGCAGGCCAAACTGGCGGCTGAAGGTCAGTGGGCTGAACTGGAAACCCTTCAGGGCCAGCTCAAAGGCGGACGCGAGCGCTAATTTTCTTGCAGCGGGCGCACTGGCGGCCAGTAGATGACCTCCACTTGCGTGTTTTCGGGAATCAGCGAATATACCCTCGCCAGCGATGCACTGCGCGCCTGGCAAATGAGGGTCGCCAGCGTCAGCCCATGGCTGACGACTAAGACGCGCCCGCGGGGGTGTCTGCGGCAAATCTCACTGATCGCCTGTGCTGCTCGCCCGGCAACTTCAATCACACTTTCTCCACCCGGCGCCCGTGACCGGGCAGGATTATTCCAGTGTTCTTCCAACAACAGGGTGTGTCGCTCGCGCACATCGTCCAGATATTCCCCCTGCCACTCTCCCTGGTGAATCTCGCGCAGTCGGGCATCCAGCCGCAGGGGCAGCCCCAGCGTTCGGGCCAGCAGTTCAGCCGTCTGCCGCGCTCGCGAAAGATCGCTGCTGTAAAGCGCTTCAAACGCTTCGCCTTCCAGTCTGTTTGCCAGATCTGCCGCCTGCTGCAACCCCGTCAAATTCAGCGGGATGTCGGCCTGTCCCTGGTAGCGCTTTTCCAGGTTCCAATCAGTCTGACCATGCCTTACCAGCCACAATTCAGTCATCCCTATCCTCCACCAGCGGCCGTGTCTTTAGCATCCATTCCTCGTATTGCGTCACCCGTCTGAATCCCAGTTTTTGATAGCAGGCAATCGCCGCCGTGTTATCAGCCCGTACGTTCAGTCCAATCGTGCCCACCCGGTTGCCCAGCGCCTGGCACAAGGCCCCGGTAACGGCTGTCCCCAGCCCGCTGCCGCGCAGCTCGGGCAGGGTGGTAATGTTTCCCAGCGCTGCCACGCCCTGTGCTGGCGAATAGACGTGCACCCCCGCCACACTCACCAGCCTGCCAGACCGCCAGAGACCATAATACTGCCCGGTTTCAATCATCCGCGGGTCAAACCAATTGCCTGGATAAGCAGCCTCATAAAAGCCGATCAGTTCCGGCAGATCTTCAATCTTAACCTGCCGGATTTTATCCGCAGGGTGTGGCAGACTGCCCGCTCCAGTCCTTTCTTGCAGAGCCATTTTGTCGTGCACCCCGTACGATTCCATCTGATATTCTGCCCGCAGGAACCCAAAATCCATCCCGGCTGGCAGGTGCGCATAAAACTGTCGCGGCAAAAATGGCAGCAGCGCCTTAAGCAGGTTAATCATCGGTTGGTCGTCGGCAGCGGCGGCAGCCAGCAAAATGGGCAGCTCTGAGCCTGTATAAAGCAGCGCCAAACGCTCAATATCGCCGTGATTCAGACTGGCATACCAGGTGGTATAGGGCCAGAAGAAATCATCTAAATCTCCCAGTTCATACAGATGAACCAGCAGGTCTTGTCGTAAATAGGCCGCAATGGCCGCACGATCGTGCAGAATCGTGGGAATCATAGGTTTTGTGGCGGCGGCAGACCGGGGGTGCGGCCACCCAGCCAGGCGGTCAGCCCCGCGGCGCCAAACACCAGCAACTCATCGAGCGGCCCGGGGATAAAACCGCCCACCAGCGCGTACAACCCCGCCAGTACCAGCGGGATCACAATCCAGCGGGGCGTATTGGGTTGGCGGCGCAGCCAGAGCAGGAACGTCAGCAGGCCGCCCAGAACGCCTGCGGCAGCATCGTCCAGGCCCAGCGGCAGGGCGTCGGGCAGAATATTGTAGAGCGCGCCCATCAAAAACGGCAGCGCCACAATAAATTTGGATGGGTTACGCACCTGTGCCAAAAACAACAGGCTGAACAGAAAAAATACCCCAAACAGAACTCCGGCAATCAGCAAGCCGGTTTTGAATCCTTTTATACTCCAACCTAAAATTAAGCCCACCACCGGGAAGAGGATCCCCATCGCGCCTGTGGCGATTGCCAGACGGGTCTTTTCGCTGTCGTTCATTGAACTTCCTGCAAAGCCAACTCATCAACGGCATTGAGAATTTGCCGGGTCAGGTCCTCCATCCCGGCATAGCGAATGGTCCAGCGCGAAATACCGCTCAGGGTGGTGGAGAGGTCCGCCTCTTGCGGCACCGCGGCCATAACTGGAATATTATGCGCATAGGCGTAGCCCGCTTCAATCCCCAGGCCCACGCCCTTATCAGACAGATTCACCACCACCAGGCTGCAGCGTTTCAGCAGGTCAAAGGTCTGCCGCATCAACTCTGCCGCCGAAAGACTCACCATCCCCCAGTTTTCAATATCCCGCACCACGCACTGAACTTTCAGTCCGTGTTTTGCCAGCGCAGCAGTGAATGCCTCCACCCAGGCGCGGTTGCGTTGATCAGCGTAAAATTTTATTGAAAGAAAAATATCCACCCGGTATCAATCTTCTTGTGGGCTGGTTTCGTAGTTAGCCAGGCTTGTATCTGCTGCCGCATCCAGGGCGCGAGCCAGGCGGCGCGCTTCCAGCGGCGTGAGGGAGATGCGAACCTCATCAGCTCGTAAGATGCGCTCTTCTTCCGGGCAATCTTCTTCGAGACAGATGCAAATATTGTCTTCAAAGGTGCTGTCATCTTCGTCGTAGTAGATTTTAACTCGCAGCGAACCATCCAACAGCAAGATATCCATCTCACACCTCAAAAAAATTAATGCCTCATCCCAATCCAGTTGGGGAGAACCTTAACCTAATCTTCAAAGATGGAAATGGCGCCTTCCGGGCATTCCTCTGCCGCCTGGCGGACATCGCCCTCAGTTCCGACGGGAACTTCATCTACAATGACAACGGCAAACCCGCCATCTGAGAGTTGGAAGACGTTAGGCGCAATCGTTTCACACACGCCGCAGCCGATGCAAATGTCGGGGTCTACAAAAGCTTTCACGCAGCCTTCTCCTTGAAGGGGAATAATGATGTTAGCATTATAGATGCAAGCGCGGTAATTCGTCAATGGCACCCACAAATTTAATCTCACATTTCTTTTTGTTGGTTTGGCCTGTTCGCCAGGCGCAGAATTTATGCTTATGCTCTTCTGCCCGCCGCCTCCACCCAGCCGTGATAGAATAGAAGCATGGATCTCTTTGACCACGCCATGCAGTCTCAAATGGATCAGGAAGCCCCGCTGGCTGCCCGGCTGCGCCCCCGTAACTTTGATGAATTTATCGGTCAGGAGCACATTGTTGGCGCCGGGCGCTTGCTGCGCCGCGCCATTCAGGCAGACCGCCTGTTTTCGTCCATCATTCTTACCGGCCCACCCGGCACAGGTAAAACCACCCTGGCGCAGTTAATTGCCCAGCATACCCAGGCGCATTTTGAGTCCATTTCCGCTGTCCTGGCGGGCGTGGCCGACCTGCGCCGTGTGATTGTTGAGGCTCAAGAGCGTCGCCGCCTGCAGCGCAAGCGCACCATCCTTTTTGTAGATGAAGTTCACCGCTGGAACAAAGCCCAGCAGGATGCCCTGCTGCCCCATGTTGAGAGCGGCATGGTCACGTTGATCGGCGCCACCACCGAGAACCCCTACTTTGACGTTATTCCAGCACTGGTCTCGCGCTCGCGCGTTTTTGAGCTCAAACCCCTGACGGATGAGCAGTTGAGCACTGTGCTTGACCGGGCCCTTACGGATCCAGAACGCGGCTACGGCCGTTTGACAGTTCATCTGGATGACGACGCCCGGGCGCATTTCCTGCGCCTCTGCGGCGGCGATGCCCGCAACCTGCTCAATGCCCTGGAATTGGCCGTGGAAACCACCCAGCCGACCCTTGCCGGTGAAATTCACGTCACCCTGGCGGTGGCTGAAGAATCCATCCAGCGCCGGGCGGTGGTCTATGGCAAGAACGGCGATCCGCATTACGATACTATCTCTGCCTTCATCAAGTCTGTGCGTGGTTCAGACCCCGATGCCGCCCTCTACTGGCTGGCCAAAATGCTCCACGCTGGCGAAGATCCCCGCTTCATCCTGCGCCGCCTCATCATCCTGGCGGGTGAAGATATTGGCCTGGCTGAACCCCGCGGATTGCTGGTGGCAGTTGCCGCTGCCCAGGCTTTTGAATACATTGGTTTCCCGGAGGGCGTTTTCCCCATTGTCGAAGCCACCCTGTTTCTGGCAACGGCGCCCAAGTCCAATTCCACCACGGGGTATTTTGAAGCCCTCAAACGCATTGAGCAGTCTGGCGCCGGCCCCATTCCCCTGCCTCTGATGGATGCCAGTCGTGATGCTGCCGGATTGGGGCATGGCAAGGGCTATCAATATCCACACAGCTTCTCCGGACATTTTATCCCACAGCAATACCTGCCTACCGAAGTGCTTGGAACCCATTTTTACCAACCCTCTGACCAGGGCGAGGAATCCGCTGCCGCGGCGCGCGTTGCCGCCTGGCGGGCAGCCCAGACCGCAGCCCTGGCTGGCGATCCCCCGCCCGCACCGGGAGAAAAAGACTCTGATGCCCACCCTGCTCCTGATTCGCCACGCAGCCAATGATGTGATGAATGCCCGTCTTGCGGGGCGGCTCCCGGGCGTTCATCTCAACGCCCTGGGGCGCCAGCAGGCGGCTGACCTTGCCCGTGCCCTTGCTGCGCTGCCGCTCAGCGCGGTATATGCCAGTCCTCTGGAACGCGCCGTTGAAACTGCCGCACCGCTTGCCGCTGCCCGGCAGCTCACTGTTCAGATCGAACCCGGCCTGAACGAGGTGGATTATGGCAGTTGGCAGGGCTGCACCTACAAATCCCTGCGCCGCCGCCGCCTTTGGCAAACCTTGCTGACCGATCCGGCGTCCATGCGCTTCCCCGATGGCGGCACGCTTATTGAAGCTCAGCAGCTCGCCGTTACCACATTGGAGCAGATTGCCACCCACCTGCCCAAAAACGAATTTGTGGCCTGCATCACCCACGGTGATATCATCCGCCTGTCTGTGGCTCATTATCTCAACATGCCGCTGCCTGAATATCACCGGCTGTGCATCAGCCCGGCCTCGGTCACCGTTCTGCGCCTGAATGAAAGTCAGCCCCGCGTTGTACGGGTCAATCAATCTTTCTCCACAAACCCCGATGAGGAATTTTTCAAATAATGAGCGACTTTTTTGGTCAACCGGTTGGTGTCTTGCAGAATCAGCTTCTGCGCCTCGAATATCTGCTCTCTGGCGGCCCGCGCCTGGTGCGCCTTTTTTACCGCCATCATCCCGAGAACGTCCTGGTTGAAGTTCCCGATATTGCCATCCTTACACCCGCGGGGGATTATCACCTCTGGGGCGGGCACCGGCTCTGGCACGCGCCAGAGGTCATGCCCACCACCTATGCCCCCGATGATGCCGGGTTGGAAGTTGTGCCGCTTTCTGATGGCGTCAGGCTCATCGGCCCCATTGAACCCCAGACCGGCATCCGCAAACAGTTGGAGGTCCATCTTCACGCTGACCAACCGATTGTAGAACTGCGGCACACCCTGAAGAACTGCGGCACGGCTCCGGTGGAACTGGCGCCCTGGTCGCTCACCATGCTGCCGCTTGGCGGCGAAGCGCATCTGCCCTTTAGTGCCCCGCAGGCTGCCCCGCTGCTGCCCAATCGGAGCGTTATTTACTGGCCTTACACCCAACTCAATGATCCCCGCCTCCGCTGGGAAGCGGATGCGCTGTGTCTGGTTGCCCAACCTTCCGAAACGCCGCTCAAGCTTGGCTGGTTCAACCATCTGGGCTGGATCACATATACCCGCGCTGGCATTGCCTTTACCAAACGCTTCACGCCTCAGCCAGACCTGCCGCACCTGGATAATGGCTGCAATGCGGAGATCTATGCCTATAACCGCTTCATTGAATTGGAGACCCTGGGACCGCGCATTGAACTGCTGCCCGACCAGGATGTTGAACACCTTGAAACCTGGGAGCTTACCGATGCCTGATCTGTCTTTTCGCAATACCCTGCACCCCGAACCCGAACTGACCGCCCCGGTTGACCTGTGTGACTCTGCCGGGCGGCTTAATCGCGCCGCGGTGGGCTGGTCTCGCCAGCCGCTGCATAACTGCAACGTCAGCGGGCACTGGCCGCGTAAAAAGCGTTGGAATTACTGGTGCATCACTAGTCCCGACTGTCTTTTTTCGGCTACCGTCTCCAATATTGATTATCTGGGAATGGCGTTCATCTATTTCCTCGATTTTCATACCCTCAAATTCGCCGAACAAACAGTCTCCATTCCGCTTGGCAAAGGCTTTGAATTGCCTCCCACGGTGACCGGGCGCATTCACTACCAGAACCCTAAATTGCAAATCGCCTTCATGGATGCTGGCAATCAGATCGATATTGAGGTCCTCAGTCAGGATTTAGGTGGCAAAATGCTCACCACTGCCCTGAACGCCTGCCGCCCCGCCGGACATGAGACGCTCAATGTCGTTATCCCCTGGGATGCAGATCATTTTCAGTTCACCTCCAAGCAGAATTGCCTGCCTGTTTCTGGCAACCTGACCTTCGACTCGCAGGAATATAAGTTTTCCCCTAATGCTGCCTTTGCCTGTCTTGATTATGGCCGCGGCATCTGGCCCTACGCCTCCAAATGGAACTGGGCTTCCTTCTCAACCTGCCAGAACGGGCGGCAGATTGGCGTCAACCTGGGCGCCAAATGGACGGATGGCACCGGCATGACCGAAAACGGCATCCTGGTGGATGGTCGTCTGACCAAACTCAGCGAACCCGTCAATTTCATTTACGACACAGCTAATTGGATGGCCCCCTGGCGCCTCGAAACCCCCGACAGCGAGCGGGTGCGCCTGATCTTCACCCCCTTCTTTGAACGCGTGGCCAAAACCGATGCCCTCATCCTGACCTCTGAAGTCCATCAAATGATTGGTCGCTTTGATGGCACCCTGCTGACTGCAGATGGCGAAACGGTTGCCGTTTCACAGGCGGTTGGCTGGGCTGAAGATCACAACGCCCGCTGGTAGCATAAAGCGGTATAATACACCCGATTCTTGGCGGGAGGTATCCCATGTCTTCTTTTCCGCATCCATTCTATCGCTGGCGTCCGCACCCCTGGCACGGGCTGGAAATCGGCCCTAAGCCCCCGGAAATCGTTCATGCCTATATCGAAATTACCCCCTTTGACCTCGTCAAATACGAGGTTGATAAAGAAACGGGGTATCTGCGGGTAGATCGTCCCCAGCGCAGTTCCTCCCAGCCCCCTACATTATATGGCATCATCCCTCGCACCTATTGCGGCGTGCGGGTACAGCGCCTGTCTCCGCAATCGCAGCGCGGCGATGGTGACCCGCTGGATATTTGCGTCATCTCAGAGCGCCCCATCACCAAGTCTGAAGTGGTGCTGAACGCCCGCGTGATTGGCGGCATTCAGATGATTGATAACGGCGAGGCAGACGACAAAATTATCGCTGTGCTGGCAAACGACAGCTTCTGGGACAGCGCACAGGATATTGAAAACCTGCCCCCCGTCCTCGTGGAACGGCTGCGCCATTATTTCGGCACCTACAAGCTGACGCCGGGTAAAGAGAATGTGACTTTTATTGCCGGTACTTACGACCGCCAGGCGGCTTATACCGTTGTTGAGGCCGCCATCGCCGATTACGAAGAGGCTTTTGGCTCGTAACCTGGGATAATCAATTGGGTGTTGACGATTCAGTTGCGCGCTTTAACGCGCCCGCTGAAAAATCAACATCCCATCGCTGCCGTAAATATCGGTTTCCAGCTTTTTCACCAGCGTATAATGTTGCTGGAAAGTTTCGTTTTTCAGCAGCCCCTCGCGCCCATAAACTTCCAGAATAATCACCCAGTCCGGCTGTTCATCCAGAATCAACTGCGGCGCAACCGCGTAATTGATGACATAATAGGCCTCGTCCAGCGGGTAATAGCTCAGCGCTTCTTCAGAGTTCAAACCCACCGTGTCCAGAATCCGGGCAGGAGTGTAGTAGCCCAGCACCCCCACATCTCCAGCCGCCAGCACGGTATCGGCGTTCATCTGGGGCGCCACAAACTCAGCCGCCTCTCGGTACAGCAGCTCTAATTGAAACCACGCCATTCCGGGTGCCGGGCGATCTGGCCCATGGTCCGGATGCAGTTGCCAGGCGCGCAGTGAAAGGCCAACCGGCAGCAGCAGAATGATCAGCGCCGCGATCCAGCTGCGCCGGAAGGCAGTGCGTAAATCCCCGTTCAACTTGAACAAACTCCCGGCTCCTGCCAAAACAAAGAAAAAGTAAGCTGGCAGCGGTGGGGTCAGATACCAGCGGAAAATCAACGGGTTAGGAATTGCAAACGTAATGAAGTACAACCACGGGAACAGCATCCAGGCCAGCAGCCGCCGCTCAGCCGCAAAAACTCGCCGGGCGCCCAGAATGTAAAGGAAAGGATAAAGCACCAATCCCAGCCCTACGGCAATCTTTGTCCCCAGCGTACTTTGCTCGATAAATGGTGTGGCATAATGTTGAATTAACCGGATCAGAGCCTCGTGTGCTTCCAGATGATAGGCCAGCAGCTTGGCCTGCACCGAATGGGGCAGAGGGCTGCCAAATGTCAGTGTGGCAAACCCATACCAGGCCGCTACCGGGATCACAAAAGCCAGCACTTCGCCAAACTGCAAGCGCTCAAGCTCAGTTTTGACGCCCAGCAGCCCGGGCCGTACAGCCCGGATGAGGCGATCCAGCATCAAGGGCCCCAAAAAAATCAGCGCGTCTGGCCGTGTGAGCAGCGCCAGTGCCCCCAGCAAACCGGTCAAAACCCGCTTCTGCGAGATGTAAGCATAGGCCAGCCCGGTGAGCAGTAGCACATACAGGCTGGTTTCCAGCCCGCCAATCGAGAACGTGACGCTGTAGGGCGCCACACTCCAGACCAGTGCCGCTCCCAATCCTGCCAGTTCATGCCGCACCCTTTTACCGATTAACCACAGCAGAATACAGGCGGCAGCATCGGCTGCCGCATTGAACAACCACGCAATCACCGGAAAATCAGCCTGTGTTCCGCCCGCCAGGGCCCCCAGTCCGGTCATCAGCAGGGTGTAGAGCGGCGTGGTAGTTCCCTGAACCGGCACACCCGGGTTATAGACAAACCCTTCACCAGCCAGCAGGTTGCGCGCATACCGAAACGTGATGTAAGAGTCATCAATCGTCCGCGGTCCGGGGATTAACCGCATGGTCAGCGCCAGCACAACCAGCAAAACCAGGATCAGCTTTTGGGGTTTCATTACACATATAATTGTACCTGAGAAACTGCTGGGGCTGGGATATTCTCCCCTGGATCGGCGGTATCATCCTGTATAATCAACCTATTCTTTAACCGCGAGGTTTCATTTGATCCAATCTTTGGAAATTCAGGTTGGCGATTGGCTGCGCCAGTGCAGCCTTAAGCTGGTTGTGGCTGAATCCTGCACGGGTGGTTTGATCGGTCACCGGATCACCAACGTACCCGGCTCCTCAGAGTATTACCTGGGCAGCATCACGGCCTATTCTTACGGCGTCAAACAGCGTCTGCTGGGCGTTCGCCCCGAGACGCTGCTGGCCCACGGCGCCGTCAGCCGCCAAACCGTCCTGGAAATGGCTCGCGGTGTGCGCCAATCGCTGGGTGGTGAGTGCCCCCTGGATGAGGTCATTGGCCTCTCCGTCAGCGGGATTGCCGGCCCCGGCGGCGCCACGCCAGATAAGCCCGTCGGCCTGGTATGGATTGGCATTAGTTCCCCTGCCGGTGACTTTGCCTGGCATTTTATAGGCCAGGGCGACCGTCAGGAGAATAAATCTTTCAGCGCCGATATGGCCCTGCAACTGCTGCTGGAAGTTTTGCAGGGCCAGCCCCGCCCGGAATGAGCCATCTTTTATTGGAAGGTTGACCCATGGATATTCCCAAACGCCTTTTGATCTTAACCGCCGATGCCGGCTTTGGACATCGCAGCGCCGCCAATGCGGTTGCGGCTGCCCTCGCGCAGCAGTATGGTGACCGCTGTGAGGTGACGATCATCAATCCCATTGACGACCCCCGTGTGTCGCCCCTCCTGCGAGAGAGCGCTGCAGATTATGACCGTATTGTCCGCCTGTCGCCTCAGCTCTATCAGTTGGGGTACGATGCCAGTGATTATATGGTTCCCTCGGCGATTATGGAAAGTACGCTCACGCTGCTGCTCTACGAAGTTATGCGTGACCTGGTGGATACCCACCAGCCGGATGCCATCCTGACCACTTACCCACTCTATCAAATCCCACTCCTCTCTGTCTTTGCCATCAACCGCCGCCACATCCCCCTTGTCACCACAGTCACTGACCTTGCCACCGTGCACCGCACCTGGTTTGTCTCACGCGTAGATGCTTGCGTGGTGCCAACCCCCATTGTTCAGAACCTGGCGTTGAATTACGGCCTGGCGCCACATCAAATTCACCCGCTGGGCATCCCGGTCAACCCGTTATTTGCCGCACCCCGCCTGCCCAAAGCTGAGCTGCGCACCCGCCTCGGCTGGCAGCCCGACCTGCTGACGGTGCTGGCGGTTGGCTCCCGCCGGGTGGACCGCCTGGTAGATGCCCTGAATGTCGTCAATCATTTCGGCACCCCGCTCCAGATAATCGCGGTTGCCGGTAAAGACGCTGAGCTTTTTGCCGAACTCCGCAGCATGGAATGGCATGTCCCCGCTCACATTTATGAATTTGCCTCCAACATCCCCGAAATGATGTTGGCAGCCGATTGCATTCTTTGCAAAGCTGGCGGCCTGATTGTGACTGAATCCCTGGCGGCTGGCCTGCCTCTGCTGCTGGTTGATGCCATCCCCGGGCAGGAAACAGGCAATGCCGCCTATGTAGTTGAGAATGGAGCAGGGGAGCAGGTCCAATCCCCGTTAGAAGTACTGCAAACCCTGTCACATTGGCTGGGCAATCAACATGCCCTGTTGGATGCCCGCACCCGCAGCGCCGCCGTGCTGGGGCGCCCCCGTGCCGCCCTGGATGTTGCTGACCTGCTCTGGAGTCTGGCACAGCGTGGCCCCGAAGACCTGACCCGCCGCCGCATTCTTGAACGCAGCAGCCTCATTGAACTGCTGACGAGCAATCACATCCCCTGGGATATTCACCCTGTGCTCAGTAAATTAACTCAACCGAAATAACGGCTCATCCCGCGCAAAAAAGACAAAATTAGTATAATTATCGCCTATTTCCCAAACCTTAATTGATTCTCACATCTAACTTAAAAAGTTTTCAGTCTCAGTTAATCCCAGTGTGAGAAAATGACCAAAGAGCGGATTCCGCTCATTTCCCGGAGGAATGATTTCATGCGTGCTAAATACATCATCGGCGGCCTGCTGATCCTGGCTGCAATGGTCTTTCTAATAGTGTCTGCAACCCAAAAAAATTCCCAGTATTTCATGACCGTGGATGAACTGCTGCAGCAATCCCAGCAGATGCAGGGTCGCAGTGTGCGCATCTCAGGCGCAGTCCTCGGTGACACTATCTACTACGACCCCAACACGCTGACCCTCAGCTTTACTATTGTCGCCATCCCCGGCGATAATGACGAGATTGAGTCACAGGGTGGTTTGGCGGCTGTGCTGCATGCAGCTGTGCAAGACCCCGCTCGAACTCGATTGAAAATTGAATATTCTGGCGTCCGGCCCGACCAATTAAAAAACGAAGCGCAGGCCATTGTCACCGGCACACTCCGCGCCGATGGCGTCTTTGAAGCGGAAGAATTACTGCTCAAATGTCCCACCCGCTACGAAGAATCAATCCCCCAGCAAGCTGAGACGACTGTTCCATAGGACCCCGCCATGCTCATTTCCAATCTCGGCTTTGGCCTGCTCATCATCACCCTGATCGTTGCGATCTACAGCGGCATTGCCGCCATGATTGGCGTTACCCGTAATGCCCGCGTCTGGGCCGAAAGCGCCCGTGCGGCAGCCGTGCTCACCTTTCCGTTGTTATCGCTCTCGATGCTGGCGCTTGCCGGGCTGATTGTCGCGGGGGACTATCAGGTTCAATACGTCTACAATGTAGCCAGCAATTCAATGCCCTTCTATCTCAAACTGACCGCCATCTGGGGCGGGCAGTCCGGCTCACTGCTCTTTTGGTGCTGGCTGTTAGGCCTGTCTGCCTTTCTCGTCGCGCTGCGCTCCTGGCACTCTGATCAAGACCTGTTGCCGTGGATCATCCTGGTCATCGCCATCACGCTAATCTTCTTCCTCAGCCTGGTCATTTTTGTCGAAAACCCCTTTGTGCGTTTCTGGCGCACGGCGGGCGGCAGCGAGATGGTTGCCCTGTTCCAACCGGCGGGGGCTTTACCGCTCATTCCCCTCGATGGCCGCGGCATGAATCCCTTGCTGCGCCATCCGGGCATGGTTTTTCATCCCCCGGCGCTCTATCTGGGCTTTGTTGGCTTCATCATCCCCTATGCCTATGCCATTGCGGCGCTCATCACCAACCGCTCAGATGATCAATGGATTCGAGCCACCCGGCGCTGGTCGCTGGTAGCCTGGCTCTTCCTTTCGCTGGGGCTTTTGCTCGGCAGTCGTTGGGCGTATGATGTGCTGGGCTGGGGCGGCTACTGGGGTTGGGACCCCGTGGAAGTTGCCGCCCTATTGCCGTGGATCAGCGGCACCGCCTTTCTCCACTCCATCATGATGCAGGAGAAGCGCAGTCTTTCCAAACGTTGGAACATGATCCTCATGATTCTAACCTATTCGCTGGTCATTTTTGGCACTTTTCTCACCCGCTCAGGGGTGTTCTCCTCGGTGCATGCCTTCTCTCAAAGCGCCATCGGCCCGCTCTTTTTCGGCTTTATTGCTCTGACGTTGCTGATCTCGCTCGTTTTGCTGGCACTGCGCTGGCGCAACCTTGGCGCCGATACCCAGCTTCAGAGCCCCTTCTCCCGTGAGGGCCTCTTCCTGATGAACAATCTCGTCATGATGGGCCTGTTGATTGCCTGTCTGTGGGGCGTCATCTATCCCCTGATTTCAGAAATTTTCACCGGACAGCAGGTCACCATGGGCCCCGGATATTACGAAAGTGTTGCCGGGCCGTTGTTTGCCCTGCTGTTACTCCTGAAAGGCATCGCCCCACTGACTACCTGGGGCGCAGGTTCGTCCCGTTCTCTGGGCAAGCGCCTGCTCTGGCCCGCGCTTGGATCCGTTGTGGTTGTGATTGTCTTACTGCTCTTTGGCGTCCGCCAGGTGGCCGCACTGGTTGGCCTGGGCTTTGCTGCCCTGGTGATCATTGCCACTGTATTGGAATATAGCCGGGCTGTACGCGGCCGCTCCCTACGCCTGAAAGAAGCCCTCCCGCACGCATTCTGGCGGCTGACCAACCTCAACCGCCGCCGCTATGGGGGGTTCATCATTCACCTTGGCGTTGCACTGATGGCTGTTGGCATCATTGGCATTGAACTGTATCAGACTCAGACGCAAGCCACCCTGCAGAACGGGCAGAGCGTCTCGCTGGCGGGTTATACCGTAACCCTCCAATCAATTTCCTCCTGGGATTCAAACGATGGGCGTAATGTCATTGCCGCCAATCTGACCGTCAATCGAGGAGCTCGCTTCATTAAACAGAGCACCCCCCGCAGCGATTACTTCTATGACGCCCAGCAAACCATGACGGTGCCCGGTGTTTACAGCACGCTGGCTGGCGACCTCTATATCATTTTGGCCGACTGGAACCCGATTTACACCAATCAGGCGACTTTTAAAATATATTACAATCCATTAATCAACTGGTTGTGGATTGGCGGTTTGATCTTTATGCTGGGCACGCTGGTGGCTGCCTGGCCGCCGCGTAAGAGCACACCCCTTGCGGAGGTTGCATGAAGCACATAGCTTACACCAGACTCATCTCCCTGGCGTTGACTGCCGGATTGCTCGCGCTGGCATTTTTGCTGCCCCCGCCTCCGGCTCTGGCCCAGCAGCCCACGCCTTCAGATGATGCGGTCAATGCCATTGCCAGCCAGCTCTACTGCCCGGTCTGCGAGAATGTTCCCCTGGATGTTTGCGGCACCCAGGCTTGCGCCCAGTGGCGCGATCTGATTCGGCAGAAGCTTGCCGACGGTTGGAACGAAGACCAGATCCGTGAATATTTTCTCACCCAGTATGGCGATCAGGTGGTCGGCGCCCCGCCGCCCCGCGGCCTGAACATCCTGGCCTATGTGCTGCCGCCGCTGGCCTTTCTAATTGGTCTCTTCCTGGTGCTTCGCCGGTTTGCCCCCCGCGCCCCGGCGAACCAACCTGCCCCCATCGTGTCTGACGAAGCCATCGCCCGTCTCGAAGCGGAACTTCAGCAGCGTAAAGCGGATGCCTCAATGGAGGATGAATAATGTCTGCTGCTCTGCCCTCAAAAACATCGCCGCGCCGCATCAGTTGGGCTGTCATTGTGGCCTTTATCCTGCTGGTCGGGTTTCTTGTCCTGCTGGGCATCAGCCTGTCTCGAGCCCAGTCTGGTCCACCCGAAGTCGGCGACACAGCTCCTGAATTTACTCTCACCACCTTTGATGGTCAGACGATCAGCAGCACAGACCTTGCCGGAAAAGTCATTCTGATTAATTTCTGGGCTTCCTGGTGCAGCCCCTGCGCCGAAGAAGCCGTTGATCTTGAACAGGCCTGGCGAGAATATCAGCCCACTGGCAATGTCATCTTTATCGGCGTGGATTATGTGGATACTGAACCTGAAGCCCTGGCCTACCTCAACGAGTACGACATCACCTATCCCAACGGCCCCGACCTCGGTACGCAAATCTCGCGCACCTACCGCATCACCGGCGTGCCCGAAACCTATCTAATTGACGCTTCCGGAGTTGTGCGGGGTGTCAAGATTGGCCCCTTTACCTCTCTGGCAGAAATTCAGCAGTTTGTCGGCAGCGCTTACGCGCCCTAGGAGACCGCCATAATGGATCTCGGCTCTTTATTTCTCATTATCGCCATTGCCCTGCTGGCAGGTATCTGGATTATTCGCCCCTTCTTCCAGCCCCAGGCTGGTGAAGCCCTGGTCGTTGATACCGCACTTCATCCTGATATTGTCATCCGCCGCAATCTCATCGCCGAGCGCGAGCGAATTCTTGCCGCGATTCAAGAACTGGATTCGGACTCTGCCCTGGGAAAAATTGCCCCGAATGAGTACACCACCCAGCGCAATCACTTGCTGGTCACCGGCGCGTCCGTTTTGCAGCGCCTGGAGACCGTTGAAAGCACCCTGCCACCTCAAGACACCTCACTGTTCTCTCCCACAGAAGACAGCGCCCTTACGGAGCGTTTGGCTGCGCGCCGCGCCGCCCGCCAGGAAACGGCCGCGGGTTTCTGCCCGCAATGCGGCCGCCCGGTGCAGCAGTCGGACCGTTTTTGTGCCCGGTGCGGTAAAACCCTGTCATAACGGAGTAATGGTTTGAAACTGGCATCTGATGGCGTTTGCAAAAACAGTTGGTGGGGGGTGATGGTTGCTTTATTGATTCCTGCCCTCTTATCAGCCTGTACCCCAACGCCCATGCCGCTAATTGTTGACCCCCAGCCTTCAGCATCCCCATCTCAAACCGCTGTTGCCAGCGGCCCCTACCTGCTGCCAGACGCCACCAACGGTGGCCAGTTGTATGCCCATCTCTGCCAGGATTGCCACGGCCAGGCAAACGAAAGTCTGGGTCCCCAGGTCGTTGCACTCGATCAGCCCCTGCGCCCCTTCAATCACATGTCTGTTGCCCGCACCAGCCGCCCGGCGGATTGGTTTGACACGATTACCAGCGGTATACCCTCTGGAGAGATGCCGTCGTATGGTACCTCGCTGACGGAGCGCCAGCGTTGGGACCTGGTAGCCTACCTCTTCATGCAAAACACCGATGCCGCCAGTCTGGCCCTGGGAGAAACCATTTATGAACGCCGCTGCGAGACCTGCCACGGCACCACCGGCGCTGGCGATGGCGACAAGGCACTCAAATCTGGCCTCACCCCGCCCAATTGGACCATTCCTGCCAACCTGTCGTCCTACAGTGCCATGGAACTGAAAGAATCCATCGCTCAAGGATTAGCACCGTCCATGCCAGCCTTTGCCAATCGCCTCAGCGAATACGAATTGCGCTCGGTTGCGGGCTATATTCAATCCTTCCTCTTTGGCTGGCCTCAGTCGCTGTCAATTGTCTCCGTCAGCCCGGCCGCCACCCCAATGGCTACCCTGGATATTGAAGGCTCGGTAACCAATGGATCGCAAAACGGTCTTCCCGCCGATCTGGAAATTGCCTTAAACGCTTACCAGGGCTCACAAAACGTATATTCTGCTGCCCAGCCGTTGAATGATCTTCTCGGAGGGACCTATCGGTTTGATAATGTTCCCCTCCATCCTGATTGGATTTATCAGGTCTCCGTTATTTACAGCAACTACACCTTCCAGTCTGACCCGCTTTCAGGCAATGGCATTGCCTCAAGTGCGGATGTCAATCTTCCGCTAACGATCTACGAAACCACCACTGATCGCTCGGCCCTCTCCGCCGAGCGCCTTCAGGTTGTGGTGGATTATTCGCGCTCAGGTTGGGTTCAGGTTGTACAAATGTACCTGTTGGTCAATGCAACCAATCGCCTAGTGGTAGCCGAGCAGCCGGGCGACCCGGTTTTGTGGTTCGACCTGCCCGACCAGGCTGAAAACCTGCAATTCGCCGACCAGATCACCGCCGGGCGGTTCAGCATCCTTGGCGCTGATTTTGGCGACTATCAGGCCATCCCGCCGGGAACCAACTATCAGATTGTTTTTGCTTACGATCTGCCCTTCAAATCGGGCGATGTCATCAATATTCACCCCCCAGTGCCGGTTTCCATGGCCTTGATTATGCTGCCCAAAGAGGTCTTCAGCCTGGAGAGCGACCAGCTTGAAGATGCCGGTGAACGGGTTGTAGAAGGCTCCCAACTACAACTTTACCGCGCGTACGACCTGCCCCTGTCCAGCGACCTCTCCTTCAGCCTGCGCGAGCGTTCGGGCATGAAAATCCAGTCCAATTCTTGGATCAATCTTCTCATCGGCAGCCTGATGTTGATTATCGCCTTACTGATCACAATTGCCTGGCTGCGCGCTACGCGCCGCCCTCTCGCGGCCCTGGAAGATCCGCCGCAAACCCCCGAAGCCATTCTGGATGCCATTATTGCGCTGGACGATCAGGCGCGGGCGGGCAAAATCTCAAACTCAGCCTACCATCAGCGCCGCACCACACTGCGCCAGCAATTACGCGCGGCAGATTCCGCCGAAAACGAGTCGTCAGTCAATCATGATTGAAGCGCACAACCTGGTGCGCCGCTATGGCTACCGCACCGTTCTCCGCGACCTGAACTTTACCGCTGCCCCGGGAGAATTTGTGGCCCTGTTGGGCCCGAATGGTGCCGGCAAGACTACCCTTTTGCGGGTCTTCGCGGGGCTGCTGCGCCCCACCAGCGGCGTCGTCACGGTTGCCGGCTGTTTGCTGCCGCATCAGGCCATGGATCTGCGCTCCCGCCTGGGGGTTGTCAGCCACCAGCCATTGTTTTACGGCGATCTGACCGCCGCTGAGAATCTCCGCTTCTACGGTCAGCTCTACGGGGTGGCTCATCTCGCCGCCAGAATTGAGGCCCTGCTGGCGCTCACTGGTCTGGAGGCTGTCCGCAATGACCTGGTGCGCACCTTTTCGCGTGGAATGCAGCAGCGCCTTGCTATTGGCCGCGCCATGCTCCCCGATCCTCAGGTGCTGCTGCTGGATGAACCCCATACCGGCCTCGATCAGGATGCCTGCGTCATGCTTGACCAAGCGCTCAGTCAGGTGGCCGGACAGGGCCGTACCCTGCTGATGGCCTCGCATGATCTGGCACGCTCGGCCGCGCTGGCCTCCCGGGTGGATATTCTGGTCAGGGGCCAAATCATTGCTTCCACCGCCACGGCAGCCCTGCCCCCCGATGGCCTCTTGACGTACTACCGCCAGTCACTGGAGGCCGCCCAATGAACCGCCGCCCCCGCTTCTGGCGCGCCGCCCTCACCGTCGCCTGGAAGGATTTGCTGACCGAATGGCGCAGCCGTGAAGCCTTTTCGGCCATGCTGGTCTTCGCTCTGCTGGTCATCTTCATATTCAACTTCGCGCTGGAACTCAAACCCGCCGCCCGGGCAGAAATATCAGCGGGCATCCTCTGGGTAACACTCTGTTTTGCCGGGGCACTGGGTCTCAACCGTGCCTGGGTCTCTGAAAAAGACCGCGGCTGTCTGGATGGCCTGTTGCTGGCGCCAGTGGATCGCGCGGCCCTTTATTTCGGTAAACTCTTTTCTGGCTGGCTGATCCTGATGCTGATTGCAGCCGTGCTGCTGCCGATTTATGGTTTGCTCTACAACCAAAATCTCATTCTCCCCGGCCTGTTATTGTTTATCGCCCTGGGTGTTGAAGGGTATCTGGCTGTGGGCACGCTGCTGGCTGCCATGGCTGTCCAGGCTCGCTCTCGAGATCTATTGCTGCCGGTCTTGCTCTTTCCGGTAACACTCCCCGCGCTCATCGCCGCGGTCAAGGCCAGCAGCACCCTGTTATCAGGCTTACCCTGGGTTGATGTTCAGCCCTGGCTGATGCTCTTGCTGGCTTTTGATTTGATTTTTACGGTTGTGGCCTGGCTGGCCTTTGATATCGTGATGGAAGAATAATCCCAATCCCTCGGAGGATGGCATTGCATAATGGAACAATCTGAAATCCACCCCGGTCAGCGCACGCAGCGCATTCTGGATATTGCCGCAGCCCTGGCTGTCCTGGGCGCCCTGGCAGTGGTCATTTTTTACGCTCCTCTGGAAGCCACCATGGGCGCTGTGCAAAAGATCTTCTACTTTCACCTTTCCGCAGCCTGGGCTGGGATGCTCAGTTTTATGATTGCGGCAATCGCGGGAGGCATCTACCTGGCCCGGCGCCAGACACGCTGGGATCAACTGAGCCTTTCTGCGGTTGAGGTGGGCCTGGTGCTGATGCTGATGGCGATTGTGGGCGGCTCCATCTGGGCCCGCCAGGCCTGGAATACCTGGTGGACCTGGGACCCGCGCCTGACGACGGTGACCATCATGGAACTGGTCTATCTGGCCTATTTTCTGCTCCGGCAGGGAGTGGATGATCCAGAACGCCGGGCGCGCTTTGGGGCCGTCTATGCGGTGGTCGGCTTTCTATCAGTTCCCCTCATGTACCTCTCCATTCACCTCTACCGCACCATTCACCCGCTGCTTCTGGGCAGTTCCGCCAGTGATGGCATGCAGCTTGCCCCTCGAATGACGCAAACCCTGCTCATCAGCCTGGCAGCCTTTTCAGTATTGCTGGCGGCTCTGCTTTACCGCCGCGTACGTCTGGCGCGCCTTGCAGACACTCTCGACGCGCTGCGTCAGCAAATGGATTAAGGAGCCCGATATGAATTCACTTCCCTGGATGGTCGGTGGTTATATTGTTATGCTGGGGCTCCTGGTGATCTACATCATCACGCTGCTTGTCCGCGCCCGGCGCCTCAAGGCAGCCATCCGTGCCCGTAAAAAACAGCTCTGAACGCTTTCCCCTGCCAGAATTCACCTTTCTGCCGTGTAACTTGCCGCCGGTTTTATGCTATAGTAATGGATACAGGACTCTTGTTTCACCTGTGCAAGGAGGCTGAAGATGTTTCGATTTTCTGGTAATATTCGTCAAGGGGTTGTGATTGCTCTGTTGATCGTTCTGCTGTTGACGGCTGCCATGCCTGCCGCACCCGTTAATGCGGCATCTGTTCCCATTCCCACCTTCAAGATCGTCAGCGTAGTCCCGGGCATCTCTGTCACTATTGAAACTAAAAACTTCCCCGCCAACATGGATTTCACCGTTCGCATCGGTGAGTACGGCACCTATGCCATTGGTGGTTATGTGGTTGCTACCACGAACTCGGGCACAGGCGGTGTTTTTCAGACCACCTACACCATCCCTGATGCTTTGAAAAATAATGCCACGCTCGCAATCCGTATGGACGGCAAGCTGGGCTACTATGCCTATAACTACTTTACAAATGTCGCAGGCGGCGCTACTCCTGTGCCAACAACCACACCTGTCCCGGGCGTTACCCCCACGCCGCGCCCGCCGGCATACACTGGCATTCCTACGTTCAATATTCAGGCGGTCGTCCGCGATCAGCAGGTCACTATTTTGACCAGGAACTTCCCGCCCAATCAAACCTTTACGGTGCGGATGGGTGCTTATGGCACCCGGGCTGTTGGCGGCATCGTCATTGGCACCACTGATTCAGGCGCTGGCGGTGCGCTTACCCTCACCTACACCATCCCAGAGGCGCTCAAGGGCAGCTACCAAATCGCCATCCGTATGGACAGCCCGCTGGGCTATTACAGCTATAATTGGTTTTACAACAACACCACCAGTGAGTAGAAAACCATCCCCACATTTAAGAGGTGCCCGTGAAAAAGTCTAGCATCATAATTACTGCGGTTATTCTCATGCTGCTGCTTGCAACGATTTTGGTTGCCTGCTCACTGCAAAAGAAGACCCCCGAGCCCACCCCAACACAAGATTCAACGCCCTGGCTGTTCACCTCGCTGCCCACCGTGGGAGATCTTGCAGCGTCGCCAACGGCTGACCTTTCGGCAGCCCTGCCGACCCTGCCGCTGCCAACCCCCACCTCAGACGCGCTCATCCTGACCGCGCCAACCACTGCCCCCACAGTTCAGATGATCGCCCCCACCCCCACCCAATCATATCCCATCTACGCCCAGGATGTGGTGAGGGCGTTCCTCTCAGCGGCACCTGACCAGATGAGCACCTATCTCAGCGCGGCTGCGCGCGCCAATCTGCCTGCCAGCGGCACACTGGGCTTTTTGATGGTCACCAACCCGGTGCAGAGCTTCACCGTTCAATCCACCTCTGTCAGCGAAGCATCCGGTGGCGCAGTAGTTCTGGTGCAAATGGAAGCCGATGGCATCCAGACCATCCGCATTTTCAACCTGATTGTTGAAAACGGTGTCTGGGTTATCCACTCGGTTGATATTGCTCGCGGCTAACGCCCGCGGGTGATGGCATCTGTCATTCGCGCAACCTGAACCATGGCCTCCACATCATGCACTCGCACGATGTCGGCGCCGCGCGCGATTCCCACGGCCACGGCGGCAGCTGTGCCCTGCAGCCGCTGTTCCGGCGGCAGATTGAGCGTATAGCCAATAAACCCTTTGCGGGATGGCCCCAGCAGCACCGGGTAACCCAGCGCCCGAATCTCATCTAACCGGTTGACCAGTTCCAGGTTCTGCTCCACTGTCTTCCCAAATCCAATCCCCGGATCGAGGATAATCTGATGGTCGGGAATACCCGCCGCCTTTGCCTGTGCCGCGCTCTCCCGCAGTTCATTGCACACATCGTTCAGCAAGTCGGTGTAATCCATGCCGACATAACGCCCTCCCAGGCGTTCCTGAATTTCCACGTTGGTCGGTGTGCTGCGGTTGTGCATCAACACTACCGTCGCCCCGCGCCGCGCGGCAATCTCTGCCAGCCGGGGATCGGCTCGCAGCCCCCAGACATCGTTGACCCAGTGCGCGCCTGCGCGCAGCGCAGCTTCAGCCGTCTCTGCCTTATAGGTATCGACTGAGATGATGGCATTCACTCCAGCCATCGACAGCGCTCGGATGATCGGCAGGATGCGCCCCATTTCCTCATCCGCATCCACCGGCTCTGACCCTGGTCGGGTGCTCTCGCCGCCAATATCCAGAATATCGGCCCCCGCTGCCACAAACCGCCGCGCTTGCTCAACCGCAGCCTCCACGCTGGCGGCTGCTCCCAGCAGGCCATCCCCCGAAAAACTATCCGGCGTGACGTTGATGATGCCCATCACATAAGTGCGTTTGCCCCATTCCAACCGGCATGGCGGATCAAACAACTTCATCCCGCTGGTATCAACATTCTTCAGCAGCTCATTCACGGTGTACTTCAACTGCGGATGGCTTAATCCGGGGTTTAGGTCGGCCAGCGGCTGCAGTACAAACGCCCGCTCAGCCAGCCGGGGGTGGGGAATGCCCAACTCTGGTGTATCCACAACCAGGTCATCATAGAATAGAATGTCCAGGTCAATTTGCCGCGGCCCATAGCGGAAACTTGGCGTCCGCCCCACGCGCGCCTCAATATCCTTAAGGGTTTTCAATAACTCCGCTGGCTCAAGGTCGGTTTCGGCCTCAACCACCATGTTGAGAAATGCCGGCTGGTCGGTAAAGCCCCAGGGGGGCGTTTCATAGATTGGCGATGAGCGCCGCCAGTGAATCTGTGGCGATAACGCATCCAGCGCTGCCTGCAAGTTCCCCCGTCGATTCCCCAGATTGGACCCCAGTGCCAGATAAAGCGTATGCATCGCTCACCTCACGTCCTTTGAATCAACGTTGCCAGCCCTGCCATCGGGCTGAGCATCAAACCTGCTGACTGGTCCTTGCCTTGTACCGCCTCTGCTAGGCGGTTAAGCCGAAAAATGGCTCCCGGTTGTTCCGGCTGTACCCATTCGGCGGTGGCAAATGGCGGCTCCGGTGTATCTACCCAGGCCACCTGCTCGCTTTCAACATCAACCTCGGTCAGCGCCTCTGGCAGATGATTGAAAAAATCGTACGGGGGGCGGTGCCCGCTTAACGGTAATAACCGTGCCCGCGCTAGAATATTCCGCCCACCTACAGCAGCCGCCGAAGCCAGCAGCGCCAGAGCAGTTTGCCCCTCTTGAGTTTGTCCAACCAGCGTCAGGCCGCACTCTCGCGCCGCCAGGCTGCGCACCAATAAATTGACTAATCGGTGATCGCCAGGGGATACCACCGGCCAGTGATACTTTTGCGCCGGGCTGTCCAAATCCATCACCGCGCCTATCTGATGCGCCTCATCAATCCACTCTGGCTTTACACCGGCCTTTGCCAGCGTCTGAGCCGCCGCCTCTGCCACTGAACTGGCTGTGCAGCCAGCAATCCAGTACGCCTCAATCATGTTTTACATGCCCCGCAGTCCGTTCAGCAGGTCAGCCAGCAGCCCATAGGCGGTAGTCTCCGGCCCGGGGTTGCTTTCCACAATGCCCAGCCCCGGCAGCACATCACTTTCAAACTGCACATAAGAGCTGGTGCCGTTGATGGCATACAGCGGCGAATCTGCCGCAATTTGCTCCGGGCGAACCCGTGCGGTGATCATTTGCGGCCCCTGCCGTTTGGCCGTGCAAACCAGCTTCCAGCGCTTCCCATTTTGGCGGGCATCTGCAATTTGCTGCGCGGTAATCTCCCGAATCCCTTCGCGGTCCACATCCTGTGGTTTTAGCGGGATTCCCATAATGACGGTCGTCAGCGCCGCCACCTTGATGGCGGCATCCCAGCCGTCCACATCTGCGCTGGGGTCGGTCTCAGTAATGCCAATGGACTGCCCGTAAACAATCGCCTCATCCAGCGTCTTACCTTCCTCCATCATCCCCAGCAGCAAGTTGGTGCACGAATTGAGGATGCCCTGAAAACCGGTCACCTCTGCTGCGGGCAATGGCCCCCGGAACAGCGAAAAAATCGGTGCGCCGTCCATCACAGCCGATTCAAACAGAAACCGCCGGCCTCGCTGCGCCGCCAGCGCCGTAAGTTCTCGGTAAGCATGCACCACTGGCCCTTTATTGGCGGTAATGGCATGCATCCCCTTTTCCAACCCCAGCCGCAGATAGTCTGCCGCAGGCTGCCCGGTGCGGTGGTTAACCGGCGTATTCTCAAACAGCACATCGGCTGTTGCTGCGTGAATAAATTCTGCCATGTCTGTCGGGGCTTCCTGCGCTGAGAGCAGACTCATCGATTGTCCGGCATTGGCCAGTTCCAGCGCACGCGGCAGGTTAATCCCGGCGGAATCAAGCGCGCGGCCGTGCCGCCCGGTGGCTATGCCCGTCACCCGGAACTTACAGCCAAATTCATCTTCCAGCAGGCGTTCCTTGCGCAGCAACAGCCGGGCAAAAGCCTGCCCAACATTACCAAAACCAACTAAAAGGAGTGAGTAGGTACGGGGCATAGAAATTCCCTTCTTTCTGTACTAAATGGGTGGCCAGGGATATGGCCGCCGGCTGCCGGGCGGTAGCGGAAAACGCTGGTCCTCCAGCAGAGAACGAATACGTTCAGCCAGTGCGCTCACCTCGGCAGCCGAGAGCAGCGCGGTCAGTTCGGCGCGCAGGGCGCTTTCAACGCCGTTCAGCATTGTTAGCACGCGCGCCAGATCACCACAGAGATCATCCGGTATCGTCTGTCCGGCAAAATCCCAGATGACGGTGCGCAGCTTGGGTTCAATATTAAAGCATAACCCATGGTCAATCAGCCACAGGTGTTCCTGGGCATCCAACAGCAGATGCCCCCCCTTGCGGTCAGCGTTGTTCAGCAGCAGGTCAAAAACTGCAGCCGGGCGCAGCCTCTCGTGTTCTTCCGGGCTGAAACTAAAGTAGTGCCGGTTAGGGTCATGCTCAATAAAAACTTGCAGCGATCCTGGTCCCAACGGCGCCTTGCGCCGCCGGTAGATGGTGGGCGGTACCAAGCCCCAGCCCAGCGCTTCGCTCAGGCAGTAAGCTGCAGCTTCCCGTCGCGCCAGCGTGCGGTGTGGAAAATCCCACAGCGGCTGCTCCCCGCGAATGGGTTTATAGACCGTCAGCAGGCTCTGCCCATCCAACGAAACCCGTGCCAGGAAGGTATAGTTTGATCCGCGCGCAAACTGCCCCTCTAATTCCACGTCGCCGCGGCGCAGAATATTCAGCACCTCTGATTCGGACTCAATGCTTATGCCCATTTTTCTTCGGGCAAAAATGCCCCGCCGGATCCATCGGCTCTCCGCACTGCGGGCAAATGGCCCGCCCGCGGTTGGTTAACTCAATGCCCCAGCTCGCCATACGGCGCAGTTGGGTTCGGCTGCACCAAAAGCGGACCACCGCCGCATCTTCAGTTGCCATCTCCCCCGTGAGAATTTCCCGCGCAACCAGGCAGATCAAATCCCGCTCAGCGTCATAGGCCAGCCCCAACTCACCAACCCGGAAGAGCACATCCACCGGCGGCACAATCCGCATTTCAGCTTCGTGGTATTGCGCCTCTGCTGCCTGCAGGTCAGGGAACTGGCTGCCAATTTCGGCTAAAAATTCTTCTACCCCAATTGCCAGGGTTTGAATCTGGATTTTTTCCACCACCAGACTGATCACCTGCTCGCCAGCCGCGCCTTGAAGATAAAAAACACGCTGCCCCGGCTGTCCAATGGCATCGGTGGTCAATCTGCTGACGGGATCAAGGTCAATTTCCTGTGGCATAGCGGCATCCTTGGATTAGATAATTGGCTCCATGCCAAGTATACCAGAAAGCGCCCCGAACTTTATGCCCCCAATTCGTTTCCCCGCCACGACAGTCCCTCACAGACATAATCCGTGCCCAGCAGTTCGGGCAGCAGCGCCGCCAGCTTTTCAACCGCTCCAGTGGTAATGAAGCGTGACGGGGTGATTTCCACATTGCCAGCCCCTGACAACTGGTACTGCTCAATCAGCCGCGCCGTCTGTCTCGCCACTGCCGGTGCCGGGTCAATCACCCGGACGCTTGGCCCGGCAATCGTCTCAACCAGCGGAATGACAAACGGGTAATGGGTGCATCCCAGCACAACCGTATCGATCCCCTTTGCCAGCATGGGTTGCAGTGCCTGTTCTAATATCTGGCGTGTCTCCGTTCCGGTTAAGTTCCCGGCTTCAATTTGCTGCACCAGTCCAGGGCAGGTGTTTTGCAGCAGGGTCACGCCCTGCCCAAACCGTTCAACCACTGAGGCATACAAAGCCCCCTGGAAGGTCGCTGGGGTTGCCAGCACCCCCACCACGCCGGTCACAGTCTGTTCTGCGGCTGGTTTGACCGCGGGTTCCATGCCCACAAACGGAATATCCGGGAACGTGGCTCGCAGGGCATGCAGCGCCGCCGCTGACGCCGTGTTGCACGCCACTACAATCAGACGCGCGCCCTCGCCCAGCAAATATCGGGTAATGCTTTCAGAAAACTGGCGCACTTCTTCCAGCGGGCGCGGCCCATACGGCACGTGCGCCTGGTCAGCCATGTAAATCAGGGGGTGTTCAGGCAGTATCCTTTGGATGGAGCGTACCACCGACAGCCCACCCACACCCGAATCAAAAATCCCAATCGGTGCGGCAGTCATATACTCAGGCGGCAGCCGCCATCAAGGCCTCGAAGAGCCGCCGCATCGCCGCATCGTCCTGCAGCCATTCCGGGTGCCACTGAACGCCAATGGCAAACCGGTGCCCGGGCACTTCCACCGCTTCAATCAAGCCGTCTGGTGCTGTACCGGTCAGTTGCAGCCCGGCAGCCAGATCCCAGATGCCCTGATGGTGCAGACTGTTCACGCCGACCTCGTCGCTTTGCATCAGTTCGGCCAGCCGGGAATTAGCCATCACCTTCACGGTATGAGACCGCCGGTCGCGCGGCCAATCCGGGTACCAGTCGTGCTTTTCAGCTCCCTCACGCTGGTCAGCAATATCCGTGTACAGCGTTCCACCCAGCGCCACATTCATCACCTGAATCCCCCGGCAGATGCACAAAAACGGCTTGTCTTCTTTGACCGCGCGCTGTAAAAAGGCAATTTCAAAGTCATCGCGCGGCTCATCAATGCCGCCCACGCGGGGGTGGGGCAGCCCATTGAAGCGCGTCGGGTCAACATCGTCACCGCCAGTAAATAAAATCCCATCCAGCCGTTCCCACAGAACATCCCAGGTCTCTTTGGGCGCGATGGATGGCAGCAGCACTGGTGTACCGCCGGCGGTCTGTACCGCCCGCAAATAAGATTCAGACAGCGTCACGGTGTGAAATGGATTCTTGGCGTTGGCAACGCGGTTGGTTGTGATTCCAATCAAGGGGTGCATGGGAACCTCGTAGTTTACAGCAGGTTAGAATATGGAAAAAGGGCGCAACCATCTGGCTGCACCCTGCTGAGTCAGCAAATCCACGCAGAGTCTCTTACGAGAACTTCTGCTTGAGGCGGGCACTCTTCCCAGTGCGGGTGCGCAGGAAGAATAGGCGAGCGCGGCGGATTTTGTTATGGCGTTCCACCACAACTTTGTCAATCCGGGGTGAGCGAGTCAGGAAAGTGCGCTCCACGCCGATGCCATTGGAGGCCACACGCCGAACGGTAAATGTCGAGTTGGCGCCGTTGTTGTGCACCATCAGTACCGTGCCGCGGAACTCCTGAATGCGTTCGCGGTTGCCTTCGCGAATCTTAACGTGCACACTGACTGAATCGCCGGTCTGCAGATGCGGAATATTGGGGTTTACGGGGGCTTCCAGAGCCTTAATTATGTCTTCCATTTTTATAACCAATCCTTACCCGATTGTAAAATATTGTGTTCCTTGGTAGCGCGAGGCCAGATTATAACACGGCATTTGATTGCGGACAAGGTCTTGACGGATATTCTGGAACGAGTACAATAAGACCTATTGGGGCGGTGGCGGAATAGGCAGACGCAGCAGACTTAAAATCTGCCGGCCGAGAGGCTGTGTGGGTTCGACCCCCACCCGCCCTACAGATGATCAGAGGCTGTACCATCCGGTGCGGCCTCTGTCTTTCGGGCTTGATTTTCTTCCCATTTTCATCCATAATCAGGTTCAGATTGACGATTAATTTCTGGCGCTGAAAGGAGCGAATTTCATGACTTCCCGGCCATTTACCCCTACAAAACTGAAGCGGCGCATGCCTGTTCCCTCAGATATTGAGATTGCACAGGAAGCCGAATTAAAACCCATTACCCAGGTGGCTGAAGAACTGGGCCTCCTGCCTGAAGAAGTGGAGATGTACGGCCCACATAAGGCCAAAATCAAATTGGAAGTCCTCTCCCGCCTCAGTGCCGTGCCGGATGGCAAATATATCGATGTCACTGCCATCACCCCCACGCCGCTGGGTGAAGGCAAAACCACCACCACCGTGGGCCTCAGCCAGGCGCTGGGCGCTCACCTGGGTCGCCGTGTGATGACCTGCATCCGCCAGCCCAGCCAGGGTCCCACCTTTGGCATCAAAGGCGGCGCGGCTGGCGGCGGTTACAGCCAGGTGATCCCCATGGAAGACTTCAACCTCCACCTCACCGGCGACATTCATGCCATTACCGCTGCCAACAACCTGATGGCTGCCGCCATTGACGCCCGCATTCTGCACGAATCCGGCGCCACCGATGAGCAGCTTTTCACCCGTCTCTTCCCGCTCGATAAGAACGGCAAGCGCCACTTCACCCGTGGGATGATCGCCCGCATGGCTAAACTGGGCATCAACCGCACAGACCCGGATGAACTGACCCCCGAAGAGCGCAAACGCCTCTGCCGCCTGGATATTGACCCCGAAACCATCACCTGGCGCCGCGTTCTCGATACCAGTGACCGCTTCCTGCGCGGTGTGACGGTTGGGCAGGGCCCTGAAGAACAGGAATTTGCCCGCCCCACCGGTTTTGACATCACCGTCGCCAGCGAGATTATGGCCATCCTGGCCCTCACCACCGACCTCGCCGATATGCGCTACCGCCTGGGCCAGATTGTCATTGGCCAGAGCCGCGGCGGTGAAGCCGTCAATGCCGAAGACCTGGGCGTTGCCGGCGCCATGACCGTTTTGATGCGCGACGCCATCAAACCCAACCTGATGCAGACACTGGAGGGTACCCCGGTCTTTGTCCATGCCGGCCCCTTTGCCAATATTGCCCACGGCAACAGCTCTATCATTGCCGACCGCATCGCCCTCAAACTGGCCGATTATGTCATCACCGAATCGGGTTTTGGCGCCGATATGGGCATGGAAAAGTTCTTCGATATCAAATGCCGGGCTTCCGGTTTAATCCCCAATGTGGTCGTTCTGGTAGCAACCGTCCGGGCCCTCAAGATGCACGGCGGCGGCCCCAAGGTTGTGGCTGGCAAACCGCTGGATCGAGCTTATATCGAAGAAAACCTGGACCTGCTGCGCGCTGGCATTCCCAATCTGCTGCATCACATCAAAATTGCCCGCAAGTATGGCATCCCCGTGGTGGTGGCTGTCAACCGCTTTGGCCCCGACACCGATGCCGAGCTTGATCTGATCCGCCGCGCGGCGATCGACGAAGGCGGTGCCGAAGATGCTGTGGTCTGCTCCCACTGGGCAGATGGCGGCCCCGGTGCCCTGGCGCTGGCCGAAGCCGTGGTGCGCGCCGCTGAAAAACCTTCCAGCTTCCAGTTCCTCTACCCGCTGGATTGGTCCATCAAGCGCAAGATCGAAACCATTGCCCGCGAGGTCTATGGCGCGGATGGTGTTGACTACTCCGAACTGGCCGAAGAACGCATTGCCGATTATGAGCGCCTGGGCTTTGGCGGCCTGCCCATTTGCATGGCCAAGACCCATCTCAGCCTCAGCCACGATGCCACCCTCAAAGGTGTTCCCACCGGCTTCCGTATCCCCGTGCGCGATATTCGCGCCTCGGTTGGGGCAGGTTTCCTCTATCCCCTCCTGGGCACCATGACCACCATGCCTGGCCTACCCACCCGCCCGGCCTTCATGGAAGTTGACCTTGACCTGGAAACGGGTCGGGTGCTGGGCCTCTTCTAACTTCCCACCTCGCTCTGGAATCAAATCAAAAGAGGGCAGCCTGTTTGGGGCTGCCCTCTTTTGTGATTATTTTGGATCACTGCTCTGGCATGAGCAGAATTTCCGCCTTATCTTTGGAGTGCGGGCTTTAGCCCGCTGATGTGGCAGGCTCAAACCCGCGTCTGTCTGGTCAAATTGGTTTTAATTTGGCCTCTACGCTCCGCCAGCCTGCTTGCGCGCCAGTCGCTCGGCAAACCGGGCTTCATCAATAATAAAGCGCTCATGTTCACCCTCGGCAATTTTGTCTTGGGCATCCCAGGCCTCCACCTTGAATACCAGCCGCCGGCCATCCACTTCCAAAAGCTCAGCCCGGAAGCGGGCCTGCATGCCTACCGGCGTTGCCGCCAGGTGGCGGATGTTGACCACCGTGCCCACGCTGCTCTGCCCGGGCTGCAGAAATGGCAGAATGCCCCGGTGGGCAGTTCGTTCCAGATAGCCAATCAGGCGGGGGGTTGACAATACGGGCGGCAGCGTTTCTCCGCCCGAGGCGCGGGCAGTATCAGCTTCTTCAACGATGATTGCCATTTCATTAACTAGTCCAGGTTCCAGTGGCATGGGTGTCCTCCATCAGGGTCATAGTTTAAAGTGATGATAACAGAAACAGACCTTCTATTGCAACGGTTTTGTCGAAGGCTTATCCGGCGGTGCTGCTGCGTGGAAAAAGACCTGCACGCTGAGAATCACGGCAACATCCAGCCAGAGCAGGCTGTTTTCAACCTTAAACAATCGAAGTGCGACCAGCGGCCTTATTTTTCATAAAGCCGATTATAGCACGCCCGCTTATTTATAAGAATTTTATTAGATTTGTGCATATCATCAGATGATTATCATGCAATTTGTCATATCATGCAGCTACAGCGCGGCGTATAATAAACTTTAATCGGCCCAGAACTGGACCATTCATCCTGTGAATCGGTGTACTATTCCGAAACAATGTCTTCCGTGAATGGATCAAGGGTAATCGTTTTGACTGAATAGCTCGTCTCAGTCCGTTTTAGCGCGTGTCCTTGACGAAAGGAGGTCGCTGATCTGTCTCACACCATCTCCCTGCTTTATTATTCTGTAATGGGCTTCCCCGGAAAAAGTGGACACAGAAAATGTCTTGATCGAGTAAACTAACCAGAACAGGAGATCAACAATGAATATTCTTTTTATTGTCCTGGGTGTAGCAGCGCTGTTTTATGCCGCCTACATCACCTATGGCAAGTTCCTCGCCAAGAAAATCTACGCCCTCGATGACAACAACGTCACCCCGGCTGTAGAAATGAATGATGGCCTGGACTATGTGCCCACCGACAAGAAGTTCCTCATGGGTCAGCACTTCTCCGCCATTGCGGCTGCCGGCCCCATCACCGGCCCCATCATTGCCGGTCTGGCCTTTGGCTGGCTCCCGACCCTCATCTGGATCATCGTGGGCTCCATCTTCATCGGCGGCGTGCATGATATGGGCGCTATGGTTGCCTCGGTGCGTAACAAGGCGCGCTCCATCACCGAAACTATCCGGTTGAACGTTTCCCGCCGTGCCTGGATCCTTTTCAACCTGTTCATCTGGTTCACCCTGGTCATGATCATTGTGGCCTTTACCGATGTGACCACCTCGGCCTTTGTGAACACGGTGGACCTTGGCAATGGACAGATGGTGGGCGGTGGCGCCATTGCCACCTCCTCCCTGCTCTACCTGGCCCTCCCGGTTGTCATGGGCTTTCTGCTCAAGTACACCAAACTTAACCTGACCTGGGCCACCATCATCTTCCTGCCGCTCGTGGGTGTTGCCATCTGGGTTGGTCAGTACATCCCGTTGAACATGCCCGCCGTCCTGGGCCTGGCTCCCCAGAAGGTCTGGAACATCATCGTTTTGATCTACTGCTTCGTTGCCGCTGTCGTCCCGGTCTGGGCACTGCTCCAACCGCGCGGCCACCTGGGCGGCTACTTCCTGTATGCCTCCCTGATTATCGCCTTCATCGGCGTTATTTTCGGCGGTTTTACCATCCAGTACCCGGCCTTCAACCCCAAAGGTCTCGAGGCTTCGGCTGTCTGGCCGGCGATGGTCCCCATGCTCTTCATCACCGTGGCTTGCGGCGCCTGCTCGGGCTTCCACAGCCTTGTCGGTTCGGGTACCACCTCCAAGCAGATTAAAAAAGAGGGCGACACCAAACTGGTTGGTTACGGCATGATGCTGGTTGAAGGTATTGTGGCTGTCATCGCCCTGGCGACCGTCATGATGCTCACCAAGGACGACCCGCTCGTCTCCAAGTCACCAAACTTCGTTTATGCCTCTGGCCTGGGCTCCTTCATGCAGTTGATTGGCGTCAGCCCAGCCTTTGGCATCTCCTTCGGTTTAATGGCCTTCACCACCTTCGTCTATGACACCCTGGATATCTGCACCCGCCTGGGTCGCTACATCATCCAGGAACTCACCGGTTTCAAGAGCTGGGCTGGTAAGATCTTTGCCACGCTCCTCACCGGCGGCGTTCCCCTGCTTCTGATGCTCATCACCCTCAAGGATGCTGCTGGCAACCCCGTGCCTGCCTGGAAAATGTTCTGGACCACCTTTGGCGCTTCCAACCAGCTTCTTGCCGGCCTTGCCCTCATCGGCATCACCGTCTGGCTGCTCAACACAGCCAAATTTAAGAAAGCCTGGATCTTCACCTTCGTCCCGGCGCTCTTCATGTTCATTATGAGCACCTGGGCTCTGATCAAGATGTTCCTGACCTATACTGTGGTTGAAGGCGTCTTTGCCTTCCCCGCGGGCGCTCAGATCATCATCCCCATCGCCTGCTTGATCTACATCGTCCTGGCGATCTGGATGGCTGTGGAAACCACCCTGGCTTTCTCTCGCAGCAAGAATAACCCCTCTGCCCCAGCTGAAGCCCTTGGCGCTCCTGCCAAATAATCGCTGATTACAGTATTGCTCAATATAACCGCCTGCCCGGTTTTGGGCAGGCGGTTTATTATATTAATCATGCGTAAGAATCGTGTAAAATCGCACCCTTTCACCCGGTAGCCCGGTTATAATGTAAATAGAGCTTGAAGTCTCTCTGCATTAACCGTCACAGCGCCCGGCGCTGTATCTCACTTAACATGATTTAACAGGGTGAAAAATGAAAAAACGAATCCAATTTACTGACCTGACGCTGCGCGACGGCAATCAGTCGATTGCCGCTACCCGCATGACGCGTGAACAATCCCTGCGCGTGCTCAAAATGATTGACGAAGCTGGTTTTCAAGCCATGGAACTCTGGGGCGGCGCAATTCTGGATAGCTGTGTTCGCTTCCTGAACGAAGACCCCTGGGAACGCCTTGAGGCCTTTACCCTCATGCTGGGCGGCCCCCAAAAAATTCAGGCCCTGCTGCGCGGCCAAAACCTGTTTGCCTACCAGCCCTATGCAGATGACCTGGTCATCGCCTTCGTCAAACAAGCCGTGGCCTCGGGGATTGGCATCATGCGCATGTTCGATGCTCTGAACGATGAACGCAACCTCATCACTGCCTTGCTCGCTACCAAAGCCTATGGCGCTAAAGCCGAAGCCGCCATCTCCTATACCACCAGTCCGGTTCACACCATTGATTACTTCGTCCGGTATGCTCAAAAGCTCGAAGACATGGGCGCCGACCAACTGGCCATCAAAGATATGGCTGGTTTGCTGCACCCCAAAGACGCTGTTGCGCTCATTCGTGAACTGCGCGCCCACACCACGCTGCCCCTGGCACTGCATTCTCATACCACCACCGGGGTTGGCCTTCTCAATGGTGTGATCGGCATGGTCTATGGCGTTGACTCCATCGACACTGCCATCACCCCCTTTGCTGGCGGCAGCTCTCACCCACCCGTAGAGCTCTTGATTGTCTTTGCTGAAGCCCTGGGCCTGGATCACGGCCTGAACAAGCGCCTGCTCCTCAAAATCCAGGCCGAACTCTTTAAGATTTTTGAGGAATTGAAAAACACCATTCCCTATTACGGCAAGTTCTACCGCCCGGTGGATTTCCGTGATGTGAACAGCCGCCAGGTGGATGATATTCTGCGGCTGGTTGCTAACCCCACCACCGATAATATCGAATCGGCCCTCAAAATCTCTCACCAGATGTTGGCCGACCTGGGCTATCCCAGTCACGATGACCGCATCTTCCAGTCTCAAATCCCCGGCGGCATGTTGAGCAATTTGCACAACCAGCTCAAACAGATGGGGCAGCCTGAGATGATGGATGCCCTGATGGCTGAGATTCCCCATGTGCGGCGCGATGTAGGCTACGTCCCGCTGGTCACCCCCACCAGCCAGATTGTCGGCTCACAGGCCGCCTTCAATCTGATTTCGGGTGAGCGCTATGCCCTCGCCTCAGATGAATTCCGCATGTTACTGCGCGGCGAATTTGGCCGCACCCCCGTTCCCCCCAATCCAGAGGTGGTTCGCCGGGTGTTGGGTGACAACGAATCCCCGCTGAAGTACCGCCCGGCATCATACCTGCCTCCCGTGCTGGAAGACACTTATGATTTACCCTTTGTCCGCACCCAGAAAGATTTACTTTTGCATTTGATGCTGGGTCAACCCGCGGATGATCTGCTGCAGCAGCGTTACGGTATTGTGGGCGCCGATTAATCCCGCTCCAACCCCATAAGATTTTTGGGACGGGCCTCTGCGCCCGTCCTTTTATTATTCGCAACTGCTCAACCCGCCATAAGTTGTACAGCTTGTTTTCGAGTGCAAGTTCCAGCCAACATTTCAACCAGAGTCTTGACATTCTCCCCCACCTGGCATAATCTTGATATTAATCCCCTTTTTGGAGTTTGCCATGAATAAAACCCTGGGTCTTCTTTCTGGATTTATCCTCCTCATCATGCTTCTGTCCGCCTGCCGTACTCCGGCGCCCGTTCTGACCTCCACACCTCCAGCATTGGAGACGCCTCAATTTGCTGAGGGGCGCGAGATCTACCGCTCCGGTTTGATTGAATCCGCCCAGCCCATACTGGCAGAACTCCCCGGCGCTACCGAATACCGGCTGGATATCACCATCGCAGCCGATTATTTGTCGGTGCAGGGTCACGAGTCAATCCGCTATACAAACCGTGAGTCTGACAGTCTGGATGCCATTTATCTGCGCTTGTTCCCCAACATCGCTGGCGGCGATCTGACCGTTTCCAGCGTGACCATTGCGGCTCAGCCAGTTCAACCCGTTGAAGAAGCCTATCGCAGTTCGCTGCGCCTGCCCCTGGCGGCTCCGCTTGCCCCTCAAGATGCAGTGGAATTAGAGTTGGATTTTGCCCTCACTTTGCCCACAGAAATGGGCGGCAATTATGGCCTGCTCGGCTTCTTTGACGATATCCTGGTGCTGGACACATTTTATCCGGTTATCCCGGTCTATGATGCGCAGGGCTGGAATGTCAGCGTTCCCCCGCCCAATGGTGACCTGCCCTATTTTGATGTCAGCTTCTATCAGGTGCGCGTGACCGCTCCGGCCAATCTGGTGATGGCTGCCAGCGGCCTGGCCGTAGATCAGAAAGTGAATGCCGATTGGCAGACTGTAACCTATGCCGTTGGCCCCGCCCGAGATTTTTATCTGGCTGCCAGCGAGCAGTTTGTGCGCACCACGCAGGTGGTCAATGGCGTAACGGTGAACTGTTATGCCTTTGCAGACCGGGCCGAAGCATCTGCTCAAGCGCTTCAGGTGGTTGTGGCTGCTTTGGAACACTTTGGCGCTCGTTTCGGGCCCTATCCCTACACCGAATTTGATATCGTCAGCACGCCCATGCTGGCGCTGGGGGTAGAATACCCCGCCATCACGGCCATCAACATGGAATTATTTGACCCTGCAACCATCATTCGCGGAATCCCGGCCCATGTCTGGCTGGAATCTGTCACTGCCCACGAAATGACGCATCAATGGTTCTATAATTTGGTCGGCAATGATCAGGCAGACGAGCCCTGGCTGGACGAAGCCGCGGCCCAATACTGCACCTACCTGTATTATCTGGATCAATATGGGCTGGCCGCTGCTGATGAATACCGCGGCGAGTGGGTTGCCCGGTGGGCGCGGGTTGACCAGGCCGAAATCCCCATCGGCTTGCCTTCCGGCGATTATGCTGCTGAGGAATACAGCCCCATTGTCTATGGACGCGGCCCTATCTTCCTGTTCAATCTGGCCGAAGCCATGGGCGAAGATCGCTTTGATGCCTTTCTGTCAGCCTATGCTGATCAATATCAGTGGGGCATTGCGACCACCGCGGATTTCAAAGCCCTGGCTGAAGAATCCTGTGATTGTGACCTCACGCCGCTGTTTACTGACTGGGTCTATGGCCCCTGAAAGTCACGCCTCCCAGACCATCACCCGCGCCCAGTTGGCTGGCAATTCTAAAACAGCCCGGCCGCACTGCACTCGGGTCTGGTCTGGTGGGTTCAGCGCATCCTTCAACCAGCCGTCTGTCAGCCCCGTCAGCCGCACCTCTAACTGAACTGGAGCCGCATCGGCATTGAGCGCCACAATCACAGTCTGATGCTCGGTCTGCCGCCGGAAAACCAGTTGCGCCGGGCCAACATAGATTTGTTCATAGCGCCCCACGCGCAAGGCGGGCAGCGCCTGCCGTACCTGCGTCAGCCTTTGAATGGCGGCTGGTAAATCTGGCTGCGGCGCATTTCCCCTGAGCTGCATCAAATCAAGCGCCGGACGCAGCGGTGCATCGCTGCCATTCTTCTTCCCGGTCAGGCCAAATTCGCTCCCATAATAAATGGAAGGCACCCCCGGCATGGTGAACAGGAGCGCATACAACGGATAAAGTTGAGCGGGTTGTTTTAATCGACTGGCTACCCGATCGACATCGTGATTATCCACAAAATTATAGAGCGGCAGGCCCGTATACAAACCACCCGCGCCGAACTGCCGCTGCAGCGCATAGGCAATTTCGAAATAATTGCAGTCATTCAGGCTGGAGAACAATCCCTTATACGCCTCATAATTGGTCACCGAGTCCAGTGTCCCCGGGTTAACCCACTGCCGGTAATCGCCGTGAACCACTTCGCCCATCAACCAGAAATCTGCCCGGCGCGCCCGGCAGAACCCCGCCAGCTCACGTTGAAAATCTCGATCCAGCACATCAGCAGCATCCAGTCGCAGACCATCGATTTCATACAGTTCAATCCACTGCCCAACTGCATCCAACAGGTGCCGCCGCACATCCGGGTGATGTAAATTCAACTTGACCAGATCATAAAATCCCGCCCAGGTGTCGTAATTAAACCCATCCCCATATGGGTTGGACTGGTCAAATCGCAGCCCGGCAAACCAACTGCAGTAAGCCGAATTCTGGCGGTGTTGCTGCACATCTCGAAAGGCCCAGAAATGCCGCCCCACATGATTAAACACCCCGTCCAATACAACCCGGATATTTCTCCGGTGAGCCTCAGCCACCAACTGCCGCAGCGTATCGTGATCTCCCAACCGCCGATCTGCCCAGTAATAATCAGCCGTGTCGTAGCCATGCGCGCCGGATTCAAACACCGGACCCAGGTACAGCGCATTGCAGCCCAGCGTGATCATATGGTCCAGCCAGGGAATCAATTCCAGCAAGCGCGGCTGGGGCGGCGCCTGATGATCATTTTGCTGCGGCGCGCCGCACAGTCCCAGTGGGTAAATATGATAGAAAACAGCCGTGTCAATCCAGTGAGTCATAGCGTTTCTCCGTAAAAGAATATACCGATCGGTATAGAATCGGGCCAAAAAAAGAGAGGGTTCCCCTCAGGAATAGATTCCATGCTGGAACTGATGCAGCGCCTGCTCCAACAGAACCACATCCAACTGTACATAGCCATTGAGCGCCATGCCGATATAGGTATTCACCATCCCGATGAATGTGGTGGCATAGGCCCGCTGCCGCCCACGCATATTGCCGTGCTGGACTACTGCCTGCGCAAAAACCTGCTCCACCAGCTCATATTGCTGCCGGTTGAACCGGGTAACCACCTGATTTTCTTCGCTATTGCCGGGCGCAAACCACAGCGCCAGTTGAAAGCGGCAAAACGCTGGATGCGCATTGGCGAAGTCAAAATAAGCGGCGGCAATCTGCTTCAAGGTCAAAGGCAGGTCGCCCAAATAAGCCGCTGCCGGGCGCAGTGCCCGGTTGAGCGCCTCAAAATTCTCGCTCAGCAGCGCTTCCAGCAGCCCGCGCTTGCTGCCAAAGTAATGATAGAGAGTGGGTTTGGTCACTCCGGCTGCTTCCACAATTTCCTGCACCCCCACGGCTTCATACCCGCGGGTGGCAAACAGGCGCAGCGCACAGAGCAGCAGATGATCACGATTATCCATCACGACCTATTATACCGATCGGTATAATCCCTGTCAAGATATCAAACGGGGCGCAAGGTCACCTTGCGCCCCGTATCAAACGGTGTTGAACTGCGTTTACCGGACAGTAATCTGCCCCATGACGGGGGTTTGGGTCCCATTCAAGTCTTCTACAATGAATCCCAGCAGGTACTGACCCGCAGCAGCATCCAGCGTTACCCACTGGAAGGCTTCATTGCCAAAGATCAGTGTTTCGCCGGGTTCATTTACCACCTGGCTCACCGACCCTTGCGCATCCAGTTCCAGCCACTGGTACCGGACGGTGAATGTATCACCAGCCTGCGGGGTGATCTCGCGTGGGGCGCTGGCTTCGCCGCTGCCGCTGAAGCCGTACACCTGCCACAGCAGCCCGTTGCGGAAGTACAGCTTGGCGCTGATTTCTTCACCCGAATCTGCAAAGGTGTACTTCCCATCCACACTGTAAATTGCCTCTTCTGAGCTGGCGCCGTAGACTTCTGGCGTAAAGAGCGCCACCGCCGTGGTTTGCCCATCGGAGATGGCATACACAATCGGCTCCCAGTCAAACTCCAGCGTAAAGTCGCCTTCCCCCCAGTCCGGGTAGTACACGCCATCCATACTGCGTGTCTCAGCGCTGGCGATGTAATCGCTGTCCATCATCAAAATGGAGTTGCTGGTGGGCTCGTAATACCCCAGCAGCAGCTTGATATAGCCCACATTCTCTCCGGCAATGTCCAGGCTCATCAAGATTGACTCGCCCAGCCCAATTGATGTGCTGGAGAGCTGCAACTGTCCCACTGATACGCTGCCTGCCACAGCCCCGCGGATATCGCTGGTTCGCGGTGTGGCAACGATGTTTTGGGCGGCCTCAAAATTCTTGCCGGTATAGTGATAGACCAAAAACTCGTCCCATAGCGATTCTTCTGCAAAGCGCCGTGCCGCCACTGTGTAAGACTGCGGCCCCGCCACGCCGGTGCGGTACAACTGCACACTCGGGAAGTAGATCGAAATCCCGGTGGCTCCGGGGCGCTTGGATCCGTGGTGTTCAGCCACCACTGCCTGATTGATGGCGGTCAGCAGGTCGCTTGCAGCGGCATTCACCGCGCTGTTCGAGCTGCTGTCTCGCACCATCTGGGTGAAGTTCCCCAGGTCAATGTAAGAGGGCTGCGTGCCGTTGCCAAAAATATTGGTAAAGGACTGCGCATAGGTGCGAGCCTGGGCAATCGCCCGCGCATCAGCATCCTGCATGGCATACGCAAAATTATTCAAACTGTTGATCAGGTTGGGGACTGCGCTCAAATCCACCGCCGTCAGGGTAATGTCCCGTTCCAACTGCGCCGTAATCTGGCTGGCGGAGGGCACACTGTACCCGCCAAAGAAACTATTCATCGGAGAAGCCCCCGAGGCAAAATCGGCCCGGGCGCCGTCATCCATAATCCGTTGATCTTCAACAATATAGCTGTCCACAATGATCTGCCCCAGTTCGCCGCCATCCATACCGGGGTTGGCCGTCAGCGCATCCAGGAAGGCTGCATAGGCCCAGCCCAGCGAGGGCTCAACCTCTTGCGAACCCACAAAGTAGCGGGCGTGAGGTTCCATGGCGCTCAGCACTTCCACATGCCCCATCAGGCAGGCGTCCATGCCGATCATTTCAAACTGATCCAGCCCGGTTTGTGATCGGATTTGCCCCAGGGCTTCGTCAATTTCCATCAGGTACAGGTGATCTTCCAACTGAGCCGCCATCGGCATGCTGTTGGCATCGGGCGCACCGCTGGCAGTCGGGTCGGTCCAGCCGCCCGGCCAACCCATCCCATGGTCTGAGAGGATCAAGACCACTTTGTCAGCCGGGTAATTTTCAATGCCCCAGGTCACAAAGTCAATCAGCGTCTGTGAATCCGCCATATTCACTTCACCCAGGTCAGCAATCATTTCTGAACTGACACGGGTCAAGTCGTTATCCTGCGTCACATAATAGCGCCGCGCACTGGTCCAGTTGCCGTCGCCCTGATACCCGGCCCGGAAGCGGTCCATCTGAGCCAGGATGGTGACCTGCTCGCTCGAGCCAACGCGTTCGGCCTCGTTCAAATCAAAGTAGATATCTTTTTCCAGCACCTGGTCGTCGGCATCCTGATAGAGCAGCACCAGCCAGGTATCACCAGAGGCAGTCATTGGGCGCGGGGTCCGGGTGGGGAGGGTTGGCGCTTCGGTATAGGTGTAATTATTACCAGCATCCTCCGTCACGGTGTAATCTGTGTACTCACCCCCACCTAATTGCGAAAGGATATCACCCAGCCCGCCGCCGCCCTGAGATAGCGCCAGGCACAGGCAGATGGCAATCACAGCCACGATGATGATCAAAATGATCGGCGTGCGCTTGCCGCCCGGCAGGTTGAATCCCATTGGGCGGGCGGTTCCGCCGCTGCTGCCCCCGCTGAATGTCGGCGGTGTGAAGCCTCCGCCGCTGGTGCTGGGGCGCGGCGCCGATTGGCGCTGCGGTGCTTCTGCCCGTGGACGTGGGGTGCTGCTGGGCGCGGTCGGGCGGCGGCGTTCGCCGCGCACCACCCGCGGCTTGCTCCCGCCGCTGTTCTGGCTGAACATCCAACCTGCGGGTGCTGCAGCCGGGTCTGCGCCTGCCATTTCCGGGGCCGGCTTTAAAAACCATTTTTCAAGTAAATGTTGCATGGGACGTCCTCCCTCCAATTTCCAGTTGAACTTGGGCAGCGATTCAAAGCCTGAATCACCTGCTCGAATATACTTATTATACGTTTAATTTCCTCCTGTATGGCAATTGTTTTGACACTTCAAGACAAATGACATATGCAAACTTTGCTTTCTTGCGGTATGATAGTGTTAATATCAACGGGTGAGGGATCAATGGGGCTAACCCAACCTTGCCCATCCACCATTAACATTCAGAAGAGGCGCAGAAAAAATGACCCCCGTAAAGCGTGTCCATAATTTCAACGCCGGCCCCTCCGTGCTGCCGGTCTCTGTTCTCGAAAAAGCCCAGGCCGAAATCCTTGATTTCCAGGGCTGCGGCATGTCTGTGATGGAAATGAGCCATCGTTCCAAGGAATTTGAAGGCATCATCCAGACGGCAGAAGCCGATTTGCGCGAGTTGATGAATATCCCCGCCAATTACAAAGTCCTGTTCCTGCAGGGCGGCGCCAGCCTCCAGTTTGCCATGATCCCCATGAACCTGCGCCCTGCCGGTGCATCAGCGGATTACATCGTCACCGGCGCCTGGAGCCGCACAGCCGCCAAAGAAGCCGCCAAACTCGGCGCTACGCATACCGCCTTTACCAGCGAAGCCGACAACTTCTCTCGCCTGCCCGCCGACAATGAAATTCAGCTTGACCCTAACGCTGCCTACGTTCACTTCTGCCATAATGAAACCATCCACGGCGTAGAATTCAAGACCGAACCCCGCGTTCCTGCCGGTGTGCCGCTCATCTGCGACATGTCCTCAGACTTCCTCAGCCAGCCTGTGGATGTCTCCCCCTACGCCATGATCTATGCTGGCGCTCAGAAGAATGCTGGCCCTGCCGGTGTGGTTGTTGCCATCATCCGCGAAGACCTGCTGGCCCGCGTGCCCGAAAAACTGCCCGTCATGCTCGACTACAAGATCATGGTCGAAAATGGCTCGCTCTACAACACCCCGCCGTGCTGGTCCATCTACATCGTTGGCCTGGTGATGAAATGGCTCAAAGAACTCGGCGGTCTCCCGGCCATCCATGCCATCAATCAGCAGAAAGCCAATCTCATCTACGGCGCCATCGATCAGAGCGGCGGTTACTACCGCGGCCATGCCGCTCCGGCAGCCCGCTCAATCATGAACGTGCCCTTCCGCATGCCCACCGAAGAACTCGAAGAACTCTTTGTCAAAGAAGCCAAGAAAGCCGGCTTCATTGGCCTCAAGGGTCACCGCTCGGTTGGCGGCCTGCGTGCCTCCATCTACAATGCCCTGCCCATCGAATCCGCCAAAGCCCTGGTCGAATTCATGGCCGAATTCCAGCGCAAGAACGGCTAATTCGCTTCCATAACCCCATAAACCCGCCGCCTGGCAGAACCGGCGGCGGGTTTTTTATTCAGCCCAGGCTGCATAATTGCCCTCAGGCGGCATAGATGTTTCTCAGCCCTGACACCAGAAGACTCTATGATATTCCTAATCTTTGAATCCCAAATGCCTGGAGTATAATACCTCTGTTGCATCCGGTTAAATTGTCTGACATTTACCCTTATAAAGTGACCCGCACCTGATGACCCCCCCTTCAAAACCCGCGTCCCAACAAACCCGCACCCTCATACGTTGTTTTGGATATCTCCGTCCACACTGGAAGTTAACCACCGGCGCCTATCTGACCATGCTGGTGATTGACATACTGAATATGGTCAACCCCCAGATCATCCGCTGGACCATTGATAATGGCATTGGCGGCGATCTGGTTGAGCCGCGCCGCAGCACGCTGCTGGGCCTGGCGGTGGGCGCCCTGCTTCTGCTGGTGATCATTAAAGGCGTCCTGACCTATTTTCAAGGTATGTGGACCGAGGTTGCCTCGCAAGGTGTTGCTTACGACTTACGCAATGCCATCCAGCGCAAAATTACCGAACTGTCTTTCTCCTTTCATGACCAGGCTGAAGCCGGCGACCTCCTCTCCCGCGCCATCCAAGATGTAGAGCGCATCCGCTTCCTCACCGGGCGGGCCTCTTTCCGCGTGATTGAAGGCATCGTGATGATGCTCATTACCGCAGGTGTCATGATCAGCATGAACCCTCGCCTGGGCCTGCTGGGCCTGATAGCCATGCCGCTGCTGGCGGTTCAATCCATTCGCTTTGGGCGGGTGTTTCGGCCGTTGTCCATGCAGATCCAGAAGCAGTTGGCCGTCCTCACCACCCGCGTCGAGCAAAATCTGCGCGGCGCCCGCGTGATCAAAACTTTCTCGCAGCAAGCCTCCGAAATTGAGCGGTTTGAAGTCGAAAACCAACGCTGGCTCGATCTGTCTTCCACTTCTGCCCGCTTGCAGTCTATTAACATGCCGCTGTTAGGATTGATCGCCAATGTCAGCAGTGTGTTCATCCTCTGGTACGGCGGCACCATGGTCATTCAAGGCCAGCTAACCCTCGGCGAACTGGTTGCCTTCACCACCTATATGGGGCAGTTGGTCACTCCCGTGCGTTTCCTCGGCATGATCCTGCCCGCCATCAGTATGGCAGAAGCCTCAGCCGAGCGCGTTTTTGAGATTTTGGACACCGTCCCTGAAGTCAGCGAAGTGGCCGATGCCCAACCCTTGAAGCTGGAACGCGGCCATGTCTCTTTTGAGAACGTCTCCTTTGCTTATGCCCGCCGCGGCGACGTCCTGAAAAACATTTGCTTTGAGGCCCGCCCCAACCAGGTGGTGGCCCTGCTGGGTCTCACCGGTTCCGGCAAGACCACCGTGGTCAATCTTATTCCCCGCTTCTATGACCCCACTGAAGGCCGGATTATCATGGATGGTCAGGATATTCGCAACGTGACCATCCAATCTTTGCGCAGTCAGATTGGCATGGTGCTGCAGGAAACTACCCTGTTCGCAGCCTCAATCCGCGAGAATATTGTCTTTGGTCGCCCCGATGCCACTCAGGCCGAAATTGAATCCGCCGCTCGCGCCGCTCAGGCGCATGACTTTATCATGCGCTCGGCCAACGGCTACGATACCGAAGTCGGCGAGCGCGGCATCACCCTCTCCGGTGGGCAAAAGCAGCGTCTGGCAATTGCCCGGGCCTTGCTCACCGATCCCCGCATTCTGATCCTGGATGACGCTACCTCCAGCGTGGATACCGAAACCGAACACCTCATTCAGCTTGCACTCGAAACCGTCATGCGCGGGCGCACCACTTTCGTCATCGCACACCGCCTCAGCACCGTTCAAAATGCCGACCTGATACTGGTGCTGGATAAGGGCCGGATTGCGGCCCAGGGGCGGCACGATGACCTGCTGCGCACCTCACCGCTGTATGCTTCCATTTACCAGCAGCAGCTCAAACCCCGCGCCGAAGGGAGGGCATAACCATGGGCTTTGGCATTGGCATTTCTTCTCCTGGCATGGGCCCGCGCGGCGCGCTGGACTCATTTGCCACTGAAACTGACGAGCGCGGCAAGGTCTTCAACCGCCGGGTGGTTGTCCGTCTGCTGACCTATTTGCGCCCCTACACTGGCAAAATGGCGCTGGCGTTTGTGGCCATGCTCTTTGTCACAGCTTTTACCTTGCTCAACCCTTACTTGCTCAAGGTTATCGTTGATCAATACATCGGCGCCGGAAACCAGACCGGGTTGTTGACCGCTTCCCTGATGATGGTCGGCTCCTACGTTGGGCTTTATCTCTCCAACGCCTCCCAACAGTATCTGCTCACCTGGGTCAGCCAGAAAGTTCTCTCCAATTTGCGGAGCGAATTGTTCCGGCATTTGCAGCGACTGTCACTCAGCTACCACGATACCCATATTGTCGGCGTCACCGTCTCCCGCGTGATGAACGACGTTGCCACTATCAATGAACTGCTCTCGCAGGGCCTCATTACCCTGATGGGCGACACGCTGATCCTGGGGGGCATTATCGTCATCATGCTCACCATGAACCCGCGCCTTGCTCTGCTTACCTTCACGGTCTTGCCGCTCATGCTTCTGGCAACCATCTGGTTCTCGCGCCGGGCGCGCGTTGCCTTCCGCGAGACCCGTACCCGCGTGGCCCGCGTGGTTGGCGACCTGGCCGAAGACATCTCCGGTGTGCGCGTCATTCAGGCCTTTGGGCAGGAGAACACCTCGCAAGAGCGCTTCAATCAGGTCAATGAGGCCAATCGTGACGCCAACATCAGCGCCATGAACCTGTCGTTCATCTTCCTGCCGAGCATCGAATTCCTGGGTGTGCTGGCAACCGCCATTGTGCTCTGGTTTGGCGGCCGCATGGTCGGTGAGCAGGTCACACTGGGTGTTCTGGTGGCTTTCCTGTCCTATGTCACGCGCTTCTTCCAGCCCATTCAAGAACTCAGCCGCATGTACACTACCATGCAGGCGGCCATGGCAGGCGGTGAGCAGGTGCTCAAACTACTGGATACGCCTCCCGAAGTTCAGGACAGCCCTGATGCCGTGGAAATGCCCCCGGTACAGGGCCGCATTACGCTGGAGCAGGTCTCGTTTGCCTATCGCCCCGATCTCCCCGAAGTGTTACATGCCATTGACCTGACCATTGAGCCGGGTCAGACTGTGGCACTGGTTGGTCCCACCGGCGCCGGCAAAACCTCCATTGGCAACCTGATTGCCCGTTTTTATGACGTCAGCGGCGGATCTGTTATAATTGATGGCATGGATGTGCGCACGGTAACTCAGGAATCCCTGCATCAACAGATCGGTCTGGTGCCGCAGGATTCCTTCCTCTTCTCGGGGACGATTGCCGATAACATTCGCTTTGGCTGCCCCGCTGCCTCAGATGCCGAGGTTGAGCAGGCTGCCCGTCTGGCAAATGCCCATGCCTTCATTACCTCCCGCCCCGATGGCTACGAAACCCGGGTTCTGGAGGGCGCCTCAAACCTCTCAGTTGGGCAGCGCCAGCTTTTGTGCATTGCCCGCGCCATTCTCACCGATCCCCGCATCCTGATCCTGGACGAAGCCACTTCCAATGTTGACAGCCTGACCGAAGCGCTGATACAAGACGCCCTCCGAAACTTGCTCAAAGGCCGCAGCGCCATCGTCATTGCTCACCGCCTCAGCACCATTCGCTCTGCCGATGTGATTTGTGTGGTGCAAGATGGCCGTATTGTGGAGCAGGGCCCCCATGCCGAACTGCTGGCGCGCGGCGGTGCTTATGCCGCGCTTTACCAGCGCCAGTTTGAAACGGAGTCACTCTAAAAAATGGACCGATGTATTTCTACCTTTGAAGATATGCAATATAGCCAGCGTTTTAAACGCTTTGCTCCGGATGTGTTTTTTCTTTGGGTGGGGGTAGTATTTGGAATTTTAATGTGCGTGCTGATCCCTTATGGCGCAGGTTTTGATGAGGAAACACACCTGGTACGAATTTATGACCTTTCAGGATTCAATCTGATCCCAAATCGATCTGCCCCTGAGGGAACCATAGCTCCAATCACCTTTTTTAGCCTTTCCTATCAGCGTCGCTATTTTCAGGACTCTGCAATTGATCTCTTACAGAAAGACCAATTTCTGAAAAAAAACGATTGGCAGATACTGGTTTATTCAACTACCCGTTCCATTTATTCACCGATCATTTTTATTCCGCAAGCATTTGTTACCAGACTGTGTTGGCGGATTTTGGATCTGCCCGTAATTCCGGTCGTTATTCTCTGCCGCCTGTCAGGGTTGCTGGTCTATTTGTTAGGATCCTGGTTTGCCATCCGTTTAATCCCCACTGGTAAATGGGTGTTGGCTATTTTAGCCCTGTCTCCGATGGCGTTATTTCAAGCTGCCACAATTAATGCCGATGGTTTTACCAACACAATTAGTTTTTTGTGGGTGGCAGGTCTACTCAATATGGCTCTGGATGCTTCTGAAAACATATCTTCCCGAAAGATATTCCTATTGGTGGTAGGCACATTGTTTTTGGGCTTTGCCAAGCCCAGCACAATCCTCATTCTCCCCCTGCTAATTATCTTACCTTGGAAACGACTACTCCCCGGTCAGCGATTGTGGATTATCGGTGGTATGGTTGTTGCTGTAGTGTTCACATTGGGATGGAGCTTTATATCTGTTTCAGGGTCTCATTTTACACAAGAAGGGGATCAAAATCTTGCGGATCAATTGGGTCTCGTTTTAGCTGATCCGTTGGCTTTTATTGTGGCTTTTGCTCAAACTGTTTTCGACTCTACTGGTGCTTATTATCGTGATTGGGTCGGTGTTTATGGGCATTGGGTCGGGGTAGTGCCATCCAGTGTGTACTGGCTTTACCCACTGGCACTGTTTGCAGCATTGGTTTCCGAATCGCGGAATAACTGGTTGACGAAAAAACTGCTTATAGGTTTTTGGGGAACATTTGGAGCTGCATCCTTAGCTGTATTGTTGATGCATTTCCTGGTAAATTATCATCCTGATAATTTGAACGCTTTTCAAAGTCAGGGCCGATATTTTATTGGACTTACGCCCTTACTCTATGTTCCTGTCTCGAGCTTTTTCGCTTTCGCGGATCCGGCTGTGTCTTGGTTCCGTAAGGGGGGCGCTGCGGTGGTTCTGGTAACTCTGCTCCTTTATACCTTTGGAATTTTGGCCAGTTATTATATTGTATGTGGCACAACGTTCTACACTGGGCAAAATTGTGTTTTGCCAATTTATAAGAATTTGGATAAGGCCAATGCTCCATATGTGGAAGTATACTTGGACAGCACCGTTCAGCAGTCATTTACCAATACATGCAATCGATTAAGTGGCGTTCAGGTATTGGTGAAATCGAATCTAGAACAAAAAAGCTCAATCTTACATTTTGCCTTACTGGATTTGGATGACCACCCCATTTTCGAGCAGGATTATTCTAACGTAGAAATCGTTGCCAATAGTTATTTGTCTTTGATGTTTAATCCTGTAACGGTAAACCCAGGTGAAATTTATGTGATGCGCTTGTCATCAGAAAACTCTGCGCAGGAGCAATCCTTTAGACTCGCAACCAGCTTAAAGGATTTCTATCTCGACGGTGAATTATATATCAACAATGAACCTGTGGACGTAGATCTGATATTCCACTACATCTGTCCACCATTAAACAGGTGATCTTGGGATTTGCTCCAGAGAATACCATAGGATAACCAACTGATCCCACCCAATAGCAGGATATAGGCCAGAGAAAAAAAGTGCGTGGCCAATCCTGTGGTCAAAGCGGTGGCTTGCGAATAACCCATCAATACCATCCCGGTTGCCCAGCCTGCTTCCTGTGATCCAAAATTCCCAAAACTATTTATGGGCAAAACACTGGCCAGTGCTGCTAACGTGACTGCTGTAACGGTATGAAATAAATCGGGCTGCAGCCCCATGCCAATGAGCAGGCAATGGTAAACCCAGTAGTTAATAAACCACTCCACTCCGGCAAGTCCTGCCCACTCGATATAATCCTTAAAATGATATTGGCCTAGCTCTTGTAGCACATTCTTAATCGCGACTAGTGTTTTTGCTGTTAGGGGCATTGCTTGTAGCTTGGTCTTCTCTAACCTGTCGCAAATTGATTGATGATATCGAGCTGAAATAAGCAGAACAATTAACAAAATCAGCAATATTCCGACAAATCCGACGACACTGTGAAAATATATCGATAGTTTGTCGGGCACATTGGCCGTAATGGAAATAGCAATAAATAATATGGCAATTAATAAGAGGTCAAAAACCCGTGCAAGCATCAGTGAAGATAATCCCTGCAAAAGAGAGCGTTGTTTATCGCGTCGCAGCAAATAAACATAGACAAATTCCCCTAACTTAAAGGGTAGCAGTTGACTTGCAAGGCTGGAGGCAAGTGTCAGCTTCAACATCGAACCATAAGTTCCTAGGTTTCGATTAAGACGGTTGAGACGCCAGGCACGTATGGCTGCCTTACATAGATAAATCACGCCACCTAACAATAAATACCCAGAGTTAATTTTAAATAAATATTCAAATAAATCTTTGAAATCAACCTGATTGAGCAGCCAAAATAAAAGTACCAATCCAAGAAAAAAGGACAGTAAATTCTTAACCGAAAAGTAGCTTTTAAGAGACCTTACTTCTGGCATGTTAAAATTTGCTCAACTGAACCTTTCTCGGCGCAATGCACTAATTTGATCGCAGATCAATCCGAAGAAGAAAGATTGGACGCCTAAAATAACGATAAGCGAGGCCAATACTGGAATTCCTAACCCAACAAGCAATGCTTTTACAATACCGTAAATCATTCCTGCAGTTATGAGTACTCCACCAATTAACCCAAAAAACTTCAGCGGTTTAAACAACAGGACAATATGCAGGATGATTTGTAACGTCCGCATGCCATCCCGGAATTGTTTTACGGAGCTTTTTCCGGTACGCGGCTTTACTGTAATCGGTATCGTGGCTCCATAATGGTTTCCTTCAATCATCAGCAACGTAGTAAGTGTGGATGCTCCAAACCCTTTAGGCAGCAGATGTAAATAACGTACCAGAATATCTCGCCGGAAACCGCGTAAACCCGAATTAAAATCAGGCGTCTGCTGACCGGTTGCAAAATTGACCGCCAGTCGTAATAACCATTTGCCATATTTTCGATTCGGGTCCTGGTGTGAGTCGGCTTGACGGATACCAATACAGTATTCCAGGTCGTTTTGAATAAGTGCCATTGCAACATTGATCAGATCCTTTACCTGGTGCTGCCCATCTGCGTCGAACCATAATGTGTACTCTCTTTGCGAAGACCGTACACCGGTGCATATAGCTGATCCATACCCTCGATTAAAGATGTGTTGGATGAGCCGGATTTCTGGAAATCCCATAATAATTTGGGCTGTGTTATCACTTGACCCATCGTCAATTGCAATAATATCCGCTTCTTGGAGCAAAGGTTCATCTAGTAAAGATTGTAGGGTTTGAGCAATTCCTGATTCTTCGTTATATGCTGGAATAATGATTGATATTCTTGACCCAATTGAAGATGTTGGATTAATTTCTGGACCCATAGATAATTCCATTAGATTAAGGTTATAACCAAATCTCATTGCAAAAGGAGATTAATCCGGTGGTTTGTTCACAGGCCGTGATAGTTTCCCGTTGTTGGTTGCAAAGCTGCTTCATGCTATACACAGACAATGTCATCGGATCCATCGCTCGGCAGATTATTGGTCTACAATAGCCTAATTCTATCATGGAAATTGATCACTGGTAGCCATCTGTTTTCGGCATATAATTTATGAAGACTTGATACATGTGGAGGCCCAATGTCGCATCCGTTAAACCCCATCAGCGTGCTCATCCCTCGTCCGCTTTCACTGCATCCGGGCGAGGGCCAGTTCACATTTTCCCCTTTAACCCAAATTTACTACGCAGACGAATCGATTGCCGCCGAAGCTGCCTATCTGGCAGAGTGGCTTGGCTGCTCTTTACCCCCACAGCCAGCCTCCGGTGAAATTTTACTCGGTGCAATTCTGCTTACGCTGACAGAGTCCCCTGTCCTGGGTTCTGAAGGGTATGAGCTTTCCATCACGCCCGATCAGATCCGGCTGCGCGCCCATCAGCCTGCCGGCATCTTCTGGGCCATTCAGACTCTGCGCCAACTGGCGACGGCTGAGCCCGGCACAATTCATTGGCCTGCCTGTCAGATTCAGGACCTGCCGCGCTATCCCTGGCGTGGCATGATGCTGGATGTGGCGCGCCATTTCTTTCCCGTCGCCACAGTCAAATCGGTGATTGACCGTCTTGCCCTCTATAAGCTCAACCGGCTGCACCTTCACCTGACCGATGATCAAGGCTGGCGGCTGATGATCCATTCATGGCCGCGCCTGGCTGAAATCGGCGGTCTTGCGGCTGTTGGTGGCGACCCTGGCGGCTATTACACCCAGGCAGACTATGCTGAAATCGTGGCCTATGCTCAAGCCCGCCATATTATGATTATCCCCGAGGTGGATCTGCCCGGTCATACCAACGCAGCGCTATCTGCCTACGCCGAACTGAATCGCGATGGCCAGGCTGCCGCCCCTTACACCGGCACCCGGGTTGGCTTCTCCTCGCTTTGCACCGACCGGGAGCATACCTACCGCTTCCTGACAGATGTGCTGGGCGAGATTGCCGCCATCACCCCCGGGCCTTACCTGCACATCGGTGGGGATGAGGCCGCCGCCACCCCCCGCCCGGATTATCTGCGTTTCATCCCCCGGCTGCAGCACATTGTAACCTCTCTGGACAAACAGATGATTGGCTGGGAGGAAATTTCTCGCGCTACACTCAAACCCGGCGCCGTGGCCCAGGCCTGGCGCAGCAGCCTCGTCACCCGGTCTGCCCGCCAGGGCGCCCACGTGATCCTCTCGCCTGCCCGAAAAATTTACCTCGATATGAAATATAACCCGCTCTCGCCGCTGGGCCTGGCCTGGGCTGGTTTTGTTGAAGTGCGCCAGTCTTATAACTGGAACCCGGCTTATGCGGTTCGCAATCTCCCCGAAGATACCATCCTGGGCGTCGAAGCCCCGCTTTGGACCGAGACTGTCCGCAGTCTGGCTGACCTCGACTGGCTTGTCTTCCCCCGCCTGATTGGCATGGCCGAGATCGGCTGGACGCCGCAGTCCCTGCGCCTCTGGAGCGACTACCGCGCCCGGTTGGCGGCTCACGCGCCGCGCCTGGTTCAGCAAAGCATCAATTTTTATCGTTCTCCCCAGGTACCCTGGGTACTCCCATCCTGATATAATACGTCTGAAGTGAATTGCGCCTAAGAGGCAGAAAGAATCTCAAAGGTTTGTTCATTTGTCATGGGAATGTCTCCTCAGGTGATGGGTTCGCACCTTTATCTTGGGGGTATTCCTGCTTTTTGTCAATCTGATTTTGAATTCACATCAGACGAATGCTGGAAACCCTGAGAATTTAAGGCATGTTGAAAAAGGAGAAAAATGGAAAAAAGAATAATCGTGGCGTATGCTTCGATACACGGCTCGACACAGGAAGTGGCAGAATGTATAGCTGAGACGATACGTGAACAGGGAGTCATAGTCGATCTGCAACCTGCGAGCAAAGTAAAAACACTTGAAGGTTATCAGGGAGTTATTTTGGGGTCAGCCCTTTATATCGGTCACATGAACAAACATGCTCTCAATTTCTTATCAAGGTTTAAGAATATGATTTCCAATGGAATACCGATTGCCGTTTTCGCAGGTGGACCCTTGAAACTCGAAGATGACCCCCAGGAGATTCAGGGGATGCTCTATCAGGATTTGGCAAAATATCCCTGGCTTAAACCCGTTTCAGTTGAGTTGATCGGTGGCAGGTTCGACCCTTCCAAGGGAGTGAAATTTCCCTGGAACCTGCTCCCAGCAGTCAAGAATATGGAAGCCAGTGATATCCGTGACTGGAATGCCATTAAGAAATGGGCAGTCAATGTGTCCGAACAGTTACTTCCAGCTTGATCAAGATGAGCGAGAAACGTTATGAATAATGCAACAAGAATTTTTACGCAAACCTTTGGAACTTTTATGGCCCTGGCTGGCATTGAACACGGGATTGGCGAAGTGCTTCAAGGGAATACGAAACCCGCCGGGGTCATGATTCTTTCCTGGCCCGAATCAACCTTTTATAGCGCCGTGGGTGGGGAACCCGCCTTGACCCTCATTCCCAATATGCTCGTCAGTGGGATTGTGACAATAATCGTTTCACTGGCATTACTCGCCTGGGTGTTGCTATTTGTCCAGCGCAAGCACGGCGGCCTGATAATGGTTTTGATTTCATTGGCCTTGTTGCTGGTAGGTGGAGGTATCTTCCCGCCGATATTGGCCATGCTGGCGGCTATAGCAGGTGGAAAAATTAACTCGCCATTGACCTGGTGGCGGAAACACCTGTCCATAGGTTGCCGGCGCTTGATGTCCAGGCTTTGGCCGTTGTTTTACTGGGGAGGGATTCTTACCTTCCTGGCTATGTTGCCTGGCCTGAGCATCCTGAGTTACTTCTTTGGTATTGACGGATCAGTCTTCATCTTGGTCATTTTATGCTGTATGCTGCTATCCCTTGCACTGGCAATACTTACAGGCTTCGCTCGTGACTCTCTGGTTGAAAGAACGTCAGAAGAGTAAAAAGGTCTGCGTCCTTCTGGATTGTACGAGCGCCAGTGGATACCGACCAAGCATAGTGCAAGACCACCGTCAGGATCAGACAGGACAGACGATCAACGTGATGCAGCATGGTGCATTCCAGATCAACCTCGTGCCATTTCAAGTCACCAAATATTTCTTCAATCCACATTCTGTGCATAATAGAAGCAAAGGAGTCTGCTATGAGTGATTCGATTCAGTTCACCAGCAATTACAGCGATCACAGTACCGATCGCGGTTTTCAGTTTGAGTTTTTCTGCAGCCGCTGCGGAACGGGTTACCGTACCCGTTTCAGCCCCTGGGGCGTTGGCAATGTCAGTGGTGCCCTGAATGCGGCCAGCAGCCTGTTGGGTGGAATTTTCAACCAGGCCGCAGATCTCGGTGAGCGGGTGCGTTCTGCGGGCTGGCAAAAAGCCCATGATGAGGCCTTTGCCGCCGCGACCGAAGAACTACGCCCCGAGTTTGTGCAGTGCCCGCGCTGCTCAACCTGGGTCTGCCGCAAGGCCTGCTGGAACGCCAAACGCGGCCTGTGCAAAAACTGCGCCCCAGACCTCGGCGTAGAAATGTCTGCTGCGCAGGCCTCCCGCTCGGTTGAAGAAGTCTGGGCGCACGCCGCCATGGCTGAAGAAGACAAGCACCTCGCCGCCGAGGATTTTCGCGAGACCGTTCGCGCTACCTGCCCGGCTTGTAACGAACCTTTGCCCCGTAAAATGAAATTCTGCCCGAACTGCGGTGCCAAGATTACCCAGGATGATAAATGTGCCAAATGCGGCGCTAAACTGGAGCCCGGCGCCAAATTCTGCTCTGAGTGCGGGCAAAAAGCTACTTAAAACAATCCGCCGCCCCGAACCGGGGCGGCTTTTTGGTTAGGTTGAGGACAATTATCCCAGAGCGGCGCGCAGGTTAGTCAATGTAGTGCGTACCTCTGGCGCAACCTGGTAAAACTGCTCCAGCTTTTCGCAGCCTTCAAACTCGGCGCAGTGTGCGCAGTTGACCACCCCATGTGCCACCCCGCACGCCCGCACCGCACACTGACTGCAGTAGCCCCCCAGCCGCAGCGTAGTGGTGCAGCCATCGCACGTCACTGTTTGAAGATCCATTTCCGGGCTTTGATATTCAACCCGCCACTGTGCCAGCAGTTTTTCCTGCGCTTCCCGATTGTTTGCCTGTGTGGCAATGTAAGCCTGACAGGTGGCACAGTTCAAACCACAGTATGCATACATTTCAGACATGGTTCACTCCTTGAAAAATATGGGAACAGTTTTATAATAGTACATATGTTCTGTTTTGTCAACGTTTTTCCGGTTTTCTAATCCAAACCGCATTTCAATGATAAGATAATCAGTATGCAGATCCGTGAAATCCAGGCTAAAACCATTCTGAGCACCGTGCCGCAACCCGACCCCATCTTTGGTTTGAAGTATAACCTCAACCTGTATCGGGGCTGCCAGCATCAGTGCATCTACTGCGATTCGCGCAGTGAATGCTACCAGATCGAAGATTTTAATCACGAAGTGCTCGTCAAAGCCAATGCTCTGGAATTGCTGGATCAAGAGCTGCGCCGTAAGCGGGTGAAAGGCACCATTGGCACCGGCTCGATGAATGATCCCTATATGCCCTTGGAGGCTGAGCGCCATTTGACCCGGGACGCGCTGGGCCTGATTGCCCGGTATGGCTTTGGCGTTCATGTTCTGACGAAATCTACCCTGGTCCTGCGCGACCTTGATCTGCTGCAAAACATCAGCCGGACATACGCCGCCATCACCTTCACCATCACCACCGCAGACGATGTCCTTTCCCGCCAGCTTGAACCTGGCGCCCTGCCCAGTTCAGCGCGGTTTGATGCCATTCGGCAGTTGGCTGCGCAGGGGCTTTACACTGGCGTTTCGCTCATGCCCGTGCTGCCGTTCCTGGAAGATACCCCCGAAAATATTGCTGCCATTGTCCACCAGGCAGCAGAGGCTGGCGCCCAATACATCATTCCCTGGATATCCGTCACCCTGCGCAATCGTCAGCGTGACTATTACTATCAGCAGTTAGACCGCCTCTTTCCCGGACTGCGCCAGCGTTATGAGCGTACTTATGGCGATGCTTATCATTGCAAGCCGCCGCAAGCCCACCACCTCTACACACTGTTGAAAGAAGCCTGCGCTCAGGCTGGGTTGGATACAGCCATCAAACCTTATCAACTGCCGCCTGCCCAGCCAACACTTTTCTAATTTTGTGATATACTCGGCGTTAGACAAATATCTAATGACGAGGAGCTTCGCATGATTGCAATTGTGAACGGCAAAGTCTACACAATCACCCACGGCACTCTGGAAAAAGGCGTCGTGCTGATTGAGGGGAAAAAGATTGTTGAAGTTGGCGAAAATGTGACCATCCCTGCCGGCACTCAGGTCATTGATGCCGCTGGCAAAGTGGTCTTCCCCGGCTTGATTGATGCCCACTGCCATGCTGGCATCTTCAATGACGGTGTTGGCTGGGAACATGCCGATGGCAATGAAACCTCCGATCCCATCACCCCGCACCTGCGCGCCCTGGATGCCGTGCATCCCGAAGACCTGGCTTTTCCGGATATTATTTCGGCTGGCGTTACCACCATCCTCACAGGCCCCGGTTCTGCCAATCTGATTGGCGGGCAGTGGATTTGCATCAAGACGGCTCCCCGTGCCTCAATAGAAGAAATGATCCTGCAGGAACCGGCAGGTATGAAGATGGCCCTGGGCGAGAACCCGCGCCGTGTCTATGGCAGCCACGACCGGGCGCCTTCCACCCGCATGGCCAATGCTGGCGAGCTGCGTGCTGCCCTGGTGCGGGCGCAGAATTACATGCAGAAATGGGCCCAATACGAAACCGACCTGCTCGCTTATGAACAGAAGCTTGCCGCTGGCGAAGCCGATATCAAACCCCCCGTTCCGCCGGAACGCGACCTCAAGATGGAAGCCCTGGGCAAGGCCCTGCGTCGTGAGATGCGCGTCCACATTCACGCCCACCGTGCGGATGATATCTTGACGGCTGTGCGCATTGCCGAGGAGTTCAACCTCGATGTCAATATTGAGCATGCCACCGAAGGCTACAAAATCGCCAGCATCCTTGCAGAGAAGAAAATCGGCTGTACGGTTGGCCCCATCCTCTTCTCCCGCTCCAAGTACGAGCTGCGCAACATGACCCCCGCCAACCCTGGCATTCTGGCCCGCGCCGGCGTCAAGGTTGCCATCCAGACCGATGAGATGAGCGCCGTCCGCTACCTGGCGATCAATGCCGCGCTGGCCGTGCGCGAGGGCATGCCCGAAGAAGAAGCCGTCAAAGCCGTGACCATTAACGCCGCCGAAATTATCGGCGTTCAGAATCGCGTGGGCAGCCTGGAACCCGGCAAAGACGCCGATGTCGTGATCTTCAGCGGCCACCCCTTTGATTACCGCACCGTCGCTGAGAAGGTCTTTGTTGAAGGTGAACTGGTCTACGAACGCAAGTAACCGGATATTCCCTTACCTGAAAATCGAGGGCGGCTGATGCCGCCCTCGTCTTTTTTTACTATGCCTGTCCCAGCAAAAACTTTAGCGGAATATGCACGCGCTCGCGCCAGGATGTTTCAGAATGTTCGGCGCCCTCAAACTTCAACGTCAGCCAATCCACATTGTGGGTATATCCAACTGCCGCAATTTCTGCATCCCACCGGGTTTGAAACGGTTCATACGCTGCATCCAGTGTCCGGGTGCCAAAGTCAAAATAGAATTTGTGCTGCCCCGGCTTGGGCAGCGCCGCGCACAACTGCTCAATCAGCAGTTCGCCGCCAATCGGCCAATGCGTTGAGACACACCCCGCCCGCCCAAACACCTGTGGATATTCCACTGTCGCATAGAGCGAGATCAGCCCGCCCATACTGGAGCCCATAATCGCTGTATGAGACGGGTCAGTGATTGTTGGGTAATTTGCATCTACCCAGGGCTTCACTTCTTCCACCAGGAACCGGAGATATAGATCTGAGAGCGGCGCCCCACCGGCTTTGCTGATGAACTCTGCCAGCAGCGGCCGCGCCGAAACGCCCGCCAGCGGTTTTTGCGGCATGTATTCCTGTACGCGTTTGGCTGTATTCCACACGCCCACCACAATCAGGGGCGGCAGCTCTCCGGTGGCAGTCATCCGGCTGATGGTTTCGTCCATGCCCCAGTCCACGCCGCCATAAGCCAGTGTGGGGTCAAAGAGGTTTTGCCCATCATGCATGTACAGGACTGCATGGCGTTGCGCCGGGTCATAGGCTGGCGGCAGCCATACGTCCACTGTTCGTGGGTTGACATACCGCGAGCCAAACAATTTTTGACGTTGGAGTGTACCTGTTATCTCATTCATAATCTTTTCGATAGACAATCACATCATCCACCACTTCAAAATCCATGAATTTATACAATCCAAAGGCTGTGTTACGGTAGGTATCGGTCTCAACGCAGATGGTCGTGGCTCCTGCGGCTGCCAGCCGGCGCAGCACCTCAGCCAGCGCCACCCGTCCCAGCGCAGCCCGGCGAAACTCTGCCAGGCATCCCAGCGGCTCCACCTGCCCACTGCCGCCCGGCGTCAACCAGCCAATGCAGAACGCCGCCAGCCGCCCATCCGGCGCTTCAATGACGATATCCAGATCTGGGCGATATTCTGGCCGTTTTAGCGTCCGTGCCCGCCATTCGATAGTCATGTTCTTGCTTTCAAACACAGCGCGGTGCATTTCCACATAGGCTGCCACCTCGCCCTCACCTTTCAGTGGACGCACGGTGAAGCCCTTGGGCGCCGGGTAGGCTCCCACTGGCAGCGCCGGGTTGCGGGCCATAAACACCTTGCACCAGGAATCTTCCCCCACATCTGCCTGCGAGGCAAATCCGGCTGCTTCCAGTTCCTGTCTGGCAAAACTTTCTCGGGCAGGCATCATTACAAACCAACATTCGTGCCCGTCTGGGGTTTGGGCCAGCGCTGTTGCACGCCCGTTCAACCAGCCCAGCACCTCCCGGTAAAGCTCAGGCGGTGCTGCCGGGTGCAGCTTGTAATCCATCGTCCAGAACGGCGTATTCAGCACTGCCCAGGCCAGCAGTGCGCCCTGGTCATCTTCCCACAACCCAATTTTCGCAGGATCATCCAGCGCCCAGGAACTGAGCCGGTAGGGCAAATCTGCACTGTGAATCCAGCCCTCCGGGTAGTTTTGCCCCAGGGCGGTCATCGCGTTTAGGTCAGTCTCGCCAACAAAGGGATGCATTTTGATGGACATCTGAACCTCGTTCTGTCGGCTGAAATAAAAAAAGGAAGTCGAGGGTTTACCCTCGACTTCCATGGTAGTACAGGTCAAATGAAACGTCAAGCCATCAAGCGTTTTGGATCTCAGTAACCGGGTGCCGCTCCAGGCGGTGTCCCAGCATCTTTTCGATCGCGCGCAGCATGGGCATGTCCTCGCGCGTGACCAGAGAAATCGCGGCGCCGACGCTGCGCATGCGCCCGGTGCGGCCGATGCGGTGCGTATAGGCATCGGATGTGTCCGGCATGTCATAATTGATCACATGCGAAATCTTCGCCACATCCAGCCCGCGGGCAGCAATGTCTGTGGCTACCATCACCTTCACCCGCCCGCTGCGGAAGCCATCCATCGCCAGTTGGCGCTGCCCCTGCGACAGGTTCCCCTGCAGCGAGGTGGTGGATATGCCAGCGTTGGAAAGCAGCATACTGAGCTTCTTGGCGCGATGCTTGGTGCGGGTAAAAATCAGCACCTGTCCATTGCCAGCTTCGGGCAGCAGTTCCATCAGCGCTTCATACTTACGGTCCGGTGCAACGCTGCAGATGGTCTGCTTGATGGTATCCACCGGGCGTTCGGTATCAATTTCTACGGTAACGGGATGATGTAAGAATTCATCCGCCAGCTTGCGAATTTCCGGCGGCATGGTGGCCGAGAATAGCAGTGTTTGCCGTTGATTAGGCAGAGCCGCCATAATCCGGCGAATATCGGGCAAAAAGCCCATATCGAACATTCGGTCAGCTTCATCCAGCACCACGACTTCGATGCCGCCCAGATAAACCAGTTTCTGATTCATCAGGTCAAGCAGGCGTCCGGGGCAGGCCACAATGATCTCGGCTCCGGCGCGCAGCGCCCGAATTTGGGGCTGTGGGCTGACGCCGCCATACATCGTCACACTGCGCAGTCCGGTCTTTTCGCCCAGGCGTCGGATGGCCATGTGGGTTTGTTCGGCCAGCTCACGGGTGGGCGCCAGGATCAGCGCCCGCGCCTTGTTGGGTCGTCCGCTCAGCAGGCGCTGCAAAATCGGCAGCACAAACGCCGCGGTTTTGCCGGTGCCGGTCTGGGCCAGGCCTAGTACATCGCGCCCGTCTAAAATCGCCGGAATGGTCTGATGTTGAATGGGGGTCGGCGTGGAATATCCAGCCGCTCGAATACCCGCCTGGATGGGCGGGTTGAAAGCAAACGTATTGAAATTTAGCATAGGTCCTTCTGGCATACGATCGAGCCAGAGAGAAAACCCAGGCTCAAAAATTTTTGATTAATCGCAGGCAACCTGCCAAGTTTACCACACTTTCCTGCCCCTGCCGAAACGATTTGCCCAATCTTTGAGAAGACTAATCTCTTTCGAGAGCATAAAAGCAGTCAAAAATCTGACTTATTAATTCAGTTGCTTGATAAATATCCGCCGCCGTTTGTGCTGCCGGGTCTCATAATACTTCCACTGGGTTTGCACCCGTAGATTATTCTCCAGTTCCGGGTTGGATTCCGCCTTCTGGATGCCGCGCGCAATAAAGGCCTTGTGAATCTGGCTCATCAGCACCGCATTCACGCCCTTCCCCTGATATTCCCGCTTAATCGCCACCAGATACAGGTCGGCGCGTTGATTATGGCTTAACGCCCACAGCAGATGGATGATTCCAAAAGGCAGCAGTCGGCCGCGCGCTTTTTGCAGCGCCCGGCTCAGTGATGGCATGGCAATTCCAAACGCCACCATCTGATTTTGTGCATCCAGCACAATCGGCAGCAAATCTGGCGAAACGAAGCTGAAATACTCTTTGGTATAGGCCTCAATTTGTCGTTGGTTAAGCATCACGGTGCCGTAAAGGTGGGCATATTCAGCATTCAGCAATTCAAACAGAGATTGGGCGTAACCCAGCAGCTCACGTTTGTTGCGTGGCTGAAAGACATGCAGATTGTTGCGTCGCAGCACAACCTCAGCCATTCGGGATATTTCCTCAATCGGTTCGGGCGGAATGGTAATCTCGTACTCAACCCAGTCAATATCCTTGATATACCCATGCTGCTGCAAATGCACAGGATAATAGGGGTGGTTATAAAAGGTTGCCATTGTCCCCATTTCATCAAACCCTTCCACCAGCATCCCTTCACGATCCATATCGGTGAATCCCAGCGGACCATGCACTGCTGTCAGCCCAATCTCCCGCCCCCAGGCTTCCACGGTTTCCAACAGCGCCTTAGAGACTTCCAGATCGTCAACGAAATCAATCCAGCTAAACCGCAGGTAGTTCTGATTCCACTTTTCGATATGCCGGTTGTTCAGAATGCCCGCAATCCGCCCAACAATCTTTCCATTCCGGTAAGCCAGCCAGTACCGTGCCTGGCAGTGTTCAAAAGCCGGGTTCTTATCCTGCCGGAAGGTATTGCGCTCATCCATCGAGAGCAGCGGCACCCAGCAGGGGTGCCCCCGATACAGCGTGTGTGGAAAACGAATAAAAGCATCCAGCTCTTTTGCAGTGCGAACTTCCCTGATTTCAATACTCAATTGAATAACCTCAAAGGGCAGAATAATTGCCCCCTGATTATATCCGATATCCGTAATTGCTCAGTTGAGATTATCGCATTTGTTTTGGGGAATCATCATTTACCCAATCGCCAGATTGCCTCATTCACCCAGATAGCCCCCCTCATAGGTTCCGGCAGGCAAATAGCCCAGCTTGACCGCCAGCCTCCCTGATTCCGGATTGGCTGCATCCCAGTGGGCTTTTTGTCCCCGGTTCAGGCAGGCTTTTATGAGGCTGGCCGAAAGCAGCGTTGCCACACCCTGGCGGCGATATTCTGGCAGCACAAACAGACTCACCTCAATTCCCTGGCTGCAAACCAGTTGCGAAAATACTGCGCCAGCCAGGTCGCCATGGATGCGGACGTAAAAGCCAATTCCGCGGGCTTCAAAGTCTTCAATTGAATCAAACATTGCCAGGTCAATAAAATGATCCTGCCCCCAGATAGGCCGGATAAAATCCGCCTCCATTGGGCGCAGGTTATCCTGCCAGGGAGAACTGGCAATCAATTCTTTCAAACGTTCAGCGGTGATGCTTTCGCCCGAAAAGCTCGCTCGTTCATACAATTCAAATCTTTCGCCGTGAATTTCCTGGACCAGTTCCAGCCATCCTGGGAGCGTGGGCATCACCAGGGTAAAGGGCGGCAGTCCGGCAATCATCTCTCGCGCGGCGGCGCTGTGTAGGTCACCGGCAAAGTACACAAACGGCCCGGTTTGAATTTGAAAAACTGTGGGGTCCTCAAGACAGTCCACCCAGGCCTGTCCCATTTGATCTTCCAGCACGCAGTCAATTGAAAAATCTACCCGCCGAGCATTGAAAAATGCCCGGGCAAGTCTGATGCGGTTGACCCGGGTGAGGGGATAATTAATCATCTGGGCAGCTCCTTGGTATTCCCCTTATTGTACTCTGAAATCCTGATCATTCCGCAGTTGGAAAACACAACTGCACCAGGCTGCCCTTTCCAACCTCACTTTCAATGCCAATGGTTCCCCCCATACCCTCCACCAGCGATTTTGCAATGGACAGCCCCAGCCCAAAGCCCGGTGTTGTGGCATCCTCGCCGCGGTAAAACCGGTCAAACACATGCGCCAGTTTCTCCGGCGTCATCCCCTCGCCGTGATCTTGCACCTGTACCACCACCTGCTGGTCCTGCTGCCGCGCTGTAATCTCCACCGCCCCCTGTGAATGTTTGAGCGCATTATCTACCAGGATCAAGACCACCTGCTTGAATGCGTCGCGGTCTCCCAGAATTTCCACCTCTGGCGGCATATCCAGCGTAATCGTACGCATGGAGTCAAGCTGCCGGGCCTGCCGACCAACTTCTTCCAGTATCGGTGTCAGGTTCAGCGGCTCATGGGTCAGGTTCCGCCCGGCATCGGCGCGCGCCAGCACCAGCAAATCGTTCACCAGACGGATCATCCGGTCGCTTTCGTCAACCATATCAGTCAGAATGTCGGCCTGCTCTTCTGCCGGAATGGGCGGCGTGCGCCGCAGCAGCCCCAGGTTGCCCCGCAGTGTGGTCAGCGGGGTGCGTAATTCATGCGATACGTCCGCCACAAAATTGCGCTGCATTTCCAGCGAGTGCGCCACGCGTTGGTAGGCTTCATCCAGGCGAGCCAGCATGCCATTGAAGGTAGTGGCCAACTGCCCCACCTCATCCTGCGGTCCGGCATAATTGACCCGCTGCTTAAAATCGCGCGCCAGCCCAATCTCCATCGCCGTCTGAGTAATGCGGTGAATCGGCCGCAATGTGATTCCCGACAGCAACCATCCGATCCCAAAAGCCGCAGCCAGCGTCACCAAACTGGCAAAGATCAGCGTACTGCCCAGTGCTTTCAGTGTCCGGTCTCGCTCTGTCAGCGGGCGTGCAATTTGCAAAATGAATTGTAAATGCTCTCCGGCCATGATCGGCTGGTTGTAAATCAACAACCGCTCGTTAACGGTGGCAATCTCCCACCACTCCTGGCCCTTGGTCAGGGCTGCCAGGCCCTCAGGGCTCAATGGCAGGGCGTCTTCAGCCGCCCCAAATGGACTGGCAACCAGGTATCCATCGGCATCCAGCACTCGGACAATCTCCCGCTCTGGCAGTTTTTTGAAAGCTGGCTCGTCTGAGAAGTTCTCAAACGGCATGGGCGAATCGTGATACTGCATCTGATCCATAATCGGAAACGAGATCGTCACCCGCACCAGTGGACCGCCCAGTGCTTCACTGCTGTGAGCCAGGTCGCGCTTCAGGCTGTCCATGGTGGTGCGCGCCTGAATGGAATACAGTGAGATCCCAAAGACCGCCAGTGTCACCGCCAGAATGGCATTATAGAGCAGGGTAAAGCGTAATCGGATGGACATCAATCCTCGCGCAGTACATAACCCACCCCGCGCACGGTGTGAATGAGCCGGGATTCACCCTGCTCTTCCAGTTTCTTGCGCAGGTAGCTGACGTAAATTTCCAACACATTGCTGTCGCCGCCAAAATCATACCCCCAAACCTCAGTCAAAATCTGACCGCGCTCAAGCACCTGCCGGGGATGCCGCAGCAGCAATTGCAGCAGGTTAAATTCGGTCAGGGTCAGGGTCAGGGCGCGCTCACCGCGCCAGGCCTGATGCGTAATCGGGTCCAGGCGTATATCAGCATAGGTGGCGGGCCGGGTATCCACCTTGGGCTCAATCCGCCGCAGCAGCGCATGAACCCGCGCCACCAGTTCTGCCGGGGCAAAAGGCTTGATCAGGTAATCATCTGCGCCGCTTTCCAGGCCGTCCACCCGATTTTCAATTGCATCGCGCGCGGTCAGCATCAGAATGGGCACATCGTTACCCCCATCGCGCAGCCGTTGAATCAGTGTCAGTCCGTCCATTTGTGGCATCATCCAATCCACAATCAATAAATCAGGCTGCTGAGCGTTGACCACCTGCAGTGCTTCTACGCCATTGGCTGCCGTCAGCGCATTCAAGTTTTCGTAAGTCAGCGTGCGCTGCAGCATTTTCAATAGTTTCTGGTCATCATCCACAATTAATACCGTTGGCATCTTTTCACCTGGGCAGATCGTCTGATATAGGTATATCACAATATAAGCCAGTTTGCTGTGAAAATGCTGTGAAACTAGCGCTTCTCGCGTCTTAAAAACATCCGCAAACAGGGATGCTCCTGGTTTGGGGTGCTAGATCGTCCCTTAAGAAAATCGCGCCGGGCAGCCTATGGATGCGGAAAAATGGCATTTAGCTCTGGCGACTCTGGCATATAAAGGACCCAGGTCGCTTGTCCCGGCTGTAAATTTGGCCCAGGCGTATTCAGCGTTGTGGTGCTGCCTTCCCAGTTCTGCCCATTATAAATGAACCCGTACCGGATATTCCAGGGATGCCGGTTATTGATTGAAACCGCCATGTTTTCGTCCACGGCAATAATCTGCCCGCGTGCGGTTTGCCCTGTCTGCAGCACAGCCACAATTTTGTGCTTCTCCTGGTATCGCCAATACACCATGCCTGCGCCGCCCACCAACATCGCCAGCCCCAGCACTGCAAAGGGGATGCCCACGAACGCAGTGATGATCCCCGCCGTCAGGCCCACACCAACGATTCCGAAAATGAACCCCACCATCATCACCACAAATCCGCCAATTGACCCGGCATCCGTTGACATCAACTTCCAGGTATAGGCCGTTGAAATGGCGCGCGGGGGTGGTGGGGGAGCTGGCAGCTCAGCTTCAACCTGACTTTCTACCGGTGTTGGCGGCAGCAGCGGTCCCCCGCAATTCTTGCAGTTGGATTGAAATGCTACATAGCTCGTGCCGCACCATGGACAGGTAATCATGCCTTGTTCTCCTTTGACCGGCTGGCGCGCAGCGCATCCAGCCTGGGTTTGTTTTCGTATGGGCGAATGAAATCCTGATAATCGGCTTCCGGCGCGGTCCGGCCAATCCGCTGTTCCACCGCTTCCCGCGTGACCAGCCGCTCTGCCAGTTTCTCACACTGAATCACCTCGCATTCGGCGCAGTGCGCCAGCCCTCTTGCAACCACACAGGGCCTCACCGGGCAGGCCGTATCAATCAACTTTTGCGGCTCCGGGGTCATACACCCGTCGCAATAAATCTCCTCTGGCGGGATGCGAAAGCCAAAATAGGCAAACCACCCATCACTCAGCTTTTGCCGGTTCTCTGGGTTGGCATCAATATTAGGGCGGTAGGCCAGGCATAAATCACAGCGATAGCCGCAGCGGGTCAAGATAGGTTCCATCATCTAACCTTGGGCCAGTGAACAGGGATCAAAATGGTAGGATGCCTCAATCAAAGCAAGCAAAGCATCCCAGGGTGCAGCTTCGTAATTATAAATCGGCAGGTGACGCATTGCCAGTTGATCTCCCACCAGCAGCCCCTGACGGTCTGGCAGGAATGCCCCGTGTGCAAAAACCACCCGGATATGGTCTGACAGAATGCGAATCTGGCAAATGCCCGCCTTCACGGGGCCGCCCCGTGCCGCATCAAAATAGACCGCGCCATTTTTTCGAAGCACCTCGGTGGCCTGGGGCGCAGACTGCGCCACCAGGTTGCGGACTTCACCTGCAATTTCCAGCAGGTGTTCCGGCACATAACTAAAATGCTCCAGAAATATACGCTCAGTCAGCATGGTTGCAGGCTTTATCGGCAGGGGTAATCCCCATTGTAGAGCGTCAGTTCATCCCCCTTAACCTTGAGCCAGATCCCCAGCGTTTCGCCAATGGGCGTGCGGTAAAACTGCGCTTGAATGGTCACCCGGCCTTGTGGCCCTGAGACGCGCGTGGAAAAACTGCCCTGCCGCACCCCGCCCCCGCTTTCAAAGAAACCTGTCCAGGCAAAGAACCCGGGTGTCACCGGCTCCCCGGTCACGTTGACAACCTGCCGATTGCTTTCAACCATTTGCATCACGCAGGCATATTCAGGGGTGGTCTTAATCGAAAACCCAAAGATGAACAGCATAAAGACAGGGAAAATGGCCCCCGTAACGAGCGCCACCCCAATTTTCCAGAGCCGCTTCAGGTCAATTCGCGGCAGAATACCCTGAGGTTCAAGATTATCCATAAAAAGCTCCAGCAATCATAGAATGAGTTCTGATTTGATTATAGGATGATTATCGCGCAGGTCAAGCGCTTTTAACTCCCCTCTATATAAATTGGGCCTCGGTCCGGGAAGCGGTATAATTGACCCATCAGGAGACCCTTTTCCCTATGTTTAATCGCTCCCTCAAAACAGCCAGCTTCCTCTTGATTGGCATTGGAGTCTTGCTGCTGGTGCTGAATATTCTACTGGACGGCACATTGAACATCGCCTTGCCGCTGGTCTTTCTCATGTTGGGTGGCATCCTCTTTATGATGGTTTATGCGGCGCGCCCCAAATGGGCCGGATCGTCCATCCTCTATATACCCGGCTCGCTGCTGCTGGCCTTTGGGTTGGTCTTCCTGCTCAACGTGGTGACCAAAGATTGGGCCTCCTGGGCTTATGCCTGGCTGCTGCTGCTGGCTGGCATTGGGGTGGGCATGGTGCTGGCCTACCAACATCAGACCTGGCCGCCGCTGGTCAACCTGATTGGCTGGGGGCTGGCCATTGCCGGTGTGACCTTTTTTGCCGTTTTTGGCGCCATTGCTGGCGGGGTGTTTATTCAGGTGATGGCGCCCATCCTCATTGTTCTGGGGGGCGTCATTTTGCGCTGGCTGCATCCCGAAAGAATCCTGCCGGAGCACCTGCTCAAGCGCCTGGGTGCCCAGCCGCTCTCAGATGCTGAAGCCCCCGCGTCCGCAGCCGAAACCGCCTCCTTGGTTGAACCCCTGTCCACCCGCGAACTGGAAGTCCTCCACCTGGTGGATCAAGGCTTATCCAATCAAGAAATTGCTGCCCAGCTGCACATTGCCGCCAGTACCGTCAAAACCCACATTAATAATATTTACGGCAAACTCGGCGTGCAAACCCGCATTCAGGCCCTCAACCGGGCGCGTGAGTTAGGCCTGCTCAACGCCTGATGCTTGCCCGCTGAACTTCAGGCGCAGACCCCTGCGCCTGTTTTTATTTTTCCACCCCCTCCATCCACCCGCATTCCACCCTTTGGCAGATGTCACTCCACCCGCTCAACGGGTATACAGGAAGTGCAATTGCAAATTCTCTGCCACAGGAAACAACCATGGAAACCGATTTATCTGATAAAACCTTTGTCGTCACCGGTGCCACCTCCGGCATCGGCTTTGCGGTGGCCTCGGCTCTAAGCGTCCGGGGCGCGGCGGTGATTGGGGTAGGCCGCTCAACCGAGCGCTGCCGCCTGGCCGCTCACCAGTTACGCTCCCTCAATCCCAAATCCCAGGTGGATTACCTTTCCGCCGATTTGAGCATTCAAAGTGAGGTCCGGCGCCTCGCCGGGCAGATTCAGACCTTGCTGGCCGCCCGGGACAAAACTGCACTGGATGGCCTGCTGAATAATGCCGGTACCTATGCTTACTGGCTGACGTTAACGCCCGATGGTGTGGAATTGCAGTGGGCGGTCAATCATCTGGCTCCATTTCTGCTGACTTGCCAGCTGCTGCCCTTGCTTCAGGCCGCTCCCTGCGCCCGGGTGGTTACCGTAAGCTCCGCCTCTCATTATGGTGCCCGCATCAATTGGTCCGATCCGCAGCTCCGCCGCCGCTATGACGGACTGCAGGCCTACGGCAATACCAAGCTGGCTAACGTACTTTTCACCCAGGCGCTCAACCAGCGTTTGGGCACCGCATCCACTGTCCGGGCATTTGCCGCTGACCCCGGCCTGGTGAAAACCGATATTGCGCTCAAAGGCACACCGCCCATCGTGAACTGGTTCTGGAAGATTCGCCGCTCTGGCGGTATCTCGCCGGCTGAGACAGCGGTTGGCATCGTCTTTCTCCTGACCGAGCCCGGCATTCAAAATTCTCCCGCCTGTTACTGGAAACACAGCCATCCCCGGCGGCCCAGCCGCCCCGCGCGTGATCTAGCCTCGGCAAATCGCCTGTGGGCTTTATCCGAAAAAATGTGTGGTTTTCATTTAGAGGTGAATCATGACACAGTTTGCTGATCGTTCTGCCCACCGGAGTTATGTCGCCATCACCGGGGCAGGGGGTGGCCTGGGCAAGGCTTTTGCCGTTGAGTGTGCCAGCCGCGGCTGGGACCTGTTCCTTACGGACCTGTCACCTGCGCCGTTGGAACAGTTAGCCGTCAGCCTGCATAATGCGTATAGCATTGATGTTGTCGTTTATCCCTGCGATCTGACCGACGCTGCTGCCCGCTCGAACCTTTTTGAAACGATCCGTTCCACCGGGCTGCGCTTCTGGGCGCTCATCAATGTTGCCGGCCTGGACTACGAAGGCCTCTTTTACCAGCAGACCAGCCAGCAAATCCGCACCATCATCCGTCTTAACATTGAAGGCACGCTGGACATGATCCATTCCCTGCTGGAATACCGTGATCCGCTCCAGGTCTTTCGCATCATCAATGTTGCCAGCCTGGCTGCCTTTTACCCCATGCCGGTTAAGGCCACTTATGCCGCCTCTAAACGCTTCCTGCTCGATTTCTCGCGCGCCCTGCGCCAGGAAGTCCGCGGCCTGGGGGCTACGGTCACGGTGCTCTGTCCGGCGGGCATGCCAACCACTTCAGCTTGCATTCAGGCCATCCGAGCCCAGGGCTGGATGGGTCAAATCACCACCTGTGATGTAGGCCGGGTAGCCAATCAGACGCTGAACGCTGCTCTGGCAGGGCGAGGATTGGTCATCCCCGGTTTGATCAACCGGATGCTCCAAACCCTGGGTGCCCTGGTGCCGGCCCCGTTGGTAGCTGCCCTGATTGGCAGCCGCTGGAAATCAGCTCACCAGAAGAGCGCGCTTGACCAACGCCTGGCAGAAAGCTAGACCACGATACCGCCGGTTACAATAAACTTGAGGCGCCCTCCAGATTGGGAGGGCGCCTCGTTTGTTGATCACAACTTCTGTGCCGTCACAAACCAGTTATGCGGAACATTGGCGATTCCAACGGAGCAGTCCAACCCAATCCCGTTCCTGCTCCTCATAAGAAAACTGCGCCAGATAGGGTTCGGGCATCAAACCAGCATACGCCGTGCGATAGCTGTCAACCTGCACCCGGGCAATCCCGTGGCAGTCTTTCAACTCGGCTGTGCGAACTTTAACCATGGATGATTCTCCTGACTGGAAATAATAATTCCGGATATTCGGATCTTACCTGGTGCGATATAATTCGCTCTGGCTGGATGATGCAGCCAGTCCAAAAACTTTCCTCTAACAATTATAGCCCGATCATAATGTAATGACCGAAATTCAAACCTTGCTCCATGCCATTGCTGCTCTTGAGGCACAGCGATCATCTTTGGGAGATGACGTGGTTAATGCTGCCCTGGCCCCAATGCGCCAGAAATTAGCCTTGCTTCAGGGCCAGGCACAGTTAGCCGAAAATCAACGCAAGCAGATTACAGTTCTTTTCGCCAACATCACTGGTCTGGCAGCGCCTTCAGAAAATTTGGATATTGAAGAGTCGCGGGACATGATCCAGGATGTTTGGAAGCGGCTGGACCCAATCATTATCAGTCACGGTGGAGCCATTGATAAACATATCGGCGATACCGTGATGGCACTGTGGGGCACTTCGGTTGTCCGAGAAGATGATCCTGAACGTGCCATTAAGGCAGCTCTGGCAATGCAGGCAGCTTTGACTGCCTTTTGCAAAGAGCGCCATCTGGGGTTATCCATTCGCATCGGCCTGAACACCGGCCCGGTACTGTTAGGTGAGGTAGGCTCAACCCATGAGTTTACAGCCATGGGTGATACGGTTAACCTGGCTTCCCGTCTGGAGAGTGCCGCTCCGGAAGATGGCATTTTGATCGCACACAATACCTACCGTCATGTAAACGGGATGTTTGATGTTCAGGTTCAACCGCCGTTGACGGTCAAAGGCAAAGCCGAACCTATCCAGACCTATCTTGTGCTGCGAGCAAAACAACGCCAATTCTGGGTGGCAACCCGTGGTGTAGAAGGAATCCGAACCCACATGATTGGGCGGGATGTGGAATTGGCTTACCTGCAATCCACTTTGGGAACTGTTGCCGAACAGCGAAAATTGCAAATGGTCACGCTCGTCGCCGAAGCCGGGTTGGGAAAAAGCCGGCTCCTGCGAGAGTTTGACGCCTGGCTCGAAACGTATCAAAAATCGTGTGTCGTCATTCGCGGTCGCGCCAGCCAAGAGATGCAATCTGTTCCCTATGCCTTGCTGCGAGATATTTTCTCTTTTCGCTTCCAGATCCAAGATCGCGATCCACTGAAAACTGTGCAGGAAAAAATGGAGACCGGTATTGGCGCCGGGGCATCTGTATCCGGTGCGGCCTGGCCCGCCAGCGAATCTCCTATGCGGGCTCACATCATCGGCCATTGGATTGGCTTTGACCTGAGCGAAAGTCCATATCTCACAGAAATCCTGGAAGATGCCCAGCAGATCCGTGACCGCGCACTCATATATCTTGTCGATTACTTTAAATCGCTGACAGAATCTTCCACCATTGTGATCTTGCTGGAAGATATTCACTGGGCTGATGACAGCTCTTTGGATGTCTTTGAGCATTTAGGGCACATGTTAAGCCGGCACCCGGTTCTGATCATCACTGCAGCCCGCCCCAGCTTGTTTGATCGCCGCCCTTCCTGGGCCAGCGGGCAGCCTGTTCAGAATCGTCTCAACCTGTCCCCCCTTCCCGAGCAAGATAGTCAGCGGTTGGTGGACGATATTTTACAGAAGGTAGAATCTATCCCCCCAATGCTGCGCAGCCTGATGATTAACAACGCAGAAGGCAACCCATTTTATATGGAAGAACTGCTCAAAATGCTCATTGAAGATGGTGTTGTCACGAAGGGAATAGAACACTGGCAGGTGAACCCCGATCGGTTGGCCGTGGTGCGTGTCCCCTCCACCTTGACCGCTGTGCTTCAGGCCCGCTTTGACCTGCTGACGGCTCTAGAAAAAAACACCCTGCAGTGTGCTTCTGTGTTTGGCCGCACATTTTGGGAAAAAGCAGTTGATTTTATTGCCAAAGGCACCGCACGTTTAGATACTGAACGATCTCTGTCTGTGTTGTGCAGCCGGGAAATGATTTTTCAATCAGATACTCCCACCTTCGCTGCCATGGCGGAATATATTTTCCAGCATACTTTACTGCGCAGCACCGTCTATGAGAGCATCCTCAAGCGCGACCGCCCGGCTTATCACGCCCGCGCCGCCGACTGGCTGATTTCTCATTCAGCAGAACGAGAATCGGAATTTATCGGCCAGATTGCCGAACACTTCGAGCGCGCCGGTAATGCTGAAAAAGCGGTCAAATACCTGGCGCGTGCGGCTGTTGGCGCGCTGCGAACCTATGCTTACCGCGAGTCAGCGGATTATTTTTCCCGCGCCCTAAATTTACTGCCGTCCGGAAATCGGGATCGTATCCCCTTACTGGTGCAGTTTGGTGAAGCCTTATGGTATCTGGGTTCCTATGAGCAGGCTCAGAATTTATTGCACGAAGGATTGTCTTTGGGAAAAGCGCACGGTGAAGAAGGGTGGTGTGCTGATGCCCTGATTCACCTGGCAGGCATTGCCAGGAAACAGGGCAACTGGCCTCAGGCCCAAACCTTTCTGAATGAGAGCCTGGAAGTTGCCCGCCGCCTCGGTGATCAAAGCCGGATTGCCCATGCCCTGCACACATTGGGTTGGTTGAATATTCGCCAGGGAGCTTATGCTGAAGCCAGAGCTTTTCTCCTTGAGAGCCGAGCGATTTATGCAGCTCTGGGCGATCGGCATGGGCTGGCTGATTCCCTGAACGGGCTGGGCACTGTGGCGCTCAACCTGGGCGAGTATGAGCAGACCCGTCAGCTTTATCAGGAAAGCCTGGCCTTATTTCATGCGGTCAGTGACAGGCCTGGCGAATCTGCTGCCCTGGTCAATCTGGGCGAGGCTGCCCGGCGTCAGGGTGATTACGCCGCGGCGCGTCAATGTTATGAAATGGCCTTGAAAATTGACCATGAAATGGGTGATGAACTTCTTGCCGCCATCACCCTGGGCAACCTGGGGCACACTGCCCTGGCCTGCCGTGATTATCCAATGGCTGAAGCCTACTACCGCAAAGGATTACAAACCGCAGCCGCCATTAATGACATCCCTGATATTCTGGATATTTTATCCGGCCTGTCAGGCGTCCTGACGCACACAAACCGTTCAGAACAGGCGCTGATGGTGTTATCGGTCGTCTTGAATCACCCCGGATTGGAAGACGAGAGCCGGACAATTGCTGAACAGGCTCTGGCAGATTTGCAGCACACACAACCCCAGGCTGTACATGCAGCTGGCTTGCAAGCCGGCCGCGAATACAACCTGGAAGAAGTTGTGACAGAGATTTTAGCGTCATTTGAATAGACACTCTCTGCCCGTGTAAGTAAAGCCGCCAATCTGGTTTACAACCCCATGCCGCTTATAATTTCTGTTCAGCAATCTTCAAAACCCGCAGCGCTCGCAATGTGACCCATTTATTGGGCCGCTTCTTCGGCCCAAAATTGACCCAGGTCTTGCTGGTGTAATCATATTCCATGGCCCAGCGCCCATCAGCATCTTGCTTGTCCCGGATGATCTCTAGTGCCCGGCTCAGGCGGGGATCGTTGCCATATCCCAGACCCGCCAGCGCCTCAACATTCTGCAGCAAATCGGTCACATAGAAAACCGGAAAGCCAAACTTCCACCAATTATGGCTGGGTGCCTGACCTTCTGGCGTAGGGTAATTTGCCATGGCAGGATCCCCGCTGATGAGAAAATCCACCCCTTGCTGAATAGCCTGATTAATTTCAGCTGTACGTTTCTCCGGCGGCAGTTTGCTGAATGCCAGCATCACCTTCACGGCGCCCCAGCCGCAGGGCTGGCGGTTATTGGCGCCGCACTCAAAATTTGGCCCACACTTATAGGTGTAGAACCGTACCTCGGCCTTTTTATCGGTCATCGGGGCAATTCCATTACCAGTCTGACTGCGCGCCATCCACTCAAACGCCCCATCCAATCGGGAGTCCAGGCAGCCCAATTCTTGCAGTGCCCAGCACAGGTTGCCCTGCAGGTAGTCAAAGGTGCCAGATGGCGCCCCGTTATACGAGAATTGCCCCTGTCGGGCCAGGGCATGCTCCAGCATATACTGGTAGGCAGTCGCAATTCGCTCGTCCTGGTCAATCCTGGCGCCCAACTGCGCCAGCAAGATCATCGCCCACACCGAGCCGCGGTATTTGGGCGCATAACCCGCGCCGGGCTGTACCCAGTATCCTTCAGGTGACATGGCATCCAGCACCTTAGCAATCGGCCCCTGCTGATGTGCCGCCCGGCAGGCGGCATTCAGTTCTGGGTCATTTTCTGAACGCCCGGCTAAATCGCGCAGCACCAGATAGCGCACCCCCGGCGAATCCGCTTCCAGCAGCCACTCCAGCACATTACCCTTGATGGACTCTAATCGCGTCATGGCTGTTCCCTTTTGGGGCAGGGCCTGCCTCCGAGAGTACATTTTTATAAACCCACAGGTAGATCAGCGCCGCCAGCCCCGGCAGCAGCCCCAGCAGGTCTGCCAGCCCCAGGTCATCAAACAACCCGGCAATGATCGCAATAGAAATGAGTGCCACCGCTGCCAGGTAGATGCCCTGCTTCTGCCGCCGCAACTGAACCCCCAGGAACAGCAGCGCCCCGCCGTAGCCGATCATGGCAATCCCCATTCCCCATACCACCCACAGAGGCATGACGGCCGGTGAGTGCTGCCGAAGCAGCCATACAATCCCAACCGTCATCCAGATGACCGCATTAAGGATGACCAGACCCTGTCCCCAGAGGACAATATTTTTCTCTGCTTTCATTGGGAAACCTCTTTCAATCGGGTGTGCCTGTCAGAAAAAGCATAATCAGTATAGCACGCCCTTTCGAGGTTTTCACCCCCCGGTCAAGCTCTCAATCAAATCCCACTTATTGCCATACAGGTCTCTAAAAACCACCACCCGCCCAAAAGCTTCCTGGCGGGGCTCCTCCGTAAATTCAACCCCACTGGCGCGCATATGGCGATAATCATCCTCAAAATGGTCAGTGTAGAGAAAGAGAAAAACCCGCCCCCCGGTTTGGTTGCCTATGCGGCTTTGCTGCTCCGGGGTAACTGCCCGTGCCAGCAGCAGCGCAAAGCCATTTGATCCTCCCGGTGCTGCCCTGACCCAGCGTTTGCCATTGCCCAGGGGCGTATCTTCTAGCAGCGTGAATCGCAGCGCGTTGGTAAAGTAGGCAATCGCCTCATCATAATCCCTTACAACCAGCGTCACTGCACCCATTGTCAGAGTCATTGATTCACCTGATGCCGTACAGCAATCACCGTATCGCGCGGCCCGGCTTGCAGTTGCGCTTCTTTCATCTTCTGCTCCACCACCTCGGGCGGCAGGTCATAACCGTTGTCGTCCACCACCTGCACATAGATGGTTCGCGACCGGTCGCTCTGGTGCCGCGCCAGCCGGGCACGGGTTGCGGCGCTCATCTGCGGGTCGGTTTGATTTGCATATCGGATCACCTGGCTCGCCGAAATAGCGCCGACAAACAGAGCAAAAGCCCCAGCCTTCAGGTTAAAGAATAAAACCACGCAGGGAATCAGAATACAGGCAGCTGCAATGCCATAAGCAATTTTCTTTTGTGGAGACCATTCCATCTCGCGCCCTAAATGACTTTATCCGTTTTCCCGGCCAACTGGCGCAAATACTCCAACTGCCCCAGGTGATAGGTATAGTGAAAATGCAGGAAGAAAACCCACCAGCCGCGCTTGACCTTCCGCTCACCCAGTTGAATTTCCTCGTCCAGATCGGTTTCGGTCAGTTCTCCCAGGCGTGCCGTCAGCGCTGCTAACAATTGATCATGTCCTGCCAGCAGTTGTTCCAGCGTCCAGACGCCCGGTCCCTCTGCCCGAATGGATTCAGAATCCCGCCGGTAGCGCTCCGTCTCAGTTCGCTCAATTGAAGAACTGCCCCCCAGCGTCTTCAGCACCAGGATCTGATTGTCCAGCATGTGCCCCAGCACCCAGTTCAGACAGTTGCCGCTCGGCTGTGGTTGAATCAGCGCGTCGGCATTGCTCAATTCCCTGGTCTGTTCGTGCACAATCTCATTTTCATTCGCCAGCATTTTGGAAAACTCAGCAATGGTGATCATGGTCTATCTCCCAGGAAATTATACGACAAATTTCCGCGGACGCTAAACTTCTGCCGGAGCTAAATCTTCCTCCAAAATTGCATAGGCCAGCGTATCCAACCAGATGGGCTCATCCACAACATCGGTTTGAAAAAATATATTTTTGCGCAGATAGCCTTCCCGCCGCATTCCAATCCGTTCCATCAGCTTCCAGGAGGCCGTATTCTTCGGATTGCAGTATGCCACCACGCGGTGAATCTCCCACTTGGCAAAGCCATACCGCACCAATGCGCCTGCCGCTTCGGCGGCATATCCCTGGTGTTGGTAGGCGGGGTTAAAGATATACCCCAGTTCCCAGGTTTTCAGCGCCTGCGGTTCGATCTGATGAAAATAGAGATGCCCAATAATTTTATCGGTCTCTTTGAGGGCTACGGCCCAGAATTCTGATGACTCGGCTCTTTGGGCAGCCAGCGTTTTAGCCTCCTCCAGTGTGATGCTATCGCCCGGTTCAAACCGATAGACTTCCGGATTGGATAGATAATCAAACAGGCCGCTAAAATCCTCTGCCCGAAAATGCCGGATGATTAATCGCTGCGTTTGAATCAAATTTACTTCTCCCTGAAAGCTGTTTTTTTACATCTCTGCCGCAGCAGGGTGTTCTTCCCGCACCGCTTTCACCTCACGTTTCCGGGTGGCCACCAGGTATGCGCCCAGCAGCGCGCCAAACAGCACAAACAGACACACCGGAATCACTTCCAGTGAGATGTTTTTTGCCAGCACCCCCACCAACCCTGGGATCAGCGATGCCCCCAGACTGGCTGCACCCATCTGCATTCCGATGGTATTGGCCGCAAACCGGTCCCCCACCCGCTGGCTGGTACCTGAAACCATCGCCGGGAAGATTGGCGCAATTGCAAACCCAATCAGCGCCACGCCAATCAGGCTGACGGCTTCCGACAGATTCCACCAGACCAGCCCGGCGCCCAACAGCGCCCCCAGCAGGCTGATCTGCACCAGCAGCTTGCCCTTAATCCGTTTGGCATACAGCCCTGCCAGCACCCGCCCGATGGTGAACATCAGCCAGTAGCTGCCGGCCCATAACCCGGCTGCTTTGGGGTCAATTCCCCGTGATTCCGTCAGCAGTGTGTAGGCCCAGGTCCCCAGCGATACCTCACCGCCCGTGTACAGAAAAAACAGGCTGATGCTGAGCCAGACCTGCGGCTGGCGCAGAGTCTCCCGCAGCGATGTTTTGTAGTCAGTCAGCCGTTGAGGTTTCTCTGCCTCTGCCGGGTGTGCTTTCTGGGTCCACATGGGCAGGGTCAGCACAAAGCAGGCTGCCAGCGCCAGTTGAAACCCGCCGACAATCGCATACCCCACCCGCCAGGAGTTGAGCGCGTTCAGCGCCAGTGTCATGATAATCGGCCCCAGAGTTACGCCAATGCCGTAACTGGCGTGCAGCCACTGCATCAACCCTTCACCGAAATTTGCCGCCACATAGGTATTCAACCCGGCGTCAATCGCTCCAGCGCCGAGCCCGGCAATCACCCCCAGCGCAACCATCATTCCCCAGGCAGGCACCAGGGTATAACCGATCAATCCAATGCCAGTTGCCGCGCAGCTTGCCGCCAGCAGCCCGCCCACGCCCATCCGGGCAATCAGCTTGCCGCTCAAAAAGCTGGATGCCAGATACCCCGTCATCGAAGCAATCAACAGCATCCCCAGCGAGTCCAGTGGGATCCCAAAACCCGCCCGAATGGAGGGCCAGCCAACGCCCAGCAGCCCATCCGGCATTCCCAATGCAATAAACGCCACAAAGGCCAGCAAAATCAATCCAATTTTCGATGTTTTCTTGCCTGTTTTCTGAAGCGCCATCTATTTTTCTCCAATGCGTCCCATTGTACCACTGCATCTTATTTACATAATCAGCATCAAAAAAGCGCCCGCCGGATGGCGAGCGCTTTTGATGTGCTGTCAATCAGTCGGTTCAAGCCTTCTGTGGGCTGGCTCCGGCTGCCCGGATAGCCCCAACTGCATACTCTCCCACTGCCCAGAAAATGGCAACATGCGACAGGCCAAACAAAATACCGCGCAGCAGTCCGCTGCCAAAGAACAGTCCCGCATCAATTGCTTCCAGCGGCTGCCCTGCGCTAATAATGAAAGCCAATCCCTTATAAACCATCAGCGCCAGTGCCACGCTTGCCGCAATCATATAGGCCGTAAAGCGTACGTTCATATTCTTCAACCGCTTTTCTGGCAGGTTGGGCAGCGTCAGCAGTGTCAGAACTGCCAGCACCATCGGGATGACTGCTCCCAGCAGGAAGGTATGCCCGTGCACCAGGCTCATATTGTGCCCATATAGCAGTTGCTGCTCATAAGACAGGCCGTCAAAAAATCCCCGCGAGATTTCTCGATAGACCAATCCCATGATCAGCGCCACGACGCTCATAATACCAGCAAATCGGATTTGAGCTGCAAATAACTTTTTGGCCAGAGGCGGATATTGATTCATTGTGGAACTCCTGAGTGTGTTGTCTTGTTGCAAGCAATGATCGCTTCCTGCAAATTATAGCATGATGCCACCTGGTCAGGTAATCCACCAGGCCACACGTTGATCGGTCATCACCCATTGCCCGGTTTCGTCGCACCGCCAGAGGTAAGCATTCCCCTCGCCAATGCCTGGCGCCGAGAAGCCCGAAAACACAACCGCCTCATCCGCCGCGCGGCTGGGCCGTGAGATCCCCAGATAGATAAAAACCACCTGGGCCGGCGGCGTAGGTGGCACCTGCCCCGACATTAACCCTATCATCCCGAACCCCGGCAGAATCACCGGCGGCACCTCGCCTGCCGGGCGGGGTTTGACCTGCAGCCGTTCGGCATCCATCCGTTCAAACCCCCATTTCTGAATATCCACCATCCCCCGCATGGTCGCATCGCGCTCATTATCTTCACCCTGCGGCTGTTCGCCGTCGGCCAATCGGCGGCCAATCTCAAAGCGTAGAGCTTCCACCATGCACTTGGTGTCGTCGGGCCGCGGCCAGTATTGGCGCAAAGCCGTAGCCCACAGTGCCGGGTCGTCAGCTTCTGTCAGGATTGCATCGAGTCCAAAAACCTGAAGAATATCGTCAGTTTCCATGTGAGTTTATGCCACTGTATAGCGCATAATCACCTGGGTCTCAGAGGCGTCGCTCACTTTCACAAACCCGGCGGCCCGAAATACCGATGCAATCCCCATGTAGCCGCTGAAGCCATGCAGCTTTTGCCCTGCCAGCTTATCCGATTGCATCTCAAGCGGGTAGCTTTCAATCACCTGCGCACCATTTTGTTCAGCATAGCGCACTGCCCCGCGCAGCAGCTCAGCCATCACACCCTTTTTACGGAAAGGCGTATCCACAAAGAAGCACACAATCGACCAGACCGGTGTGTCATCCACGCGCTTCAAAATCCGGGAGTTCTCCAGCGCCACAAAATTCTCCCGCGGCCCAACCGAACACCACCCGATCACCTTTCCATCCACATAAGCCAGCACACCCGGCGCCAGACGGTCCGCTGTGTGGGCCTTCAAGGCGGCCTTCTTTTCATCATCTGTCAGCTTGCTGAAATCTGTCCGCCGCAGCCGCCAGAACATGCACCAGCAGCTGGAGGTCGCCCTGCGCTGGCTTAAAATCTGTTCTAAATCCGGCCAGCGTTCTGCTGTTGCCGGGTAAACCTCAACCTGCAAGGCGTAATCGGTTGTCATGGTTTTATTCCTTCTCTATAAACGAGTGCGTAAATCAATTATAGTCTTTTCCCCGCTTGGGTTGTTTCTTTTTCTTTTCCTGGTTTTCCGACCGGCGTCCGGCTTCAATTCCCTCCTGGCCAGGCTTCCCATCTTTAAGCGGTTTGACGCGTTTAACAAGTAAATAGGTCACTGCAGTGAGCCCAATCAAAAATAGCGCTGCAATCAGTGTATTCAGATCCCGTGTCAGAATGTAGGCCAGAATCAAAACTCCGGTTCCAACCAAAATAAAAATAAACTGGATCAGGACGATGATATACGTCTTCCACGACCGTTTAAGGGGAAAATCCTGCGGCAGCCGGCCCACCCAGTAACCCGAGTTAAACTGATGCTCCTGCCACTCTTTCAGTTTTTCAATTTCATCCTGCTCTGTCATGGGGTCCCTCTGCTTTTTTACAGCGGCATCACCACCCATCGGCCATAAGCCACCAGCGCCGCAAATACAAACAGCACAATGCTGACAAAGATCTTGGGCTTTTCCCGGCTGCGCACGTGGCACAGGATGGACCCCAGCAGCATCGCGCTCATCCAAGCCGCCGCCGTTGGCGTCATCCAGCCGGTAGTGCCAATCACACCGGGCAGGATCAGCCCCAGCGCCCCGGCTGTGGTTCCGATGGCCGTTGCATACAACAGCGCCCGCCCCGGCCTCCCCAGCTTTTGTCTGGCCTCTCGCATTGTGGCTTGATCCTGCCTCAACCCGTGGCTGTAGGCTGTCGTCATCAGTTTGATGCTCAAAATGATTTGGATGATCCACAGGGCAGTGTTCATGGTTGCTCCCAAAAACATTTCATCAGGCAATATACGCCATATTGACACGATTATAGTGCACAATCGGCTTGCCAAAACGCTGCCCATTAATAACGGTCGTAAATCCGTTCCACCCGTGAATTGATCTGGCAGGTCACTTCATAGGTGATTGTCTTCAATTCGCGCGCCCACTCATCTACCGTAATTTCCTCGAGGCCGCTTTTTCCAATCAGCACAACCTCATCGCCAACCTTCGCAGTGGTCTCCGGTCCCAGATTAACCATGCTCTGATCCATGCAGATCCGCCCTACAATGGGATAAGAACGCCCATTGATCAGCACCCGCCCTCGGTTGGAAAACAGCCGGTTGAATCCATCGGCATACCCGGCCGGGATGGTGGCTATCCAGGTATCCTCTGGTGCAATCCACGTTCGCCCGTAGCCAATGCTGGTGCCAGCCGTCACCTTTTTAAGAAAGGAAATCCGGGTCAGGAAGCTCAGTCCTCGCTTCAACGGAATGGCGCGCGGGGTACCTTCATCCGGGTAGAATCCGTAAATCATAATCCCCGGGCGCACCATGTCCATCCATCCCGGGGCATGCCCCAGCACCGCACCGGAATTGGAACAGTGCGCCAGTTCAATCTTGTGCCCCACGGTTGTCTCTATTGCCCTCACCACGCCATTAAAGCGCTCAATCTGCGCCCGTGTCCAGGTCGGGTCAGCCGAATCGCTGACCGGCAGGTGGGTAAAGACCCCTTCCAGATGCAGGTGTGGGCATTCCCGTTCAATAAATGCTGCCAGTGCTGGCGCTTCAGCCACGGTCACGCCAATCCGCCCCATGCCGCTGTCCACTTTCAAATGCACATGCGTAGTCAGACCGTGGTTGGCGCAGATTTCTTCCAATGCCGCAATATTAGACTGCTCACCCACTGCCAGTGTCACCCGGCTGCGCACGGCTGCTTCCATCTCTTCTGGAAACGCCGGACTCAACTTGAGAATGGGCAGCCCAATCCCGGCCTCCCGCAATTGCATCCCTTCGGGCACGGTAGCCACGCCCAGCCAGTCCACCCCAATCTGTTCCGCCATGCGTGAGACCGCCACCGCTCCGTGCCCGTACGCATTGGCTTTGACGGCAATTAAGATCTTGCGTTCTGCTCCCACCGCCTTGCGGATACCTTCAATGTTAAAGCGAATATGGTTGAGATGAATGCGGGCATGGGTTTGATACAGCATAATTTATTCTCTAACGACAACTTTCTGCATATAGGGTGACGTGCTGGCAGCCAGCAGCGCGCCATAGTTTGGATAAAAGGCCACTTCGGCACCCAGTTCCACCAGGGTTTCGGCTTCTTCCACGTCCAGAATCAAGTGGTCGCTGCTGCCACCCAGGACAATAATGCCGGGGTCTTCCGGCGTGATGCCGTCAACCACCACATCTTGCCGGCCAATATTGCAGATGGCCCGCAGCCGGATGCCGCGGTCCACATATTCCGGCGAGCCGCCAAAGGCATCCTGTCCCCGGTTGCCAATCGGCACCGAGGGCTTGCTTTCTACTTCCACCACCTCGGCGTAAATTTTGAAAGTGTCCTGCCGGGTGCCGGGCAGCGGGCTGCGGTCAATCACATTCCGCCCCAGCACAATGGCTTCGCCAATCCGCAGGTGATTAATTTCTTTGGGCAACGTGCCATCCAGCAGCAGGGGCAGGTTGGCTGAATTGCCACCCGAGAGCAGGTTCAAATCCAGTCCACTGGCCTTTCGGCAGATCTCGCGAATTTCGATCAACCGTTGCATATTCTCCACACTTGGGATCACTCCCCCGTAGCAGGCCAGGTTGCAGCCCAACCCCGCCACTTCAATATTTGGCAGCTTGGCCGCTTCACAAACAACTTCGGCCGCGCGGTCAGGCCACACGCCTTCCCGCAAATCGCCCAGGTCAACCATGATGACCACATGATGCTTCACTTTTAAGAACTGCGCCGCTTCAGACAACAGTTCAATCGTCTCAACCGATGAGTTGAGCGAATAATCGGCGCACCGCACCACATCGGCTGCCCGGCTGGGCGCCGGAATGCGCAGCAGCATCAGCGGCACGCTCAACCCGGTATTGACCATGGACTGCAAATTGAGAATCCGCGAGTCGGCAATCATATCGGCGCCACCGGCAACCAGGGCAGTTACCACTGCCGGGTGGGCGCTGGTCACCTTCGTCACGCAGGCCGTCTGAATTCCGGCTTTGTGGCACAGTCCAACCACTGCCCGGGCGTTCTCCTCAACCCGGTGGGGATAAATCTCAAGTCTGGGGGTTCGAATATACATGCTTACCTCTTTCCTGGTTTACCGATCAATTCATCGCATCAGGTATTGCTGTTTGCCCAGCGCTCAAATGTCAACCGCACATCTTCCGGATACGCCTGGGCCAGCGTGCCCAGCGCCGAAAACCGGTAATCGCGGTCCATCAAAATTCGTGCGTCCGGCGGCGGCAGCAGGTATTTGCCCGGCCCCGTGCAGATGCTGCGCAGAATCCCCTCGCCGCCCTCAATCCGGGTCAGCGCACCGCCGGTGCCCACCACCCACTGCACCGCCGAAAGGTCTTTGCCTTTGACAATCTGCTTCTTGCCCATCGGTGTGTACAGGTCCGTCACCACGCCAGCGTGCCGCCGCGCCCCGGTATGCACCGCGCGCTCGCACAGCCAGTGGGTCAGCTCTTTTTCGCGTTCCGTTGCCGGGATGGCGCGCAGATCTTCCAGCCGGGCTTCCCAGGCCCGGTCGCCTTCCATCTCGATAATATTATGGGCATTGATGAACACCCCCAGGTCGCCTTCCACGGTGCGCTTGGCATAAGGCTCTGGCTCAGTCAGTTTGGCCGTCCATTCCAGGCTGCCATCCGTTACACTGTGCACATCCGTGGTCGCGCCGCCCACGTCAAAAATCAGGCAGTCGCCCATCGCTTCGGCAAATAGTTCTGCCCCTCGCAGCACAGCCCCCGGCGTTGGCAGAATACCCCAGTGGGTCAGCTCGGCAAACCGTGCCATGCCCGGCGCGTGAATGATATGCTGGTTGAACACCTCGTGAATAATTTTCCGCAGCGGCGCAATATTCAGCACATCCACATCTGGAAATACATTTGGCGCAATCAACGCCTTAATGCCATGGTCTTCAAAAATCTTCCCTACCTGCTTGCGGATGGCCGCATTGCCCGCATATACCACTGGCACGCCCAGCTGCAGTCCAGCCAGTTTCTCAGCATTCTGCAGCACAATATCTTTTTCGCCAAAATCCACTCCGCCAGCCAGCAGGATGATATTGGGGTTGATCTCCCGCAGCTCATCCAGATCAAAATCAGACAACGTCCCCGCCGTCACCATTTTGACGATTCCACCGGCGCCCAGGGCCGCCTCACGCGCGGCCCGTGCCGTCATCGAGTACGTTAGCCCATGCACCGTCATCCGCAGCCCGCCTGCGGCAGAGCTGTTCACAAACGTTTCCGGGCGGCTGCCCAGCTTGCCATGGCGGGCTTCCAGGTCAATGATTGCCTGCTCCACCCCAATGCCCACATCCCCTGCCGCCACGCTCGTCGGCGCAAACCCCTGGGCTCCATGCTCAAAACCACCTTCTGGCAGCCGCCGAAAGCCGTTGACTTTGGTAATGGTCGAGCCGACCTCAATGGTCAGCACATCCAGAATTTGTTGCGTCACGTTGTACCTTGATATCTTACGGATATTTTTCCCGCAGTGCAGATTGATCAACTTTCCAAAATCAGGCCCGGGGACACTCAACATCCCCGGGCCCTTTTACGATAGTTACTTAACCAGCCCGCGTGCCCGCAGGATCTTCACCATCGCATTCACCACATGAATGCCCTTGGTGCCGCGCCCAAAAGTCGCATCCAACCCGGTCTCCGCGGCCATCTCCCGGCTCACCTGCGTACCGCCGGCAATCAGGATGATGTTATCGCGGATGCCCTTCTCCACACACAGTTCATGCAGCTTGCGCATCTGTGTGCGGTGCACATCATTGTGGCTGATAATTGTTGAGATCAAAATCGCCTGGGCGCCGGTTTCAATCGCAGCATCCACCAGCTTGCCCAGCGGCACAGACGTGCCCAGGTAGTGATACTTCACACCGTATTTTTCAATCCCGCCGTGTTTGATATCCAGGATTTCGCGCAGGCCAACGCTGTGCTCGTCTTCACCCACGGTTCCAGCCACCACGCGCAGCCCCACCTGCCGCACCGCTGCAACCAGCTCATCTTCCGGCAGGATGATCTCTTTTTCGGGCACCCGCAGCGTGGTGCGGTCAATGTCAAAGTCCACCTTGCCCTTCACCTCCAGGAAGCAGCCTTCCACCGGGTGCATCGGGGTGATGTTGACCACTTCTGGGTCCACCAGCCCCATCTTCTTGGCCATTTCCACGCCATAGACTGCCGCCACATCTTCAGGCAGTGGTACAAAGAATTGCAGCAGCACGGTGCCGTCACCCGCCCATTCCGCCTCGGGTTTGATGGCTGTGCCCGTGCGGTAAGGCTGAGTGCGTTCCAGCCGTTTGTTGCAGTTATCTTCGGGGTCCAGTTCGTCCACAAAGACAATTTTTTCCGGGTCGCACAGTGTACATCCGCCAATCGGATCGCAGGCATGCTCAACACCCGCCGGCACGTGATTATCGCCAAAGTGGCTGCAAACCGGGGCGTAGTAGTCGGGGTCGCGCGCCACAATGGTATTGGCGCCAATGCCACCCTTGCTGTCGCGGGCAATCCCATCGCCGTTGCGTTCCGGGTATTTGGCCGAGTCAACGAAGAAACCTTTCTCAACCGCCGCAAAGTAGCCGCCGATCTCGATGATTTCTTCTAGGAAGGCCACTGCCCGTTCTTTGATGTCTCGCACCATCTGGCCCAGCGGCCCTTCATGGTTCAGTGAGACCAATTCTTTGATGCCATCCAGTGCAGCCCAGGTCTGCTTCACTGTCTGTACGCCGCGAATGTTGTTGTAGTGCCACGGCACGTTGCGGCCTTCATCCGGCGTGATGGTGCTCTGAATATCAGCGCTGGTCAGCATCGAGATCAGGGTATCCACCGTGTGCGTGCGGATGGCCTCTTCAATATCCGCCTCAATGTAGCGCGTGTTTTGCTGGGCGCGCATCTTGAAGGCTGAGAAGAAATCGCGCAGCGCTACCGCATAGGGCAGATCGTACCACAGTTTGGGGGCGGGGGGGGCGTTCGGCGGTACCGTCGAGAGGCCCACCAGTTCCGGCACCATGCCCGCAGCCACCGAGAAGGCGCAGTTGATGCCGTGCTGAACCATCAGTTCGGGCATTACCAGCCAGCCCGCCTTGGCCGTGGCATTGGCATTATGCGCCCCGTCAATCTGGAAGATGCAGGCATCCGCCATCACTTTCTTGGCCTCGGCAGCATCCACAAACGAGCGCATCATATTCACGTTGCGGTACAGCACGTTGTACTGCGGGTCCTGATGCGCGCCGTTGATGCCTTCTTCGGCAAACAGCACGGCCACTTCCGGCCCGGCCACGCCCGAAACGTAGCTGTGGAAGTTGATCGGGCGCCCCACTTCGTCTTCAATCATATCCAGGGCTTTGCGGGTCGCCCGGATCTGCTTGCGCGTGATCGGTACGCCGCCAATACCCTCCGGAGTGCCTTCCAGCAGCCCGTCAATATGGCTTTGCCCCATGGTGCGGATAACCATAATATGATCCGCGCCATGCCAGGCTGCCATGCGCATCCGTCGGATGTCATCCTCAAAATGTCCGGAGGCAATTTCAGTCGTCACCACACAGCTTGGCTGCGGGTCAATATGATCAAAGTATTTCGAGGCCGGCAGGCCAATGCTGCGCTTCAGTGGCTCAGACATATCCCGATAATGGAAGGGGCCCATATCCACGCCGCCAGCCGGCACCCGCCGCCAGGTCCAACCCTTGCGCCGGGGGTGATAATGCTCCAGATCTTGCAGGATCTGTTCAATATTAAGTTTCTTGTTCGGATCGAGTTGTTGAGTCGTCATGGCTTCATCCCTCTTTTAGAACAGACCCTTGAGGATTTCTTTGTCCTCAATAATCGCGGCTGCCGCGGCGCGCACATCCTTACCCAGCTTTTGCGCCACTTTTAGAACCACATGCCCTGCGCCCTTGCCCAGCAGACCGGCTTCATACACCCGGTCCACCACGCCGTGCGAGGTCACGCTGTCAATGCCCATGCGCAACAACACCGAGCGCTCAATTGAGGGCGAGGTGTGCGTCCGGGCCAGGTCCACAATGGGTTCAACCACCTGGTCGCACAGCTCCCAGAAGCGCGCCTTCAATTCCGCGTCGCTCAGCTTGTGGAGCTCAGCGCGACGCTTCTCAAATTTGGCCGTTCGTTCGTCGTTCATAGATACAACATCCTCCTGTCATCAAAAATCGGGGGAATTGATCAGGCTTCCAGTTGGGCAGCCTGCTGTTGAACCCAGGCTGCATCCTTCTTCACATCAGCAGCCAGGAAGCGAATATCATTTTCTGACCATTGTGCCACAGGCAGGGCGCGGGCCGCGTTCTTGAGGTAAGAAATGCGCAGCCGATCCATATCCTGCTCTTTGCCCCAAACCTGGTCCAGCCGCTCGGGGATGACGATGGATTTGCCCGGAACGTTTTCTCGCGGATCGCCGCGCCGCACTTCAATGCCGTTCTGCCGTGCAAACGAAAGCTGGCTGTTATGGTGTTTCCCGGCGCCGGTGTATTCAGTTTCCTGCACGACCACGATCTGGTCCGCATCCATCTGGCGGGCCAGCGTCACTGCCGCAGTCAGGCTGGTGTTGCCTGCCGGGCCGCGTTCAATCCCTTCCAGCTTGGTCAGCAGTTCGGTGATGTAAAAGACCTCGCCCTGGGTCACCAGGTGGTATTCGTCCATATACCGCAGGCTGCGCGCCGCATTGCGGGGCACGTCCACCCGGTCGGGCCAGGTGGCAAACGGTACGCCAAAACCAGTATGCCCGGTGGTGAATGACTTGCGGTTGAAATCATGATCCGAGGCCATATGCAGCCCGCTCAAATCTACCGAGCAGGCCACAATCCGGGTCTGGCTGCTGTTGGCAATCTGCAGACCGCGGGCGGTGCCCGTCAGGTTGCCGCCGCCCGCGTGGGTAATGACCACCGCATCGGGGTCTTTGCCGTAGCGTGAGCGCACCTGCTCCGCAATCTCCACGCCCAGGGTCTCCACCCCGCGAATGCCAAAGGGGGTGTACAGGCTGGCGTTGAAGAACCCGGTTTCTTCCAGCGTGCGCAGCAGCATGTAGAACAACTCGGGTCCCACAGTCAATTTGATCACTTCCGCCCCATAGGCTTCGCAGGCGCGCCCCTTTTCGACAATCTCAGGCTGGCCCACACCCCGGCTGTCATACACTTCCTGAACAATGATGCACTTCAGCCCGCGCTGAGCCGCCTGTGAAGCTACCGCCGCACCGTAGTTGCCGCTGGTTGCGGCAATCATCCCGGCATAACCCTTCAATGCCGCCTGGTACGCGCTGATGGAGGCGCGCCGCGCCTTGAAGCTCCCCGAGGCATTGGCGGCTTCGTCTTTCAATAAAATCCTTGCGCCTTTGCCCGGCGGAGAAATCCGTCGCACAGCTTCCGTCAATCGGCGCAGCTCATACAGCGGCGTATTGCCAACCTTGGTCTCGCTCTGGATGCGCACAATGTCTTCCAGGCTGAAACCGGTTTCCCGCATCATCCGGTCATAATCAAAGGCGATTGGGCTCTGGATGAATTCTTCGTAGTCAATCCCCAGCGATGCCTTCATAATCTCGTTTTTACGAGCCATCACTGCAGCATAAGAGGTATCACGCCCGCTCATGATTCCATCTCCGTGCCGATGGTCAGCAGTTCGGGCACGGTCTCGCCAAAACTGTGACTGTAACTGGGGTTGACGGTCTTCAACAGCCCCGTAAATTCTCGTCCAATAATCGTGCGAATCCGGGCTTCTTTTCCCAATTCAGCCTCGGCAGTTAAAAATCCCGAGACCCGCAGCACGTAGGGAGTCTTCTTGGTATCTTCCGGCAGGTTGGTGGCACGCTCTTCAGGCGTCAGGATCACCTGCTCTATTTCGACCCAGGTACCTTTAGCAATCTTGCTCATTATTCACCTCGCTTGGCCGGAGGCTTGCCCTGCAAATACCCATCCCGAAAACCCTGATATGCTTTCGGGATGGGCGTACGTGCAGGCAGACTGTTCCCCGGGTTTGATTTGGAACTAGACGTGTCGGGTGTAGGCGCTCTCACCCATCAACGCCGCCGGGACGGGCAGGTCAATCATCCGCTTGAGCCCGGGAGTGGCCGCAAAGACATGCGGAATCATGTTGACGGCAATGCCCATGGTGGCTTTACCGCCCGCAATTTCGGGTTTGATCGCCATATGAATTTCCGGCAGACCGTAAATATTGATGTAATCGCCAGTGTCCTGGTTTTCCAACTGGGGATGGATTTGCTGGGGATGGATCAGCCGGATGACTTCCTTATCGCCGCAGTAGCCCACGCCAATATGCGCGCAGCCGGCCACCATGCCGGGTTCCACCACCACATGCGGTGTCTCACGGCGCACCTTGCTGATGATCGGCTCGCGAGACTGCTCAATCCGATCCACACCCAGGCCCAGCGCATCGCTGATCATATGGATGGACTCGGGGAAGCCCACATGCCCCACAATCGAGCCATCAGCCACACCTGCCCGGAAGGCTTCCGGGGTGGTGCCCACGCCCTGCGTCCGCATAACGGTTGGGCCGTAGGGGCTCAGGTCGTTAATCCGCGAGGCCTCAATCCGTTCCACACGATGGTTGCCGCCGCTCAGCAGCACAACCAGCAGGTCCAGCACAAAACCGGGGTTCACACCCGTTCCCAGTACGCTGACGCCGTGCTTCTTGGCAAGTTGATCCAGTTCAGCCGCCAGGGCTGGGCTTTGCGCATACGGATCGGCCATTTCTTCAGCAATCGAAATGCAGTTGATGCCAGCAGTAATCACTTTTCGCAGATCACCCATCTGCTCGCTGACCCAGGAAGTCGTTGCCAGTACGGCAACATCCACAGCTTCTTTCTTCAGCACATCGGCTGGCTTGTCGGTGATGATGACGCCGAGCTTTTTCCCAATGCCCAGCACATCGCCCAGGTCTTTACCCACATAATCGGGGCGGCTGTCAATGACGGCAACAACCTTAATGCCAGACTTCTCGAGCATCAGGCGCACCATTCCGCTGCCCATTGCACCGAGGCCCCACTGAAGAACACGAATTGGCTCCATATACTTTTCCTTTCAAATCAGAACTTTGGGTGGTTGAACTGGCAAAACCGCGCATTTGCCCAATTTTGCACCCTTATCTTATCACGGACTCCCGCAATTGGTATGGACGTGTGGAGGTTCGTCTATATAAAAGGGAAGAGAATCACACCCAAAATGGGTCTGATTCTCTGTAATACAGGCTGAAATGGGTCTGCCGGAACTGTGGCTACTGACCTGTGCTGCCAATAGTATGCAGCAGCGCCAGATTTGGCGTGCGGAATTCGCCTACCGGGAATCCCGTAATCACCACCACCTGCTGCCCCGGTTTAATGTCGGTTTGAGTCAGGATGGTTTGCTCAACGATCTTGAGCATCTCTTCCACCGTAAAGGCAAACGGCACCTGGATAGGCATGACATTCCAGTAAATATTCATTCGCTGGCAGGTGCGGTCGTGCGGCGTGAAAGCCAGTACCGGCACCCCCGGCCGCGCCTTAGACATCAATAAGGCCGTCTTGCCACTCTGCGTGAAGACCGCAATCGCTGCCACATTTCGATCGTGCGCCAGTTCGCGCGCCGCCCGGGTCATTGAGACCGCGTCGTCCAGCGTCACCGCCTCGGTAGAGGTATCACAGTGCCCCCACTGCTCAAAATTTGCTTCGGCTTCTTCCACAATCGTCGCCATCATTTGCACGCTTTCCAGCGGGTAGCTGCCGCTCGCCGTCTCGCCCGAAAGCATCACCGCATCGGTGCCGTCAAAAATGGCATTCGCCACATCCGATGCCTCCGCGCGCGTGGGGCGGGGGTTGTGGATCATCGAATCCAGCATCTGCGTGGCAGTAATCACCATTTTGGCGTGCCGGTTGGCCATACGAATAATTTCTTTTTGGATAATCGGCACAGCTGCCGGCGAAGTTTCCACCCCCAGGTCCCCGCGCGCCACCATCACCCCATCTGCTGCGTGCACAATATCGTGCAGATTTTCAATTGCCTCGGGCAGTTCCAGCTTGGCAATTATCGGCGTATCATCCTGCTTGGGCGCCATCTGCCGGATGGCCTTGCGCACGGTTTCCACATCTGCCGCAGTGCGCACAAACGAAATCGCCACCATATCCACACCTTGCTGCAGCCCAAACCCCAGGTCTTCCCGGTCCTTTTCGGTAAAGCCCGGAATATCCAGGTGAGTCCCCGGCAGGTTAACGCCCTTGTGTGAGCTGAGCAATCCTCCCAGCGTCACCGTCGCCTCAACCGAGTCGCCATTCACGCCAGTCACCTGCATTTCCAGGTGCCCGTCATCCAGCAAAATTCGGTTTCCGGGCTGCACCGAATGTGCCAGATTGGGCACATCCATCGGGATCACCGTGACACCGGGTTTAGCTTTCGCCTCGGTTTCCACCGGCGTCAATGCCACCCGCTGCCCGGCAGAGAGTTGAATCCCGCCTTCGGGCAGGGTTCCTACCCGCAGTTTGGGCCCTTGCAAATCCTGCAGAATTGCCACATGCCGCCCCAGCTCGGTTGAAAGCCGCCGCAGCAGCGCAATCCTTTCAGCATGGTCTGCATGCGTCCCATGTGAAAAATTCAAACGGGCCACATCCAGCCCGGCCAAAATCAACGCTCGAATAGTCGCTTCATCCTTGCTGCTGGGGCCCAGCGTGGCAACAATCCTGGCTCTGCGTGTCATGGCATTCTCCTGCAATCAATCTTAGTTCTATTAAATCACATTTTCCCTCAAATTTGCTGATGGAACTGTGACGTTTTACCGACGGTACTGTATCTTTGGTTCATGAAGTGGAAGGTAACGCTTCCCGCAAGCGCTGGTTCTGGAAAACAGCAGCTTCCAAGCCCTGTTGGGAATGAAACAGAATGGCTTGACGGAAACGTCTGCGGAAATTGCGGTTTTCGCGTTCGAGATGACTGGTGGTACGTAAGCCGGTCAACGGCCAATCCTCACCACGTGCAACAGACTGGGCATGCACCTGGTAGAAAACCAGGGTA
>Ga0116185_1000106_pt1 | contig 104388 bp, 84 predicted proteins | sample AD_JPNNA7_MetaG_FD_89754 | JGI IMG/M metagenome (GOLD analysis project Ga0116185, IMG submission 89754) | Active sludge microbial communities of municipal wastewater-treating anaerobic digesters from Japan - AD_JPNNA7_MetaG | ecosystem: Engineered > Bioreactor > Anaerobic > Digestate | place...
CAATCCCCCGATGGCAGCAAGCTGTATTTCGCTGCCGATAAAAACATCTATCAGCTTAGCTATCCGGATTATCAGCTTACGCAGCTAACCAATCAATCAACAAGGTGGCTCAGAAATCCAATCGTATCTGATTTGGGTAATTACATTACATACTCATCCAATGGTTTCGGATATCCAACAAAGGAAACAGAATATTCCTATTGGATGAATTTGAATACTGGACAGTATGGCATTATTCCAAGTCCCGACACTTTAACTTATAATCCAAGCTACTCAGAAACAGAGGGTTTTGTTTACTACGAAAGAGCAGGGGTGTTCCGTTCCAGATTAGACGGAAGCGACAGAGAAACTGTGGACGATCTGGGTGGTTGTGGAATGCCTTACAATATGTTCTCGATATCCAATGATCAAAGATATATAGTGCATTGTATGCTTCAATCATACAATGACTATTTCGTGCGTATCTTTGATAAGGTCAATTCCAGAGGAGTAAACCTTCCTGTTAAGAGTTTAAGCTTATTTAGAATTCTTGGGAAATTGTCTCAAGAAGCAAATATTATTTATTATATCAGTCCTGGATATCCAGAAGAATTATGGGTAAGGGATCTTGATACGGGTGAAGGCAGAAAGCTCGTTGCTAAAGGTATGAATATAGTGGAGTGTTACATGCTTGCCCCCACCTGGGATGGCTCAAGAGTGTATTTCTATGCAAATATACCAGGTAGATAAGGAGGGTTAAATGAAACATGGCTATGCGATGCTGATATGTTTGACGTTACTCATTATAACTGTAGTCTCCCCACTGTTAGCTGATAATGACCCAAGCACAGATACTTGCATAATCGATTCTGAATTTGCTGATACTGGCTTATTATGCGCTCCATTGTCTGTTTTGGCAGCGGCTGGATCGAATGCTGTAATTGATTCCGTGTTATCAATGTCTCTGGCATGAACATAAAATGTTTCATCTCAAGGGAAGCATCAACGTTAATGCATTGATATTGTGATGCTTATCATTTTCAGTACGGGAACAATCCATGTCAGCCCTTTGGTATTTCGCGGCACCCTCCCATTGCCGTATCATTTTGGGCATCAACATGATAGCCCATCTTCCTTAGGTCATCCTTATAAATTATAAGGTTGACCTAAGGATGACCCCAGGATTATCCCAGCCTGGAAATGGGAGGGAAGTGGGGGCAACTCAGGAAAAGATTGACAAAAGGGTGCTTGCGTGAGAGCTTGGCAAAAAGTATAAAAATCACAAGCTGGAGGATTTATGCCCTATCGCGTACTTGCCATCAACCCTGGCTCGACATCTACTAAAATCGCGGTTTTCGACGATGAACAGCCGGTCTTTGAAAAGACTCTGCGCCATGAAGCGTCCGAATTGGATGTATTTGGCGGTATAATCGATCAGTATGAATTCAGGAAGAACCTGGTGCTGGAAGCCATGCGGGAAAACAATGTCCCGCCCGCCAGCCTGCAATGTGTGGTGGGCCGCGGCGGCCTGGTGAAGTCTGTTCCGGGGGGAACTTTTAAGATCAATGAGGCCATGCTGCGGGATTTGCGCGATCCCTCCAGGTGGGGAAGAGTCCACGCGTCCAATTTGGGGGCTTTCATTGCCGACGCCATCGGCAAAGAGCTTGGTATCCAGAGCTTTATCGTGGATCCGGTGGTTGTCGATGAATTTGATGATCTGGCGAGAATCTCCGGAATTCCGGAAATCGAGCGGAAATCCCTGTTACACGCCTTGAACATCCGCTATATTGCCAGGCTGATGGCTGCCAAGCTGAACAAGAAACTGAACGAATCCAACCTCATCGGAGTGCACATGGGGGGCGGAATATCCATCGCCGCCATCCGCAACGGGCGGGTGGTGGATGTAAACAACGCCCTGCTTGGCATGGGGCCTTTCTCTCCCCAAAGGGCGGGTGCCTTGCCCATCGGAGACCTGCTGAATCTGGCATACAGCGGCAAATACACCCATCAGGAATTGGTCAAGTACCTAACCAAGACCGCTGGCCTGACGGCTTATCTGGGCACGGACAGCGGGATTGAGGTTGACAAGCGGATCAAGGAAGGCGACGCCAAAGCCAAACTGATCACCGACGCGATGTGCTATCAGGTAGCCAAGGAAGTCGGAGCCTGCGCGACTGTCCTGAGCGGCAAAGTGGATGCCATTTTCTGCAGCGGCGGCCTTGCCTTCAACGACTATATAGTGGATCAGATCAGAGCCAGGGTGGAGTTCATCGCGCCCCTGCACCTTTTCCCCGGCGAAAAGGAAATGGAAGCCCTGTCCCAGGGCGGCCTGCGCGTGCTGAAAGGCCAGGAAGAGGCTCTGGAATACAACTACTGATCCCATACCATTTATAAAAAGTGGCATACAGACTGTTAATCCTGCTATTGGGGACCACGCTGCTGGTCCCCTTGTGCGCTGAACAGTGGACTGTGCTCATCCACATGGCTGGAGATAACAACCTGTGGCAGAATGTGATCCAGGATATGAACGATATGGAATCCGTGGATTTGCCAGCCAATCTGAGCCTGATTGTGCAGACAGACCTGCCTGCCAGTTCACCCTATCCCGGAGGCAGCAGGTGGAAGATCCGCAGGGATAATTCGCCGCAAATCACCTCCCCGCTCATCGCGGATTTGGGCGTGATCAACAGCGGCGATCCCCGGACCCTGAACGCTTTCTTTGCCTGGGGTTTCCAGCGCTTTCCCGCGGAGCGCAGAATGGCAGTGATCTGGGGGCATGGCGACAACTGGTTCAAAGACCAGTCCTTCAAATGGATAAGTCCGGATTACGATGCCCAATCCTCGTTGAGCGTGGCGGCAGGTGACCTGCGGAAAGTATTCGCGGGTTTGCCGGGATTGGATATCCTGGTCTTTGACGCCTGTTCCATGCAAAGCCTGGAAGTGCTGGCGGAGGTGATGGATGCAGCGGACTATGTGGTTGCCTCGGAAGAGCGCGTTCCCGCCGCCGGGTTTCCCTATCAGAGCATCATTCCGCTGTTTGCGTCAGGTTCAGCGGAGCAGATCGCGGGACAGATTACCGGCAAGTATCTGGAATCCTATGAAGCCGGAGGCTGCCAGAATCCCCACGGTTTTACCCTGCCCATGACCTGCTCAACCATCAAGACCAGCGCTCTGGCCGCTTTTTATCCTGCCTTCAGGGATTATTTCTTTTCGGGTTCCCTGTCCAGTTATACGGAGATGCTGGGCAAAAGAGAGCATTATTGGGAAATGAACACAGCCTACAACGACGTGGATGTGGGCGAGATGCTGGCTTCCTATGCGGGACGGGGAGGGGGGAGCGACGCCCTTGCCGAAAGTTGGGCTGCTTGCGTGGTCTCCTCGGGGAGTTTGAACATACTCCATCAGGTGGGCTCGGCGGCGGTCTGGTTTCCCTCCACGCGCCAGCATTTCGATGCCTGGTGGAAACATTATGCCAAACTGGATTTTGCCCGCTATCGCTGGCTGACGGTGCTCAACCGGGTTTACGGGCCGCCAGGCGTTGCTCCGCCCGCTCCGCAGGTCAAGGGGCATAAGTTCATCCTGGGGACGCTGGCTTTGGATCTGGTGCAACCTGATTCCCCTGATTCGCTCTGGTATGAGCTGACCATCTACGAACAAAATGTGGCAACCCAGCAAAGGCAGCTCACGCCGGGATACTGGCATAGTGTCTTTCGGGTCTGTCTGCCTGTCCAAAACTCCTGCCGGGTCTCGATTTGCAGCGTTGATGTGTGGGGCAACAGGTCGGATTCCACGTGGGTTGATGTCGTGTATCCCGAGCTGCCCCTCGAGCTGTTGATCTCGCCCAACCCAGTGTGGGACAAAGCACTTGCCTCCGCCAGATGGTATTTGCCGGAGGACGCGGCGGGGTCAGTCGAGCTTTGCCTTTACAATTTGCGGGGACAGAAGGTGTTGAGCAGGCACTTCTTCCAGGCTGAAGCGGGAGAGGGCGTCTGGCTGCTGTCTGCGGAAACTGGGTTCAGAAAACTTGGCAGGGGAGTTTATATGGTTAAACTTCACGCTGGCGGCCAGGTCAGGCAACGAAAGTTTACAATCAATTAACAAACACGGGTTTGCGTCTTGGTGGATAAGCTGTGGATAACTTGTGGCGAACAAAATGCCGCTTTGATAATCTGCTGTATGGCAACATGTTAAAGTAAACGGATTATCCACACGTTATGTGGATAACTCTGTAGATTCTTGAAAAACAAAGCCTTGGTGAAAGGAGCTGAACAAGTGGTAAAAATCAGTAAAAACAGGGTGAAAGAACTGGCACGGCTCAGGCAAAAGAAACACCGTCTGGAAGAGAATTTGGTGGTGGTGGAGGGCTTGCGGACTCTGTTGCAGTTGAAATACTACGGCCTGCGTCCGCTGGAACAGTATCTGGGAGAATCGGAGCAAGCGATCTGGGCCGGGGTGCCGGCGCTGCAACTCGGCGCGGAAGACTTTCACAGAATCTGCGACAGCGACAATCCACAGGCCGCGGCGGCACTGTTTGCCTTGCCGGTAGCGGGTGTAAAGAGTTTTAAGACAGCTTTCTATCTTGATGGGATCAGCGATCCGGGCAATATGGGCAGCATCTTCCGCAGCGCGGCGGCTTTTGGTTTGGATGCCTTGCTGCTGTCGCCCTGTTGCGTGGAAGTTTCTTCTCCCAAGGTGATACGGGCCTCTTTGGGCAGCGTTTACCGCGTGCCGCATGCCATAATCCAGCCGGGGGAGCTGTCCGCTCCCGGTTTGCAGTTGGTTTGCGCTGAGATGAGGGAAGGGACTCTGTTGCAGAACTTCAGGCCAGCGGGTGGCAGGCTTGTGGTCGCCATCGGCTCGGAAGCCCGGGGGCTTTCCCGGCAAATCAGGGAGATGGCGGGGGAGAGCCTCCGGATTGGCATGGAGGAGCAAATGGAGTCTTTGAATGCCGCGATGGCAGCCAGCATCATCGCCTACCATCTCCATACTCTGGAACAGCATTAGGGATTGACAAAATTCTGATGCGAGCATTTATGGATATTTCAGATTTTCAGAGCAAGGAGATCGCGTGAACATCATTAACCAAAAAACAGGCTGGATCGAGGTGATATGCGGCAGCATGTTCAGTGGCAAGACCGAGGAGCTCATTCGCAGGATCCGCAGGGCGCAATATGCCAAACAGGCATTTGTGGTTTTCAAACCCGCGATCGACAACCGTTATAATGAAAAGAACATCGTTTCTCACTCGCAAATGGTGGAGCCATCCATCCCGATCTCCAGGCCTGACGAGATCTACCAGCATCTGGCTGATGATTTAAAAATCGTGGCTATCGACGAAGCCCAGTTTTTTGATCCTTCGATTGTGGATGTCTGCAACGACCTTGCCAACCGGGGGTTGCGTGTGATTGTGGCGGGGCTTGATCAGGACTACCGGGGCAAACCCTTTGGCAGCATGCCCCAACTGCTTGCCGTGGCTGAATATGTGACCAAAAACCTGGCCATCTGCGTGAAGTGCGGCAATCCCGCGAACCGCACGCAGAGAACTGTGCACCAGGGCGAACAAATCCTGGTGGGAAGCACGGAAGCCTATGAGGCCCGTTGCCGCAACTGCCACGAGGTATTGGACTGAGCATGCGGCTGGATCCGGCAAGCATCTTCATCTTGTTTCTGGCGCGCCTGATCGAGATCTATTACTGGCTGATCATTGCCAGGGCGATTTTGAGCTGGTTTATCAGGGATCCACGCGACAAGGTCTATCGCTTTCTGTATGGCATCACGGAACCTGTGCTGGCGCCCATCCGCAGGATATTGCCTGATATGGGGCTGGATCTTTCACCCCTGATCGCTTTCTTTATCCTGCAAGTGCTTAAAAGATTAATACTGAGTTTACTATAGACTGGAGGAACAATGTCCTTGTATCCCACCGATATCAGGCATCAAGAGTTTTCCGGAACTCTTTTTGGATTTAGCAAGAAAGAAGTGCGTGAGTTTCTGGAACAGCTTGCCACCGAGCTGGAGGACTACCAGCGCAGGCAGGAAAAGGAGATTCAAAGGCGCGAGGTGATGCAGCACGAAGTCAAACAGGAAGCCATCCAGGCCAGTTCGGCGGTGGAAGACCTGAAACGGCGTGAAGAGCTTATCAGCCGCACCCTGGTGTTTGCCGAGAAAACAAAAGCCGACATTATCGCCAATGCCCGCAAGGAAGCGGAAAACATAATCCATGAAGCGGAGCTGAAGGCGAAACGGGCAATCCAGGAAGCCAGGCAATACCTCACCGCCCTGGAGCATCAGTATGTGCAGATCAAGGAACAGAAGCGGCAGTTCCTTATGCAATTCAAGTCCGAGCTGCAGACCTTTATGGACCGTATCGGCAAGGATCCCTTGCTGACGAAGGATACGGAACAACTGCTGGATACGGAATTCAAGCAGATCAAAGATGAGATCAATCCGGGCAACAATCCCCGGCCCGAAGGACAAAACTGATGGCTGCTGATTATCGACAGACTGCGTCCTGGCTGCGGGAACGGCTGCCCCTGGTTCCCCAGGCGGGGGTCATTTTGGGAACAGGTTTGAACGATCTGGCGGATCACTTGGAAATCCTCTTCACGATGCCGTATTCTGAGATACCTGGTTTTGCCAGCAGCACAGCGCCTTCCCACAAAGGTAATCTGATACTGGGAAAACTGGGAGGAGTGCCGATCCTCTGCCTGCAGGGCAGGTTCCACTTTTACGAAGGCTATCCGATGTCCACGGTTGTCTTTCCAGTGCGGGTGATGGCCTGCCTGGGCGTGGGCACCCTGATCGTAACCAACGCTTCGGGAAGCCTCAGAGAGCAGTATGCACCAGGAAGCATCATCCAGTTGAACGACCATATCAACCACATGGGCACCAATCCCTTGATCGGGCACAACGATGAAACCCTGGGGGAAAGGTTTCCCAGCCTGAACGACGTCTATGACAGGGAGTATTTGGAGATTTGCGGGCAGATTGCCGCTGAACTGAAGATCGACTTGCCCCAGGGAACCTACATAGCGGTGACAGGGCCGAGCCTGGAGACCAAAGCTGAGTGCACGGCTTTTGTCGGATGGGGTGCTGACCTGGTTGGCATGTCCACAGTTCCCGAAGTGATCGCAGCCCGGCACGCAGGCATGAGAGTCCTTGCCCTGTCTGTGGTCACCAACTACAGCAACCTGTTTCACGATTTGGAGCATTCGCAGGAAGAGATCAGGCAGAATGCCAATCTGGCCGCAGAAAACCTGAGGTCGTTGCTGGCAGGATTTTTACGTAAGCTGGCAAAGGCCTGAAGGGATATTTTTATTGACATAACTGAGAGCCTTAGATATCTGGAATATTCAGAATTAAAGTGTTATACACAGGAGCTATAAATGGCGGCAAAACCATTATCAGCAGAGAAACTTAAGCACTACGAGAAGATCATTCTGGAAGAGCTTAAAGAAAGCGTTGCCTATTTGGAAGACACCCACAAAGACCAAAGCAAAGGAGCCAAGGAAAGCAGCGGCGACCTCTCATCCTATGCCTATCACCAGGCTGACCAGGGTTCGGATACCAACCTTATGGAGCAGACTGTAATGATGATGGAACAGGAACGGGAAAAGATCAGGCAGCTCAACGACGCCCTCAAAAGGATATATGACGGCACCTACGGCCTCTGCGAAATGTGCGGAGAAGTGATCGGGGAAGCACGGCTGGAGATCATACCCTACGTTACACACTGCATTACCTGCAAGGAAAAGCTGGAAGACAAAAAGCGCAAGCAGAACAGGTGATGAGCGATTTGAAGGACAAACCCAAAAAATATCCGGCTTTTATAATAATGGCGATCGTGATCATTCTGGATCAGGTCACCAAGATACTCACCAGAGCGTTTACTTTGGAGGGACATTCCTATCCTGTGCTGCAAAACATCTTCGGAGACACTTTCCGTTTCACCCATCTCCGCAACACAGGCGCGGCGTTCAGTATATCGCTATCCAATCCGGCCTGGAACCGGGTGTTTTTCGTATCCGCCACGGTTCTGGCTGTCGTGTTTGTCTTATATTTATTACGTCATGCCACAAACAAAATTCAGGTTATAGCCTTTGGCCTGGTTCTGGGAGGAGCCATTGGCAACAATCTGATAGACAGGCTGTTCTTCGGAGCCGTCACAGATTTTATAGACGTGGACTTTCCCAATATATTTGGCCTGGAGCGCTGGCCAGTGTTCAATGTGGCAGACAGCGCCATTTTCTGCGCGATGATCCTGTTGATCATCGACATGCTGTTTATAAAAAGCACACCTGTTAAAGAAGTCCCACCAAACGAGATTAACACCAAGGAGCTATAGATGAGAAGTCTGATTCTGACTTTGATAGCGCTGATCATGGTTGCCGGCTTATCCGCGCAGCAAGTATTGTCCGTGTATGACATCCAGTCATCGGTCGATGCCGCGGGAAACTCCACCTATGATGGGCAGACGGTTACAGTGCGAGCCATCGTAACCCATGTGATACCCAATTCCGCTTTTTACATCGGTGACGCGTCCGGGGGTCCCTGGAGCGGGGTGTATGTGTATCACCGCAACACAAGCAACGCTGTCTCCGTGGGCGACGACGTGCAGCTTACCTGCGTGGTGGATGAATACTACAACCTTACGGAACTGACGAATGTTTCCAGCTTTGAGATCTTCTCCAGCGGCAATCCCCTGCCCCCTGCCTGGCCAATAACCACTGCCGAAATGGCTTTTAACAGTCCCGATTCCGAGCAATGGGAAGGAGTACTGGTCAGGTTCAACGATGTCCAGATCAAATCGACGGTTGACAATTATGGGCAGTTCAAGTTTGCGGATGACAGCAACGTCCAGGCCATGGCAGACAACGGGCTCTTCGCTTTCAACAACAGCGATATCAATGTGGGCGACTGGTGGTATATGATTCAGGGAATTGTGGACTATCACAGCAGCGCTGGCTACAAGGTGAATCCCCGCAATCAATCGGACATGGTGAAAACCGACGCTTTGGCCAATGCTTACATCACCATCGAATCCAAGGAAGCTGAGCTGAACAAGCCGGTTGAACTTGCCATGCTGACCTCCCATGTGAACCTCAACTGGTATGTGTCATCCTATACCGCTTCTTTCAAGATAGACCCAACCAAGGTGCTCTTCCAGGGTATAAAATACGAGAACACCCTCTCCCGCCTTTGGGATGAAGACGACAGCCTGACCGTATCTCCGGACGGCGATCTGATCACCATCTATTACAACTCCATGGAGCCCCTGTATTCTGAAGAGGATGGCGCGGTGTTGATCATACTGCAGTTCGAATCTGTCAGCTATGGCGAGTCTGTCATAGATTTGCAGGAATTCTGCTATGTTAGCCCGCCCAACTCTACCCAGCTCAATAACCTGAATGATGGCATCCTCAGAGTGCCCATCAAAGAAAAGGTTCTCTGGCTGAATATTCTCAATGCCACCACAGGCAGCACCAAGAATATCTTCAATCCGGAACTCAATGAGAAGATCATGCTGGAATATGGCACCCAGGGTACCACGATGATGAACCGGTACAAAGCCATTATCAGGATCTACGATGTCCAGGGCAGGCTGGTGGCCACTCCAGTGAATAAAAACATTGGCAACCTGATCGGCATCAACAGGGAACTGTGGGATGGCCGGGATTACAACCGCAAGCTTTGCCCGATCGGCGTTTACTACTGCCATTATGAGCTCATCGAAAGAAGCACCGGCAAAAAAGAAACCACGATCCAGCCAATCGTGATAAAATCAATCCTGGATTGAAGTAAAGAAGGATACTACCATGAAGAAAACCATAATACTCGCCGCTATCCTGTTTCAGGCGGCTTTGCTGCTTGCCGTATTCGATGACTACAATCCTTCCGCCAGGGCTCGCGGTATGGGCGGAGCCTACACCGGTGTGGTAGACGATGTCAACGCGATCTTTTACAATCCCGCAGGCCTGACCAATGTGAACATGGAAGCCATGATCGGCTTCAGCCAGCTCAACAATCAGGAGTTCACCGAATTCAAAGCTGGCGCGGTTGGCATCAAGCTTCCCCAAAACCTTGGCACAGTGGCTTTGGGAGCCAGGCTCTTCGATGTGGACTTTGAGGAAGAGACCCTGATGAGCGAGCAGATTTGGAGCCTTTCCCACGCCTTCAACCTGCAAAAGGACATCCATTCCCAGATTAGCGTGGGATACACAGTCAACTATAACCTGCTCCAGTTCGATGACGATGTGCGCGATGAAGCTTTCGCGGTGGATTTGGGAGCCACTGCCCTCCTGCATGGCAGAACCAAGTTCGGTTTTTGCGTCACCAATCTGCGCCAGGCAGTGATGGGCAACAACAATCAGAACACCCTGCCCAGCAAGCTGTCCCTGGGAGTATCCTACCTGCCCTATGACCAGGTGACCACCAGCATTGAAGTGCGCAAGGATTTTGGGCAGGAAACTGAATTTATGGGCGGAGTGGAAGCCAGGATGCTGGAAATCCTCAGCCTCAGATTTGGCGTCCACCACAATCCCGCGACCTGGAACGCAGGGGTGGGGCTTGACGTTGAAGGCATCAAGATCGACTTTTCCTATTCCACTCACACGGTTTTGCCGGGAACCATATACGGCAACGTTGGTTATAAATTTTAATCGGGAGGATGATTATGGCTGGTTCCATGTTTAAGAAGTTTTTACCCGCTTTTATACCCCTGGCCTATGAACTGGTGCGCCAGGTGAGGAGAAACAGCAGTCACAACAGCGAGATCAAGAAATTCGACAAGGCTGGAGAACAGTTGAACACGATAGAGCATCTGATCGTAAGGCTGGAAAAGAAGGTTCAATCCAACCGTGAAGAGATCAAAAGTTCCAGGATCCGTCTTAGAATCTGGTTGGGGATCAATTCCGCCTTGTTAATCGCTATCTTTGTAAAAGTATTCTTTTTCTAAAGATATAAACTCCGAATTGTACTGGCTCCAGCAGTTTGCCGCGGCAGGCATCCTGCTGGAGCTTGTATTGTCATCATGATTTTTTGGGATTTTGCTGGCTCTTTGTCATCCGCGTCCCTTGCGGAAGGCAGCGCATGCCTCAATCACTTGCAGGATAGTCAATTGATTGTGCTGCGAGCCTGCTTTGAATCCGGCAGACAGGGTGGGGTCTTCCTTAGGTCTTCCTTAACTTTTATAAGGATGACCTAAGGATGATAGGTTATCGTCTTGTGGCACAAAATGATAGCGATATGGGTGCGGGTAGTGCCCCAAGCGGGATTTTTATACCTCTTCCCCCGGTTTCAAGATAAGGCATTGGAGTCCCAAAGCCTTGATCCTGGCGGCAAATACCTCTGGATCGGCCGCGATTATGGGCCAGGTGTTGTAGTGCATGGGTATTGTGATGCCCGGGCGGACTAATTCTGCCGCTTTGACGGCGTCATCGATCCCCATGGTGTATATGTCACCAATCGGCGCCAGCATATAGTCAACCTTTTGCATTTCCCCGATCAGCTTCATGTCCTGAAACAGTCCGGTATCGCCTGTGTGGTACACGCAGACGCCATCCATCCAGAGCAATACTCCAGCCGCCAGTCCGGCATACGCCCCATCCGGTGTCTGGCTGCCATGCCAGGCGATGGTAAGTTTCACGCGGCCAAAGGGAAAGCTTTTGGAGCCTCCAATCTGCAGGGAATGTGTTTTAAGCCCTTTGTTTTCAAAATAGCTGCACAATTCGACCACGCAGATGATCTCCGCGTTGCAGCGTCTGGCGATTTTCTCCGCGTCTCCCAGATGGTCAAAATGGGCGTGGGTGATCACGATGTAATCCGCGTTTATCGAATCTGATTTGACGGTGGCCTGGGGATTGTCATCCAGCCAGGGATCGATCAGGACAGTGTGGCCAGAGTTACTGCGCAGCTCAAAAGCGGAATGGCCATGATATCTCAGTTTCATTGTTACCTCCTTTATGCTGTGTTCAAAAATACTGTGGGGGTGGTGGGAAGTCAAGAGCTTTTCGTGACCCATCAGTTTTACAAACACCGGAGGCAAATCAACGGCATAGCGATTAGCAAAGTGGTTTATGGCATTGGCGGGGTGTCAAAATGAACTTGACAGATGTGGCTCTTTGAAAAGCATTGCTTTCTGCGTGCGCCCTTGGCTCAATTGGATAGAGCATCTGACTACGGATCAGAAGGTTGGGGGTTCGAATCCCTCAGGGCGTGCCACAAATTTCTTGCCAGCATCCGCTGGCTTTTTTTTATTGCACGGAGTTATGAGAAACAAAAGCACTACCCGGACAAAATGGAGCAATCTGATCCAAATCTACCGGATGATGTTCCGCTATTGGCACATCCTGTTGATGGGGCTGGTGGCTATGCTGCTTTACGCGCTGTTCAGCGGTATCAGCATTACCCTGGTTATCCCCTTGTTTGACTATGTTTTCAGGGCGAGTCCGGTGCCGGTGCAATACCACGACGCGGGTGCGTTTATCCAGGCATTTCTGGGAAGAATAGGCGGGTTTTTCACTGAAACGGGATCGGTGTTCTCAATTCGGAGCCTCAACGACCTTGCCCCCCTTTGGGAGAACCTCAAGGATGTGATGCAGCACACCGATTCCCTGGCTTTGCTCTGGGTGATTTGCGGTTTTGTGGTGGTCACCATTATTCTCAAAAACATCTTTTTCTATATCCACAGGGTGCTTTTGATCAGCTTGCGGGGCAACACGATAAGAGATGTCCGCAACCTGATGTTCAGCAAATACATGGGTCAGTCACTGGAGTTTTACAATCAGCACCGGGTGGGTGACGCGATCGTGCGCATGGTAAACGATGTCAACATCGTTAGCGACCAGTTTATCCGCTCCATCCTGGACGCACTGAGAGATATCATTTCCATCGCCGTGTATCTGCGGATAGCGCTGCTGCTCAATCCCAGGCTCCTTCTCTATAGTGTGATAATCGTTCCGCTGTTCACGCTCATGGTAAGCGTTTTGGGCAAGAAGATCAAGAAGTATTCCAAACGTATCCAGGCACAGCTTTCCAATATGTTCTCCGCGGTGGAAGAAGCGCTGAACAGCATGAAGATCGTCAAGGCCTTCCGCCGGGAAGACAGCGAATACCACAACTTCAAGGCAATCAACAACGCCCATCTGAGCCAATGGAAAAAGGCACAATACTATACAACCCTCAATGTGCCAATTACTGAGCTGAATACGGTGGCAATGGGTGTGGTGGTGATTATCCTGGGGGGGGAATTGATCCTCAGTCCCGGCAGCACCTTTTCGTTGGGGGATTTTACAGCCTTTCTCTTTGCCCTCTTTTCCATGCTGCATCCCCTGAAGTCGCTTACGCAGATATACATCGAGATCAAAAAAGCTCTGGTGTCGCTGGACCGCTTATCCGCTGTAATGAACCGCAAACCGACAGTGGTGGATGCTGTGGATGCCGTTGATAAACATGGATTTGAAAAGAGTATCGAGTTCTCCAAAGTGGGTTTTTATTACGAGCCAGGCAAACCTGTGATAAAAGATTTCGACCTGGTTATCCACAAGGGCGAAAAAGTTGCTTTGGTAGGGTCAAGCGGGGGCGGCAAGACCACCCTTGCCAACCTGCTGAATCGTATGTACGATGTGAAGGAAGGATCGATAAAGATTGATGGGGTGGATCTGCGGAAGATCAAGCTGAACCATCTGCGCAAGCTTTTTGGGGTGGTTACGCAAGACAGCCTGCTGTTCACCAGAACGCTGCGTGACAACATAGCTTATGGCAGCCTCGAGCCTGTGTCCGATGAACAGCTCCGCCGCGCGGCAAAGATTGCCAACGCGGATGAGTTTATCCAGCAGTATCCGGGACAATACGACGGCATACTGCAATCCAAGGGTTCAAATCTTTCTGGCGGCCAACGGCAGCGGCTGTGCATCGCCCGGGCGATCGTGGGCGATCCGCCCATTCTGATCTTCGATGAAGCCACCAGCGCCCTCGATACCGAGAATGAACAGAAAGTTCAGCAGGCTATCGATGAAGCCACGCAAAACAGGACTGTCATCCTGATAGCACACCGCCTGAGCACTATCCTTAAAGCGGATAAAATTGTGGTGATCGAACAGGGCAGGATCGTGGGACAGGGCACCCACAATGAACTGATGGAATCCTGTCCGCGCTATCAATACCTTTACAATCTGCAATTCAGCAATGGGCAATAGTGTCAGATGTGTGGAGCAGAGCGGTCGCGGGGTTATGATGTGATGACAAGGGTATTGGTGGTCGGAAGCGGGTTTTTTAAACCTGGGTTTGAGTTGTTGGCAGGAGAGGAAATCCAACTCAGCTATCTGGACAAGGACCTGGAATGGAAGCGGCTGAATCTAATCCAAAAAATCAGGCTTATTGCAGCTCATGACATCGTCCATTTCTTTTGGGCGAGGGTGGCGATATCAAACCTTTTGCTGGCTCTGTTGATGAGGAAAAGCGTTATCCAGCACTACATCGGTTCGGATGTATTGCTAACATTGAAAAGCAAAAGAAAAGTGGTGATACAGAAGTTGCTGGCCCGTTGGGGAGTCAATCTCTTTGCCGGTTCGGAACAGTTGAGCCTGGAACTGAAAGATGCCGGAATCGATAGTATCACGCTGCCATTTGTGAACAGGGACATCCGAAACGCATTTACTGCCTATCCCAAGGAATTGACGGTGTTGACCTATGTTCCTGACGGGAAGGAAGAATTCTATGGTTTGCCCGCAATTCTTGCCTGCGCCAGGAAATTTCCGCATATCCGTTTTACGATTCTGCGCAATACCAGGGATTTCGCTTTGTCAAACGTTTGCACCATTCCTTTCGTGCCCTGGGAAGACATGGACAAGCTCTATAATGAGCATAATATATACCTGCGCCTGACCAAACATGACTCCCTGTCAACCGCTGTGGTTGAAGCGCTTGCCTGCGCCAGGCATGTGATCTGGACTCAGCCTTTTCCTTATTGCTATCAGGTGGCTAATGAAAAGGATTTAGACAGGCTCCTGGCTAACCAGAAAGTGTTTAAAGAGCCCAACAGGAAAGGACAGCGCTATGTGTTGGAGCATTTCTCACTATCGCTGTTGAGGAGCATATATCAGGCTGCCTGGCAGAGCATTACCTTTCATGTAAAGGGGCACAGTTGATGAACATCCTGTTCGTGCAAGACAGTTCGCCCTGCATTCGCAACATCAAGTACGCAGAGGCATTGCAGCAGAGGGGGGTGAACGTGCATCTGCTGCATCGGGACAAGACCCCGGATCAGGGTTATGGCAGGGGAGACGAATTCTATGCCAGCCTTCACCGCTTTAACGGCCGTTTTCGCCTGCTGTCCAGGATCAGACAGTTGATAATCACACAGAGGATAGACCTGATCCACTATCATAATCAGCCTGACATATTAGGCGCCAAAATCATCAAAGCCAGGCTGGGTGTTCCTGTGGTCTTTGATTGCCATGATTTTATGAGCTTTAAACACCGGCTTGGGTATCGTGAAAGGGTAGCCGAAAAGACCTGCAATGAACTTTCCTGCGGAGTGGTCTATCCTTCTGCCAGATATTTGCAGGAAGCCATGCAATACTACAGTTTTACGCCCCGGAGGCTGGTCTTTGGAAACTACTTTCCGCGCACTCAGATTCTGCAGCCTTCCGACATGCTGCCCAAGCTCTCCGCCGCAGATAACAAGATTCATCTGGTTTATGAAGGGCGCCTGGCGCAAAAGAAAAGCGACCATCGCTATATTGTAAGGCAACTGGAGCAGTTTCCGGCAGACAAGTATGTGGTGCATATCTTTCCCAGCAACCGCAAAGAGTTTGCGGAGTATAGGGCTCTGCCCCAGGTCTGTATGGAACAAAAGCGTCCTTACTCGGAATTGATCAGGGCGATGTCCGTCATGGACTATGGTTTGGTGTTGTTCCAGGATACGATAGCGGCAAAGTTGCCCGCCATCCGCTACGCTTTTGGGAACAAGACCTACGATTATCTCTGTGCGGGTCTGCCTGTCCTGGTGCAGGATTGTCTGGATGAAGTGCGGGATTTTGTAGTGGATAACAACGTAGGAATGAAGCTTTCAGAACTTGAAACCTTGCCACGGTCTGGGCAATCCGAATATCGGAAAATGGTTGAACAGGTATTGCAAATCCGCGGGCAATACAGCATGGAAGCCCAGATTCAGCGTCTGCTGGACTTCTATGATCTGTGCCGAAGGGAGTGTCATGCTTGATCTGACCGCCTTCATTCTCACCCAAAACAACATCCGCACCATTGCCGCCTGTCTGGACAGCCTCAGTTGGTGCGAGAACGTCGTGGTGATCGATTCCTTCAGCACCGATGGCACTCTTGAAGTTATTTCCCGTTATTCCAATGTCCGCCTCTATCAGCATGAATATACAAACGCCCGTGAACAGCGCATTTGGGGAATGCCACATATCACCACCAAGTGGGTGTTTATCATCGATTCGGATGAGATTTGCCCTCCTGTGCTGCGAGATAAGATTGTGGAGATCGTCAGCAGCGGAGACGACACTTACGACGGTTATCTTTTTCTCACCCGCACCCTGTTTGTGGGAAAGCTGCTCAAGCACAGGGACTATCTCAGCAGCAGGGGTAAACGCCTGGTTATGACAGGTGTGGCCACGCGTTATTGGCGTCCGGCAAGGGTTCACGCCTCTATCAGGCTGGACAACAAGAAATACATGCCTGACCGTTATTATCTGATCCACGATCCCATAGATTCCCTGTCCGCCCACTTCAAAAAAATGCTGCGCTACGCCAGATGGCAGGCGGAAGATATGTATGAAAGCGGAGTCAGAACGAAGTTTTGGCACCTGACCCTCAGACCGGTGGGCAAGTTTTTGCAATACTTCATCATCCGGGGAGCTTTCAGGGATGGATGGAGGGGCATGGTTATCTGCGTTATGGGAGCGATTCAGGTGGCTCTCAAGTATCTGTTGCTTGCTGAACTGACCCATAAAAGAAAGGCAGGCGGGGATTGAGTTTGGAACTATATCTGCTCACCGGATACAACGGGTTTTATGGCCAGAGCCGCAAGCCCTGGGTTTCCCTCTCCACTCCAACGTTGATAAATGAATTGCAAGGCCGCGGGCTGACAGTGCATACCGCGGACTGGCACGACCTGGCTTCCGGCAATTTCAATCCCAGGGACAGCAATATCCTATACACTTTCAGCCAGTTGACCCACATCCGAACCTGGCTCAAAGACCAGCTTCATTTCCTGGCGGAGCGCAACCGCCTCATCCCCTCGCTACCGCTTCTGCTATGCCACGAAAACAAAGGCTATGCCTGGCTTTACCAGAAGAGCAAGGGCATCGATACACCCCGGGCGTGGTATCTTTGCGACCCGCGGGACATCCCGCCTGACCTGCCCTATCCGATCGTGCTCAAGACCACATCCGGAACGAATGCCAGGGGGGTGTTTCTCTGCCACAGCTACAAAGAGCTGTTGGACAGGATCAAGGCTTTGGCCCCAGCAGTAAGTCCGGCTGTCAAACTGGATCATCTGCGGCGCAGATACCTGCGTGGCGGCAGAACTTATCCGGGCTATCCCGGATTCGAGCCCAAGCGGGACGCAGACGACTGGCTGCAATACATGCGCCCCGGAGCGGCTTTCCTGCTGCAGGAATACATTTCAGGCCTGGATTGCGACTACCGGGTCATCGCCATAGGCAGTAAATTCTTCCTGATGCGTCGCCTCACCAAAAGCGGCGATTTCAGAGCCAGCGGGACAAAACGCTTTGACTTTGATGCGGCGCCGCCTGCCGGGCTTTTGGACTATGCCCGGAGCATCGCGCAACGCTTTGACACGCCTTTCCTTTCCCTGGATATCGGGCACAAGGGCGGGAAAAACTATCTCTTTGAGTTTCAAGCTTCCCATTTCGGCACCGCTGCTATTGTCCGTTCCCAAGGCTATTACCGGAAAGTTTCCGGTTCCTGGGAATTCTGCAAGGGCAGTTCCAGCCTTGAACAGACTCTGGCATCTGGCCTGGCGGAATATCTGCGTGGGCAAGTAAACTGATGGTCGGTTCAGAACTGCTCTACGCGCCGCTGTATGGAGCTCTTTGGAAGCTTGCCGGGAAACTTGGCAGGCAGATACCACTGGCTTTCTATTGCCCGGAAGAGATTGACCTGCTGTGTTTTGAACCGGTGGCCAGACACCTGCCGCGGCTTGTTTACCTGAGCGGGGATCGTTCCATCCAGGCGGCTTTGACGCGCAAGGGCCTGCCCAACCGCAATGCCCTGAGCTTTCCTCGTGCGTTGATTATGAGCCGGCATGCTCTGCACAGGTTTCCCTGCCGCAATATAATCAGCATCGGAATGAGGCATGGCCCCTACCATTTCAAGCGTATGACGAGAGCGGAAAATTACAACCGGTTAGGCCTTTACCTTTTCAGCAGCCATGCCGACTTGGAAGCCGCCCGCGGGCTGGGGGTGAAGGTGGGGAAGGCGGTGGGCTTTCCCAAGCTCGATCCAGCCTTTGACGGCAGCATCACGGAGCCCCAGCTTCTTGCCCAGAAAAAGCTCTGGGGGATCGACCCCTCCAAGCCGACCCTGCTTTTCACAAGCACCTGGGATGGCAGCGGCATGAGCGCCATCGGCATCTGGCTTCCCCGCCTGCGGGAGATCATGCCCAGGTGGAATGTGCTGGTCACCCTGCATCCCTGGGTGTCAGCCTCCTACCGCAAGGCCTTAAAACAGATGCGGGACGTCAATGTTGTAAAACAGGTGGATCTCCTGAAAGCCATGCTTTGCGCGGATGTATGCGTGGGCGATCAAAGCTCCATCCTGGCGGAATGCTGCGCGCTGGACAGGGGAATAGTGACCTTCAGGACTTCCCCCGCAGCCCGATCACTTGTCCAGATTGACGAACTCCTGGAGCGGATTTCTCTGCGCGTAAGCGGATTTGATGAACTCGAGCCCGCTTGCGAGCGGTTTTTAAGCTATCCTTCCCTTCTGAGCCAGCAAAGGGCCGAGGCCAACAGATTGATGTTCGACACACTTGACGGCCAGGCAGGCAAGCGCGCGGCCGCCGCTATCCTGGACTATCTGCGGGAAAAGGGCTTCCAATGCTGATCGACGCCCACTGCCATCTCGCCAATCTGGCTGAAACCATGCCCCTGCCAGGATTGCTGGAGGAAGCCTCGAACAAGGGGATCAAGCGCTTTTTATCCTCCGCTTTGCGCCGTTCGGAGCTTGGCTTCTATCAGAACTTGAATGACTCCAGAATCTTGTTTAGCGCGGGCATTCATCCCAATTATCCGGTCTGCGATCTTGTGCTGGATGATCTTGCGGCTTTGTGTGCTTCCCGCCAGGTCTGGGCTATCGGCGAGATCGGACTTGACCGCTATAACAAAGACCTCGACAGCCAACGCCGGATACTGATAGACCAGCTCCAACTGGCGGAGAGATATGGGCTTCCTGTGGTGCTGCACATTGTGGGGCATCAGCAACTTGCCTGGGAGGTTCTGCGCCAATATCCTCTGCGCTACCTGGTGCACGGCTACGCTGGCAGCGTTGAGGGCTTTCGCCTGCTGGCCAGGCTGGATAGCTGGTTCACCGTCAGTTCCAGGATTCTGAGAGCGGATAAAGCCGCTCTGTTCAAGGCGATGCTGGAACATGGCCGTTACCTCTTCGAGACTGACATCACCCAATACTACGTTCACCCCGGAGAAAAGAACCCCTTGCTCAGGCTGCTGGATGTGTTCGAGCGCAGCGTCAAGCTCTCAGGCAGGGACAGGGCGGAGTTGGCGGAGACCCAGTTGCGGAGCTTCCGGGAACTAACTGGGGAACTATCTTGACAGACCCGCGTTTCAGCCGTGCCGAACTCCTTTTGGATACTCAGGCGCTATCCAGATTGGGTTCCGCGCATGTCTGCGTGATCGGCCTGGGAGGAGTAGGCTCATACGCGGTTGAAGCTCTGGCGCGGGCTGGGGTCGGCGAATTTACGCTCATAGATTTTGATGTGGTGGGGAAGACAAATTTGAACAGGCAGATCATAGCCCTGGAAAGCACGCTGGGCTTGCCCAAGACGGAGGTTCTGCGGCAAAGGGTGCTGGATATCAATCCCTCGGCTCTGGTGCACACCCGGCAGGAGTTTCTGGATTCAAGCAACCGCGGCAGCCTGCTGCAGGGGATGGATTTATATATCGACGCCATCGATAGCCTGGGGCCCAAGATTGGACTGCTTGAACACGCTATTACCCAAAGGTTTAGATTCATTTCCGTGATGGGGGCGGGCAACCGTGTGGATCCAGCCCAAATACATCTCGCGCCGCTTGCGGAAAGCCATGCCTGCCCCCTGGCAAAAAGAGTGCGCAAGTTTCTGCGCCGGCGGGGTTTCCCCATTAACTTCCCCTGCGTGTATTCCTCCGAAAAACCGGTAAAAACCGATCCTGACGACTCCGCGCCTGATGAGATCATCCTGCAGCGGGGCAGGCAACGCCAAACGATAGGCTCCATCAGCTACATGCCCGCCATTATGGGCATGATGGCTGCCTCCTGGGTGATCAGGGAAGCCATTAAACCAGTGGATGGGATACCGGAAAGCTGACATGGTGGTGGTGAGGAAACTGCACAGTTACAGGGGAGCTTCTTACCATTTTGCCATTTCACCTTTCCAACTTTCCACGACCTTTTCGTAGCACCTATATATTATGGGGGCGGGCCTCATTTGCATCACCCTCCCCGGCCTGGGTCTTCCTGGGGTCAACCTTATAATTTATAAGGATGACCTAAGGATGATGGCACTAAACGCAGTAGCAGCAAGGGACGGAGCTATGAAGGAATATGCAGAATATTACCGTTGTATTTGATGAATGTCACGCTATATTGCTTGCGTTATTATTTCATCATAGTGAAAAGGTGGAAATGTGAAATGGTGACAAGGAGGCCCCGAAAACAAGTCCACCAGGCTATATACTGTGTCATCACGGCTTGCCGGGGTCCCCGCCAAAGCGCGCAGCGGTTTGGTGGGGTGGATAGAGCCGTGATCCAGTCTTTTGAGGCTACATACAACCACCTGACCCTAAAACACAGCACACCAAACCACAAAACTGTGTCATCACGGCCTGCGAGCCGTGATCCAGTCTTTTGAAGACACATCACAGCACACAGCCCTGAAACAACGCCAACCAAGCTACATACCGTGTCATCACGGCCTGCGAGCCGTGATCCAGTCTTTTGAAGACACATCACAGCACACAGCCCTGAAACAACGCCAACCAAGCTACATACCGCGTCATCACGGCCTGCGAGCCGTGATCCAGTCTTTTAGAAACAACCAGCCAGCCTCAAAACAAACCAACATCAGACTGTATACTGCGTAATCACGACCTGCTATCCGTGATCCAGTGCCCAGGGGTGGCAAAGTCCGTTTGCCACAGAGACCGGAGGTCTCTCCCAAACAGGCAACTCCGTTGCCTCTGCCGAACGGACTTCGGCAGCCCTTATATTATCCGCGTATGTCTGCGTGAACTGCTTGACCCAGTAGCCAGTCTTTGATAAGAGAGCCAGTTATGAAAACACAAGCGCAAGAGCATCACGCTTAAAAGAAAGCAAATTGTGATAACGTAACCGAGAAAATATCATACGTGGTCATCCGCGGATACCGGCAAAGCAAAAAAGAACTTGACCTGTATTTATCAGATAACAAAATGCGCCTGGTAGCTTTATATTATTCAGATTGTTAGTAATCAGGTGTGTTACATGCCCTCAAATTATTGGAGAAGCGATTGGTTTAGATTAACACAAGTATATTGGACACTAATCAACTCTTGAAATGGATGTAAAATGAAGACTTATAATCTGGTGATACTGCTCTTATTGCCGAGTCTCTTGTTATGTATAACAAGAACTGTATCATTGGACGGCACACAGCAATATGTCAGTATCCAGGCAGCCGTGAACGATTCAAGACATGGGGATGTGGTTTTGGTATATCCTGGAAGATACGTAGAAAACATCTCCCTGAACCATTACAATATAACGATAGAAAGTATGTATTCCATAGACCCACAGGATATATACATAGAGAGTACTATTATTGATGGGAACATGAACTCTTGTATCAGGGTAGTAAATGGAGAGACACTAACCATCTCAGGTATTACGCTCGTAAACAATGAGCAAGGTAACTATAGCGGAGATCTTAATTATGCTGGCGGTGGGATCTATCTAAAACTATATTCTCAAGCCTTCGTTAACAACTGCATAATTAGAAATTGTATTGCTCAGTCTGGTGGTGGTATATCTGTTAGTAGCCATTCAAATCTATTGTTGTCGAACGTAAAGATATTTGACAACCAAGCATTGGCAATCGGAGGAGGAATAGCGTTCGAAGAATCAGAATCACTGATTTTTGATTCTGCTGCTTTGTGCTCTGTTTATAATAACTTCGCGACCAGGGGTATGGATATCTGCTTCATCTTTCATTATGAGACACAAAATAGCTACAATATCCACTTACTGCGAGGAAGCAGTATTTTATCTGAACCGGATGGCTACTTCATTGGAGTTCGAAATTGTAATGTGACCTTGGATATCCAAGAGGGATATATAACTCAGATAGACAGTGATCTATACGTCTCGCCCAATGGTGATGATTCTAATACTGGTTTATCCGCCGAATCTCCGATGCAATCCATCGTTCATGCGATGCAGAGAATAGCTTCCAATCCGGTAAATCCCAGAACAATTTACTTGGCAGAAGGCACTTATTCTAACTCCAATAACAACCAGCTCTTTCCTGCCGGAGTGAAATCACATGTAAGAGTGATAGGCGCAGGAATGGATGATACAATACTTGACTGTGAATTCCTGCGAACAGCCTGGGGTGCCTGGTATGCGGATGATATTGAGATCGCCAGTATGAAGATAGTTAACTGCAGGTCTTCATCTACTTTTCCCCTGGGAGTTTTGTACGGGTCAGACATCAATCTGCATGATCTGAAATTTGAGAACAACTATGGGGCATTGTCATCCGGATTAACCATAGGCTATTGTGATAATGTTATTGTGGATAATATCATAGCCGGGAATACGACTTATCATAAGGACCTGATGACTATTGCGGGATTTGATTGTGACAATATGCTGGTAAATAACTTTATATCAGCGAACAACACGTTAACGGATTGGGAAAGGAATGATGTGGGTATGAACATCAGTTCCTGCGATCTGATGCTCAGGAACTCTATCATAGCCAACAATACCGCCCAGGATGCCTGGCCTTTTTTCTATACGAACATTTATCCGGGCTTTGAGGATTTCAACCTTGATATGAGCAATGTGTTGATCATAAATAACACGATATCGCATTGCAGTTGGGTGAGTAACCCCATATATATACAAAATCGTTTTCAGACGATGCAGATCAACAACTGCACTTTTGCCAACAACTCAACAAATGGAACCCTCACCAGCGTAATAGGCAGTGCCGATATCAGGAATCTGGTCTCTTATAATCCCGGAGCGCCTTACGAACTTTATTTAGCGAACTATATCAACAGTATTGGGATGAGTTATAACGCAAGCGTCAGCAACAGCCTTTTCCGCACTGATATAGTAGGCAGCTCTTTGCCCGGCCTGGTAACCCTTACAGATAATATAATGGACTCCAATCCGTTATTTTTGGGCACAGTAGATACAAATCTGAGTATAGATCAGCCAGAATATTACCAGTTAAGTTCCGGTTCCCCCTGTATCAATACCGGCACGGCTGATACAAGCGGATTGAACCTGCCGCCCATGGACCTGGCAGGCAACTGGCGCATCTGGGACGGCAGGATAGACATGGGCTGTTATGAGTACGGTGCAGAGCCCTATGTAGGTGTTGACGATCCTGAGCTACCAACTCCTCGCGGAGGATTTCAGGTATCTGCCTATCCCAATCCCTTGCTGAATACCAGCCGGGCGGCGGGGGTCTTCATCGAATTTACCCTGCCCAAAAATACTCTGGCACGGCCTGTGGTTGAGGTATTCAACATCCGGGGGCAGAAGGTGAAGAGCTTCCGCCCGAGCGAAAGCCATAACAGCCTGGTTCGCAAAGCCGGGCTGTCGGAAAGCCTGAAGCAAAACGGAGAATTCTATTCCACGGTTTGGAATGGCAGGGATGACAATAACAGGCCGCTTGCTTCGGGAACCTATATAGTAAGGGTCAGGGCAGGCAATATGGTAAACAGCAAAAAGATAACTATAATCAGATAGTCAAAGACCGCCACGAGTGAAAAGGCTTTTCCACTTGACAGCAGCCTTGCCTCTGATACAAGGGTATAAAACACCTTTGGGAGTGAGCTTGACCGATATTGACATTAAAACCTACACACATTCAGAGCTGAGGACGCTGTATGATGATCCGGACTGGTGGGTGCAAAAAGAGCGTCCCTCCCTCAGGTTGACCAGATAAGGGAAATGAGTTCCAAAGGTGTGTCCCTGGCCCTCCACAGTAACAGCCACGCGGATTTATCCCGGCTTGCTTATCCCGAGCTAAAACAGGAGCTGCTCCTCAAAATCGCAGCACTCGAGCGTTATCAGCTACCCTGGCAGCCCTGGCTGGCATTTCCCTATGGCAGACAGATAGGGATGGAGAATATGCTCAGGCTGCGCGGGGAACTTGGCATCCAGTGCTTATTTGGTATCAGGTATGTAACAGGTAACAACCTCCCCAATGATCTGCTCTGGCAGCGTATCGGTCTGGAAACAGATGGGTTTGCGCCTTGGCGGGAGATGCTGCTGAAGCCGGTCGCGAGACGTCTTAAAGGAGCTTTTTCCAATAGATAGAGAGTCCTGAGATTTAGCTTGACACAGAAAAGCCGCTTGAGAAAATGACATACAGGGTTGGAACGCTTATGCTATCCATCCTTAAAAAGATATAGAACTGCCGCAAGACGGGAAAGATAGCTACGCGAGTTAGCTATTTTTTTTTCTGCGAAGCGAGTGAGAAAAGGGGAGCTCATGGAATTTTACCGTGCGCGCATTGAAGAGATTGCCAAGCGCATCTGCTCAGATATGCATCTGGCGGTGTATGACATTGAGGAAAAAATGAGCGGCAAAGGCCGGATCATTACTGTCTATCTGACCAAGGTAGGCGGCGTGACCATCGATGAATGCGCCCTGTTCAGCCGCGCTCTGGGTGATGAACTGGAAGAGCTGGATATCATTCAGGACCGCTATTTTCTGGAGGTTTCCTCGCCAGGCATCGAGCGCCCCCTCAAGCTGAAGAGCCATTACGTAAGCGCCATTAACGAGAAAGTGGCGGTGCAGTGGGATGATGGCGAATCACGCCAATCGGCCATGGGAACGCTTACTGTGGTGGATCAGGACAGCATCACCCTGGACGATCGCGGCAATCTTGTGGAAATACCTTTCAAGGCAATCACCCGTGCTAAGACAGTGTATCTGGCAGAGGCAAAGAGGGAGAGTGAATAATGAGCGGGAATTATATGGATGCGGTGGTGAAGCTTGCCGCAATCAAACAGCTTGATAAAGATCTGATTCAGGATATCATAGTGGAAGCCATTACCGGCACCCTGGCCAAGAAACTGGAGCCTGAAAGCGAGCTGGAAGTGTTTGTGGAAGAACCTTCCGGTATGATAAAGGCGCGGTTCAAGTGCCTGGTGGTGGAAGTGGAAACCAAGTTAGGTGAGATGTCTCTGGCAGAAGCCAAAAGCGAGCATGACCGCTATGCCGAACTGGGGCAGTATATTACCAAAACCATGGCCATGAGCGAGTTTGAACCCAAGTTGGTGAAAATAGCTCAAAAAGCGATCCAGGACAGAATCCGACAACTTGAAGAAGAGAAGATCCAGAACGACTTCAACAAACAGAAGAACACCATTGTCACCGGAAAGATCAAGTCCATAGATGACAATGGTGGATACAGGATAGATATTGGCTACACCGATGCCTTGTTGCCCACAGATGAGCAGATCGAAAACGAATTTTACCGCGTGGGAGACAACATCAAAGCCTATGTTGTCAATATCCGCACCCATCAGTCGAATGTGACGATAATCCTTTCCCGTACTAATCCTGAGTTCGTTAAAAAGCTGTTTGAAGCGGAGATCATGGAAATTTACGAAGGAAAGATCAAGATCTTGAAGATTGTCCGTGAACCGGGTATCCGAACCAAGGTCGAGCTTCAATCTGTAGATCCCAAGCTGGATCCAGTGGCTATCTGCATCGGTCCCAAGGGCACAAAGATCGACAGCATAAGACGTGAGCTACATGGCGAACAGATCGACATAGTGGTGCATGATGAAGATCCTGAGCGGATGATAGCGCAAGCGCTTGGTATTGAGAACATCCAAAGGGTGATCATCGAGCGGAACCGTGCAGCCAGCGTAATTGTTAGCGAACAGGACAAAGTGGTCGCCATTGGCAAACAGGGTAAGAATGTGAAACTGGCTGCCAAATTAACGGGCATGAAGATAGACATTTTTACCATGGAAGAGTTTGAGGAAAAAATGGCCAAGGAACGCCGGACTGTGAGCCACGTAACAGACCTGGACGGTGTGACCGCAAAGATCGCCGAGGTCTTGAGACAGGCTGGCTACACCTCAGTGCAGGACATCTATGCGGCTTCGACTGATGAACTCTGCAATCTGGAAGGCTTGGGCCAAAAAACCGCGGAACGCCTTAAGGAAGCGGCAAAGTATTTCTGATGCCTAATAAAAACAGCAGCAAGAGCCATAAGCCACAGCGAACATGTGTGGTTTGCAGAAGCAGAAAAGAGCAGGACAACCTGTTAAGCTTCATTCTGCTTCCCCAGGGGATCGTGTTTGATCTCAAGCGCCGGCTGCAAAAACGCAAGTATTACCTCTGTCCATCCCGGCTATGCCTGATAGGGCTTGATAAATGGGAACGCCAGCAACTGAAGCGGAGATTCGCCGTTACCAATCATAAACCGATCTTTTCGGCAGCCGTTACAACGGTTGGGATGGAGAAACGATGAGCGCAAACCTTTCCCATGCGGACAAGATCATGAACCTGATGCAATTTGCCAGAAAGGCAGGTAAGCTGGTTAGCGGAACTGATGCCTGCCTGAGAGGTATTCATTCTCACAAAGTGCATCTGGTGGTGATAGCCGAGGATGCCTCGGAGCGGACTTTCAATAGAATTAACAACGCCACAAAAGATTATGGCGGCAAGATACAAGTGATCAGGCTTGGCTTACAAGCCGGATTCAGTGCTGCTCTTGGCCTGCCTCTGACTGCGGTATTCGGGGTCGGGGACAGGCAATTTGCGGACAAGATGCTGGAGTATTACGCTGCCGGCTAAGCGTGGAGGAACAATAGTGCAGATACGAGTACATGAACTGGCAAAGGAATTGAAGATCAGCACCATGGCGCTGAGAAAACATCTCACCGATATGGGTGTGATAACCAAGAGCCACATGAGTCTGATCGATGTTGAAGTTGCAGACAAGATCCGGATGAAATACAATGAACAGATGGACATCGAAAAGAAGGCTGAGAAAGAACGTAAACGCCTCCATGAGATGCGACAGGCGGCAAAAACTGAGCAGGCCGAGGAAGAAATGGAAGCCAAAGCCAGGGCGGAAGCTACAGAAGAGGCCAAGACTCCTGAACCAGAGATCGCAAAGCCAGAGCCTAAAGCGAAAGGTAAAGCCAAAAAACACGCTGAAACTGAGGAAAAAGAGATAGTGCCCGAACCGGTCGTTGAACCATCTGCCGAAGAAGCTCCTCCGGCGGAGCCCTCCGCTCCAGAACCAGTCAAAAAGGAGAGACCTCCCAACCGCATAATAGTTCCTTACACACAGGCAACTCCTGTGGTGAAAAGAGGGCCCCGCGAACCATCCCGAGGCAAAACAGGCCAGGAAACTCAAAAGCCTTCCGGCACTGCCAGACCTGATACAAGACGCAGACCTGAAGAATCCAGGAAAAGACCAGGGGCTCCTGAAATTCCCCCAAAAATCGAACCGATCTCCCTGGAAATGGGAAAGGAAACCGAGAGCAAGAAATTTGGCAAAGCCAAGATTAGCCATGAAGAACTGGGCGACAAGAGCAAACACATCAAGGCCAAGGTTGACAGCAGCAAGAGACCAAGGCAAAAGTCCGTCCTGCCTGTTGAAGACGATGCCGCTATCACCCGCAGTATTCGCAAAACCTTGCAGAAAACACCCAAGCGCAAGAAATACCATCGTGAGGCGCAACAGGTAGAAGATAGTGGTTCAACGGAAGTTGTGATCCGCGAGTTTACTTCCGTGAGTGAATTGGCCAAGATCATCAATGTGAGCGCGGCGGAAATCATCTCCAAGTTCTTTATGATGGGTCAGTTGGTTACAATGAACCAAAGATTGGACCGCGACTCTCTTGAGATGATCTGCGATGAATTCAAGGTGGAATTCCGCTTTGAAGATGAGTTTGGTGTAGAGCTGATCGATCTTGAAAAAGAACACTATCAGGATGTGGAAGAGGAACCACGGCCGCCGGTGGTGACCATCATGGGGCACGTTGATCACGGTAAAACGTCTGTTTTGGACTATATACGCAACACCAACGTTGTGGCAGGAGAATCAGGCGGAATAACTCAACATATCGGCGCTTATCAAATCGAGATAAACAAACACAAGATAACGTTTTTAGATACTCCCGGCCATGAAGCCTTCACGGCTATGCGGGCCAGGGGAGCCAATGTGACGGATATCGCAATTATTGTGGTTGCCGCCAATGAAGGCCTTAAGCCTCAGACTAAGGAAGCCATTGACCATGCCAAAGCGGCGGGAGTGCAGATCATAGTCGCGATCAACAAGGTCGATCTGCCTGATGCGAATGTAGATCGTGTGGTGGCACAACTTCTGGAATATGGAGTGCTTTTGGAGCAATACGGCGGAGAGGTGCCCTGGTGCAAAACCTCCGTGGTTACAGGCGAAGGAATCCTGAATCTGATCGAGATTATACTGCTGACAGCAGAGATTATGGAACTGAAGGCCAAACGCAAGGTTCCAGGTTCGGCTGTTGTAATAGAGTCGGAAAAAGATACCCGCATGGGTTCAGTTGCCACCATCCTGATGCAGGAAGGCACCATCGGCAAAGGTGATATCATCGTGTGTGGGGCAGTGCATGGCAGGATCCGCAAGATAGAGGATGAACGCGGCAATGAGCTCAAGTCGCTTAATCCCTCTGACGTTGGCAGAATATACGGGCTGAACGACACTCCCAAGGCTGGCGACATCCTGAACCAGGTGGACAGTGAAAAAACCGCTCGCAGTATCAGTTCTGAACGCACTCAAATCCGTATGGAGCGCGAGAAGTTCCAAAATAAATCCAGTCTGCAAAACATCTTTGCCCGTATCAAGGATGAACAGGTTCTCGAGTTGAAGGTTATTATCAAGGCAGACACTGATGGATCTTGCGAAGCTTTGGCAGACTCCTTTCAAAAGATAAACAATCAGGAAGTAAGGGTGGAGATCATCCACAAAAGCGTGGGTGGAATCAATGAGGCTGATGTTAGCCTGGCCTCCGCTTCCGATGCAATCATCATCGGTTTCCATGTACGCGCCAACCAGCAGGCAAGAAAACTGGCCGAGGAAGAAGGTGTGGAGATCAAGATCTATCAGGTGATCTATGACGCTATAGAAGACATTCACAAATCTCTGGAAGGTATGCTCAAGCCGGAGATCGAGGAAGTTAGCATCGGCTCAGCCACGATCAAGCAGGTTTTCAAGATCAAGAAGGTGGGAACCATTGCAGGCTGTCAGGTGGATCGCGGGGTGATACGCAGCAATTGCAAGGTCAGGCTTTTCCGCAACGACGTGCAGGTTGTTGAAGATGAACTGGCCACTCTCAAACACTATGCCAACGATGTTTCGGAAGCCAAAGCAGGCACCGAATGCGGATTGTCGTTGAAAAACTTTACCGATATCAAAGAAGGCGATGTGCTTGAATGTTACGTTCTTGAAGAGGTTGCCAAGAAACTCCAATGAAGTCTTTCCGGATACCACGCTTGCAAGAGGAACTAAAAAAGCTCTTCAACATCACGCTCAGCCAAAAACTGCGGGATCCCAAGCTGGATTGGGTTACCATTACAGATGTGGTTCTTTCCAAGGATCTCAGATACGCAAAGGTCTATTTTTCCCATTATATGAATCCCGGATCTCATGAAGAGATCAGGGAACAGTTGATAAAGACATCAGGCTATCTTAAAAAACAAATTGCAGGAGCTCATGTTATGAGAACAATTCCCGAGCTTACATTCTTCTATGACGATACAGAAGACAGGGCGGAAAAAGTCGACAAGCTGTTGGCCAGTATCAAAGACAATTATGATGACGAAGACGGTTATGATCCCGACATAGATCTGGATGATTATCTCGACGACGATGATGAGTATTACGATCTTGATGACGATGAAGACCTCTACGACGACCTGTTGGATGATGAAGAGGAAGAGGAAGACGACGAGGACGAAGATAAGTAGGCATCTGTCCATATCTATAACCGGGATCAGACATGCTGATGTCCAGTAACTTACTCATGGTTACTAATGGAATAGAAGCATATACAGCATAAAGAACATGAAAGATACCAGTGAGCTTAAACAAGCCATCAGCAGCCGTTTGCTGAAAGGTGGCAGGATTGGCATAACCACCCACATTGAACCTGATGGAGACGGATTCTGTGCTGCCTTGGGTTTGCAGGCATTGTTCAAGGCCAAAGGCATTGCCAGCGAGATCGTAATTGATGACACTGACTTGGGGCGTTTTTCATTTTTGATGGCAGATGCCCACCTTGTCAGGTATACTTCCGAAATGGTCTATAATTTGCTGTTGGTCCTGGATTGCAACAGCTACAGCCGGGTAGGCGAGCGCGAGGAACTGCTCAGGCAGGCCAGGCAGGTGATTGTGATAGATCATCATGTGCCGGAAAATGGAGTGATCGAGGCTGATTATAGCCATGTGGATATATACAGTGTCTCTGCGGGTGCCATTCTATATCGCATGTACAAAGATGATTTGGCAGAATTGCCTGAAGATACCAGAATCCACATCTGTAAGTGCTTCTATACCACTATCCTCAACGATACGAACAACTTTACGAATGCCAATACCAACGCGGAAACTTTCTTGCTGGCCTCGGAACTGACTTCCATGGGCGTGGATGCCCATGATCTGCACCGCACATATTTTCTGAATCACTCACCCTATGAAATGCGCTATGTGGGCGAAACTCTGGCTAGCATCAGGTTATACCACTCGGATCGAATTCTGATCATGCACAGCACTCTGGAAATGCAGAAAAGAAATTTGGTCAAGCCTGATTCAATCATGAGCGTTACTCGTTGGATACAAGGTGTGAAGGGAGTGGATGTGATCGCCTATCTGCGGGAAGATGCAGAGGGATCGTTCAAGTTGAGCTTGCGATCACCCGTTCTGGATGTAAACAGAATAGCAGTGGCTTATGGCGGCGGGGGCCATAAAAAAGCTTCTGGCGCAAATCTGAAAGGAGATTTGGCCAGACTCGAAAAAGAACTTCTGGCTACCCTGGAAGAAGCATTGGGTCAATATGACTCAGCCAGATAGAGGATTTATCCTTATCAACAAGCCTGAAGGCATCACATCATTCGATGTGGTACGCTCTCTAAGGGGAAAAACAGGCATCAGGCAGATCGGCCACAGCGGCACCCTCGACCCGCTTGCCACCGGACTCCTGATCTGTGCCCTGGGGCCCTACACCCGGCTTTGCCGCTATATTGAAGCCTGCGATAAAAGCTATACTGCCACCATTAAGTTTGGGGAAAAGACCGATACGGGTGACCGGGAAGGCAAAGTGACCGGGAACTCTGCTCCTATTCCTGAACACATAGATGTGGAAACAGTTACCAGGGAAGTGCTGGCTCTTACCGAGTTGGAAGTTCCGGCATATTCAGCTGTCAAGATTCAGGGAAAACCAGCCTATGCGTTGGCCCGCCAGGGTATGAGCCTGGAGCTTGCCAAAAGGCCAACCCATGTTTCTTGTTTTAAGATACTTGAGTACAGAGCCCCATTTTTAAGCTTTACCTGTACAGTGTCCAAGGGTACGTACATCAGGAGCCTGGGAGAGTTTATTGCAAGCATTGCCGGGTCTGTAGCCCATACAGTCAGTCTCTGCAGGACCGCCATAGGTGGTGTCGCCTTGGAGGAAGCCATCACTCTTGATGATTTGAGCCAGGACAACTGGAGCGGAGCTTTGTATCCAGCCGCAAAACTGCTGGCTAATTATGAGGCATATTTGCCGAGTGAGGACGAGTTGGCTATATTGCGAAATGGCCGGTCAGTGGCAATGGCTGGTCCCGACAACTCCGTGATAGTGCTCTTCGGAAACAACGGAGTCGTGCTTGGTGTGGCCCAAAGACAGTCTGATATACTGTCTCCAAAGATAAATCTGAAGCAGTAGATAATGTGTAGTGTATTGAGCATCGGCAACTTCGATGGTGTGCATCTGGGGCATCAGAGGATTCTGCAGCGTTTGGTTGATCTTGCCAAACAGCAAGGCTGCCGTTCGGTGGCCCTTACTTTCGATTCACATCCGGCTTATGTTCTGAACCCCGAGGCCCGGCCTGAGACACTCACCCCGAGGGAAGAGAAGCAGCATCTTCTGACCACCCTCGGAGTGGATAAGGTGGAGTTTATCCATTTTGACAAACGCTTTGCCCAACTCACAGCCACGGAGTTCCTTGGAGATTACTTGATTCCGGTGTTCAAGCCCAGGGTCATCGTGGTTGGCTACGACTCTCATTTTGGCCATAACCGGGAGGGAGATCATAAGTTTCTGGCCAGATGGTCTGGTCAATATGGCTATGACCTGGAATACATCGAACCGGTTGAGCATGAATGTGTTCCGGTGAGCAGTTCCCGCATCCGCGAATTGCTCCACGAGGGCAATCTGCGGGAAGCCAACAGCCTGCTGGGCCGTCCTTATACGTTGCTGGGAAACGTGGTGCGTGGATACGGCAGGGGGCGCGCTCTTGGTTTTCCCACCGCCAATATGGGATTGGCTGATCCACATCAACTGGTGCCCCGCTCCGGAGTGTACCTCAGCAAAGCCCAGATCAGGCAGGGCGAGTTTTTTGGATTGACAAATATAGGTGTCAGCCCAACCTTGCGAAATGACGACAAGACCATTATCGAGACATATTTACTGGACTTCTCAGATCAGATCTATGACTGTCCTCTTGCCATCAAACTGCTCAGATATCTCAGGGAGGAGAGGATGTTTCAAAGCCAGGCTGAGCTTGTTGCTGCCATGGAAGGCGATCTGAAGCAAGTAAGAGCTATGCTCCACGAGGCAACATGAAGCGTTATCTTATTATCCTGTTTGTTCTGATTTGTGGCAATTGCCTGGCGCTGGTGTGTTTGCCCGCGAATGGCGAAAGCGTTATCGATGCACCCCATCGCGAATACGATTTTCACTATCATAACAACAGCGATGACTACCATTTCTACGGATCAGATGTATGGGCTGTGCGGTTCGATTTCAAATCAGCATATCCCAATCTCGATATCTGTGAATTCTCTGTCAACAAAGCCTTTATCTACCTGCCTCAAACTGGAGATTCCATTACGGTGGACCTGTACAGCGACACAGACGGTATGTTGGGGAGCAGGATTACCGGCACCAGCACTCTTGCTCAAAGCAACTACCTGGTATTGGTCTTTCCCCAGGTGGTTCAGGCGGAAGCACTCTGGCTCAGGGTTGGCTACCCAACCAATTTTAGCAACCGTTTTGTAAGCGCTTCATCCGGTTCAGGCACGCATAGTTATTACTGGAACACCAACGCCATTGAGCCCTATTACCAAAGCTTTGCGGCAGCAGGTTTCGGCGCTGAGTTACTGTTTGGCGTCGGTGGGGATTTTGTGCTTGGCAGTCCAGACCTGGAGCTTGTTCAGTTCGACCTGGAGGGAGAGCTGTCGCCCAATCAGACGGTTTTCCCCGCGTTTACCATCTACAACCACTCTGATCAGCCGGTATCAGATGCCGTGGTGAATCTCAATCTCTATTCTCCCAGTGCCGGGTATTCCTTCTTTGATCCCATCCAGATAGGGGGGGCGATCCAGCCGCGATCCATCTTTATTTACAATTCCTCAAACGCTGGATCAGAAGAACATCAGATCACATTGCCCGAGTATCCTCTACAGCTAAAGCTGCGGGCAAACCTGAACAGCCCCAGCCTGAGCGACGATCCGCAATTCAACAACACACTGATCATCCACAGATTCAGTTTTGCGGAACCCTATCCCTGCCATCTGGTGGAGAACTTCCTTTCCGGCACAAGCCTCGCGGCCATATTGGGAGCGCAAGACCAGCTTGACTTGCAGGGAATAGAACAGCTCAACTACTTCCCCAACCTGAACGATTCTTTGTCCAATGTGGCGTCACAACTCCGCTATAGTTGGTATGGCTTCAATTCGTTGCCGCGGACTGTGTTGAATGGCGATCACCAGATAAACGGTTACAATTCCAACTATCAGAACCAATATGCTTTCCTGGCGGACCAGGTTCTCGCTGAGCGCACCTTTGTGTCATCGTCAAATTGTGAGTTCAGCTACTTTCTGATAAGCGACCAGTTGAACGGAGAGATCACGCTGCGCAATGAACAGACCATACTCTACAATCTACCCACAGAATACAATCTGGTAACCAGCTCCAAGCTCTTCGCGGGCTTGTTCCGGAAGGTCGATCTGGCTGGCAGGCAGCGGTTTGTATTGCAGAGATGGCTTTTGCACGCAGAACCGCTGGGCGGAACCTTGCTTGCGGGGCAGGATTTGTCGCATAGCTTCAATGTTCCCATGAATAACCTGAGCCTGGCGGAACTGGCACAGGACTATCGTGTTTACTATTGGCTGCAATTAGCTGATGGGCACAGAATTATATACTCAGACTGGGCGGATTTTGACAATATAGTGTCGGTGGATGAAGAACTGCAAGGCGCTCCCCGGCTGTTGATCAGCTCCAATCCGCTCAGAACCGGATCGGAAATGAAGATCAGCATACGGGGCGGCCAGGCTTTGGATGGGATAAAGGTTTACAATCTCAGAGGCCAATGCGTGATGAATATGGCAGATCGCCAAAAGGAATACACACTCAACGCTTCCAATTTCCCAGCCTCCGGTGTCTATCTGCTCAGAACGGGCTATACAGACAGCCAGGGGCGTAAACACAACAGCGTAAACAAAATAATAGTGATTAAATAGAGGACATGGAACTGAACACAAAAGTATCTGAACTGCGGGAATTGCTCGGTAAAGAGATCACCAGTTTTTATCTGGTAAGCGAGAAAGAACTGCGCGAGGGTAAAAATGATTATTTCCTCCGCTTGAGGTTGCAGGACAACAGCGGCAATCTGAACGCCTACATCTGGAAAGACGCCCAGAAAGAGGCGGATAATTTCTCCGAAGGAGACGTTGTTAAGGTCAAAGCCACCGTAACCAGCTATAAAGGCCAAACGCAACTGAACATCTCCAGGATTCGTTTTGCAGACCATTCAGAATACAATATCGAGGAGTTTCTGGTGGCGAGCCAACATGATCCTGAGATGCTGGCTGAAAAACTCTTCGCTTTTGTGGACAAGGTGGAGAACACGTTTCTGCACAAGCTCCTGGAGAATATCTTCGGCGACAAAGAGCTGTTCGGGCGGTTTTACAACGCGCCAGGGGCAAAAACCTGGCATCACAACTACCTGCATGGCCTTATGGAACACACAGTGGCGGTGGCAACCATCTGCGACTTTGTCGCCGTAATGTATCCGGTCAATTATGACCTTTTAATCAGCGGCGCGCTGCTGCACGATCTGGGTAAGGTGTGGGAGTATTCTTCCCAAGCGGCGATCGAGTTTACCGATGTCGGAAGACTGGTTGGCCATTTGAGCCTTTCCGACCAGTATATCTGTGAACGTGCCAAAGAGATAACGGGTTTTCCAGAGGAAGTTTTGCTCAACCTGCGCCATCTGATACTCGCGCATCATGGAGAATATGAGAAAGCTTCAGTGCGTCTGCCGCAGACCCTTGAAGCCCTGGTGCTCCACCTTTGCGATAATCTGGACGCACAGAGCAAGGGGGTGGCACAGTTGCTGGAATCCGCCGCCCCAGACGCCGTTTGGACCGAATATGACAAGCTGAACAACCGCTACTATCACATCACGAAAATCTAATCGATGTTCCAAACCTCGGTATTGGCCAGCGGATCGAAGGGCAACGCGATACTGGTGCGCAGTTCTGAAGCGGCGGTATTGCTCGATGCCGGCGTATCCGCCAAATCCATTTTTAACGCTCTGGACAACCTGCGTGTAAGCCGTTCCGAAATCAAGGCGATCATCATCAGCCATGAGCATTCTGACCATACCCGGGGGGTGGGGGCAATTTCCCGCCTGCTCAAGATACCCATCTACGCGAATCTGGACACTTACGAGCGCTGCGCCGAACGGATTGGCAGACTGGCAGAACCGGTCCGCTTGTTTGAGACTGGGGACAGCTTTAGCGTCGCGGACCTGTTTATCCATCCCTTTGCCTCATCCCACGACGCCGCCGACAGTTGTAACTTTACGTTCAGGATCAAAAACGAAGGGGAAAGGAAACTGGGTGTCGCGACCGATTTGGGCTATCCTTCAGCTCTCTCTGTCAAGCAGTTGTCCCTCTGCACCACCTTGGTTTTGGAAAGCAACCACGACGAGCAGATGCTCATGAACGGGCCTTACGACTGGGCTTTGAAACAGAGGATCAAAAGCATCAAGGGACACCTGTCCAATGTGCAGGCAGTGGGTGTGGTGAGCCAGGTCTTGCATCATGGGCTGGAAAACCTGGTGCTGGCACATTTGAGCGAAACCAACAATAAACCCGACCTGGCCTGGGAAACGATGAGCAGTTATCTGCAATCTATCCGCAGTGAGATCAGGCTGATCGTGGCAGACCAATACCAGCACACGCCTTTGTTAAACGTGTAATATCGAATCACTGTAAGCGATATGGTATCAGTCCGCGACCACCGCCGTTACATAGTAGAAGCCTGGCGATAGCGAGGCCGCGTTGTTGTGTGTCCACTGCGATTGTGTGATCGAGCCATCCTCTCCAAAGACAGTGAAGGGGCCTGCGGGGCCGGTGGCGCAATAATAGACCAGATAGTGGTTCACGCTCACCGGATTGCCAGCCAGATCAAATGCAACGTCACCCCAATCCAGAAAGATATGCGTGCCGTTTCTTGTAATGCTCAGGTTTTGCGGGGCTACGGGGATTCCGGCACCCGGGTGCATGCCGAGCTTGGCGACAAAGATATTACGGTATCCATTTGGCGGCAGGGCATGGCTGCCAAAAGTGGCGCCGGTTTCTCTATAATACCCGGTCACATAGGCGATGCCGGAGCCATCCACGGCGATATAGTATCCCTCGTCCGGTTTTGTCCCTCCCGCGCTGGCTGCCCAGAGCCAGTTGCCGGAGGGATCAAGCTTGGCAACAAAGATATCATTTCCTCCGACGGCTGTCAGGCTATGGCTGCCAAAAGTGGCGTTATTACTATAAGTTCCGGTCACGTAAGCGTTACCCGAGCCATCTACGGCAATGCCATATCCCGAGTCATCCGATGTTCCTCCCGCTTGGACTGCCCAGAGCCAGTTACCGGAGGCATCCAGCTTTGCAACAAAAATATCACCGAATGAGTTTGTTGTCAAGGTATGGCTGCCGAAACTGGCGGCGAGGCCAAAAATTCCAGTCACCCAGGCGTTACCCGCGCCATCCACGGCGATGCCATATCCTATGTCACCCGCTGTTCCTCCCGCCTGGACCGCCCAGAGCCAGTTGCCGTTCGTGTTCAGCTTGGCGACAAAGATATCAATTCCTCCGCCTGACGTCAGGGTCTGGCTGCCGAAAGTGGCGGTGCCTTGAAACTTCCCGGTCACCCAGGGGTTACCCTCGCCATCCACGGCGATGTCATATCCCTCATCATACCAGTCTGGTCCTCCTGCCTGGACCGCCCAGAGCCAGTTGCCATATGGGTCCAGCTTGGCAACATAGATATCCATTCCAGGTCCAAATCTTGTTAGGGTACAACTACCGATAGTAATTGTTTCGCTGTCAGAATGCACGGCCACATAGGCGTTACCCCAGCCATCCACGGCGATACTATTTCCCTCATCAGTGTTTCCCCCTCCCGCGCTGACAGCCCAGAGCCAGTTGCCATTTGGGTCGAGCTTGGCGACAAACATATCACCGTATCCGCTTGACGTCAGGGTATAACTGCCGAAACTGACTGTGCCTCCATAACCCCCGGTTAAATAGACGTTACCCGCGCCATCCAAGGCGACGCCACCTCCCCATTCAGCTCCTGCTGTTCCTCCCGCCTGGACCACCCAGAGCCAGTTGCCGTCGGGGTCCAGTTTGGCTACAAACATATCATACCATCCGTTTGAGGTCAGGATATGGCTGCCGAAACTGACGGTGCTTTCAAACCTCCCTGTCACATACTGGTTGCCCTGGTTGTCAATCGTTATGGAAATGCCTTCATCATAGCCAGTTCCTCCCACGCCACGCGCCCACAGCCAGTGGGGTGCCTGCGCACCCAAAACCGCTACTCCGCAGAGCAGCACGCAACACAAAACCAAGCTTTGAATTGTCTTCATTTTTACCTCCTGAAGACAGTTTGATGCTCTTAAGCTAAAATGGTGGGGCTTGCCAAATATGTCAAGTGAAATAATAACGATTCGATTCTTTACTTTACGGGTGGTTGTTTCAAAGGACTGGATCACGGTTCGTAGACCGTGATGACACGGTGTATAGTCTGGGGTGTTTTGTTTTTGGGCTGGCTGGTTGTTTCTAAAAGACTGGATCACGGCTCGTAGGCCGTGATGACACGGTTTTTTGGTCTGGTGTGCTTTGTTTTTGGGTCGGGTGCTTGTTTCCAAAAGACTGGATCACGGGTCAAGTCACCCCACCAAACCGCTCCGCGCTTTGGCGGGGACCCCGACAGCCCGTGATGACACGGTGTATAGTCTTGCGTGGTTTGTTTCGGGCGAACCTTTCCACCATTCCACCTTCAAATATCTGCGCTTTTTATCTGCGCCAATCTGCGTGAACCACCTTCCCACCATTTCACTATGATGAATATAGAGCGCAAACAATATAGAATTACATTCACCATAAACAACGGCAATATTCTCCATATTCCTTCATAGCGCCCTCCCTTGCTGCTACAGCGTTTGGTGCCACCATCCTTAGGTCATCCTTATAAACTATAAGGATGACCTAAGAAAAATATAGACTTAGCTCACCCTGTCAAATGAGGGTAAATAGGTGATCAATCAACGCTCATTATAATTATAAAGGTTATCAAAAACAATGGTGACGCGCAAGTGGTCACGTGGCTGATACTGTTTAGCATGCATTATTATAACTGGAGAACATTTTTCCCTTTCATTTTCCCCGGCTATTTCAAAAGACTGGATCACGGCTCGCAGGCCGTGATGACGCGGTTTTGGTCTGGGGGTGGTTTGTTTCAGGGTAAGGTGGTTGTTTCTAAAAGACTGGATCACGGCTCAATCACCCCACCGGATCGTTACCGATCCGGCGAGGACCCCGACAGGCCGTGATGACGCGGTTTTTTAAGCTTAGCTTGGTTAGCTTCCTGGCTGAAAGCCTTCTTGTTTTACCATAGTAATCCGTAAATCAGTAAAATCCTCAATCCGTATAAGATTGGCATGCCAGGCATCATACGGATGAAACGGTTTACACGGATTAACGGATAAATCATTTTACCCTGTTCTATCTCGTTGCTAATGACACCATTTTACCTTTCCACGGCCATTTCAAAAGACTGGATCACGGGTCAAGTCACCCCACCAAACCGCTACGCGCTTTGGTGAGGCCCCGACAGCCCGTGATGACACGGTTTTATAGTCTGGTGTGTTTTGCTTCGCTGCTGGCTGGTTGTTTCTAAAAGACTGGATCACGGCTCGCAGGCCGTGATGACACGTCTTATAGTCTGTGGGGTATTTGTTTTGGGGCTGAGTGGTTTTTTGAAGCCTCAAAAGACTGGATCACGGGTCAAGTCACCCCACCAAACCGCTACGCGATTTGGCGAGGACCCCGACAGCCCGTGATGACACGGTTTTGGTCTGGGGGTGGTTTGTTTCAGGGTAGGGTGGTTGTTTCCAAAAGACTGGATCACGGCTCGGAGGCCGTGATGACACGCCTTATAGTCTGTGGGGTATTTGTTTTGGGGCTGAGTGGTTTTTTGAAGCCTCAAAAGACTGGATCACGGCTCGCAGGCCGTGATGACACGGTTTTGGTCTGGGGGTGGTTTGTTTTGTTTTGGGCTGTGCCTTCCTTCGTGTCCGCCGCATTCATCCCTGGTTAGCGAACCAGAATCTTCGCCAAGGCTACTTCCAGGTCACCGTTTTTGAGGTTTTTTTTCCAGTGGGCACGCAAGCGCAGTTCCGGCACCAAAGCCTTGTCCCCGCAGAGGATGTAGCTTTCACTGGCGGGGCATTTCTGTTTCAGAAAGTCTCCCAGTTCGTTGTAAAGCCGCTTGATCGAGTCTTCGTCGCCCAGCCTCACTCCATAGGGTGGATTGGTCACTATCAGCCTGCCTTCCTGCCTATCCAAATCCTGGAATCTGGATGCCTTTAGTTCCACCAGTTCGCCATAGGGAAGGCTGGTAAGGTTTTGCCGCGCGATTTCCACATTCCTGAGCTGAATGTCAGAGCCCTGGATCAGCCCTTCCGGCAGAGGTTTGATCTGGCTGTTGGCCGCTGCGCGGATTTTTCCAAACAGAGTTGCGTCATGGTCTGGCAGAAACTGGTAGCCGCTATCCTTGCGCAGATAGGATGCCGGGACGTTGCAGGCGCTCATCAGGGCTTCCGCCAGGATGGTGCCCGAACCGCACATGGGGTCCAAAAAAACGCGGCGCCTGTCCCAACCGGAAAGGTGCACCAGCAACGCGGCCAGGGTTTCCTGCAGGGGAGCGGGTCCGGCCTGCCTGCGGTAACCGCGTTTGTGCATGCTTTTTCCACACATATCAAGCGAGATGGTGGCTTTATTGTCTTTCAGATGCAGATTGAAAAATAGATCCGCGTCCCTGGTGCTGAAGTTTGGCCGTTGGCCGCCCCGTTCCCTGAAACTGTCACAAATCGCGTCTTTCAAAAGCTGCCCGGCATAGAGGGAATGGGTGATCTTGCTGCCACTCACGTTGCTTTGGATGCCAAAGGTTTTTTCCACAGGAAACAGGCCGGGCCAGTCGATCAGCTCCCTGGATTTATTATAAAGCTGTTTCTCGGTGTGGCACACGAAGCTTGCCAGGGGCGCCAAGACCCTCTGTATCAGGCGGGAGGAAATGATGACGCGATACAGGGCCGCTTGGTCGCCGCAGAAGCTGAATCCTCTGGGAACCGGCTGCAGGATTCTGGCTCCCAGGCCAGCCGCTTCATCCGCGGCGTGCCGCTCCAGACTTCCGGTCACGATGGCAAAGTATCTTTGTTCGCGCAGGTATTCATATTCGTTCATGCCCTCACTTTGGCGCGGAGCCGTGCCTGTCAATTAAAAATCTGAAACTGACCGATAGACGCGATAGCCAAAACCAAGGCCGGTTAAGCAAGAGAAGGGTAAAGAACCTGTGCTTTTGCAGCACTATTCAAGCGGAAAAGAGGTCAAATGCCCCACGATCAAGGTAGGGCTTGAACCCAAGGGAAAAAATATTTATTGACAGCATCAGAGAATGATTTATCCTTGAACGTATGTGAGTGATATTTGCATGTTTTGCATAGATTTTTATTCGAGTTACAGCTTGTCTTTGATCAAGTTGTTATATGTCAATAGGATGACACGTATTTTATGTTGCCTCAAAGGAGCTTGCAGATGAAAAAGGCATTATTTGTGATCGTTGTGCTCTTCAGCGCGATGTCTGTTTTTGCGCAGAGCGGTTTTTTTGAATCCGAACTGGCACGCAAGACAGACCCCAAAATTATTGAGTTGATCAGGCAGAATAAACAAGATCGGACGGCCCCATCCTTTAACTTTGATTCCTCTCCCTACAATCTGCCGGACGCGGTCGATCTTGCAGACCCACAGTGCGGGCAGTTCAATGAGGATGTCCCCTGGTTTAAGGATTTCAGCCGCCATATTGACAATCCCGGCGGCAATCAGATCACGCTGTCCATATTGGGTTCAGAGCATTTCATCGTAACGCAGCCTGAGCCGGGGAACCCCCTGTTGTTGCGCTTTCAGCCCCAACCTGCCAACTGGTATGGTTCGGAACTGCTGATCATCACTTTGACGACAGTAGATGGCAAGACCAGAGAAGCGATCAGAACCGAAGACGCCGCCGTGATCCGCATCAACGTGGCATCGGTGCCCGATCCGCCGCTTTGGAGCAACCTGCCTGCGGGCAATATCTTCCAGACTCCGGAAGAAACAGCGCTGCTGATAGATTTCAGGCAATTCGTGGACTGTGTGGATTCTCCTCCGGATAGTTTTGACCTGTTTATCGCTCCGGCTGAATTCCCCATCACGGTTTCCCAGGAACCCGGTTCAAACGGGCATCTGGTGACCTTTACCCCGCATCTCGATTACTTTGGAAACGCCACCTATCAGGTGACGGCGGTTGACCGTTATTCCAATGCCCTGAGTAGCCAGGAGATACATATCCATGTAATTCCGGTCAACGACCCGCCCCAAGTGACAGGAACGCCTGACACCGATCAGATTTTCCTGGATTTGAATGAATCTGTGCAGGCTTCGGTGATCGCAACTGACCCCGACGGCGATGAACTGACTTATGCCTGGCTGCTCAATGGAGAGCTAATATCCACAGGGACAAGCGTTGACCACGTGTTTACCCAGCCGGGCTATTTTAACCTGGTGTGCAATGTGTCCGATGGCACCGCTACCACCAGTATCAGCTGGAGTATTTCTGTAAGGCCGGCAGGGCCAGGTTTTAGCCCCGCTTTCGGCACCTACACTTCCCCGATATACGTCACTATTTCAGTTCCCGCGGGATTTGAAGGAGCCACGATCAACTACACTATGGACGGCAATACGCCAGGCGCGGATTCGCCGGTTTATAGCGGGCCTATCCTGGTGGAAAGCCTTGCCGATCAGGAACATGTGGTGACGATACTGGCTTCATACACACATCCCGCTTATCCCACTTCCGCCGTTTGGGGTGGGGAATACCGGATCACCGGCACCGTTTCCAATCCTGTGATATTGCCTTCCGGTGGCTTGTATTACACCCCGGTCGAGCTGTCGATTTCCAGCAGCAACACAGGGGCGGCAATCTACTATACGCTGAACGGCGAAGACCCCCAGGCTGGCGATCCCGGCACTTATCAATACGCAGGCCCGTTCATGCTTCCCGGCTCGGGAAACATCACGGTCAAAGCACAGGCGACACGAGCTGACTGGTTGCCAAGCGCCGTGGTGCAGGAGCTGTATCAGATCACTGGCACCGTCGCGATCACATCCCATACCATGACCCCTCCTCCTCTGCCGGACGGAGAGTTTTACCTTGTGGAGCCGGGGGCGTCCGTGGCTGTGACCATTGCTGATCTTGCCCTGCAGCCAGCCAATGCGGTTTTATATTACACCCTGGACAACAGCCTGCCAGGCCCCGACAACCCCAACGCTTTCATCTACACTCCGGGCAGTTCCATTCAACTCACCAATCCCACCTGGATCAGCTTCAAAGCCTATCTGAACAATTGGCTGCCCAGCCAGACTGTCAGCTATTACTACGATGTCCGCACCAGGGTGAAAGTCAATACCTTTGCCAATGGGACTGTTTTCGATCCTGCACCCGGACTGAGCACCATACCTGTAAATGTGAGTATCAGCACCAATACCGCGCCTGCTGGTGCCTCCATATACTACAGCCTGGACGGGGGAGACCCGGATGAGCTTACCGGCACGCCCTACACTGGGGCCATCTCCCTCTCTCAGAGCACAACGGTCAAGATTATAGCCTACTATCCGGGGCTGTATCCCAGCGTCATCCACTCCGGTTACTTTGAGATCACGGGAACCGTGGCAGCGCCGGTTTTCGACCCTCTGCCCGACAATTATGACAGCCCCCTGGATCTGAGCATGAGCTGCTCGACTCCACTGGCGGATATATACTATAGCCTGGATGGCTCCGAGCCAGCCCAGGCTTCTCCTTCCTCATTCCTCTACACTGGGCCTGTAGCCCTCGGAGTGGGAGAGCATTTCGTGCGCGCCAGAGCCTTCAAGGCAAACTGGGATCCCAGTCCGATCAGCGAGGGCCAATACAACATCAGTGTCTTGCCTCCGCCGGTGTTCGATCTGCCGGAAGGACTGTATTATGAACCGATCGTGGTTCATCTGTCAGTGCCCACCGTTGATGATGCATCCATTTATTATACCACGGATGGAACAGATCCCACGCAGGGCTCAAACCTGTACAACCCATCCCTTGGCATACCTGTGGGGGTTCAGACCACTGTGACCATCAAGGCCATTTCTGTGAAGACGGGTTGGGCGACCAGCGCGGTCTCACAACGGGAATACCGGGTGACCGGTACGGTGGCTACGCCTGGTTTCAATCCCGATGGAGGAGTTTTCACCACCGCAGTGTCGGTGATTATTTCATCTTCCACACCAAACGCAGTGATCCGTTATACACTGGACGGGCAGGATCCCAGCATGGATTATGGCTTCACCTATGAGACTCCGCTGACGATCAGCAGCAGCGCAACGCTCAAGGCACGGGCTTACAAGACGGACTGGCTGCCTTCGGAGATACACGGCGCCGTTTACACAATTTTTGGCAACATCGCGGAACCGGAATTCACCCCCGGAGCCGGAACCTATACAGCCCCTGTGGAAGTGTATATCTCTGTTAATCCCCCGGATGCCTCTGTCTATTACACCACCAATGGAAGCACGCCCTCCGAGAGTAACGGAACCTTGTATGTGGCCGGTAATCCTGTTTTGATCAGCGAAGATACTTTGTTGAAGGCAGCCGCGTTCAAAACGGGCTGGAACCCCAGCAATGTAGCCTCGGCTCAGTATGTGATTACGGGCATGGTCAGCTCTCCCGTATTCAGTCCAGGTTCTGGTCAATATGGCGCCGCGCAGACGGTGACAATATCTGTGAATCCTCCCGAAGCCACCATCGTCTATACCCTTGATGGCAGCGAACCGACTCTGACCAATGGAACAGTATATTCAGGCCCCCTGACGATAGAGACAAACACGATAGTTAAAGCCTTTGCCTGGCTGGAGGGATGGGATCCTTCCCCCGTTGCTGTGGCGTCCTATGTGATCAATGGCGCGGTGGGAACACCGGTCATCAGCCCTGCCGCCGGTTATTACAACGCTCAACAGCAGATCAGCATCACAGCGTATCCAACAACAGCCACGATCCGTTATACCCTGGATGGCAGCGTGCCAACCGCTGATAACGGCGCGGTGTATTCCGGTCCCTTCACCATCAGCCAATATACAATGGTGCGGGCATACGCGTATCTGGACAACTGGCTGGATTCTGACGTGGCGATGTCTGAATACTTCTTTGTAACAGCCAATCCGGTGATAACGCCTCCTTCAGGCACCTTTGCCGACGCTCAGGTCGTGACAATCGGAGTGGCAACGGCGGGAGCCAGTATCCGTTACACTTTGGATGGAAGCGAGCCTACGGCCACTCATGGGCTTGTATACAGCGGGCCGTTTACGGTCTCTGCGAGCGGAACGGTCAAAGCGATCGCTTACAGAACCGGCTGGATAAGCTCGAATGTGGTGACCAATACTTACCTGATCAATGGTCCTGTGGCTGATCCCGTTTTCAGTGTACCCGGAGGCGACTACTTCTCCAGTTTCTCAGTTGGGATTACGGTTTCGCCAATGACGGCCAGCATCTATTACACTCTGGATGGCAGCGAACCGAGCAATGTGTCCGGAACTCTCTATACAGCGCCGATAGAGATAAATGGAAATACAGTCGTCAAAGCCAGGGCGTATCTTGCCAACTGGTTGCCATCCAATGTAAGCAGCGTGACCTACAACCTGCATGCCAGTCCTGTGAGTTTCAATCCGCAGGCAGGCAGCTATACTACCGCCCTGTCTGTGCAGCTCAGCACGGTAACCCCGGGGGCTACGATCAACTATACTCTGGATGGATCGATACCGGTTCCCGGTGTGAGCGCAGTGTTCGATCCCGCAAACCCGATCCATCTAACGGACGATGCCACAGTCAGGGCAATAGCCTCAAAACCTAACTGGTTCAATTCACAAGTCACATCGGCTGTATATGTGATCGATATTCCCCTACCAACGGTGGCTACGCCGCAGATTCTGCCTGCAAGCGGTGTTTATGTTACCCCGCAGACAATAACCATCACAACCGCAACTGCGGGGGCAAGCATTTACTACACAACCGACAATACTGAGCCGAGTCCGGTCAATGGGATGGTTTATACAGGCGGTTTCGTAATCTCTGACGATGCCATAATCAAAGCCAAGGCTTTCCTGGATGGATACAATCCTTCTCTAACAAGCACCGCTCAATACATCATTGCCATACCGGTGGAAACCGTTGCCACGCCGCAGTTCGATCCACCTGCCGGAATTTACAATCAACCCGTGAATGTGGTGATCACCACTGCAACCCCTGGCGCGACGATACGCTATACCATAGACGGAACTGAACCGTCTGCGGTGATTGGCACACTGTATTCAGGTCCGGTCAACATCACCGAAACGGCTACGGTGAAAGCGATCGCCTTCAAGACTGGCATGAATAACTCACTCATATCCAACGCCAGCTATGTGATCAATATTGTCATTCCGACCGTGGCAGCGCCCATGTTCTCGCACCCTTCGGGCACATATCAGCAACCAATCTCGCTTACCCTAAGCTCCACCACAGCCGACGCGTCTATCCGCTATACCACTGATGGAACCGATCCTTCTCCCACCCAGGGAATCTTGTATGGCTCACCTATTTCGATTCCCGGGAATAGCTCATTGTTCATCAAAGCGATTGCCTACAAGGATGGTTGGCTACCCAGCTCGATTGTATCGGCCAACTACAATGTGACTGGCTCCGTGGCGGCAGTGCAGTTCAGCATTCCCGGCGGTATCTATACCAGTGCTCAGACTTTGGTGTTGAGCACTTCCACCGCAGGCGCTTCCATACGCTACACTACCAATGGCGCTGATCCGACCGAAACTTCTCAGCTATACAGCCTGCCGATCCAATTACCACTGAATAGCCAGACAACTGTCAAGGCCAGGGCATACAGGCAGGATTGGACTCCCAGCCCTATAACCCAAAACACCTATACTATTACAGGCCAGGTGCAGATTGCCGCACCACAATTCAGTGTTCCTTCTGGGACCTATACCAGCCAGCAAGTTGTTAGCATTGGCAGCCCTCAACCTGCGGGAGCAGTGGTGCGCTACACCATGGATGGCACAGACCCCACCGTTGCTTCGCCAGTGTATACGGAGCCAATAGTAATACCATTAAACAGCACCCTGACGCTCAAAGCCAGGGCATATTTGGAGAACTGGTTACCCTCCCCGATATACTCAGCAAGCTATCAAGTTACTGGCCAGGTTATTCTTCCCACGGTGCTCTTCAACCCGCAGCCGGGAGTTTACCAGACAGCTCAGTTGATTACTTTGAATCCTGCTCAGCTACCAAGCGACGCTGTGTTACGCTATACTTTGGATGGCAGCGAACCCAGCCAGAATTCCCCGGCATATCAAAATCCCATCACTCTGCCCCTGAACAGCCTGACCACTATCAAAGTAAAAGGATTCAGGACGGACTGGATACCGAGCGAGACAGCCCAGGGAACGTTCCAGATAACTGGCCAGGTGGCTATCAACCAGCCTGTCTTCAGCCCTGCCCCTGGCGTTTATACCACAGCGCAAAGCATTACAATCAATTCCGCCATACCGTCGGATGCCCAGATTCGTTATACCACAGATGGCAACGACCCCACTGAGGCTTCTGCGCTCTATTCCGGATCCATCCAACTTGCCCTGAACTCCAACCTGACTCTCAAAGTCAGGGCGTTCAAGGCCAACTGGACTCCCAGCCCCGTCTATACAGGTGTATATAGCACAACTGGTTCAGTAAGCATAGTGGAACCTGTTTTCACACCCGCGCCAGGCACCTATAGCACGCCCCAGCTTGTGTCGATTAACACCACAACCCTACCTGCCAATGGAGTGATCCGCTATACAACCAATGGCAGCGACCCCACGGAAAGCTCGCCAGTTTACAGCGCACCGATTTCCGTTGGCACTGGCAGCACAGTGACCATCAAGGCTCGCGCTTTTCTTGCCAACTGGACTCCCAGCCCGGTATATACTGGAGTTTACACCGTTACAGGCCAGGTAACCATTACTGAGCCTGTATTCACCCCCGCGGGAGGCACTTACACGACAGCCATTTCGGTGGCCATAAACACTTCAACCAATCCCGCGAATGCAACAATTCGGTACACCACCAACGGCAGTGAGCCCAACAGCTCATCTGCCGTATATTCCGGCCCTATTCAGGTAAATCAAAGTATGACGATCAAGGCGAAAGCCTTCCACGCCAACTGGCAGGACAGCGAAACATATACCGCAAGTTATGTCATCACTGGCCAGGTGGCAATCGCTGAACCTGTGTTTACCCCTGCGGCTGGCACTTACACCACAGCCCAGAGCCTGGTTATCAATGGTAATGTAGTCCCTAATGGAGCCCAGATTCGCTATACCCTGGACGGCAGCACGCCCAGCACCAGTTCCCCTCTGTATTCAGCGCCCATCCAACTTGAGCTCAATACCAACTATCAGGTACGGGTGCGGGCTTTTGCAACGGGTTGGGATCCAAGCCCAGTTTACTCGGCCAATTACCAGATCACCGGCACCGTTGAGATTCCAGAGCCTGTCTTTACTCCTGCGGCAGGAACATATACCAGCGAGATACAGGTGATTCTTAATACCCAGACACTGCCGTCAGGGGCAACGCTTCACTATACGATAAGCTCTGTGCCGAATGGGCAGGAACCAGATGAGGGGACTCCGGTTTATACCCAACCCATCCAGCTCTATTTGAACTCAAACAACTTCATTAAAGTGAAAGCTTTCAAAGCTGGCTGGACTCCCAGCCCAACCTATACAGCCCAATACATCATTACTGGTCAGGTGCAGATTATACCTCCCTACCTGACCCCGGCTCCCGGAGTATATACTTCGCCACAGACTGTTTCCACTTCGGGATTAACCAGCCCCAGCGGAGGCACAATCCGCTATACAGTAGATGGAAGCACACCCATTGAAAGCTCGCCGGTGTTTGACACACCCATCCAGATTGGTTTGAACACCGTAGACTTCACGATAAAGGTCAGAGCCTTCAAGGAAGGATACATACCCAGCAATGTGCATACGGGAGTGTACACTGTGACTGGACAGGTCCAACTGGCGCAAGCTCCCTTCACCCCTGGGGCAGGTATTTATCAGACAGCGCAAACCGTAACCATTGCCGCGCCAATCCTGCCAGCTCAGGCGGTATTGCGCTATACAACCGATGGCAGCGAACCAAGCGAGTTATCGCAAGCCTATGTAGCTCCCATCAACCTGCCTTTAGGCTCGGTCACCACCATCAAGGTCAGGGGGTTTGCCCAGGATTGGCTGCCCAGCGAAACGGCTGAAGCACAATTCACCATCACTGGAACCGTTGCCACGCCGGTGATCTCGCCCCCGGGTGGAGAATATGCCACCCCGCAAAACATCACGATCAGTTGCCCCACGCAAGGCGCGCTTGTCCGCTACACTCTGGATGGCAGTGACCCGACTGAAAGCTCAGCCCTCTATGAGGAACCAATTATCATCGGCAACTATGAAACCAACAAGGTTGTTAAAGCCCGCGCCTTCAAACAGGATTGGATCCCCAGCGCCATAGCCAGCGAGACCTATTCTGTTTTACCCGCGCCGATTTCTGTTAGTGCCTACTCCTATTCAGGATACATCCGCCTGCTGTGGGATGTACCCAGCCAAGGCAGGGGCTTGCAGGGCTTCAACGTTTACCGCAGAAGAAGCATGGAAGCGGGCTTTGCAAAACTAAACACCGCCCTGGTGAACTCTCAGATGAACGGGCTATACTACTACAACGACTACGATATAGACATGAATGTGACCTACGAATACCGGATAACGGCTGTCTATGACGGGCAGGAAAGTCCGCCCAGCCAGGTTGTCACGGAGTTCTACCAGTCAGCCGGATTGGAGATCAGCGCCGTTTCCTGTGCCTATCCCAATCCTGCCGTGGACAACACAACCATCAGGGTGGTGCTCAACCGCAACCAAAATGTGCAAGTATCAATAACAATCTACGATTTCGCCGGAAAGAAGATCAACACCATCACGGTTCCCGCGATCGACAACAACCTGATCGAAAGAACCTGGGACCTTTGTAATTCCAATGGCATCAAGGTTGGCCGGGGCACTTATTTTGCCCGGGTGGTGGCAAACGACAACGTGAACCGCGCCGAGCATGTGATCAAGATTGCGGTGAAATAAGGAGATTACCATGAAAAGAAACTATATAAACAACTCCGTTCTTTGTGCAGCGCTCTTGCTGCTTGCCCTGCCTTTGTTCGCTACTGACATGAATAACTCTGGCGCGGCCTTTATCCGCATGGGAATCGGTGGCCGGGTGCTGGCAATGGGAGAGGCTGGAGCGGCGATCACAGACGACATCGGTTCAGTTTACTGGAATCCCGCCGGGCTTGCCCACCTGCGTGATTTTGAGGTAGGGACGACCTACAACTTTGGCCTCGACTTTGACCGCACCCACACCTTTGCCGCCTTCGGAACGCGCCTGCCCCTGGGTACGGTCGCCTTCTCATGGGTCAACGCTGCTGTGAGTGACATAGAAGGCTACGTGGACGCCGACACACCCACTGGCACTTTCTCCGACAGTGAACATAGCCTGGCTTTCAGTTATTCCAACTATATTGGAAGACTCAGCTTTGGAGTGACCCCCAAGATTTATTTCAGCACCATCGATGGGGAAACCGAACAGGGCTATGGCCTCGATGCCGGCCTCAAGCTTGATCTTGGCCGTTACCTGCAACTGGGGACGATGGTTAGGGATATCACCGGCGAATTTGCGGAAGACAAGGTTCCCTGGCAGGTATCGGCAGGATTGGCTGCCAATCCTTTGGGTGGCATCACCCTGGCAGCCGAAGTCAAGATGGAGCAGGATGAAAAGCCTTATCCCTGCCTGGGTGCCGAATACTGGACTGCCATCGGCAAAGACCCGGAAGCGGATTCCAAGCTCTCTGTCACCAAGGTCAGCGAAAAAAGCTCTTGGGAAGACGCTCTGGCCAATCTGGAAACCGGAATCCGCCTGGGCTATAGCAATGAGAGGCTCTCTGCCGGCACAGGCTTTCGCTTTCGCAACCTGCAACTGGACTATGTGTTTAGGTTAAATCGACACGACTTGTTTTCCGATGACCACATCATTTCAATGATCCTCAGATTCTGAGGATTGGAGGGGGAAGCTCAATGAAAAAGTTATGTTTCAGCCTGCTGCTTCTGGCTTTGTTGGCGGTGTTGGGAGCGGTGCCGGGCGAACGCTACGCGCGTGAAGGACTAGACCTCTTTCAAAGGGGTGAATATCAGCAGGCATTGAACAAGTTTCTGGCTGCCGATCGTTCCGCCAATGGCACCGTGGCCGATTATCACTACTGGCTTGGCAAGCTCTACCTGGCTGTCGAGGACTCTGTCAACGCGAGGATCAGGATGCAGCGTTGCCAAAAGGCTGGCGAAAGCCGCTATCTGGAGGAAGCCAGGGAAATCGAACGCATCCTCACCCGCCAGCGTGGCATCTTCAGCAAAGCAAAGCTGCGCCCCATGCCAGACCATTTTAACAGCCCCAATTCGGATTATGGGGCAGTGGTCTCCCCGGATGGCAAATACCTGTATTTCACTTCTATGCGTCCAGCAAAAAGATCCAAGGAAAACATCTGGCGCGCGGAGATTTTCCGCACGGGATACGGCCGGCCGGAACTCGTGGAAGGCCTTTCCACCGACAAGAATGAATCGCTGGGAAGCTTCGGGGAGGCGGGCAATCTGGCCTGGATTGTGGGAAACTTTGAAAAGAACAAGATCGACGGCGACATCTATTCGGTCGATCTGCGCGACAGACAGGCGGTTCCGGTCAATGCCACGCAATTCAATTCCTCACAGGTGGAAACTCACCCGATGTCCTTCAGGGACAATCTGATGTTTTTCTCCTCATCGCGTCCTGGCGGTTATGGCGGCATGGATATCTATGTATGTGAAAAGATTGGCGGACAATGGACAGAGCCGATCAATCTGGGCCCCGTAATCAACACCAGCGCCAACGAGCAGACTCCATTTTTGGATTTTGACGGCAAAACGCTTTATTTTGCTTCCAACGGTCACGCCGGGTTTGGCGGATACGATATTTTCAGAGCCTATCGACTGGGTGCAGGCTGGCAAGATTGGTCTGTGCCGGATAATCTGGGAATGCCTTTCAATTCCGTGAACAATGACCGTTATTTTTACCGGATTCCCCTCAGCAATGAAGCCTATGTCAGCTCAGACCGCAAATTGTCGGACTTTGAAAACATCTATCATCTGACTCTGGAGTATGCCCTGCCAGCCAGCTATCTGGTGAAGGATGCCAAATCCGGCCTGCGCGCGGTAGAAATCGCCCCCATCCAGGCTGGCACCAAGCCAAAAGCCGAAAGCGTCAGTCTTTTGGACAAACTGAACCGGGGATTGGAGGTTCTCGATACAGGGCTTAAACTCACCGAGCCAAAGGTGGATTTGCAAAGGCCACCTAAAGAAGGCAGCGATGAAAAAGTTTTGCCTCCCGCGGAACCTTATACCGGTTCATTGGTGTTGACACCAGCCATTATACGGATCGATGGTTTGGTGCAGGATGAGCAGGGAAACCCTTTGCCGGCAGACGTCGAACTGGTTTACACCCTGGAGGGTGAAAGCGTAAAAGAACTTGTATCCGCTGACGCGAAAGGAAAATTCACCTTCCAGGCACCCATCGCCTCCACCTTCAATCTATACGCTAACCTGGATGGCTATCTTTCCCACGGCGAAGAGTTTACTCCCTCCGGACAGGAGGAATCGATTCAGGCGCGCCTGGTGCTAAAGAAACTGATCAGCAACGCCCCTGTTTCGTTGAACCCGATCCTCTTTCAGTATGAAAGCTCTCTGCTCGACGCGAAGCAGCAGCTTATGCTCGATGAACTTGTCGTGGCAATGCTGGAAAACCCCAGGCTTAAGCTTTTGATCAAGGGATATGCCAATGACGGGGGTTCCAAAGACTACAATCAGGAACTGTCGCAAAAGCGTGCCGCGGTGGTGGCTGAATACCTGATCTCCAAGGGCCTGTCTGCCGAGTGCGTTACCACCGAAGCTTACGGCAACAGCAAGTTTTCCGGCGCTGCCGAGGCGATTGACCGCCGGGTGGATTTGGAGCTTTACAGGTAGACAGCTATAAACACCGCTCTGCTGTGATGGTTGCGGACTGATCGTTTGCCGCAACCATCCCGGTCATGAAGCACTCGAAACATAGAGTGAATCTTCCTGCATGGGAAATAATATTCTTGTAAACAAAACCTGGAGCCTGGCAAGTGCCATTTCCTGCCGCTCATAATGGGCTATTATATGCAATTACAATATGTTATCCCATCATCCTTAGGTCATCCTTATAAATTATAAGGTTGACCCCAGGAAGACCCACTCCGGAGAGGGGAATGCAAATGAGGACCACCCCCTCATAATATATTGGTGCTACGATAAAACCGTGGAAAGGTGGGAGGGTGGAATGAAGTGAGCGAAAACAGCGCTGGCAGGTCATTTGCAGCCTGTTTTCCCAGGCAAAAAGACGATAATCCTGGCATCTATGTCAGAACAGTTCCGTAACATACTGTTATATAAGCAGATAAAAACTGAAAATTAACTGGGTTTATTCTTGACAAAAAACCCATATCTGTTATTTTAGCAACCAGATATGGATTGATTTTTATGTGGGGCGGCAGCCAAGCTGAAAATCAGACAAAACAATAGTGTAATGTTTTAGGAGACAATAGAATATGACAGATAACAACTACACTGCAAGTAACATCAAGGTCCTCAAGGGCCTTGACGCGGTGCGTAAAAGACCGGCAATGTATATTGGCGGCACCAGCGAACGCGGTTTGCACCATCTTGTTTATGAGGTGGTGGATAATGCGATTGACGAAGCCCTGGCAGGTTATTGCGACCAGATCAAGGTAACTATCACCAGTGAAGGAGAGGTCGAGGTCGATGACAACGGCCGCGGAATCCCGGTTGATATGCACAAGGAAATGAATATTCCCGCTGTCCAGGTGGTAATGACGGTACTGCACGCGGGTGGGAAATTCGACAACAACTCCTACAAGGTATCCGGTGGATTGCATGGTGTGGGAGTATCGGTGGTGGTGGCCCTTTCTGAGTATCTGGAAGTGCGCATCCATATTAATGGCAAGATCCACTATCAGCGCTACGAGAGAGGTGTCCCGGTTACGGATCTGAAAGTATTGGGCGAAACAAACCGTACCGGCACCGTGATCAAATTTAAACCCGACCCCACTATTTTTGAGACGGTGGAGTTCAGTTTCGATTACCTTACCACCCGTCTGCGCGAACTGGCCTTCCTGAATAAAGGTGTGCGAATTATACTGAAGGACGATCGCAGCAACCGGACGCATGACTTTAAATATGACGGCGGAATCGTTGAGTTTGTGAATTACCTCAATCAAAACAAGAAGCCTGTGGGAGCCAAGCCGATCTATATCTCCGCCACAAAGGAAGGCCTTGATTTTGAACTTTCGCTGCAATACAACGATGGTTACCAGGAAAACATCTTCAGCTTTGCGAACAACATCAACACAACTGAGGGTGGCACACATCTGAGTGGCTTCAAAAGCGGCCTGACCCGCGCGGTCAACACCTATATCAAAAATGCCGACCTGTTGAAAAACGAAAAGGTCAGCCCATCGGGCGAGGATATCCGCGAAGGGCTAACCGCCGTTGTCAGTATTAAACTCACCGATCCACAGTTTGAGGGGCAGACCAAGACCAAGCTGCAAAACTCTGAAGTGGAAGGCTTTGTGAACTCGGTGGTCTATGAAAAACTGATGACCTACTTTGAGGAACATCCGGCCGAAGCCAAGAGCATTACCCTCAAAAGCATCATGGCCGCCAGGTCGAGGGAGGCTGCCCGCAAAGCGAGGGAACTGACCCGCCGCAAATCGGTGTTGGAAAGTGGCTCCCTGCCTGGCAAACTGGCGGATTGCACGATAACCGATCCCACCAGGACAGAGCTTTTCCTGGTTGAGGGAGACTCCGCGGGAGGCAGCGCCAAGCAAGGACGTGACCGTTCATTTCAAGCCATACTCCCGCTTTGGGGAAAGATGCTGAACACCGAAAAGTCCAGGGTGGACAAGGTGCTCAACAACGATAAGATCCAGCCGATTATTCTGGCTATCGGAGCCGGCATCGGACAGGATTTTGACGTGAGCAAGATACGCTATGGCAGCATCGTGATCATGGCTGACGCGGACGTTGACGGCGCCCACATCAGCACCCTGCTGCTCACCTTTTTCTATCGCTATATGAAGCCCCTGGTCGAACGCGGGCATGTTTATATTGCCAAACCTCCGCTGTTTTTGGTGCGCAAAAACAAGCAGAAAAGATATGTGTTCACCGAGGAAGAGCGCGATGCCGCGATAGCGGAGTTTGGGGAAAAAGGGGTATTTGTCCAGCGCTACAAAGGATTGGGTGAGATGAACCCCGAACAGCTCTGGGAAACCACAATGAATCCTGAAACGCGAACGATGATCTCCGTGAAAGTGGACGACGCCATCGAGGCCGACCGCATCTTCACGATCCTGATGGGCGAAGAAGTGGAACCGAGGCGTGAATTTATCCAGGCCAACGCCAAGTATGTGCAGAATCTCGATATTTAAAGGGAGCGGAAGAGAAAAATGGACGACAAGACAAAGATCATCAATGTACAGATAGAAGACCAGATGCGCCGTGCTTACCTGGACTATTCCATGAGCGTTATAGTATCCAGGGCGCTGCCGGATATCCGGGATGGCCTGAAGCCCTCTCAAAGACGTATCATATACGCCATGCACGAGTTGAATCTCTCGCCTGGCGGGCACTTCCGCAAATGCGCCAAGATCGCGGGCGACACCTCTGGTAACTACCATCCCCACGGTGAGCAGGTGGTGTATCCGACCCTGGTGCGCCTGGCCCAGCCCTGGAACATGCGCTATCCACTTATTGACGGACAGGGTAACTTCGGCTCCATCGATGGAGATCCTCCTGCGGCCATGCGTTACACCGAGGCGCGTCTGCAGAAAATAACCCCTGAAATGCTTGAGGAACTGGACAAGGACACGGTTGATTTTACCTCAAACTATGATGAGACACGCAAAGAACCCGTGGTTTTCCCCTCCCGCATACCCAATCTGCTGGTTAATGGCTCATCAGGCATCGCGGTTGGAATGGCCACCAATATGCCTCCCCATAATCTTACTGAGATTTGTAACGCCGTGATCGCCCTGATAGACGATCCTGATATCGAAAACCTGGATCTGCGCCGCTATATAGCGGGACCGGATTTCCCCATGGGCGGATTTATCCTGGGTGCCGAGGGAATCAAGGAGTATTTCGAGACTGGCAGAGGCCGTCTGGTTCTCCAGGGTGAAGCGGAACTGGTAACTGGAGCCAACGAGCAGGAATCCATCATCATCAGATCGATCCCCTACCAGGTTACAAAGACCCTGTTGATAGAGAAAATAGTGGATTTGGTGAAAGAGAAGAAGATTGAGGGCATCAGCGACGTCCGCGACGAATCGGGGCGGGATGGCATGCGTCTGGTTATCCAGGTGAAACGCAATCACGATGGCGCAACCGTGCGTAACCAGCTCTACAAGTACACCCAGTTGCGTTCCACCTTTGGCGTGATCAATCTCTGCCTGGTGGATGGCGTGCCTCAGGTCGTAAGCATGAAGGACATGCTCAACAACTTATAGAGTTCCGGCACGATGTGGTGTTGCGTCGCACCCTGTTTGAACTCAAAAACGCGCAAGACCGCCTCCACATCCTCGAAGGCCTGCGTATAGCGCTTGACCACCTTGATGAAGTGATCGCCACCATTCGCGCGTCTCAGACTCCCCAGGAAGCCAATGAGCAACTGCAGGCGAAGTTTGGCTTGTCAGAAATCCAGGCTAAGGCGATCCTGGATATGAGGTTGCAGCGCCTGACAGGCCTGGAGCGTGAAAAGATTGAAAACGAGTATCAGGAACTGTTGAAGCTGATCTCCCGCCTTCAGGCTCTGGTGGAACACCGGGAGTTGAGGATGGAACTGATCAAACAGGAAACCGCGGAGATTCGTGACAAGTTTGGCGATGTCCGCCGCACCAGGATCAAGGAAAACTACACCGGGAATCTTTCCGATGAAGACATGATTGCCGATGAACTGATGGTCGTGACCATTACCCACGACGGTTACGTAAAACGCCTGCCAGTAGATACATACAAAGTGCAGGGAAGGGGTGGCAAGGGGCTTACCGGCGCCAATCTCAAGGAAGAGGATTTAATCCAGTATATATTTGTGGCTTCCACGCACTCACACATCCTCCTCTTTACAGATCACGGGCGTTGCCACTGGCTGAAGGTCTTCAAAATACCGGAAGCAGGACGCACCGCGAGAGGCAAGGCAATTGTGAATCTGGTACAGTTCCAGGACAAGGAAAAGATCAAGGCTCTAGTGACTTTGAGAAATTTCCATCCTGAACAGAATATCGTTATGTGCACCCGCAACGGCACGATCAAAAAGTCACCTGTTTTGGCTTACAGCCGTCCCCGCAGCTCCGGGATCTTGGCGATCAAGCTGATGCCGGGCGATGAATTGATCGACGCCCGCATCACCTCTGGGAACGATGATATAATCCTGGCTACCAAAAACGGCTATTGCAACCGGTTCAGCGAAAAGGATTTCCGTGCCACGGGCAGGTTTACCCGCGGAGTCAGGGGCATCAGGTTGCGGGATGAGGACTATGTGATATCCATGGGAGTTATCTCTCAGGATGATATCATAGCCAATGGTAACGGCTCCGGCAAAACGATCCTGACCATCAGCGAAAACGGTTATGGCAAGAGGACTGCGATCTCTGAATACACCACGACCAGGCGTGGAAGCAAGGGTGTGATAACCCTCAAGACCACAGAACGCAACGGATACCTGGCAGCTCTGATGATCGTTGACGACAGCGAAGACCTGATGATTGTGACACAGGATGGAATGATCATCCGGCAGAAGATAGCCAGTATTACAGTCATCAGCAGAAACACGCAGGGTGTGCGCCTGATCAATATAAACGATAATGACAAGGTTCGTGACATCACCGTGATCCAGGCAGACCCAGATGAAGACAGCCTGGATAAGGAAGTTGAAAAGATAAAATCTGCCCCTCCCCAACAGGAGTTCATCCCAGACGATGAAACTTATGAAGAGGAAGATTCTGAAGACGAAGTCGATATCGACGAGGAAGAACCGGAAGAAGAATAAACCAATGTAAGAATACATACCCCCTCTCCATTGCGGGAGGGGGTTCTTTCAGATACCCCGATTATCGTGAAATTCTGTATGGATGGGGTTTATTCTGTTTCGCTTGCATTACCACAACCTGGAAATGGAGGCATTGTTATCTGTCATTTCCATTTCACTATTCCACCTTTCCACGACCTTTTCATAGCACCTATATATTATGGGGGGTGGCCTCATTTGCAAAACCTGGTTTGCCTGTGGTCTTCCGGCAGTCATCCTTAACCTGGTGAGGGATGACCTAAGGATGATGGCATCAAAGCCAGTAGCAGCGAGGGAGGACGCTATGAAGCATTATGCGGAATGTCTCGGAATAATTATGCGGTTGTCAAGGAATTGATGCCGGTTGTTTTTGGACTGGGTGCTTGTTTCAGGGGCACCTTTTCACCATTTTACCTTTCCACGGATTATACAAAAAATGTCAAATGACAAATTCCATAAAACAGCTTGATGAAAACGAATTGGTATTATTCTGTCACGATTCTGCTTTATCAAAAGACTGTCAAGCAACAAAAGCCTTGACAGATTTGTCATACTGTGCATAGTGAAAGCCATACTGGTAAAATACCGGTGAAAACGATTTTGGGAGACTCAATTGCTACTACAGAAGTACTTTGAGACCAGGCTGGATAAGGTTGAAGCCAACCTTAAGCATTTCGTAGGGACAGCATCAGGACCAGCTAAAGAATTGAAGAAGGCCATGCGATACGCTGTCTTCAGTGGTGGAAAGCGCTGGAGACCGTTATTGTTGCTGGCTGTGTATGAAATGCTGGCAGGCGCTAAAAAAGCAAAGGGATTCCAGGACGCGCTCCATGCAGCCACGGCGGTGGAACTGATACATAACGCGTCGATAGTGCACGATGATATGCCCATGGTTATGAACAGATCAGAACGTCGCTCCAGCCCTGCTTTGCATCTGAAGTTTGACAACACAATCGGTATCCTTGCAGGAGACGCTTTATATACTTTGGCCTTTGAGGTGCTGGGATATATCTCGAATCCCCAAAAAGCTCTGGAATGTCTGAAAACACTTGCTTTGGCTGCTCAGACCTATGGGATGATGGGAGGACAGATAGTTGCCCTGGAAAGCAAACGCAAGGTAATGAAGATCAATGTGCTGCGCTATATTGACATGAAGAAGATAGGCTCTCTGCTTCAGGCATCCACCGATATGGCCTGTGTGCTGGCCGAAGCAGACAATGACACCCGTCAGGTGATGAATACCTATGCCATGAATCTGGGTATGGCCTATCGCATGATAGAAGATATTGTGGCAGATTACAGCCGGGGCAGCGACGGGCTTGATTTTGACAGCGAATACGTTCCGACTTCCAGAAACACATACACCGGTTTACTGGGATTCGACAAAGCCCGTGCTGCAGTGGAAAAGCTTTTGGACGAGACTACCAAGATGATTACGCCCTATCCTCATAACGATGTTTTACTCGAGTTTGTGCAAATGATCAAGGAGAGAATGCCCTAAGTAATGATCGACGTTCATTGTCATTTACTACCCCAAATAGACGACGGATCTGACAGCGCGGAGAAGTCGCTTCAACAGATGAAGCTGATGGATGACGGGGGTATCACTGATGCTTTCCTCAGTTCCCATTTCATGCGTGGTTTATACAAGTATGACCGCTCGGATTATGATAAGAAGTTGTCCGCCATGCAGGCTATGTGTGCGGAAAATGGTTTGCAGTTGCGCCTGCATCCAGGATTCGAGATATTCGTTCAACCCAATATTCTGGCAGATATCGAGAAGAATAACCTGGTGATGGGTAACTCGCGGTATGTAATGGTGGAATCCGATTTGAACGGGTTGCCGGAAGATTTTTACAATTACATCTTCCCCCTCCTGCGCAAAGGATACAAACCGATCCTGGCTCACGCTGAGAGGTATGTGAGTATAATGAAGCACCCCCGGGATGCGCGCCATCTGATCGGCAACAACATCTATATTCAAATCAATGCTGGAAGCCTGTTGGGGCAGTATGGTGAAAAAGTCCGCCAGACAGCATGGATATTGATGCGTAATGGCTGGGCTCATCTTATTGGGTCAGACGATCATGGCCGGGTGCCATACGGATCGTATTTTAAGGCTTTGGAGCTTCTCCGGGATGATCTGGATGAGCATGTGGTGGAGCTGCTGTCCACTGAGTTTCCGCAAATGATCCTGGATAACAAATCCATACCCTACAAGTATGTGTACATACAGCCGAGCTATTCCCACTCCCATCGCCGCAAAAAGAGCCTTTGGCGCAGGATATTCCATTAAATGCCCAGGCTTTTGATCACCGGGATCACCGGCTTGATCGGCAGGTCGGTGTTACGTTCGATTCTGGCCGAAAAACTGGACTTCGAAGTCACAGCTTTGGTGCGGCCGGGGACCGAAACCAAACGTTTTGCGGAATTCCAGAACTGCGTGGAGATTGTCAACCTGGATTTGGCAGATATCCCTGCCCTGAAGGACTATATTTGGAAGAATCGCTTTGATTGCATCCTTCATATCGGAGCGTTACGCGGAGGCCGCAAGTTTTCACGCGATGAATATCTCAAAGCTAATCTGCACAGCACAGAGCAGTTTGCGGAGTACTGTCTGGTAAACCGCGCCAAGCTGATATTCTGTTCTTCTGTGGGAGTGTTTGGGGCAATTCCTGAGGAGTTGCCCGCCAACAACGAGACGGAGCGCAATCCCGATAACTATTACCACTTCACCAAGATAGAGTCCGAAAAGGTTATCAACCGGGCAGTGATGAAAGGCCTGAATGCAGCCATTTTGCGGCCATCGATCACCTATGGCACCGGAGACAAAGGGTTCCCCTATCAACTGGTGCGCCTGGTCAGTATGAACAGGTTTCCCTTGATTGACAAGAGAGTGTGGATCCATCTCTGCCATATCGATACTATCACTGCGGCATTTACCTGGTTGCTGAAAAACGAGTTTTCCCCGGGTCTGAGCCTGAATGTTGCCGACCGTGACCCGGTTCAACTTAGTGAATTGGTGAACTTTATCTCACGCCAGGTGCACGGCGCCAATTATCGTGGTCTCTTTCGCTTGGACCGGCGCTTTTTCAGGTTGGGGGAATGGCTTGCCCAAAAGATGAAAAACGAGCTCTGGGTTAGCCGCTTCCAACTTATTTCGCGCTCCTGGTTCTACCAGGTTGATCCTACCTATGAGCTAATGCGCCTGCCGGAAACCTTCACCATCCCTGGAATACAGATCGTTATCGCTGAGTTTCTGGAGAAATAATGGCCATTCCTATCATCAACGATTGGGAAAAATACTTCACGGATCACCATGAAGGATTGGGCTCTTCTTATGAGCGGGTGGTCATTAATAACCTGCTTAAAAGAACAGTTGATCAGTATGAGGTGAAAAGCGTTTTTGAATCCCTTCTTTTGGATTTACCGGTATCAGCGGTATAAACCTGCTCTCGTTGGCTGATTATGGCATTTCGGTCTTTTTGGAAGACCACGATGAACACAGGCTTGATCTGATCGGCAAGCTATGGAGTGAACTGGGGAGACCTCTGCAAACCGTTTACAACAGAGACTACCAGAAACTGGACTATCCGGATTCCAGCTTTGACATGTATTTCTCGTTCTCAGCGTTATGGTTTGTGCAGGATCTGCCTTGCTTTTTGCGGGAAGTAAGCCGCGTTACTGGTAAGGTGATATTCATCAGCGTGCCAAACATCACCGGGCTTGGATATAAAATGCAGATCAAAGACTACTCACCCCAAAAGTATCCTGATCTGCGCCTGGGTAACATCGACCGCAAGTCCATCATCTTTATCCTGGACAAGTTAGGCTGGAAACTGCGTGAGGCGGGATGGTTCGATTGTCCTCCCTGGCCGGATATCGGTATGGCCAAGGAAGATTTGCTGGCAAAGTGGCTGCCAGCGGCGCTCGGTTCCCTGATCCGTAAAAGAGGCAGTGCTGCTCACAGAGCGCCCTTGTCGATACTCGACCACTACGCAGGCAAAGACCCTGACTTCTCTGCCAGGATGATGAAACATAATTGGCTGGAGAAGTTCGCACCACGCGTCTGGAAAAAGTATTGGGCTCATCATTACCACATAGTCTTTGACCGGGGGCGGGAGTAAGCGGATCAGGATGAGGTTATCCCGCAAGCGTCTGCTGTCTGTGCTCCTGGGGCTTGCTGTCGGGCTGCTGTTGCTTGCTTTGTGGTTGAAGTTTATCGATATCGACCTGCTGATTAGCAAGATCAAACAGGTGCGCTTGGAACTGGTGGTCTGGGCGTCGCTTTTTTACCTTGGAGCTTACCTGATTCGCAGTTTGCGCTGGAATCTCCTCTTGCGAAAGGATGTGGCGCTGTCCTGGGTGCGCACCTGGCTCTATAGCATGGGAGGCAACTGGGTGAACTACGTTATTCCCATCCGGTTGGGAGAGCTGGTCAAGGCCTGGTTTATCAAGCGCAACCATGGAATTCCGATCCTGAGCGTCCTGCCGTCCATTTTCATAGACAAAACATTCGATACTGTGGGTATATTCTTTGTGTTGGCTATGCTTCCCTTCTTGGGCATAAAGTTTTCCAGCGGTATGATCGCACTGCTTTCCTTGCTTGCCTTGGTTTTTGCCCTGTCGCTGATCGTGTTGCTGCTGGCTGCACGCCGTAAAAAGGGGGTGGTGGGATTCATCAAAGGTTTGTTTGCCTGGTTGCCAGGGTCTGCCAGGGACAAGATCAACGGTTACATCGAGATATTTATCAGTGGACTGAACGTTTTTGAACACCGTTGGGCCAGATTGCTTTCCGCGCTTGCCCTCACGGCTTTGGGGGTGCTTTTGGATGGGCTATATTTTTATCTGCTTTTTCAGGCGTTCAGCGTGCAATTGCCTTTTCTGAAAGTGCTGTTTGGCTACACGCTGATCAATCTGTCCTACGCTCTTCCCCAGCCTCCAGCCCAACTTGGGAGCAATGAATGGATGATGATCATTATTTTTTCTGTTGGATTTGCATTGACAAGACAGGATGCCTCCGCGATTATGGCGTTCGCCCACATGCTTACTGCCTTTTTGATGAGTGTTGTGGGTATTGCGGCAATCGCTTTGAGCGGCCGCCAGATAATTGCAGCTATACTTAGTGGAGATAAGATTTATGAACAGTGAGACAATGATACAACGAGTCACAGAGCTGAAGACGGCAAAAGACGAATTGCTGAAACAGATCAGGAAAACCATTATTGGCCAGGATAAAGTGGTCGAGCAGGTGCTAATCGGGCTTTTCGCCAATGGCCATATGCTGATTGAGGGAGTGCCTGGCCTGGCAAAGACTCTGCTGATCTCCACCATTGCCAAAGCCCTGAACCTGAGTTTTGGACGTATCCAATTCACTCCCGACCTAATGCCCTCGGATATCACCGGCAGCGATATTCTGGTGACCGGAAGCGTCACCGGAGAGCGCGAATTCAAATACATCAAAGGACCCATCTTTGCAAACATCATCCTGGCTGACGAGATCAACCGCACTCCCCCCAAGACCCAGGCGGCTCTGCTGCAAGCGATGCAGGAGTATCAGGTCAGCAGCGGGAACACCACCCGTCCCCTCGATCTGCCATTCATCGTGATGGCCACCCAGAACCCCATCGAGCAGGAGGGGACATATCCCCTGCCAGAAGCGCAGCTTGACCGCTTCATGCTTTATGTCGGCATCGATTATCCCTCTTATGAGGAGGAGCTGGCAATAGTGCAATCAACCACAGGAGCCCAATTGGATGAACCCCAGGCTTTACTCTCCGCTGAAACGATCATCCAATTTCAAAACGCCATCCGCAACATGCCGCTTTCTAACCATGTGCTGGAATACGCCGTTAAACTGGCACGCAGTACCCGCCCCGGAGACCCCGGAAGCAAATCTGAACTCAGGAAACTAATCAACTGGGGAGCCGGTCCTCGCGCCAGCCAATATCTGGTATTGGCGGCAAAGGCCAGGGCGGCTTTGGATGGAAGGCTCACCCCGGCCGAAGAGGATGTGCGCGCAGTGGCGGTTCCTGTGCTCAGTCACCGTATCCTGATATCTTTTGCTGCTGAAGCGGAAGGGATCAAGGTGGGCGAGATCATCAAACAATTATTGGAGTAATCATGAAAAACTACTCCCTCATCATCCTGTTGCTCTGCCTGATAGCCACTTTGTCGGCCATCGACGACAGATATCTGTATCAACTGGCTCACTTTAAAAACATCCAACCCTACATGGTTGTCTGCAGTGAAGACCAGGTTGTGCTTAGCAGCCAGAATTACATGTGGGCCTATTCCATCTTCAACCCTTTACAACCACGTTTGGAAGGAGTGTTCCATTCCGCTTTCAGGATAGAGGATGTGAACGTCCTGGGCGGCAATCAGATCTATATCTGCAGCACAGAGCCCACCAACCAGATCAGCAGCGTAGACACCCTCTCCAGCCCAGGCAGGATCTACTTTACCAATCAGATCATCGGCGACAGGATCACCCGGGAAGGCTCAATCCTTTATGTGGCGGATCGCTTCAAAGGGATCGACATTATCGATATCGGTAAGGGCGGGATGCGCGAGATCAAGTCCACATTTTCTGAGAAATGGGGCATCCGCGATTTTATCGCTCAATACCCATATCTATATGCACTGAACGACTTTGGCCTGGTAACTGTGGATATCAGCGACCTCCAGTTTCCCATGAGCATGGGTGTCAATTACGAGATAGCGGATGCCACTGTGCTGGCAAAGAATGGCGACATCGCCTGGATCGGCGCGGGTAAGAAGCTGCTGGCCATAAACATGACCGACCTCAAGCATCCCAGGTTGATCTTCCAAACCCGGCTTTCCAATGATATCCTGGATTTGGAGATCAAGGATGACCGGCTCTTTGTGGCGCTGGGAAAAGGCGGGGTCAAGATTTACAATATATCCAACCCCTTGAAAGCGGAGGATCTGAACACGATCTATCCCCCCACCACCTCTGTCTACGACATTGCTTTGGACAAGGATTTGGTTTTCCTCGCTCTGGGCAAGGATGGCTGGATGATCTACCAATACAGGTAGAAGCGGAGATTGACCATGCGCAAAGCGTTTATTGCCTGTTTAGCGATCCTGTTGTTAGGTATTTGGGGATGCAAAACCAAACAAAACCAGTCTGGGACTGTGGATTCTTTATCGGTACCGATCGCAGAAAACTTTCCCGCGGGGGAGGATATGGCCCCCCTGCCGACCACTGTCACAACCCTGGAAGAAGCGGTGGCTTTGTTTGAGAAGGCCAAAATCAAATCCGACATAGACATTGCTGTTGAAAAACTCAGGATGTACAGCTATCGCAACCAGGGGGAAGCGCAGTTTTATCTGGGCAAAGCCTATCTGGAAGGTAAGGGAGTGGATAAAAGCCAGTTGGAAGCCTATTATTGGTTCACCATTGCCGCCAGAAACGAATACATTCCAGCCAAACAAAAGATCAGTACTATCCACCAACATTTCAGCAAGAGCGATTTGTTTGAGATTTCAAACAGGGCTGACGACTGGTTTGAAAAATACAAAGACCGTCACTAATACCAATTCGCTTTCATCAAGCCGTTTTCTGGTATTTGTCATTTGACATTCTCTTGAATAATCCGTGTAAAGTTGGAAAGCTGAAATGGTGAAAAGGTTCCACCAAAATAAGCACTTAATCCAAAAACAACCGGCATCAATTTCTTGACAACCGCATAATTATTCCGATACATTCCGCGATATCCTTCATACCGCCCTCCTTTGCTGCTACTGGCTTTGATGCCATCATCCTTAGGTCATCCTTATAAATTATAAGGTTGACCCCAGGAAGACCCACGCCAATGCGCAGGATGCAAATGAGAGCCCTCCATCCATCCCGCGCGTAACTCCCATCCCCCATAATATATAGGTGCTATGAAAAGATCGTGGAAAGGTGGAATGGTGGAAAAGTTCCCCCCGGAACAAACACAACAGACTCTATACCGTGTCATCACGGGCTGCCGGGGCCCTCACCAAAGCGCGCAGCGGTTTGGTGGGGTGACTTGCCCCGTGATCCAGTCTTTTGAAAATAACCACCCGACTCTGAAACAAACTTCCACCAAGCTATAAAGACGCGTCATCACGGGCTGCGACCCGTGATCCAGTCTTTTGGAAATGGCCGCGGATAACAAGGACAACAGGTTTCAAGCGTCTGCTTTGTCGCTAAGTTCGATCCAGCGCTGCAGGCTGATATCGTGATCCTTCTGCAATTCCTCCAGTTCCCTGCTGATTTTTAAGTAGTCAAGATGGCTCAGGGAGGAGTTTTGAGCCGACATGCCCGATTCCAGTTCTTTGATCTTCTCTTCCAGAGCCGCTATCTCCAAGCCCAACTGTTCAAACTCCCTCTGCTCGTTGTAGCTCAGCCCTTTCTGGATTCTCCTGGGCCTGGCCGCGGTGGCTGACCGTTCCCTTTCTTCAGCCTCTTCCTTTTGATACTTTTTCACCAACAGGTAATCGGAGTAATTGCCGGGGAATTTTCGGATCGAGCTGCCCTCAAAAATAAAGAGATAATCCACCGTGCGGTCCAGAAAGAAACGGTCGTGGGATACCACCAGCAGGCAGCCCGAAAATGCGTCCAGATAGTCTTCCAGGATTTCCAGGGTGCGGATATCCAGATCGTTGGTGGGTTCATCCAGGATAATGAAGTTTGCCCCAAACATTAGCGATTTGAGCAGGTACAGGCGTTTGCGCTCACCTCCGGACAGTGAGCCCATTTTTTGGGTCTGCATCTTGCCATCGAACAGGAATCGCTTGAGCATTTCCGCCGCGCTCACTTTGCTGCCGTCGCGGGTTTTGATCACTTCCGCATATTGGGCGATATAGTCATACACGCTAAGGGCGGGATCGAAGCTTTCATCCTCCTGGCGGTAATAGGCAAAGTGGGTATTCACCCCCACCTTGATCTTTCCCTGGTCGGGTTCAAGCTCGCCGACAATCATTTTCAAGAGTGTTGTTTTGCCGCAGCCATTTGCGCCGATGATGCCGATGCGCTCCAGAGCCTGGAAATTGTGGTCTATATCCTTGAACAACACATTGGAACCATAGCTTTTACCAAGGCGGTGCAGTTCCAGGATGGTCTTGCCGAGGCGGTCGGTCTGAAACGAGATGTCCAGATCCTGGTTTGAGATCAGGTAGGATTTGGAGAGCAGTTCCTTCACCCTGTCCACATGGTTCTTAGGTTTGGTGGCGCGGGCTCTGGCTCCCCGGTTCAGCCAGTCCATTTCTTTTTTCAGTTGTGCCAGACGGCGGGTTTCTTTTCTCTGGGAATCGGTTGCCCTGACCATCTTGCCCCGCACATACTCCGTGTAGTTGCCTTCATACAGGTAGCATTGGCCATGATCCAACTCCAGGATCCGGTTGCAAACCGCGTCCAAAAAGTACCGGTCGTGGGTTACGAAGATCACCGTTTTTTTGGTCTCGGCCAGGTAATCCTGCAACCATTCGATAGAGTCCAGATCCAGATGGTTGGTGGGTTCATCCAGTATCAGCACATCGGGTTCCTGCACCAGCACCCTGGCAAGGTCGGCCTTGCGCCGTTGGCCGCCAGAGAGGAGGCGCAGGGGTTTTTCGTATTCATCGATCCCCAACATGCTGAGGATTGCTTTGTAACGGTGCTCTTCTTCGTTCTCCGCAGCGACCGCTTGCTCTGGCATGATGTATTCCAACAGACGTTGCTCTTCATCCAGGGGGATGTCCTGCATCAGGTATCCGATCTTGATCCCTTTGCGGAGGATGATTTCTCCCGTGCTTGGATTCGTGAGGCCTGTCAGCAGCCTGAGCAGCGTTGTTTTGCCACAGCCGTTCACGCCCACCACCCCGATCTTATCCTGAGCGTGGATTCCAAAGTTCAGACCGGAAAAGATCACTTTGCTGCCGATCTGTTTGGAGATATTGTTTAAGGTGATGACGACTTCGTTTTGCATGTAGTCCCGGTACCCAAGTTTGGCGTCCCTGAGGCGATTCGAACGCCTGACCTTCACCTTCGGAGGGTGCCACTCTATCCAGCTGAGCTACAGGGACGCAGGATTTCCTAGGCAGGATTTTGCAGGCTCTTATTCTGTCAACCACTTTTGGGATGTGACCGGGAGAAAATCCTTGACATGGTTATGGGGATATAGTAAACGTGTAAATGTAGTAGCATTACAGACGAATATTATGGTTTTTAGTGTGTAGTCCATAATCTCAAGGCAGTGGTATCACTGGATGGAGGTTCAGATGAGAGTGATAAAGTCGGCGGCATTGGCGTTGCTCCAATGTCTCGCTATAATCGTGCTATCTGCGCAACAGCCTAATATAACGGTTACTTTGGAGAATTCAACTCAGTTCCAGCACCCCTTTGATGATGTGATCAAGCTTCCGAACGGTGATCTGCAATTCTATGATTTTACTGCAGAAGCTGGTAATATCCAAGTGACAGGATTCCAATACCATCTGCAGGACAATACACTTACCGGTGTTACGCAGATTGGGAGCATTTCAGGAATCCAGGGGGAATGCCAGCGTATCCTTAGAACTCAAAGGTTTGGAAAGTTCTATTCTGTTTACGAATACCCTGATGGATACAACCCTCAGGGGGTAGTATTGATCAGACTGGACGCCAATGACTTTGCCTACAGAATCATTGATAATATGGGATTCAGCGCTGGAAGTACATTGTTTCGCACAGAGATCGTAGCTGAGGACACTTTCGTGTTTGCCCTGGAAGACAGCCTTGTCTATTACGATTTTTCAAGCGGTACAAGTCGAACGCTTTTGAGCGGTGATGCCTATCAATGCTCCATACAGGAAAAGAGAGTCTATGCCATGCCAGATGGTCATTTCATGTATGTTAAGGATTCTGTTTTGGGGTATGACTCAGTTCCCGAAACATGGGTAATATATGACTCTCAAGGGAACTATCAGTTTACCAGAACACTGGCAGATCCATACTTTGGCATAACCTGGCTTGCTGTTTCCTTCCATCAAGATTTCCAGTCCATCAACGGCAGGTTCTATATACCTAATATAAATATAGATTCTGATGATGGATGGTTGGAGTGTCATTTTCCATCACCTGACTCTTTGCATTTATTCGCCGTTACAGCCCCTGGGTCAATACACGAGGGCTACGCCAGATTCGTCAGGTTTGGCGATAATAGAGTTCTTCGGGCATATTTTGATTATTGGGAAGACCGGACTAACTTATACATGAACTTCAGCCCATTAGAGTATAATCCCGTACCAACCCAATGGACTAGCATCGGCTCACTTACACCTCATTTTAACAACCTAAATGACGACATTGTGACAGTCTCAATGCGACAGGAAGACTATATCTTAGTCAGTGCATTGTGCACCTTGGATTTTCCTTCGCCGCATACATTTATGTTTCCTGCCCCGCCAGTGAATGTCTATTTGCCCAGTTTTGTGTTCTCACAGGCAGACACGCTGCTCTTTGTTAACAATGGAAGGATCTATGTGTTTCTTGTTGAGTTCACGCTTCCCAATTCAGACGAGACCGAAGCCTCTCCTGTGCTTACTCTTTCCGCCTATCCCAATCCCGTTAATTTGCAAGATGTGATCACTTTCAAGGCTCCAGTCAATCATGTCCTGGAACTTGATATCTTTAACATCCGAGGCCAAAGAGTGGATACAGTGACTCTGAACCCGGAAGGCACCGCTCAATGGGATTTGCGTAACAATGAAGGCTCAGCACTTAGTGCCGGAGTATATATTGCCAAACCTCGCAATCAAAAAGGGATCAAGCCAGTCAGATTCATAGCCGTACACTAAGCAAGACCGTTGTAAAAAGTTTCGGTTGCGTTGTTATAAGCCGGGTTGATTATTTATGAACTGGATGGCTATCCCAAACGTCGCCACAGTCGAGGCGGTCGCCAAACCGCCTTTTCCCACCCTTTCACCATAAATAATAATAAATGTAATCAATATAGAGTTACATTCGCCAAATACAACGGCAACCTTCTGCATAATCCTTCATAGCTCCGTCCCTTGCTGCTACTGGCTTTGGTGCCATCATCCTTAGGTCATCCCTCACCGGGTTAAGGATGACCCCAGGAAGACAGAGACTTAGCTGCCTCTTGCGAATGAGGGCGAAATGCCCCCGGACAAAGCGATGCAACCTCAAAATATCTCCACTTTTAGTGCAAAAAGCCCGGCAGATAGCTCCACCGGGCAGGGGTCTTCTAACTGGATAGTTTAGATGAAGTCTTTGAGTTTGTCCATGATCTTGTCTTTTTGCACCAGGCCGATCAGTTGTGAGGCGACAGCGCCTTTATGAAAGACCAGCAGGGTGGGGATGGACATGATCGAGAATTGGCCGGCTATTTCGGGTGACGCGTCGATGTTGCACTTGACAACCTTGACCTTTCCCTCCAGCTCAGCAGCCAGTTTTTCCACTGTGGGGGTGAGTGCTTTGCAGGGTCCGCACCAGGGAGCCCAGAAATCCACCAGGACGGGGAGTTCGGATTCCAGTACTTCGGCGGCGAAATCTTGAGAACTTACTTCTTGCATTGTTTACTCGACAATAGCGAGGATATCGCTTTTGGAAAGGATGAGCAGCTTTTCGCCTTCGAGTTCGATCTCTGTGCCGGCATATTTGCCATAGAGCACCATATCGCCCACCTTGACTATCTTTTGCAGATCTTCATCGGTGCCGACGGCGATCACTTCCGCCATCTGGGGTTTTTCTTTGGCTGTATCGGGGATGATGATTCCGCCCACTTTCTTTTCCTGGACGGTCTCGGTCTTCACAACCACATGGTCTTCAATAGGTTTCAGTTTCATGTTTATCCTCCATCGTTATATATTTTGAACTGATTATATTATAATCACAGGGGGTGCTATTAGCAAACAGCTTTTTGGAGTGCTAAGATTTGTCAAGTCCAAAAATCGGCTTTTTCAGGTCTGACACACTCCCCACATTGACAATACTGTGCAAAATGAACACTTGCCCGGACTCACAGTGTTTTGCCAGAGCTGAGCTCATGGCGCAGAAAGCCGTTGAGCATGTAGAGCACGGTGTCGAATTCTTTGTCTCCCGGGATGATCAGATCGGCGTTTTTCTTGGTTGGTTCGATGAATGCCAGATGGGAGGGCTTGACGGTTTCCAGATACTGGTTGAGCACGCTTTCCACACTGCGCCCGCGCTCCAGGATATCTCTTTGCATGCGGCGTGCCAGGCGGATGTCAGAATCCGAATCCAGAAAGATTTTTAGGTCGGAAAGCGCCAGCAATTCCGGGTAATAGAGGGCAAAAATGCCTTCCAGGATGATCACGTCCGCCCCCGCGATGCACAGTGTGCCTTCGCTGCGGCTGTGGGTGGCAAAATTGTAGTCGGGCACATTGACCGCTTCGCCGCGCAGCATGGCTTTGAGGTCGGAGATCAACAGTTCCGTGTCGATGGAATCCGGGTGGTCAAAGTTGGCGCGGGCGGCTTCCTCGCTGGGCAAATGGCTGAGATCCTTGTAATAGTTGTCGTGAGAGAGGATCACAGATTTGAGGCCTGTGATGCGCCGTCCGATGGCCCTGGCGATGGTTGTCTTGCCACTGCAGGTGCCTCCGGCGATAAGGATGAGGCGAATGTTGTTGCTTGTCACTCTATTCTCCCTTAATGGATTCATCGCTGCATCCGTGGTCTGCGCGGGCTTCACTTTCACTTGCCGGCAAACTCTTCCAGCAGGCTTACGATCCTGGCAGCCACGTCAATTCCAAACAGTTCCGGATGTTCGGCTGGCACAGTGAAAGATGGAATAGCGGCCGGGAAATTGGAGGAATCTACGGGCAGCAGCAGGTTCCAGCCGCTTTCCACGGTCTCGATCCACTCAGTTTCTGAACGCAGGGTAACACAGGGTTTGCGGATGATGTAGGCTTCCTTTTGGATGCCGCCGGAGTCTGTGAGGATCATGTGCGCGGCCTGCATTAGGGTCAGGAAATTCAGATAGGACTGCGGTTCGATGAAGACCAGATTGTGGAACCGGTCTGGATCGAGCTTTGCGAGTACGTTGCGGGTGCGGGGATGGACCGGGAACACGATCGGTTTGTCCAGACCGTTCAGTCCAGTCAGAATCCTGTCCAGGCAAGCTGGATCGTCCACATTGTAAGGTCGGTGCAGGGTCAGCAGATAGTATCCGCCTTGATCCAGGCGCAGATCATTCAGCACTTCCATGCTTTCCGAGGCGAGTTTGAGCCCCAGCTTCAGGCTGTCAACCATGATGTCGCCGGAGAGCCGGGCTTTGTCCTGCAATCCTTCGCGCTGCGCATTGTCCATTGCGGCGGAGGTGGGGCAGAGCAACAGATCGGAAACGTGATCTGCCACCACGCGGTTAATCTCCTCCGGCATGGCGCGGTTGAAGCTGCGCAGGCAGGCTTCCACATGCGCGGTTTTGATACCCAGTTTCACCGCCGTAAGGGCTCCGGCCAGGGTGGTGTTGGTGTCGCCATAGACGATCACGACATCAGGCTCATGCCTGCGCAGGATAGGCTCCAGGGCTTCCATGATCTGGGCAGTCTGCAAGGCATGGGAGCCTGAGCCGGCATTGAGGTTGTAATCCGGCGCGGGAATGAGCATATCCCTGAAAAAGACGTCGTTCATCTGGATATCGTAATGCTGGCCGCTGTGGATGATCAGCTCCTCGTGCTTTTCTCTTAGCAGATGTGACAGAGGGGCAAGCTTGACAAACTGAGGTCTGGCCCCCACAATTTGGACTATGCGCATGGGTTCTCCTCGACATTGATAGTGGCGCAATAATTGTGTTTTGGCTCTTTGTGTCAAGTTTTCCATAGTTTCGACAAGAAAATGGAGTAACTTAATAGAAAAAGATGGACAAATAATAGCTATTCCTAAAATTGGTTCTTAGTATTCAAGATGAAAAACAAAGGAAACAAATCGAAATAGATGAACCTCACAGAATTGATCAGAATGTATATTACACCCGAACGGATCAACGTGGCTTTGCGGGTGGTAATCGCGCTTGGCATTGGCATTCCGGTCATAATCCTGATACGGAAGCTTGTCACGCGGATGGTCAAGGGCCGCCTTTCACCTCAAAGCGAGCAGTTGATCGTGCGTGCGGTTTATTTTCTCAGCGTTCTGATCCTGGTGGTGAGTGTGCTCAATGAATTTGGCTTCAAGCTCTCAGCTTTGTTGGGCGCCGCCGGAGTGCTTGGCGTGGCAATCGGTTTTGCTTCGCAGACCAGTGTTTCAAACATCATCAGCGGCATCTTTTTGATCTCGGAAAAACCCTTTGTGATTGGCGATCTTATAGAAGTGAATAAAATCCGTGGCACGATAGAAAGCATCGACCTGCTGTCTCTAAAACTAAGGCTCCCGGACAACAGCTACGTAAGGGTGCCGAATGAGACCATGATCAAGACAGAGGTGACAAACATAACCCGTTTTCCCGACCGCAGGGTTGATCTGAGTGTGGTTGTGGCTTACAAGGAAGATCTGCGCAAGGTGTTGGAAGTGCTGAAAGAGATAGCTGCCAACGAACCTTTGGCTTTGCAGGAGCCAGCACCCATGATCGTGCTGGAGAGCTTTGGAGAGTATGGCATAAATATATTGTATGGCGTCTGGGGCAGATCGAAAGACTTTTTTGATCTCAGATCGCAATTAATCTTGCGTGTCAAAGAGAGCTTTGCCGCGCATGGAATAGAAATTCCCTTTCCGCATTTATCTCTTTATGCGGGATCAGAATCTGAACCGATAAAAATTACAACGAAGGAAGTGTAAGAATGAAGAAAAAACCCAAAATCAAAGCCATCATTTTTGACCTTGATGGTACCCTGTTGGATAGCTTGAGGGATATCGCTGACAGCATGAACAACGCTTTGGCAGATAGCGGTTTACCTGAGCATCCCGTGGAGGCATACAAAGATTTTGTGGGTAACGGGCTATTTGATCTGGTAAAAAAGGCAACCCCGGCCTCGAAACATAAACAGGCCGATCAGGAAGCGATTGCCGAACTATTCTGGAACCACTACGAACAAAGCTGGTTTCTCCACACCAATGTTTACCCAGGTATTCTCTACCTGATCCAGCTTTGTGTTTCACGCAAGGTGAAGGTGGCGATACTTTCCAATAAGGTGCACTATTTTACCAAGAAGATGATCCGTCACTACTTCCGGGGAGTGATGATCAACCAAGGCAAAAATCCCTTTGGCATTTACAGCGGCGAACAACCTGACATGCCCAAGAAGCCTGATCCAACCCGCGCGCTGGATTTGGCGGAAAGGTTGAAAACCAAGCCGGAAAACATAGCCTTCTTGGGCGACTCGGCAGTGGATATGCAGACCGCGATCAATGCCGGCATGGTGCCAATTGGCGCTGCCTGGGGTTACCGAAGCAGAGAGGAATTGGAAAAAGCGGGAGCTTATGAGGTGTATGACACACCCACCGACCTTGCTTCCATGATCGAGAAATCACCCATCATCTGATGATATCCTATCGCCGTGAACTGTGGTTTAACACCACACAACGCCGGGAATTTATAAACATCACCCAGCAGGTTGAAGAATGCCTGCGCGAAAGCGGAATCCGCGAAGGCCTTTGCCTGGTGAATCCGATGCATATCACAGCCTCGGTCTTCATCAATGACAATGAATCCGGCTTGCACGCGGATTTTGAGAAATGGCTGGAAAAGCTGGCTCCCGAAAAGCCCCATTCCCAGTATGCCCATAATGGCTTTGAGGACAATGCCGATGCGCATCTCAAACGCCAGATCATGGGCAGGGAGACCGTGGTGGCCGTCACCAACGGGAAACTGGATCTGGGCACCTGGGAGCAGATTTTCTATGGGGAATTCGATGGGAAAAGACGAAAAAGGGTCTTGGTCAAAATAATCGGTGAATAAATAGAAAGCCCCGTGGAAACACGGGGCTTCTTATAGCGGGAGTGTTATTTACACGGCAAGGCCAGTTTTTTCAAGCAACAGATAGATTGGGATTAGGGGGCATGTTATCTGAAGTAGTAATAAATTCCTGCCTGAGGTATATACATGACTATCTCATCTTTCCAGTTGTAGGTGAGCGGCACTTCGAGCGCAAAGCGGAAATTGCTTCCGTAACCAATTTCAAAGCCCGGACCTGCCCCAATAGTCCATCTAAGTTGCCGCTTCAGATAACTTCGTTCAGAATCCCAGTCGATTTGATGATTATTAACATCAACCTCGAACATACGTTTCTGAAAGTATTTGAATGATCCTCCCGCCATAATGTAGAGTAGGCCATTGGGAAATTCATCCAGAGTATGCAGATAGTTGGCAGCCAACTCCAGTGAAGTTCTGCGGCCTTCAGCAGTCCTTATGCTAACCAAATAGGAATCGTCATCATAATAATCCACATTGTCGTTTGAGCCGGCAGTATATGCTCCAAAGGTGCATTGAAGGCCTCGATCGCCTTTCATCCAGCGCATCGAATACCCGTTTCCCGATGAGGTTCCAAAATGCAGCCCCAAGGCTGTACGGCTATCAACATCGTACGCAAAGGCTAAGGTCGAAATGACCAATAGACTCACCATTATCAAAAGATATCTTGCTTTCATTATCTACCTCTTGTTATTGTTACCATGCTGGAATACGATTCCTGCTTCAAATTAATAATAATCCGAAACAGCTTGCAGGCAATGGCAGATAGCATCGAACTGCTTCATAAAAAGGTTGTGGCAATCCTTGCGAATTGCCACAACGCTTTAATCCGTACCTGAGATGTACATCCCAAGCCTATACTATTGCTCTTCAGTATTGCTGTCAGCCTGTTCCGGTTGAACTTCTTCAGTTTCCGGGGCGGGAGCCACTTCTGGGGCAACTTCTTCAGTAGGAACTTCAGGTGTGTTTTCTGCGGGAACTTCTTCCACCGGTTCTTCCGGGGTGCTGGCTTCAGATTCAGGCTCTGGCGCCACTTTGGTAAGAACTTCTTCAGCAGGAGCTTCTTCCACCGGTTCTTCAGGAACGCTAGTATCAGATACCATTACTGGTGCGGTTTCTTCAGTTTCGCTACTATCCGTGTGAGTTTCCTCGATGGCGGGCTCTTGCTCCGATTCTTCTGCAGCCTGGTCGGCAGTTTGTCCGTCAACCTGTTTTTCTTCACTTGATTCAGTTACATCTTCGGCGGTCTTTCCTCGATCATTATGCTTTTTTTTGCTTTTCCGCTCGGCTTTTTTCTTTAGCTGGAGGGCGATATGCTCACGCATATACTGCTCATGCAGGGCGATGTATTCTTCCTGAAGCTTGGGATCGCGGGAGAAGAAGAAGGCTTTCACCGAGAGGATCAAGCGGCGGTTTTCCATATCCAGTTCGATGACTTTGAGCGGAAGCTCTTCGCCAACGTGGAAAGCGTCCTCGGTATGTTCCAGTTTTGGTATGGCCAGATGAGAGGTCGGAATGAATCCTTCTACCAGGTCCTCTCCAACTTGCACGTCCACCAGCACTCCTTTGGGGATAAGCTTGCTGATCTTGCCAATCACCTCTGTGTTGATGGGCAGCGAAACATTCAGGTTTGCCCATGGGTCAGGGTGCAATTGCTTCACGCCCAGGGCGATCCGATGCAGGGCACGGTCTATGGACAGAATGACCGATTCTACCTCCTGTCCTTTGCGGTAGACTTCGCGCGGGTGGTAGATGCGTTTTGTCCAACTGATATCGGAAATGTGGATCAGGCCATCGATGCCATCCTCGATCTCCACAAACGCGCCAAAAGCGGTGAGGCTTTTGATCTTGCGGGTGAGCACGGTTCCGACGGGGAAGTGGTCTTCAATGGAAAGCCAGGGATTGGCATCCATCTGCTTCATTCCCAGGGAGAGCCGCTTGTTTTCCTTATCCAGTTCCAAAACGATGGCATTCACTGTGTCGCCTATCTTGAGTATTTTGCGGGCATCGGTGATCTTCTTGGTCCAGCTCATTTCAGAGATGTGCACCAAGCCTTCCACGCCGGGTTCCAATTCCAAAAAAGCACCGAATGACTTGATGCTGATCACCTTGCCGGTAACGCGTACGCCTTCCGGATACTTGATCTCAATGTTTTCCCATGGATGGGGTACCAGCTGTTTGAGGCCCAGGGAGATCTTGTTTGTATCTGTGTCGAACTTTATTACTTTCACTTTGACCTTGTCGCCGATGGCGAGCATTTCGGAGGGGTGGTTTATCTTGCCCCAGCTCATATCGGTGATGTGCAGGAGGCCGTCGATGCCTCCAAGGTCGATGAAAGCGCCATATTGAGTAATATTTTTTACCTCTCCATCCAGTTCGGCATCGACCTGGAGCTTTTCAAGAAGTTCGGCTCTCTTTTCCAATGCTTCTTGTTCCAGCACCTGACGGCGGGAAAGGATAATGTTCCGGTGTTCCTCATCGAGGCTGATTATCTTGAAGCTCATTTCTTTTCCAATGAACTGGTCAAGATTGGGGATGGGTTTCAAAGACATCTGCGAACCTGGCAGGAATGCTTCGATCCCCAGCACGTTCACGATCATGCCACCCTTGACGCGGCGCTTGATGCTTCCGTTCAGGGTGGAACCATCCTTGGCAGACTGGCGGATAAGCTCGATATTCTTTACGTAATCGGCTCTTTTCTTGGAAAGGGACAGTCTGCCTTCGCCGTTGTCCATATCGTTGATATAGACCATGATGGTGGAATCCACTTCGGGTATTTCGCTAAGATCAAACTCGCTGAGTTGAACTACTCCGTCGGATTTTCCACCAACTGCCACCACCACTTCACGGTCGTTGACCGCGACGACCTTGCCTTCCACGATCTGGCCGCGGCGGACGTTTGAGGAATACTCCTCGATGAGTTCCAGCATGGCCTCGTGATCTTCATCCAGGGCTTCAGGGTTCACAGCCTTGATACTGGCAGGGCGCGGTTTGGGCTTGGGCGCGGGTTCTTCGGCGGGAGCTTCGGGCATGTCTTCCTGTTTCGGTTCCTCAGCAGAGGTTTCAGGCATGCTTTCCTGTTTAGGTTCTTCAACAGGAGCTTCGTGCGTGCTTTCTTGTGTTGTTTCTTGAGCGGGTGGTTCCGCTACTGTTTCAGGCGTTTCAGCCACGGGGGGGGCTGCCTGAGCTTGTTTCTCTAAGACCGTTTCTTCAGCGGGTGCTTCCGTTTCGGATTCTGGTGCATCAACTATTGGTTTTGACGTAGTGTCTTCCCCTTCCTTCAATTCGGGTTCCATCACCTGGGACTCGTCATTAGGGTCGGTTGGGACATGGTTTTGATCATGAGTTAACATGATTCCTCCTTAAACAAGGGAATTTCTTCGAAACGCGTTGCCGCTTCCGTATTCCCAATGATTTTTATTATTTTATTGAAAACTGCTAAAATTGTGTCCGCGGGAGTGGAAGCCCCAGCCACCAAACCTATTCGCGCGTATTCCGCCAGCAGATCGGGAGTCAGTTCCATTTCATTTTCGATATGGACGGAGTGAGTTATAGACTGGCAAAGCTGCTGCAGCATGCGGGTGTTGGCACTGTTTCTGCCGCCGATCACCACCATCAGGTCTGATCTTTCGGCCAGGGCTTGGGCTGAATGCTGTCTGTCAGAGGTAGCCCGGCAAATAGTGTTAGAAATTCTCAGTTCCTTCACTTTGGGGAGCAGCCGCGTGACCAGGGTCTGCAGATCGGAGATCTTTTGCGTGGTTTGGCAAACAATGCACAGTGTATCCCAAACCTCTGTGCCAAAATCAGTATCAGCCTGCACTACCCGTGTTTTTTCGTCGCCGTAGGAAATCATGCCCACAACCTCGGGATGGCCTGGATCGCCAAGGATCATCACCTGGCAACCAGCCATGGAACTCACCATTTCCTGAGCCCGTTTCACATAAGGGCAAGTGGCGTCGATGATCTCGTTGCCCCGGGACAGGAGTTTTGCCAAAACTTCTTTGCTTGCGCCGTGTGAGCGGATGATGACCTTCGAATTGCTTACATCCTCATCGCAATGGCGGATACCTTGTTCTGCCAATTTGCCAACTATCTGGGGATTGTGGATCAGCTCTCCCAGGGTGCACACCTTGTCGCCCGGCTGGTTTGCATCCAAAGCCAGTTGGATAGCCCGGCGCACCCCAAAACAAAAACCGGAATGCTTTGCCAGCAGCACCGCGGGGATGCCAAGATGCCTGAGAACGTGGCGATGGAGGGTAGCCACCTGGGCTGCGATGCTCATCCGGCTGGTGTCCACCTCGATGGCGTCGCTTGCTTTGGAGAGAGGCGCCAGAGCGCGGGCTGAATCGTTCTTGTCCCTTTGGATCAGATCCCTCAACACCTGTTCGGGATCAGCCTCAATGCCTTTTGATTTCAGTTCCAGCCAGCGCCTGTGGGCCCTGACTTCGGCGCTGGCGACCAAAAAGAACTTGAGGTCGGCATTTGGGAACACATAGGTGCCGATATCCCTTCCGTCCAGGATCACTCCTCCAGAGGTTGCCAGCTTGCGTTGCAACTCCACCATTTTATGGCGCACTGGAGGCAGCGCTGAGATGCTGGAAGCCAGGGCTGAGATTTCCGGAGCGCGGATGGCGGCTGTGACGTCTTCAGAGCCAAGGAAAATACTGTTGGTTTCGCCGGAGATTTCGATGCGGATATCCAGGTCTTGAAGCAGAGACTGAACAGCCCGTTCATCCCCAAGGTCCACACCTTTTCGTTGCGCTTGCAGAGCGCAGGCACGATACATGGCCCCCGTGTCCAGATAAGCGTAGCCCAATTGCCTGGCAAGCAATCGCGCTGTCGTGCTTTTACCGGAAGCGGCGGGACCGTCTATGGCTATGATCAATCTCTCTGGCATACTTTTTCCCTTGAAGTGCCAAAATTTGTGTCTGTAAATATGCGTCAATGCTTTTTTTGCTCCCTCTCCCGGCACAGGTCAGACTCATTTGCAACCTGGTGTCAGGGTGGAGTCATCCTTAGGTCATCCTTATAATTTATAAGGATGACCTAAGGATGATAGGTTAAGCTATTGTGGTTGCGAGTGATAGGCAAATGGGAGGGATGTGGGGGAGTGGCTTGATAACTGTTATTTCTGTCTCGTTTGCCAGGAACTCATTGGGTTGTAGAATGCAGTTGTGTAAGCAGATCCCAGGCTCTATTCCGCTTTCAGTTCGCGGGTCATTAGGCTTACGATGGCTTGCCTGGGGTCTTTTTCCTGGTAGAGGATTTCCCAAACCTCTCTCACGATGGGCATCTCGATACCCCGCTGGAGAGCAAGCTGATACACAGAATTTGTGGTGGCCACGCCTTCGGCCACCATCTCCATTTCCTGGGTTATCTGCCGCAGCTTTTTTCCTTCTCCGATCCGCTTTCCCACATAGCGGTTGCGGCTGTGCGGCGAGGTGGCGGTGGTGACCAGGTCTCCCAAGCCGGACAAGCCCCAAAAGGTTTCTGCTTTAGCACCCAGAGCAACGCCAAAGCGCTGGATCTCCACTATTCCCCTGGTTAGCAGCGCTCCGATCGTGTTATCGCCAAAACCCAGTCCGTCAATAATCCCCGCGGCTATGGCAATGATGTTTTTCACGGCGCCTCCGATCTCAACTCCCAACAGGTCATTGGAGCGGTAAACGCGGAAAAAGTCATTGCTAAACACTTCCTGCAGGGTAATCAGCAAATCTTCGTTCTTTCCCGCCACTACAACTGCCGTGGGCACTTCGCGAGCCACTTCCTCGGCATGGCTCGGCCCTGAAAGAGCGCAGATTTTGTGTTGCATGGCTTCCGGCAACAACTCCCCGAGAACTGCGTCCAGGGTCTGCAGCGATCCCTCTTCGATGCCTTTGGCAACATTAACCACGGCCAGCAGCCCGGGGCTCATCCAGATGCCCTTTTGGGTTTCCGGGGGCATGCTGCGAAGGGTGGGGCGTAGATATTGGGAAGGAGTTGCCAGGATGACAATGTGGGGAGAAAACTTCTCCACACTGGCAAAATCGCCTGTAAAGACGATATCTTCGGGAAGTGTTATCCCCGGAAGCAAGGCAGGGTTTGCATGGTTTGAGATCAGAGTTGCCAGATAGGTGGCATTATGCTCCCAGACCTGGAGGGAATGTCCGTTGCGGTGCAGAAGCCTGGCCAGAGCCAGCCCCCAACCGCCACCTCCGATCACCGAGACGCGCATGCCCTGGGTTCCAAACCTATTTGCTGGTGTCTATTTTGAGATCGCAGATCAGATCCAGATCATCATCGTCATCATCGTCCAGATCATCATCCTCATCTTCTTCGGGATTCATCCAATCCGGGCAAAAAAGCAAGTCTTCCTCATAGTCCCAGCCATCGACATTTTTCAGGCCGAATCTCGACAGAGTTTCGTTTTCCCAGATGGTGTAATAAACCGTGCCATCCTGCAAAGCCCACACCAGTACGGGGTCTTTGTAATGGCGCAGTTCGATCTTGGGGTTTTCCACCAATTGCACAAACTCTTTGATCTTTTTGATCTCTTTTTCTTGATTGAAGACCATTATTCCGCCTATAGGCTATATTTCACCGTGGCAGACACTTTGTTCTCACCGTATTCTTTGGAACGCAGCACTGTTTGCAACGGTGACTCTACATTCCTGAATGTATGAGAGTAGTCAAGAGATATATTCAGTTTGGGATTCAGCAAGAAATTTAGGCCAGCCTGTGTATTGTAGATTTTGTATTCACGATTGCCATACCAGGCGTCACCGGACTGAAAGAGACGCTCCTCATAGGACAATGCCAGGGAAGGGTACCAGGCGGGGCTTTTTTTATTATCATCAGACAGGGGCATGCTGCGCAGGCGGATGCTTCCGGTGTAGATGTTGCTTTCGTATGAGCTGTCCAGGTCTTTGGCGCCGCTGTTTTCAAAGCTCCGCCAGTGATACATGGCGCCCAGGGTGAAGAGCGGGAAACTGTGCCGCACACCCAGGCCGAGCGTGGTGGCATTGCCGTCGTACTCTGTCCAGTATTGATTGTAGAAATACTGCTCGTACCGAGCATGAAGCTGCACGGTGGTCTTGCGCAGAGGCCTCAGGTTAAGGTCTCCCCGCCAGAGGTTCTTTCCATAGTCGAAGTTTTCCAGTTGCGAAGTTCCATCGGTATCCACATAATCCCGCACATAGTTCAAAGGATAGTAGCCATACGCCGCCGTAAAGTTCCAATAGTAGCGGTCGGTTCGCAGCCGCAGAATGACATCACGCCGCTGTTTGGATGTGTTGGAGATATTTTGTGAAATGGTGCCTGTCACCGATGGAGTGAACTTCCACCACTTGTAACGCAGAGGCCAGGCCAAATCCGCTCTCAAGGCCATGGTAAGATCGTCCGTGGTATTCACGAAAGACAGGTTCTGGTGATCCTGGTCGAAGCGCTGCAGGTCTTGCTCGGAGAGTTGAAACACGTTGTCGGAATAGGTGCCGGTCAATGATACAGTGGTTTCCATCTGCGCTTGCAGCCGGTGTGATCCCAGGCCCAGAAGCAGCGTTAGGCTCATAATGATCGGTTTCAGGTTACGGGGGCCGCGCATGGGCGTTGGCCTTTTGGTTCCCTTATCCGGTCCAGTGTTCCCGGGTTTATCTGGTCCTACTCCCGTTGTTCTGTTATCGGAGAAACTCTGGTCAGGTATATTCTTTTGCCTGTCAGACATAAAGCAATCCTATTTCCTCTTGAGCAACAGAGGCTTGGCTATGAAGAGATGATCGCTGACAGCGCGCAACTCATAGGAGGCGGTTCCGTCGTTGGGAGGCAAGACCAACTTCAAACCGGTGGAGAGGTGATCGATGCCTGTGGCTTTGTACTTGGTGGTGCGCCGTAGTGAAAACTCATGCTCCTGCAACTTCTGTCCATTGCGCCACAGCTCAAACACAGGCAGGCTGCGGTCAAGCAACCGGGCGCGCACATAGACCACCGCGTCGCGGCCGTTGTTGAGGTCAAATTTGAGGCTTTGGGAAGGATTGAACACATAATAGTCGCTACTTGTGCCGTTATAGGTCACCCGCAACAGGCCTCCATGGGCCTTCATCTGCAGATTGGGGAGTTTGGCAGGTTTGGCTGGCTTGACGGGCACTGTGAAAAAAGGACGGAAATAAACGCTGCGGTCATAACAGAGTATATCGATACTTTTGGTGCCCTTGGGAATGGGTATCGTGACCGGCTGATACAGGTAAAAACCTTCCAAACGTTCTTGCAGAACCAGGTCGTGAGTGGTGCTTTGCTTTCCAATGATGGAGATCACTTTCGGTTTGTTGAGCTTTGCGATGGCGAAAGAACGCAGTTCGATGGAGCTTATGCCCTCCACATTGAGGGTCATTGATTTTTCCGGTTTGGCTCTGAAATAGTAGTAGCTGTCTGTCTCTGTCTTCAGCAAGCGCCGGTTGCCGGGATTATCGAAGGTTAAGGGTTTCATCTTTGCCCAGGCGCTGAGGAAAGCCAGGCACAGAGCGATAATGGTAATAAGGCGTTTGAACATCTATTCTCCGGAACTATAATTCTTCATCTGGATCTACTATGTTGGCCATGAAATGCCTGTCACTGCGATCACGCACAATCACCAGGATTATAGCGGCTATAAGCAAAGCCAGGCATACAGAGGCGATCAGTACATTGTGCTTCTTGGCGCTGAAGCTCGGCCCCTCGCCGGGAACAGGCATCTGGGTGGCGTTTGTCTGAAGCTTGTATTTCTTGACCCAGCGTTGGATATGCTGGATGCTGAAGATGGGGACATTCTTGCGCGCCATTACCATCATGATGCCTTCCGGAAAGAACTCTTTCTCTGCCAGTTTGCGGGTCAGTCCTTCGGTGATCTGGTTGGCGTTTGGTTCGCTGCCCACATTGGCCAGGCCGCGGCCGATGTTTACAAAGAGCTTGTATCTTTGGCCTTCAGGCAGCATCTGGTCATACACAGCCTCACGGGTTTTAACGTTTTCTTCCAGGGTCGCGCCCGAGATCAGGGGCACTCCATTGCGGCGCATGGCTGCCAAAAGGGCGGATATGCCGTCATCAGCCAGGCCGATGCCCAAGTCGTCTTTGCCGCCCAAAGAAGCGTAGCCGCAGCCAAAATCGATTAAACCTTTGTTCTTGAGCACCGCTTCCATATCCAGCCAGGTGTATTCCGGGCGGTTGGCTCCATAGGCAGCCGAAGACAGGGAAACAACGATGGACGGCTTGAGCTGCATGACCTTGATTGCGGAATAGAGAGCCAGATTGATTGCTGGATTCGAGCCTGTGATACCGACAGCTATATGGTCGCCAGGCTTGAGCCCGGCCCGGTTGAATTCCTCCACAAAGATCACGCCCAGGTTGGGGTTGATGGCCGCCTGTTTGTCCGAAAGCAGACCGCGGTCTGTGGTGATGGTGCTTCGGGCTTCTCCGATCAGGCCTGTCTGATAGGGATCATTGATAGGGTCAAAGGGGATGGAGAGGCGGGTCTGCTCTGCCTTGAGCGTATCCAGCCAGGCTTTCATGGTTTGGGCTGCTTCCACCTTTTGCTGATAGAAGTCGGCTTCAATTGTCACATAGCTGCTTTGAGCAATAACAAAGAGGATAATGGCGAAAATGAAGAGCAGGATCAGAGACCAGCCGGATTTTAATGAGGGACGATACATCTCAGACCTCCCCGCCGAACACCACCATCAGCACCAGGCGCACCAGAATGGCGGCCACGCCCATGGTGGAAACTGTTTTCCAAAAACCCTGGCGTTCAAACCAGTTTGCTATCAAGCCGGGGACGATGTAGCCAATTGACTGCATCTGGTAGGTGTAGATGGTAATATTGTGAAAAACCAGCAAGCGGGTAGTCCATCCGAGGATGAATCCGACCAGGATACTCAAAACCATGCGCCTCTTTCCAAACATCAGGGTAAATTGGCTGATTATCCGGATGATGCCCCAGGTTGCCAGACTGACGATCAGAGTTCCCAGGATCTGCATGGGTTTGTCCAGATACAAAGCCAGATAACCCGGCACGACTATTCCTCCGGCTGAAGCTCCCAGCAGTTCGCTGAAGATCAGGCTGACGATCACTCCCAGCCCGACTGCCGCCTGAATTACAGTTTCAATCACTTTTATTCCTCATTTATTCTTAATATTAGGATGAATTCTGTGCTTAAAATGCGCCACGATCTGCGCTCCATACTTGATCCGGCCTGCAATGTTACCGATGCCAAGCACGTGTGATTCCTTGCGCGTAAGCTCCAGCACCTTGTTGTAGATTACTTCCGGCAGCGGCTCGCCCAGCGCGAACAAACGCTCTCTGGGTATGCCTGCCTGCAGAGCGTATGACTCCACCTTGTCCGGGATCTCTCCGGTGAGCAGAAGATAAGAATAATCGATCTCTTTAACCGCATCGACCAACTGGTAGGAACGGAACAACCTGTCTTCCCGGCTGTTCAGGATTATGATTTTCTCCACATCTTTCAGATGTCCCGTGACCATATTGACCACCAGTTTGGTGGAGTTCGGATCGTTGGCGGCAAACACATTGTAGAAGTGGATGGTCTTGGCTCCATCCTGGATGACATATTTCTTTAATGCGCCAGGGTCGGGATTGGCTGATTGCATTCCCTGCAACGCTATTTCCCGGGGGACTCCCGCCTCCGCGCATACAGCCAGGGCCAACTGCACGTTCTCCGCGTGCTCTATGTACTTGAATTTTGCCAGTTCTTCCTGCGTGACGTCTGTGGGTCTGATCTTATGGATTCTACAGTTTCTTTGCCCGGCAACCTTTTCCAACAGGCCAAAATGCCGGTTTTCAGCAGTGTAGCACACACCTCCGCTGGGAATGGTGTTGGAAAGCGACATGGCTACGCTTTGCTCGGTTGAACCCATTTGATCCAGATGGTCAGCCCGGCAGTTGGTGATCACCGCAATGGTGCTGCGCACAAACTTGCGCTCCGTGATCCATTGGAAGACGGGATTAACCGCCATGCACTCGATCACAATGGCGTCAGGGTTATAGGATACGGCATGGCGGAAGATATACTTCTGCTCGATAATGTTGGCACCCATCAAGCGCACAATCGCCGCTTCCCGTCCGTCAGGCAGGACAACTCTGGGCAGAGTGCCCGTGATCTTGGCCACGGTCTTGCGTCCGCCAGCCCGCAGTCCTGCAGCGATCAGCCTTGTGACGCTGGATTTTCCCCGTGTGCCGTTAACGTGGACCCGGATTGGAATTGCCTCTACATTGCGCTTGTGCCTCCGGTACTCGAATATCCAGTGCAGGATAAGCAGCACCGTTGCCAGGATTAGTATGGTCATTTATATTCCTTTAGTTAACATCAAAATTCAGGCGTACCATCATTCAGGTTACCGCAATCTGTATGTGAGCAAATTCTATTCCAAGCGGAGTAACATTTTCCAGCAAGCAAAATCTCAAAGACAGAAATAATATCCGGGAGCTGTCTGGCAAAAACTGTATGTGGAGTATGATCTATTCGCCAATTGGCTCGTCCATTGGAGTTGTACTTTGCGGTGGCTGGGTCTCACTCTGTCTTTCGTTTTGTTGTTGAGGGATTGGCGGGGTATTCTTGCCGTCCGGGTAACATCTCTTGCAGGGTTCATAACCGGAGTCAATGGCATCCAAACGGTTTATGGGAATACGTTTGCCCAACACATAACGGCAGTTTTCGGTGTGGTACTTCTTGCCTGATTTGGTGACATAAACCGTGTAGTTCTGATTGGTCAGATTACCAGCCAGATTGCTGGTCGTCATCAGCTGCTGCATGGCTTCATTACCCACAAACCGCTGATTGGTATTCTTTTCCCCGTTGATATTGACCCCAAAGAAGAGGGCTGCCAAGAGACCGATAGCGCCGACTACAATGGATATTATCTTTGTTTTGTTCATCACATTCTCCTAACGATAAACAGTTTTGGCAATTAAGCAGAGTGCTGTGTTCAAGTCAAGCAAAAACTGCAATGGAACGTTTATAGTCGTTTCCAAATGATTTCTGCACCTGAATGAGGCAAGCAGTCTGACCTTTGCGCTGGACTTTGCCCTCGCGCGCGCGAGGGAGCTAAGTCTTTATTTTCCCTGGGTCAACCTTAACTCGATGAGGGATGACCTAAGGATGATGGCACCAAATGCAGTAGCAGCAAGGGAGGGCGCTATGAAACAATATCGGAATAATTGGCATATTATGCTTGTTGCTGCAAGTATAAAAAGGCGAGAATAAGCCGGTAAATCCAAGTGGAAACAGCGCAGATTCTCGAATGTAACAGTAGCTCTTTGGGACGCTTAGAGAGAAGAGATAATAGTTTTATGGATGCGTCTGGAAATCACGACCAGAAACAGGGTGAAAGCGATCATCAAAGTGGACAGCGAGTTGATGGTGGTGATCGTTCCCCTGCGGATGGTTCCTTCCACATAGATGGGCAGGGTGTTGAAGCCCCGTCCGGAAGTGAAGAAGGTGATGATGAAATCGTCGATGGAGAGGGTGAAGGCAAGCAGAGCCGCGGCGATAATCCCGGGCAGCATCAGAGGCAGCTTGATCTTAAAAAAGATGGTGGCAGGCTTAGCCCCCAAGTCCATGGCGGCTTCCACCAGGGAATAGTCGAAGCCCTCCAGGCGTGCCTGGATCACGATAATGGTGTAGGACACGCAGAAAGTGATATGGGCGATCAGCACGGTAAACATGCCGGTGTTGACCCGGGTGAAGTTAAAGAGCAGAGCCAGGGACACGCCCATCAGGATGTCGGGAATTACCAGTGGCACATAGATGAGGGCAAGCAGATGGTTTCTGCCTTTGAAGTGCTTGTTCTCCAGTCCCAGCGCCGTGAGCACCCCGATCAGGGTGGATATGAGGGTGGACAGCCCGGCGATCAGCATGGTGTTCTTGAAAGCTTCGATGATGTTGTCGTTTTGCAGCAGTTGCTGGTAGTACTTGAGGGTGAAGCCTTTCCAGGTGGTGATTATTTTCGCGTCGTTGAAACTGAAGATAACCAGGATCGCGATGGGTATGTAGAGAAAGACTATCACGAAAGTGAACAGGGTGAGGTTCATCCCTTTGTAAAACCTGGTGATGCGTGACATACTTAGCATTACACATTCCTCTTTGCCAGTGTTCGCTTGCGATAAATGGCATACATCGCTATTAGCATAATTGCCACCAGCAACAGCAGGACGAAGGACATCGCTGAAGCCATGGGCCAGTTGCGGGGGATGTTTTTGATCTTATAGGTAATTACCTGGCCAACATACAGGGAGCGCTGATTGCCCACCAGTTGTGGGATCAGATACGCGCCCAGGGTTGGAATGAAAACCAGCAGTGAGCCTGCGAAGATACCTTCTGCCGCCAAAGGCAAAGTGATGCGGAAGAAGGCCTTGACCTCGTTGGCACCCAGATCCATGGCTGCTTGCAGCAGGGTGAAATCCATCTTTTCCAGGGCGCTGTAAAGCGGCAGTATCATGTAGGGCAGATAGACATAGACCATCACCAGCAATACGGTGAAATCCGTTCGCATCAGCTCCAGTGGAGTGCTGATCAGGCCCAGGCGCAGCAGGATTGTGTTGAGCACGCCATTGTATGACAAAAAGATCCGCCATGAAAAGATGCGGATGATCAGGTTGGTCCAAAAGGGGATGATAATCAGGATCAGCAGCATATTGCGCATTTTTTCGCTTGCCCGGGCGATGTAGTAGGCCACCGGGAAAGCCAGGATCAGGCAGGCAAAGGTGGTGATAAAGGCCAGGCGGAAAGCGAGATAAAAGGGGCGCAGATAGATACCGCTAAAGAGTTGTCGATAGGCACTGAGGGAAAACTTGAAACTGACATCGTAGATATCGGTGGAAAGAAAGCTGTAGATAAACACTATCAGATAGGGAACCAGGAAAAAGACAAGCAGCCAGATCAGGGCGGGCGCAGTGAGAAGATAGCTGGCGAGGTCGCGCCTGCGGGAAGCTTTGGTCTGTGAGCAATTTACCTGCTTGAAAGCTTCGAGATTCATACTTCTGCCGGAATTCCTTTTCTGGATGCGCGTTGCGGCAGGCTGCGGGGCTCGACACTGGCTTCAACACCCTCAGCCACTTCGTTGATCAGCCAGGAATCGGTATCGTGCCAGAATAACCACACTTCCTCATCCCAATCCAAAGCTTTTTCATCAAAATATACCCGTTTATGCTGGCTGAAGACGCGGAACTTCAAATCTCCAACCCTTACAATATATTGGGTGTGAGTTCCAACGTAGAGGATGTCTTCGATGGTGCCCCTCAGGATGTTGAAATCGTCCTGATTGCGGGGTTTGGAACGGGTGATAGCGATCTTTTCCGGCCTCAGCGAGACAGTCAGTTTGCTTCCCAGGGTGGGGGGGAAGTGGAAAGTGCTGTCGATCTCGAAAAACTCTCCATTACCCCTGTGGCAGCGAAGCTGGACATATTCGTCCTCAATGCCGGTCACTTCTCCGGTGATCAGATTCGTTTCACCAATGAAATACGCGGAGAATATCGAAGTAGGCCTTTCATAGATGTCGTCTGGCAGACCGGATTGGATAATGCTGCCTCTCTGCATCACCGCCATGCGGTCAGAAATGCTCATGGCTTCGCTTTGGTCGTGGGTAACGTAGATGAAAGTGATTCCCACCGCGTCATGGATGTTCATCAGTTCGATCAGCATGTGCTGGCGTAATTTGAGATCAAGGGCTGCAAGCGGTTCATCCAGCAGCAGGAGCTTGGGCTCGTTGATCAGGGCGCGGGCGATCGCGATGCGCTGCTTTTGCCCGCCGCTCAACTGGGAAGGATACTTGGCAGCCTGATCCTCCATCTTGACGAGGGTAAGCATCTTCCGCACCCGGTCTCTGATCTCGGTCTTGGGCACCTTCCTGACGTGCAGCCCGAAAGCCACATTGTCGAAGACATTCATGTGGGGAAACAGCGAGTAGTTTTGAAAGATTGTGTTTACCGGACGCTTGTAAGGGGGCAGATCTGTGATATCCTGCCCGCCCAGATAGATGCGTCCCGTTCGGGGGATTTCAAATCCGGCAATCATACGCAGAAGCGTGGTTTTACCACAGCCACTGGGGCCCAGGAAGGAATAAAGCTCCCCGGGTTGAATGGTGAGACTAACATTATCGACAGCCAGAAAGCCGTCATAATCCTTGCTCAGGTTTTCTATACGAAGTTCGTCCAAGCTTCCGTAATACTCCTATTATACTCTTAGCAACTTTCTTGTGGCCAAGGGCTTTCCTCGTGAGCTAAGTCTCAGCAAATAAACTCCGCTGGAGCACTGGTTGCCACGCAAGTCGACACCGTCCCAATAATAATGGTTGTCACCTTTAGTCAAGTTCTTATTATCAAAGGTCAGTAATATTTATGGATAGCTTCGATATCCACAAATGCTACTGACCACCATAAGTTCAGGAAAAGAGGAAACAAGTACGAAGGGGACGAAAAGAAAAGATGGTTCCAATAGTTTTAATAATCTACCTCATGCATCATCCGGGCAAAAAAATACAGTGGGGAATGCCGGGCGGCATCCCCACTGCTCGGAGGGCATTCTATGTAGGGTCTGTAGGCTGACTTCATAATTAAAAAACCCAAGCCAAGCGTCAAGAATAAAGTTGTTTATTTGGCTTGGAATTCTGTTGAATAATATCAACGCGGCTCTAATCCAATATTAACATCTTGCTTATGAATGAGTTGCCATCTTGTGTGATTTTACAAAAATACAGTCCGGGAGCGGTATTACGTAACCCCGAATCCGAGAAAGGCCAGTTGATAAGGTTGCTGCTTTGCGTATTCGGCGAGATGGTCTTGCTGGAAATCAATTGTCCTTTCAGGTTGAATATCTTCAACGTAAAAGGGCTTTTACCTGTACACGTGAAATCTATTGTGAAAGAATTGCCAGAACTTTTCCTGAGAGGATTTGGATAAACACGCAGCCCGGTCTGGACAGGCTCGGGCACATGGTTGTCCTCATTGCCCATCTCTTTGATGGGAAGACTGATCCAGGTGCCTGAAGGCGGATAGTAACCAATGTTTGGAGGTGTGCCCAAGTCCTGGGCTATGAACCGGTAATGGAAGGTATCGTCCTCGCTGGAAAACTGAGGTTCAACAAGGCAGTTCCAAGCATCAGGCCCAGCCTGGGGGTAAGGATTCAGCGCTAATTCAATGGGAATTTCCTGCTCATCCACCTTGTATTGCATGAGCACCAGTCCAACCTGATAATTATCAGAAGCATTGACAGTGAATAAGGTTGCTTGATTTGTCATTTCCGCAGGAGCATTATGATTCAACAGGGGTGGCTCGGTATCAGCCTCAATAATGAACACATGTGGATCCAAAGCCGCGGTGTAGGGGTGATCGATAGAGCGTCCGGAGAAGTCGGCAGCGTGGATGAAGTATCGTATCGTATCTCCCGGGGCAAATCCGCTCAGCAGAGTTGTATATTCAGATGCTACGATATTGATCAGCACTGATCTCTGCCAGGGCTGCTGATTGACTTTGTAGCACACAAATATGGAATCTGGATACAATGCCTGCCCGCTGTGCGCCTTGATGGAGGCATTAAAATCGTAGCCAGTGGCATAATCTCTGGTTCCCCACCAGGGCTGATGGCTGATATGGATCATCTGCTTGTCAGGGATCTCGTGGGTTCGGCAATGCAGCGCGTCTGTGGATTCCCAGGGTGAGTAACTGCTGCCAGTAACCCCGATCACCTCATAGCCCGGCAAAGCGTCGCTATACACTTGCAGGGCGGCTGCATCGTAGCTGCTGTTCATGATGGGCACAAATACCCTCTTGTTCAGGATCAGGGAATTAGTATAGGGCTGGTTTTGAGGGGTGTTGACCCGATAAACTCGGAAGGGATATCCCCAGGCGCAGTTCAGATTGGCAAAGTAAGCAGCGGTCTGTTCGATCGCGTTATACTGGGCATGAGAGGTTGGCACGCTGCGGATCAGCACCTTGTCCGGGGCCAAAAACTTTCCCCAGCAGTCAATGTGATCTATATAGGTATTGTTCGGATCAGGAAGCACATGATAACTTGAGATGCCCATATAGTCGTGCATTTTGGCGTTCACCTGGGCTTGTGTATATCCAGCGTTCTCTGTGTAGGCTATGGTTGTTTGCGCGGCTGTGCAAATACCGTCGGTCATATAGTTGCCGCCGGTTTGCTGGAGGTTCATCCCATAGTAATTATGATTGTATTGATTGGCAAAGAGCTGGGGAATTAGGTTATCATTTGGCCGCGGGCGATTGTAGATAAAATCAACCACCCCGTATTCGCCATTCCCATCGAAGATGAACCAGGGGGCATAGTCACGTGTCCAGTAAGAATCAGTTTCTGCTATCATGAAGCTGATGTTGGCCATGTTTGCCCCTGCAGAGTTAAAGGTGGAGGTGGCTTGATTCTGTTGGGACTGCGAGGAAACAAGGCAGATCACCTGGTCTTGGCTGGCAAGTTGCGTCACCAGACTGACCGGGATACCCAAAGGATATCTGATCAGAACGTGCGATGCCGGTTCAAATTCAGCCACAGGCCGCACTGGGCCTAGGGGTGGATTTGTTTCTGTGAAACGACTGGGCGCAAAAACGCCGTCCGTATGTAGATTGGCATGTCCTGGCAAGAATCCCGGGACCATCGCCAGCATAAGGACTGTTAATAGATAAAAGCTTCGCTTGACACTGAGCATATATTCTCCATAATTAACCTAAGTTAAACTCATTATCCATACAATTTTTAAGCCAAAAGAGAAAAAAAGCCCTCATGCGCGCAAGCGGAGTCAGCACTTGTGGCCTGTTTGCCCTCGCGCGCGCGAGGGGGCTAAGTCTTTGTTTTCCTTAGGTCATCCTTAACCCGGTGAGGGATGACCTAAGGATGATGGCTATAAAGCCAGTAGCAGCAAGGGATGGCGCTATGAAGTAATAACGGGAAGGTAGGCAATTTATTCTAATCTACGCAAGTATTTTGAGTGTGTTTTGATATCTGATTCTGGGTGGGAATAACCAGGTTTTCCATCTCTTGATTATAACTGTATCCTGATTGCATCATCCGATCTAAAATCGCATAGTTTGGAACAGACAAGTTTTCTGCTATTGCCAAACTGCTTAGTTTGCAAGAAAGAAAAAGATACAGTTCTGACCTCATGCACGGAAAAAGCACTTCCAGTAAGGCACACAGGTGTTGAGTAGCCCTGATGCCTTGATTTATTCAAGATGTTCCAGATTCAGTTTAAAGAAGATATATCCTACCGGCGAAGCACCTAAATATGCCTCCAACGGGTCTTGAAACCAGATAGTTGGAGATATTGCTTGACAAAATGATTCAGCTCCATATTAGATTATTGAAAGAGGTTTTTTCATGAGCACCAAACGACACATGATAGTTAGAGAGCTTGATCCTGAAAGCGTTACAGGATACTCTGTCAACGAGATGAAGCATTATGTGAGTTTGGGTTATAGGCCATATCTGTTGGAAGATGGAACGATCAAATGGTTGACCACGGCTCAGAGAGCCTACAGGGAAATGCGCAACGCTCCCCGCAGGTCACTCAAAAGATTTATTAGTGGGAATACTCCATCTAAAAACATCAAATATAAGAGAAAGCGTGGAAGCCGCGTGAAAAGTTTCTTTCGGGAACACTGGCTCTTTTTGCTTTTACTGGTAAGTACGGCGTTAATTATATTTATAATATGTCAGTTTTGGATCTGATAAGGAATCTAAGGAGATTGAATTGCGAATTTTATTGACCAACGACGATGGCATTCACGCCCCAGGGATTCGCACCCTGGCGGAACATTTGAGCAAAGCTGGCCACCAGCTAATTATCGTGGCGCCGGATCGCGAGCGCAGCGCCGCTTCGCACTCGATCACACTGCGCAGGGACCTGCGTGTGACCAAGCTGAACGAGCGGGAATACAGCGTGGACGGAACCCCTGTGGATTGCTCGGTCATAGCCCTGCAAAAGATCATCAGCGAACCAGTTGATCTTGTCATTTCGGGCATCAATGCTGGACAGAACATGGGGGAGGACGTCCTCTATTCCGGAACGGTGGGAGCCGCTGTGGAGGCTTGTTTTCTGGGATTCAAAGCAATAGCAGTCTCGATAACATCATATAAAGATCAGGTCTTCGAAACCGCGGCAGCCTGGATGGTCAGAATGCTGGAACTTGGCATTTGCGATCTGATCCCGGAACGGGGTATCTTAAACATCAATGTACCCAATCTGCATTCTGATGCGATCAGAGGAGTTAGATTGACCAGCACTGGACATCGCAAATACTATAATTTTATCAAGGTAATGGATGAACTGGAGGACGGTTTCACCTACCGGGTTGGCGGCGACGTGCCCGTCTGGGAAACCCTGAAAGGAACGGATTCGGAAGCCATCTCGGAACAATACATATCAGTCACGCCGCTGGGCTTTAATCTTACCCGGGCAGACTCTTTCCCCTCCATCCTGGAATGGTTGGAAGAGAATGGGCTGCTTCAGCTAAGGAAAGTTCATGCGCTTTGAAGATCAACGCAGGTTGCTGGTGCAGGAGCTGAGACAGCAAGGCATCAGGGATGAAGCGGTCCTGGCGGCCTTCAGCAAGGTTCCCCGCGAACTGTATGTGCTGCCTCAGTACAAAGATTATGCCTATCGCAACCGGCCTCTTCCCATCGGACAGGAACAGACCATCTCCCAACCCCTGATGGTTGCCATCATGCTGGAACACTTGGAGTTGAAACCGGAAGACCTGGTGCTGGAAATTGGCACTGGCTCCGGTTACGAGTGCGCGTTACTTGCTGAGATAGCGGGGGAAGTATGCAGCGTGGAGAGGTTGGAAGAATTGTCTTTGACCGCCCAGGGAGTATTGAAAGAGGCTGGTTATAAGAATATATATTTCCGCATCGGTGACGGGGCGCAAGGCTGGCTCAAGGCATATCCGCCTCATAAGGAGTTTGACAAGATCATAGTCAGCGCCGGAGCCAGGCAGATACCCACACGCCTACAGGAGCAGTTGAAACTGGGCGGTATCCTGGTTGTGCCGGTGGGAACGTGTGCTTACCAGATCCTCACCAAGGTGATACGCACTGAAAACGGGTATTCCGTTTCAGAGCATGGAGCCTGCGCTTTTGTGCCCTTAATCAGTAAGTAACAGGGAGATCAGATGGTAAAAGACTATCTCAAATGGCTTTGGAAGGTGATTAGAAAACCTCAGGAATACCAATCCTTGAAAAAGTACATGCTTTTCCGGGAACTCAATCCCTTTGAGCTGAGCCTGGTCAATGCCTGTTTGCACAACCGCGAATACCGGGCTGGCGAAGTGCTCTTCGAGGATGGACATCCTTTGGAAGCGCTGTTCTTCATCGTTTCTGGGGAGTTGCAGGTTTCTGGCAAGCTGAACCCACAAGGATCTGCTATTCTAAAGAAACACCAGTTTATCGGGGTTATAGACCTTTTTGGGAACAATAAACGCAGCGGCAGCGCCACCGCGCTCACTGACCTTAATGTCTTAGCCCTCACTGAAAGCGATTTTCAAGATCTGATCAGCAAGAATAAGCGTTTGGGAAACAAGTTGCTGAAAGCCTGCTGTGAATTTCTTGGCTGTTACTTGCAGGATATAGGTTCCGGACAATAAACATGAACTGGACGAAGATCGTCTTTATTGTGATCATCCTGGCCACGATCGTGCTGGGCTTTATTTTTTACCGTCCTGTGTTCAGTTATCTGATCGCGTCGTTGGTGTTTGCATATATACTTGACCCTCTGGTAACGAGTTTGGAATACCGCGGGGTTCCGCGCTGGGTTTCAGTGTTGATGGTATATGCGGTTATTGCCGGATTATTGGCGCTTTTCACAACCAGAATGGTTCCCATGCTGATTAACCAGGGGAATAACTTAATGGCGCTCTTTCAATATTCCGATAAACCCGTCAGCGAGCAGGTCCTGGCCTTGCCTTTCGTGCGCTCTGTATTCGAGTTTTTGCAGAATGTCGACAAGCAGGTTCCCAGTTTGGGATTTTCCGCCAAGTTTGTGCACCTGATCGAGACCGGCAACCAGCTTTTGGGCGAACTGCCAAAACTTTTGGTGGATAATTACCAGACCATCCTGAGCATGATATCCTTTGTGATCACTGTGCCAGTATTCAGCTTTTTCATCTTAAAGGACAAGCAGACGTTACGCAAAGGTATGCTTTCTTTGGTTCCCAACCGCTTTTTTGAACTGGCTGTGATCCTGCAAAACAAGATCGACGAAACCGTTGGCAGATTCTTGCGCGCCATTTTGCTGGAGGTGATCTCTGTAAGCATTATGACGTCGGTGGCGCTTACCATCGTGGGCGTTCCCTACGCTGTGCTGATAGGTATAACTGCCGGTGTGGCTAATATAATCCCCTACATTGGACCCTGGCTGGGTGCTGCTTTGGCTGTGCTAACCGTACTGATCACAGGCAAACCGTTGTCCATGATGATCTACGCGGCTCTGGCCATGTATCTGGTGCAGGTTTTGGACAACAATTTTGTTTACCCTGTTGTGGTGGGCAAGACTATCAAGATGCATCCCCTGATCGTGCTGGTAACCGTATTGGCTGGAGGCTGGTTTGGCGGCATAATCTGGATGCTGATCTCCGTGCCCCTGGTATATATTGTTTACAGCCTGGTACGCGAGCTGTACATCAACTTAAAACAGTTTCGATTGATATGAAGAGGTATAAATGAGCTTGTTGGATAAATGCTATCAGTATGATGAGGCAAAGAAAGCCATAGCAATGGGTTATTATCCCTATTTCCGCGTGATAAGTTCCGAGCAAGACACCGAAGTGATCTGCAATGGACAGAAGATGCTGATGATGGGTTCCAACAGCTATCTGGGGCTCACCAGTCATCCCAGAGTGAAGGAAGCATCCATCAAAGCGGTGGAGAAGTATGGCAGTGGGTGCGCTGGTTCAAGGTTTCTGAACGGGACGCTGGATATACACATCGAGTTGGAGGCCGCTCTGGCAGAGTTGGTTGGTAAAGAAGCCGCTTTGGCCTATCCCACAGGATATCAAGCCAATGTGGGCTGCATCTCCACCATGGTCGCCAAAGATGAATATATGCTTATAGACAAATATGACCATGCCTCCATCATCGACGGCTGTTTGCTCTCTCAAGGAAAGATGCTGCGCTATAACCATAACGATATGAAGTCTCTCGAAAGGTTGCTGCAGAGGGTTCAGGGCAGCAACAGCCTTATCATTGTGGATGGCATTTATTCTATGGAAGGTGATATCGCTGATCTGCCCAATATCTTGTCCCTGGCAAAGCAATACGGTGCCAACCTGATGGTCGATGAAGCCCATTCCCTTGGAGTGCTGGGTGACACCGGTGCCGGAGCGGCTGAACACTTTGGCGTGACTGCCGACACAGACCTGATCATGGGAACCTTCAGCAAGTCCCTGGCTTCCGTGGGCGGATTTATTGCGGCTGATGAAGAACTGATCCATTACCTAAAACACAAATCCCGCGCTTTGATCTTCTCGGCGTCATTACCACCGGCATCCACGGCCAGTGTGCTGGAAGCGATCAAGATCATGAAGGAAGAGCCGGAGCGCATTGCCAAACTCTGGGAAAACACCAACTACATGCTTTCCGAATTTAAGGGCATGGGCTACGATACTGGCAAATCCTGCACGCCGGTGATTCCCCTGCATGTGGGTAAAATGTCAGTTGCCTTCGAGATGTGGAAACGCCTGGGCGAAGAGGGTGTTTTCATCAATCCTGTGATCCCGCCCGCTGTCCCGCCCAATTCCTGTCTGATCCGTTGCTCCTTTATGGCTACCCATACCAAAGAGCAATTGGATTTCGCTTTGGATAAATTCAGCAAGATAGGCAAAGAACTGAAAGTGATCTGAGATATTGACCAATGCAACAACGAATAAAACTCATTAAATACAGCCATAATTGGAGGAAATCATGGCAAGCAAAAGCAGTGCTGAATACTACAGCAATCTAAAGGAGATGTCTCCTATCCGCGCCATCGCGGAAACACTAATCAACGACAACAACGTTCGCAAACTCGACATCCGCCAGGCTTACGAAATGGCCAAAAAGCAGCCGGGTGTGATTGTCACCGACCTTCCGGTGTATCCGGAGTTCGTAAAGCTGCACAATCTTCCCGCTGACGCCAAGGTGCTGGATGATTGCCACGGCAAAATCATCGGGCGCACCGCCAAAGCCCGCCGTTTTTACCATCGCCTGGATCCTTCCCAAAAGAACAAGCTGGAAGGTGATTTCCGCGAGGCAGTCTGGCAGATGCAACACTATCCTCTTATCAAGGCCGAGGCAATCCTGGGCATGGATAAGGACCTGATGATCAAAGCCACATTTGTGACCACCGAAACTGATGTGGTCAATCTCTACAACTGGTTGCTCAACTTTGCCCCTTACGAGCAGCTCCGCGAGCAGTATGAAAAAAGCCCCAAGCTGCCGATCCAGGATATCATCCTTGTGGCGTTCAACGAATGGACCTGCGATGATCCTTTCTACAACAATGTGGGCGCGCCTCAACTGGCGTTGGTGGACGAAAAGCATAATGTGATCGTGAACCTGGGAATGCGCTATTTTGGCGAACGCAAGAAGGGCACGCTCACCCTGGCCTGGACTTCCGGTATCCGCATTGGCATGGCTGCCTGCCATGGCGGCATCAAGGAGCTGGATTTCAGCACCTGCGACGATCCCAAATACCACGCCCTGGGTAAACGCTCCATCGCCTTCTATGGCCTTTCCGGAACGGGCAAATCATCCCACACCAACAGCCACGACAATGCCGGCACCATGCCCGCCGGAGTATCAAAAGTCGTGCTCCACGACGATGCCTTCCAGATCGATCTGGAAAACAAGCTCTGCCGTGTGTGGGAACCAACCCTGTTTGACAAAACCGACAGCCGCCCGCCGGATCATCCGGACTGGAAATACGCCCTGGCTGTTATGAACCACACAGTTCTTGAACTGGACGGCAAGCGCTTGCCCATCGGCCAGGATACCCGCAACCAAAACGGACGTGCCTTGCTGGATCGCAGTTTGCTGGGCAAATATGTGAACCGCTGCTCGTTCCCCAAAGCCCTGGTCTGGCTGATGAAAGACTCGGTGCTTCCTCCGGCCGTGCGGCTTAAAAACAAGCATCTGGCAATCGCCATGGGTGCGGCTCTGATGACCCAGCGCAACCGCGCGGAAAACGTGACCGAAGAGGAATTGCAAAAGCTGGTTTTCGAGCCTTTCGCCAATCCTTTCAGGGTTTACGAACTCTACCGCGACGTGGAAGCCTTTATCCAGGTTGCCGACAACGGCGCGGATTTCTACTGCTTCAACTCACGCGGCTATTGGAAAGAGTCGGATGAGGTTTTGGAGCCCATACCCCTCAAAACATCACTCACCCTGCAAACCGCCATCCTCCTCGATCAACTTGAGTGGGAAGAGTGGAATCTGTTGCCCGGCGCGATGATCCCCACCCGCGAAAGCGTGGAAAAGATTCTGCCCGGCTACTACGACCGCTATGACCCTACCAAGCGCGGTAATCCTGAAAAGTATCTCAGCTTGCTTAAAGACCGTTTCCAGCAACGCCGGGATTTCCTGATGGGCAGCGACCTGAAAGAGAAACCAGAGCTGCAAAAAATGGTGGTGGATGCCCTGAACCTGCAGATCTGATCCTCTGCCAGCCAACCTATACCAAGCCCGGTGACTACGCCGGGCTTTTTTAGCGCCTACAGGATTGTAGCCCGGAGCTTGAACCTGGATACTGTTCCAGCCTTTCGCCATAAACGGTTGTTACCCTCATCGGTCTCTGTAACAAATGCAGCCAACTCCCAATTCAGCATTTCTTGCCAAGATGCCACTTGTATATTTATCTGTCGTGTATGGCGTTGGGTAGGTAGCATTATGTCACAAGCCATGGAGCAGCTATCAACATTATGCAATATCCTTCATGTCTCTCTCCTTTGCTGCTACAGGCTTTGGTGCCATCATCCTTAGGTCATCCCTCACCGGGTTAAGGTTGACCCCAGGAAGATACAAGGATCACAATCACTTGCAAAGGGGGGCAAAGTCGCGGCTCACACACGGCCCTTATATGCTCATCGCTTGCTGATCGCTGATTGAACGCTGAGCAATCGCTGGGCTGTTTGTCACCCGGACATCAATAGGTTCACGATGGGACATCGAGACATGAGGGCGATATTGGGTTTTCATTTTCCACATATAGAGAAGCGAATAGAAAAAGCCCGGCTTTGCGGCCGGGCTTTTCCGATTTATTGATGTGTCATTTGGCGTTGATATAGGACTCGTTGGAGGCGATCACTTTGTAGAAGCGCATCGCATGGCTGAGATCCATATCGTTCCAGTAAGCATCAGTGGTTTCTCCCAGGAAGCTGTAGGTTCCGTAGGGGTCGGCGCTTGCCCAGATCTGGTAGTAGCTCGCGTTGAGTATGGCACTCCACTGCAATTTTACATATCCGGGGGTGGCATCGATATAGCTGATGCTGACATCTGGCACTGCCAGCCAGGTGAGGTTGACTTTCACGCTCACGCCATCGCTGGCTGTGTCGGTGCCGTCGCTGACCGTAAAGGTCAGGGCCTCGATGCCGTACCAGTTCGCGGTAGCAGTAAAGGTAACGGTCAGGCCGTTGATGGCAACGTTCACATTCGTGTTACCGCTGTAACTGAGGGTCAGGGTGTCGCCATCCACGTCATCCACATACTGGCTGAAATCCACCACCAGGCTGCCGTTCATGTCGAACTCGAAGGTTTCGGGCAGGGCGATGGTGGGGGCAGTGTTGGTGATGTGGCCCATGCCAGTGATGACAATAATGTCTTCCGGGTTGTCGGGATCGTTTCCGGTGACGGTGACGTTACCGTTGTAGGCTATCGCCTCAGTAGGCGCGAAGGTTAGGTTGAAGGTCTTGGTCACTCCGGCAGCCACGGAATAGCTGAGGGTGTTGCGTTCAGCTTTCAGGTTATCGCCAGCTGTGCCAAGAGCTCTTTCCGAACGTCCCGCTTCAGCTACGCTGTAGCCAACTGGTGTGACGATGCTGCCAGTGAGTGTGGCTTCGCCGTTGTTGGTAATGGTGAAGCTCTTTACGTCGGTGCTGCCTACCTCGACTTCGCCATAGGTAAGGCTGAGCGGGGCTACCACCATGACGGCCGGATCAATGACGGAGGTCACTATCACGTTCACATTGTCGCTGGCTGTGTCGGTGCCGTCGCTGACGGTGAAGGTCAGGTTCTCTGTCCCATGCCAGTCCGCGGTGGCGGTGAAGGTGACGGTCAAGCCATTGATGGCAACGATCACATTTGTATTGCCGCTGTAGCTGAGAGTGAGGGTATCGCCATCCACGTCATCCACATACTGGCTGAGATCCACCACCAGGCTGCCGTCTTCGGCAAAGGTGAAGCTGTCCGGCAGGGCGATGGTGGGGGCGTTGTTTGCGCCTGCGGTGTCCACCAGCAGCTCGAAGGGGTCGCTGGCGCCGCAGAGTGGCAACTTGGCTGTCCTGCCAGTGGTATCCGTGGCCAGGATGTAGTAGTAGAGCGTCTGTCCCAGTGCGGGTGTGGGTACGCTGGCTGTCCAGTTGTTGCCGGAGACAAGGGTGAGGGGTATAGTCATCCACTGTCCAGTAGTGCTGTGGCGGTAGGCGATGTAGGTGCTGCCACCGTTCAGCGGATTGCTGTGGGTGATAGTCACGTCCAGGGTCACAAAGCTGTTGGCGGTCGCCGAAGTCGGCTGCACGTGCGCGAGGTGAATCATCTGCTCGTCGAAGATGGTGTGCACGCGGCAGTGAGCGGCGTCGTCGGAGAGCCAGGAACTATTGTAATAACCTTGTACAGTGTAACCCGGCATGGCGGCTTGATAAGCCGCGATGGCGGCCAGGTCAGCCGCTGAAGCGGTTGAGTTCCACTGTGGGACGTAGATTTTATTGTTGTAGATGAAGGAGTTTGCGTATGGTTCGTTGTTGCTGGTCTGGTCAACGCGGAAGATCTGGTAGGGAGTGCCGTAGCTGGAGGTTTTGGACTCCCAGTAGTCGACCACATTTTCCAGAGCTGTGTAGTTGGAATGGCCAACCGGCACGCGCGCGATCATCACCTTGTCCACATCCAGCAGCTTGGCGTGGCAGTCGATGTGATCGATGCTGGAGTTGGAGAGCGGATCAGCATACATGAAGTATTCATTCACGCCCAGGTATTCTGCCACCAAGTCCTCGATCTCAGCCAGGGTGTAGCTGTATTCGGTAACTTGGGAATTCTGAACTCCGTCGTTCTCAGTCATGATGAGGTTGGTTGACATCATCTTGCCCTGGCCGTCAGTCATCACGTTGCCGCCGGTGGCTACCAGGGGCATATAGTAATAACCGAAGCCGAACTGGTCATCCAGGATCGCGTTGACGGCGTTGTCGTAGGGCCGGTTCCGGTTGTAGCGGAAGTCCACGATGGCCATCTCGCCGTTGGAGTCGAAGATGCTCCAGGGGCCATAGTCGCGGGTCCAATAGGTGTTGACTCCATCACGGATGATGAAGCTGACGTTGCTCATATTCACGCCGTTGGAGGAGAGCTGGCTGCTGGCATTGCCCTGGTTGCTGGAGGTGACCAGAACGTAAACCTGTCCGCGGTTGGAGAGGTCGGCGATCATGGGGTAGGGAAGGCCAAAACCGTTGGCGTAGGCAATGATGACGCCGGTGGCGGGTTCCCATTCCGCGATGAAACGGATGTCGCTTGGTTCCACGTAAGCTTCCACGGTAAAGCTGACCGGAACTGTGAGGCTGGGTTCGTTGACCGCGTTGGAAGTGATCACCATGTTGGCGTTGTAGGTTCCGGCCGTAAGCGCGGCGGCGTTCAGGGTGAGGGTCAGCACTGTGTTGCCGCCAGCCGCAATGGTGCCGGAGGCTGGGCTGACTGTTCCCCAGGCTGCGAAGCTGGAGGGTGTGCTCCAGGTCAGGGCTGCCCCGCCGTTGTTGGTCACGGTCACTGTGGCTGTGGTGCTGGTTCCTTCCACTGCTGTTCCTGAAACGGAGGTCGGGTTGACAGAAATGGCTGGTCCGGTGATCTGCGGCTGAAGGATCAGTTTCACATTGGGACGGTAAGAGGAGGTGCTGCCGCCGGTAAAGAGGTTGGTCTGATCGGATGAGTCGCTGCGTCCATAACGGTAGCCGTTGGTCACAGATGTATACTGGGTTGTACCGCTGGAACTGTAGGAACCGATCAGGCCAAAGGCGGTGTCCACTACGATGTTGTCTGTCCCGTTCCAGAGGAAGGGAGTGGAGAGGGTGTACATGTTCCAGCCTGTGGCTGTGGGCTGGTAAGAGCTGCTGCTCCAGACCTGGGTGAGGCCGCTGGATATCCAATTGGAGACATTGGAGGCAGTTGTATGTCCCATGCGGACTACGAAGTTGGGCATGGTTTTGGTCGGCAGTCCTGTTACGTTAAAACCAATCTGGGTGATATTGATGGGGCCGTACACACCGGCGGCGTTGAGTTCCGCAGCGGTATAGACAGACTGTCCGTGCAGGCTCTGGTAATATACGTTGATGGGGCATGCGGTGCTGGTGCCGTTGGAACCGGTTCCGGTTCCGATGATAACCTCAGTTACTATGTTGGGAGTGGCTGAGGCGGTGTTCGATGCGGCGGATTCACCCGTGGGGTTGGTATAGAGGGTGGTCACATAGTAGTTATAGGTGGTACCATTGGTGACGTTGGTATCGTTGTAGGAGGTGCCGGTCACGGTTGTGAGGGCGGCGCCGTCACGGTATATCCGGTAACTGCTGATGGCGCGGTCTTTGGAGCCGAGGCTGAAAGCTTCCTCAGCTTCGCGTCCTACCGCGGCAGTCCAGGTAAGCGTCACCACAGCGTTGCCGCCGGTGGCAACCAGGTTGGTTGGCGCATACATATTGG